>ENA-UEOM01001042-UEOM01001042.1-human-gut-metagenome-genome-assembly--contig:-NODE-1042-length-10966-cov-5.143356_pt1 | contig 10966 bp, 9 predicted proteins | sample MGYA00242993_ERZ507994 | MGnify/ENA primary metagenome ERZ507994 (study PRJEB26167, sample SAMN06115536) | human gut metagenome | host: Homo sapiens | place: China:Neimenggu | collected 2014-11-07... | reverse complement strand
CCCCTGTTCTTCACATGCCGACTGTCGGAGGTCAGGGATTACGTCCCGGTAGGCAAACCTGTACGGTTGAACCTTTATTCTGTAGCGATAAAGGACGGCACAACCTGCAATGACGTTACGGGTGGCGCAGCTACGACTTTTCCAGCGGGGCAATCAACTTCTTTGCCCCGGGCCAGATGCTCTGTTGGGACGAACCGACCGCCAACTCCGGCAGGTGGGGGTGGCTGCTGGCATTCCATCCCGACTTCGTGCGGAAATATCCGTTGGGTGAAAAGATACTTCGCTTGAGGTATTTCTCTTACGAAGTGGACGAGGCGTTGCACATCTCTGACAGTGAGCGGAAAACGGTGGAAGGCATCATGGATGGCATTGAAAGCGAATACCTGCAAGGCGTAGACCGGCACACGCAGGACATCATAGTTGCGCAGCTCGACGTGCTGTTCTGCTATGCCGAGCGCTTCTACGACCGCCAGTTCCGTATGCGCAGCAACGCCGAACCCGACATACTGGTGCGTGTGCAGCGCATGTTTCGGCAGCATCTCGACGAGCGTCGTGGCGAGTTCCTGTCCGTCAGCGCCGTCGCCAGCGAACTCAACATGTCGCCCCATTACCTCAGCGACCTGTTGAGAAGCCAGACGGGGATGAACACCAAGCAGCACATTCATGCTTATTTGGTTGATTGCGCCAAGGTGTTGCTGGCCAACACGCAGTTGTCGGTGAGCGAGGTGGCATATAGGTTGGGCTTTGAATACCCGCAGCACTTCAACCGGCTGTTCAAGAGAAAGACTGGTATAACGCCTTCGGAATACAGGAAACTTACATGAAAACATACGGATATGATAAACATCGAGACAAATGGGCGCATTTCACGTCGCACGTTCCTGAAGCAGCTGAGGCTGGCGGGGGTATTGGCAGGAGCCCCCTCGTGTGTGCGGAAGGGTGATGGCGACGGGCCTGGCCACGGCCCGATGACTTGCCGGACAGACCCAAAGACCGGACGGGCTGTATCTGTTTTGGGGTATGGATGCATGAGGTGGCCGCCCGCTGCCGAGCCTTCGGTCGACGGTTGCCCCATAGACCAAGACACTGTAAACCGCCTTGTGGACTATGCCATGGGGCATGGCGTCAACTATTTCGACACGGCTCCCATCTATTGCCAGGGGTGGTCGGAGCGGGTAACGGGCATTGCGTTGAAGCGCCATCCGCGCGACAGCTATCTCGTGGCCACCAAGATGTCTGCCTCTGACGACCTTTCGCCAGAGAACATGACGGCAATGTACCGCCGTTCTCTTGCCGACCTGCAGGTTGACTACATCGACTATTACCTTTTGCACGCCATTGGTGGCGGGGGCACGGACATGTTCGAACGGCGCTTTGTGGCCAACGGCATGCTCGACTTTCTGCTGGCAGAGCGCGAGCATGGGCGCATCCGCCATCTCGGGTGGTCGTTTCACGGCGATATCGACGTGTTCAAACGGGTGTTGGACATGCACGACACCATTCATTGGGACTTTGTTCAGGTACAGCTAAACTATGTCGACTGGCGGCATGCGGCGGCATACAACTCCGACTGGCAGGCTGCTTTGGGCGACAACGCCAACGCTGAGTATTTGTATGGCGAGCTGGCCCGGCGCAACATACCGGTCATTGTGATGGAACCTTTGCTTGGGGGAAGGCTGGCAAATGTAGACCAGGACGTGCTGGCCGACATGAAACAAAAGCGCCCCGGGCACACCGCCGCTTCGTGGGCAATGCGCTTTGCCGGTTCGCTGCCGGGCGTCTTGACCGTATTGAGCGGCATGACATACATGGAACACCTAAAAGACAACCTGTCTACCTGTTCGCCTCTCGAGCCGCTATCGGTAGAAGAGCAGGGCTTTTTAGAGGATGTTGCGGTGCGGATGGCCGGAAACCGTTACATACCATGCACCGATTGCAAGTATTGCATGCCCTGTCCTTACGGCATAGACATACCGGCTATATTCCTGCATTACAACAAATGCGTCAACAATGGGATGCTGCCCGAGAGCAGCCGGCACGACGGATATGGGCAGGCACGCCGCGCTTTCCTCGTCGGCTACGACCGCCGTGTGCCCCGCCCACGCCAGGCCGCCCATTGCATCGGCTGAGGCCGGTGTGCCTCTAAATGCCCGCAGGGCATCGACATACCGTCGCAGATGCAGTCTGTCGACAGGTTTGTAGAGATGCTGCGGCGGGATGAGCCATGAGGTGTGGCGTTGGTTAGTCGGCCGGATGCACAGTCTCAGCCGTGGGCGGTCGGGCCATTGTCAGGCTTGGCGGCCGTGGACAGCAGTCGGCCTACATGTTTAGTCGATGTCTTCGGTTGGTCTTTCGTGTTGGAAAATTATGGTGGTGCCTCTTCACAGCCCCAATCCGACAGGGCAATGCCCCGCCGTTTGACGGCTTTGGTCTGCCCAACTCCGCCGCATGTTGCGGCCTTTGCCGCGTCTGGAATGTGGCGTTAATGCTTTTCGCGGGCCATCGTAGTGCAGCCGGCCCATGCCTCCTGCAAGCCTGTCTGCTGCTGGTCGGAGGCGTATCCTGCCCATTTGCAAGGCTCTTGACCATAGAAAAGCCATGCGCGGCAGCCGCCACAGACGATTGTTTTGTAATGATTTGTCTCTGAGTTTGCCACGTTGCGCAATCCGTTGAGGTTCAGCTGGTTGGCCCGCTACAGCAGTCTGCCGTCGCAATTTGTGCCGTTTGGGCGTGCAATATGGGCCGTTTTGGCCAACAATACAGGCCGTTCGGGAATGCCGAACGGCCTATATTGCCTCGCCATGGCGTTTTGTAAATAAATCGATAGTGCTGTAGCCCGGCCTTCACCCGGCCGTGCCTTTTGGCTAAATCTCTATGCGCTCTATGCCGCCGCAGTCTACAAGATGCTCGAAGCAGCCTTCGGCAGGGAACAGTCCGCCGTAGATGCCGGCGCAAATCAGCACCCCGCCGTGTGCAAACACAGCCACCCTGCTGTAGTCTTTGCGGCGCAGTTCGTCGAGGAAGTCGGCCACTCGGCTGTACAGTTCCGGAAAACTCTCGCCCCCGGTCGGTGCCAAGTGCATGTAGTCATCATACCATTTTTGCAGGTTTTCGTCTTTTATCTCGTCAAACTTCTGCATCTCCCATTCGCCCATGTTCATTTCCTTTAGGCGCGGGTCGGTAGTGGCGTCGGCGTGGCCGCAGTAAGCCGCCAGTTTGGTGGCGCGCGTCAGCGGCGACGAGTATGCTCGGTCGAACGGTTCAAACCTTGCGAGGTTGGCCTTTGTCACGGCGGCCTCTTCTTCAAAAGTGTCGGCCACGGGCACGTCGGTCCATCCGTAGCACGTGCCTTTTTCCACACCCACGTGGGTGTGCCTGATTAGTATCACTTCCATCTGTCGGTTCTATGTTATGTTGTTCAGTATTGGCTGTAGCAGCAGCTCACGGTGATGTATACCGTCAGTTCTACGAGAAGGAACATAGCCCCGCAGCAATCGCCGGTGTATCCGCGCAGTCGGTGCCATATAAGCAGGTAGAGAGCGTACATCACCAGGCACGGCATGAATATGACATACTGCCAGTCGGTGTAGCCCCTGGTTAGGTAGATGAATGCCGCCATGGGCAGCAATCCCTGCAGGGCCATGCCCACTCCGGCCTTGATGCCGGGGCGCCGGTATACGGTCTTGGCCTTCGACTCTTCTTCGGTGCGTGCGTAAGGCATCATCATTATCACCTGCCCGGCCACCATCTTGGCAAAAGGGTCGGCAGCGAATACCGTGAGCGCCGCCACCATGGGGGGCAATGAGAGGAGCGAGGCCACAAGCAACAGTTCGTAGACCACCAGGCCCACCACACCGTAAGTGCCCGTCCGCGAGTCTTTCATTATGGCGAGTATGCGGCTGCGATCGGTGCCTCCGCCGCCGAAACCGTCGAAAAAGTCACACAACCCGTCTTCGTGCAGCGCGCCTGTAAGGAGCAGCCGTATGGCCACGGCCAGCAATATTGCCACTGAGTACGGCATTGCATGGTGACCGAAGAATATGACGGCAGCCGTGATGCCGCCGGTGAGCCACCCCACCAATGGCCAGTACTCAACCACAGCGCGGTAGCACTGGCGCGGAGGCTGGTGGATTCGCCACAGCGGCAGGCGCGTGAAGAAGATCAAGGCAGCCCAAAGGTTGTCGTACCATTTAGAAGTATTTAGGGATATTTGCATGTTCAAAGTCGTTCATTTCGTTCATCATTCTAACCGCACTGTCTATTATCGGGAAAGCGCAGAGCGCCCCTGTGCCTTCGCCGAGCCTCATGCCGAGCTGCAGCAGTGGCTCGGTGTGCAGCAGCTGCAACAGCCTGCGATGGCCGTTCTCGTCGCCCTGATGCCCGAATATCATGTAGTCGCGGGCTTCCGGGACCAGTTTCGTGGCGGCAAGGGCGCAGGCCGACATTATGAATCCGTCGACCATCACAACCAGGCGGCGTTCGGCGGCGCCGAGCATGAGCCCCACGGCGGCAACCATCTCGAAGCCTCCGAAGTATCGAATGCAGTCGGTCACGCCGGCGTCGGGTTTCCATCGGTGGTAGCGCCCGGTGGCCTCGGCCAGCACTTTGCGCTTGTGCGCCAGTCCGGGGCTGTCGAGTCCGGCCCCGGCCCCTATGCATTCGTCGAGCGCAACGCCCCCGAGCTCGCTCATCCATACGCTCGATGCCGAAGTGTTGCCTATCCCCATCTCGCCTATGCAGATGATGTCGGAGCCCTCGTCAAGGCACATCGCGGCCAGTTCGTCGCCGGTTTCGACAGCCTTGTCCATCTGTTCCAAGCTCATGGCCGGGCCGTAAAGGAAGTCGGCCGTGCCGCGGGCAATCTTCCTGTCGGTTATCGCGGGGTATCCTCCGAGGTCATGGTCGACGCCCATGTCTACAATGTGCAGTTTGAACCCGTGCTGTCTGCAAAACATGTTAACGCCTCCGCCGCCCTTGGTGAAGTTGACCATCTGCTGCCATGTCACCTCGCGCGGCGACACGCTCACGCCTTCGCGCTCTATGCCATGGTCGGCGCCGAGCAGTATGTGTTGCGGTTTGTGCAGTGTGGGGTGCAGCGTTTGCTCTATCAGGCATATCTGCATGGCAATGCTTTCCAGCCTGCCAAGCGAGCCTTTGGGCTTGTTCAGGTTGTCAATCTTGTGGCGTATGGAGTCTTCAATGCGCCTGTCAGGCCTCTCGATGTTAAACTTTCTCATGTCTGTATATGTTTTTTTGCATTGACTTGCCGGCCGCGCAAACTTGTTTGGCGCGCCTTGCTCTCATTTTATCCTTACCGGTATGCCGCTCACCATGAGCACCACTTCGTCGGCTTTCGACGCGACATACTGGTTCATCCAGCCCTCCAGGTCGGTGAAACGCCGCTGTATGGCGTTCTCGCTCACGCCGCCCCAGCCAATCTCGTTGGTCACGAAGATAAACGTCGCGTCTTGCCGCGTGAGCCGGTCAAACTCGTCTTTCAGGGCGCCCAGGGCCTCGTCGACCGACGGTTGCTCCCATTCGGCCCTGTCGCGGCGGAAAAAGAAGTTGGTGCACCACAGCGTGATGCAGTCTACCACGGCCACCCTGCCGCTGAGGTCGTGGCGGCTCAGGTGCTTCTCTTCCTCAATGTTGGTCCATTCCGGGCCGCGCCTCTGCTTGTGTTTGGCCACCCTCTGGCGGAACTCGTCGTCCCAGATGTGCGCCGTCGCCATGTAAACGGGCGTCGGGCTGAGGCTCAGCGCCAGGCTTTCGGCATATCGGCTCTTGCCGGAACGCTGCCCTCCGGTTATCATTATAATCTTAGTCATTGCGTAGGCAAAGTTACAATAAAAATCCGAAAGGGCCGAATTGCCAACCATCGATATGGCTTATAAATAGTTCTAAATGGTGGTATTTGTCTTAAAACGGATTTTTTGGGGCCTAAACATTTGGCGCAATCGACTTTTTAAACTAATATTGCATGTAGCAAGGGATACAATACCCTGCATTAATAGATAAAAATTATAGGTATGAAAAAGTTATTATTAATGTTTGCTGCAGTCGTATTGGCTGCACAAACTACATCTGCTCAGACAGTCGAAGACAGCAAGTTTTTTGACAATTGGTATTTGGGAGTCAACACAGGTCTAAACGCTAAGACCACACACACGGCCATATTCAAGAACCTCAACCCTTCGGCCGGTTTGCGCATAGGGCGCTATTTTACGCCGGTATTTGGTTTTGCAATCGAAGGCGAGGCTTATTTCAACAATAAAGCGAGCATGCAGCGCCCGCTCGGGACGTTTGTCAAGGGCACCAATGTGTCGTTGTTGGGAACCACAAACTTCAGCAATTGGTTTGGCGGTTACACCGGCGAGCCGCGCTTGTTTGAGGTAATCGGTGTCTATGGACTGGGCTGGGGCCACGTCTTCAGCACAGAGAGTGCCGACGTCTACGAGCGCAATGCGTTCACCTCAAAGCTGGGATTGGACTTTGCCTTCAATCTCGGTGCACGCAAGGACTGGCAAGTTTACATTGAGCCGAACATCACTTATGCGCTTGATAACGGCACGAAGACACAGTTCAATGTAGAGCGTTCTGCCTTGGGAGTGCTCGTGGGAGTGAACTACAAGTTTGCCAACAGCAACGGGACACATAATTTCAAGATTGCAGAATTGCGCGACCAGGCTGAGATTGACGGTCTGAACGACAGGATAAACAGGTTGCGCGCCGCCAATGAAGAGAAGGAAGGCGTCATCGCCAACGACCAGGTAAAGGCTTTCTTCGAGGAGAAGAAATAAGTATTTTAAGAGTTCGACTCTTAAATACAAAGGGCATCTTTCGGGATGCCCTTTGTGTTTTCAGCCCCGCCGGTCGCGCATATCAAAATAATTTATTACTTTTGAACATTAAATTCCGAGTATGCAGGTCAAAACCATCGCCTTTTATCACTATACATTCCCGGCAGGCGGCGCCGAAGTCGTAACCTGCAACCTGGGCCGCTTCTTTGCCAAACACGGCTTCAGAGTACTTCTCTATACCTGGAAGCCGAATGCGGAACTGCTTACCGAAGAACTGCGAAAAATCTTCGACATCCGTCCGCTGCCCGACACCAAACGGATTTCGGGAGTCCGAAATACCGACTTTCTCTGCGAATCGCTGAAAACAGAGCGGGCAGACGTCCTGTTCATACAAGCAACCACCGACATCGCATTCGAGCAGATCCGGACGCGCACCACGGCCAAAATCATTTTCTGCCTGCACAACACGCCATTCTGGGAGGTATACGACCTGAAGCACAAGAAGTCGTCGGAGATCCCCCGCCCCACACTGACGCGCAGGCTGGAATACGCACTTCTGCGCAAGCCCGCCTACCGGCTAACCCGCAAACTCGAACAACGTTACGCCCAACTGTACATCCGGGTGCTCTCGAACGTGGACCGGTTCGTGACGCTATGCCCGGGTTACAGCGACGAATTCGAACGAGAGATCCGCCGGTCGGGACTTCCCGGCTGCGATTTCCCCCGCGAACGCCTTACCGCGATGCTCAATCCGATGCTGCCGACACAGGAACCCGCGAAAACGCCCAAAGAGAAGATCGTTCTCTACGCCGGACGATTCCAGCGATGTCACAAACGCATCGACCGGCTGCTGAAAATATGGAAGCGCATCGAGCAGCAAAATCCCGAATGGCGGCTGGTGATCGTCGGCGACGGAGAAGAACGCGGCGATCTGGAGAAGCAGGCCCGCAGGTTGAAATTGCAGCGGATTGAATTCGCAGGCTATCAATACGATGTCACGCCCTTCTACCGCCGGGCCACCTTCGTCTGCCTGACTTCAAACTTCGAAGGGCTGCCCATGTGCCTGATGGAGGGGCAGCAGTACGGGGCCATTCCGGTGTCGTTCGACTCGTATTCCGGCATCCGGGAAATCACCTGCGACGGGGAATGCGGAATCATGGTCCCGGCATACAGTCTGCGCAAATATGCGGAACTGCTGAACCGCGCGCTGGCCGACGAGGAACTGCAAAAACGAATGCGCGAAAACTGCTACAAGGCCGCAGAGCGCTATGATCTGGAATGCATCGGCCAAGAGTGGCTCGCGCTGTTCGGCAAGTTATAACTCATTATGAAAAAAATAGCATTCATCATCGTCCGTTACGGCGAAAATATCAACGGCGGCGCAGAAGTTCACTGCCAGATGCTTGCTGAACGGCTGCTGCCCTATTACGAGGTCGAAGTGCTGACCACGACCATCCGGGCCTTCAACCACCCGGATCAGGATTACACGGAAGGTGTCAGTTCCTGGAACGGCGTCACCATACGCCGTTTCAAGCCGCAGCCCATCGACCAGGAGCAATTCAGGCCCTTCCGCAAAAAATACAAGACCGCACGCCGTATCCGGCAATACCTGAAAAAGCTGAACCTGCTGCGAGCGGCCTCCTTCCTGCACCCGGAGTGGAAATCGGGGATTGAAAACGAACGGCCTTTCTACGAATCGACAGCGACCCATGCCCCGGGCCTGCTGCGTTATATCGAAAGCCACAAGGCTGAATATGCAGCGTTCATCTTCGCGAACTTCTACACGCCCCAAGCGGTTCTGGGATCGGTCGTCGCTCCGGAAAAAAGCCTGCTGATCCCGATGGCGCACCCGGACAAGCCGCTCTATTACTGCATCAACGCCCCGATGTTCACCCGGGTACGGCATATCGCATTCAACACCGAAGCCGAACGGCAATTGTGCCGCAGCGTTTTCGGACGGTTCCTGGCCCCGAACAGCATCGTCGGCTGCGGTATCGAAATGGCCCCGGAGGCAGAGTGGGGCGGCGTAAAGGCAAAATACGAGCTTCCGGATGAATACGTGCTCTATTTGGGGCGCGTCTCCAAAGCCAAAGTGGACAAACTGCTGCCCTACTTCCTGCGCTGCAAGGCAAAATACGGCGGCGACGCCAAACTGGTATTGGTCGGCGGATTCGAAAACGAGATCCGAAAGTTCGACTCGCCGGACATTCTTTTCACGGGCTATGTCTCCGACGAGGAAAAAACCGCAATCGTCCGGCACGCCACGGTGATGGTCAACCCGTCGCCGATGGAGAGCCTTTCGCTACTGATGCTCGAAGGGATGCAGAGCCGCATACCGCTGCTGGTCAACGGGCGCAGCAAGGTGATGAAGGACCATTGCCGTCTGAGCGGCGCGGGCTTGTGGTATAATAACGGCCGCGACTTCCGCAAAAAACTGCACAGACTGCTCTCCGATCCGGAACTGCGGCGCACAATGAGCGAAAAAGGCCCGGCCTATGTGCGCGAACACTACGACTGGGAGATTATCATTCCGAAACTGCGAACGCTGATCGAAAGCATCTGACCGACAGCCGGCATCAAAAAAGACGGAGCGTCCGATGCGGACCTCCGTCTTTTTGCGGTCTTTGCGCGCAGCGTCAGAACTTGTGCACGGCGCGCACGAGGAACTTGTTGTATTTCGGAATTTCGATCACATAGGGAGGCTCGATGCCCATATGGGTCGTGTAGGCGTTCTTCTCGTCCATCTCGGTCGAGGAGAAATAGTAGACCAGGCGGTCCATGCGTTTGCCGCCGGCGTCCTTGAGCGCATCGTTGAACTTGTTGCGGGCCTGGCGGTTGTTCTGTACGCGGGTGCCGCCGTTGTAGTTGTGGCCGATGGTCAGCAGTTCGTCGATGGCCGGCAGATACCAGCCTTCACCCTTGTCGCGGCACCATTTGAAAGCCGGGAAATCGTCCCACGAAAGGTTGTTCGCAGCGATGTACTGCGCCACCTTCTCCATGTTCGCCCCCCCGTCGGTGCGGTTGTCGGCGCCCGCAAGGCGCAGGTCCGGCTTGCGGAACTCGCTCCAGTGAAGGTAGATTTCATCGAGCGATACGACCAGTCCGTGCTGGCGGTCGTCCGAAAGCTGGCAGATCACTCCCCGGATGCCGTTCTGGTCGTAGAGTTCGCCGATTTCGTACTGTTTGAGCACGTACCGGCCTCCGGAAACAGGCTGCACGGCCGGCGCTTCCGGGACAGCCGGAGTGGCCGGGGTGGCTGGAACAGTCGGAGTGGCCGGAGTCAGCGGCGTCGCGGGAATGGTTTTGGTGTAATACTCCTTTTCGCCGTTGGCATACTGGATGTAATGGATCTGCGCAACGGGGAGCACGTAGGTCGGACCGTCGGGATTCGAAAAACGCTTGTAACGCACCGCTTCGGGCGTGATTTCGATCACTTTGGCTTCGATTTTCGCGGCGTCGGTCTTGACGATCAGGTCCTGCGCGGCGGCCGTCAGGGCGCAGCACAACGCTGCGAGCGACAACAGAATGGTTCGTTTCATCATTATCAATACAGGTATATACGACAAATATAACGCTTTTTTTCAAACTTTCTTGTTATCTTCGGCATCGCGACGACACTTTTAGGAGTCGGAGCCTTTTTTCGCGCCGGAGGCGGTTCAGTTTTGGCCCCATCCGACTTGTTCGTATCTTCGGCGCCGCAACGGCGCTTTCAGGAGGTCGGAACGTTTTGCCAGATTGCCCGCGATCCGGTTTTGAAACCATCCTGCATTTTTCGTATCTTTGGTGCCGTAACGGCACTTTCAGGAGGTCGGAACGTTTTGTCAGATTGCCCGCAATCCGGTTTTGGAACCGTCCTGCATTTTTCGTATCTTTGCAAAGGATTAATCCTTACGACATGGCATTTTTCGATATTTTCAAAAAGAAACAGGATACGCCGCCCACCGGGGAGCAGGCGCAGAAACAGCAGGAGGAGCTCTCCGCCGGGCTGGAAAAAACCAAAACAGGGCTTTTCTCGAAACTGGCGCGCGCCGTGGCGGGCCGGTCGACGATCGACGCCGGGGTACTCGACGACCTCGAAGAGGTGCTCATCTCGTCGGACGTGGGCGTGGAGACGACCGTGAAGATCATCCGCCGCATCGAGGAGCGCGTCGCCCGGGACAAGTACA
>ENA-UEOM01001040-UEOM01001040.1-human-gut-metagenome-genome-assembly--contig:-NODE-1040-length-10975-cov-6.631676_pt1 | contig 10975 bp, 8 predicted proteins | sample MGYA00242993_ERZ507994 | MGnify/ENA primary metagenome ERZ507994 (study PRJEB26167, sample SAMN06115536) | human gut metagenome | host: Homo sapiens | place: China:Neimenggu | collected 2014-11-07... | reverse complement strand
CAGGAATGAAGAAGAAACCCTTGCTTAAATGAATCTGATGAACATAAGGGAAACCAGTATTCACGCTGGATCAGCGTCGTTTTAGGTGAGTTGTTAATAAAGATTTGGAATTGTGACACAGTGCAAATTCAGACACATAAAAAAACGTCATCGCTTGCATTAGAAAGGTTTCTGGCCGACCTTATAACCATTAATTACGAAGCGCAAAAAAAATAATATTTCCTCATTTTCCACAGTGAAGTGATTAACTATGCTGATTCCGTCAAAACTAAGTCGTCCGGTTCGACTCGACCATACCGTGGTTCGTGAGCGCCTGCTGGCTAAACTTTCCGGCGCGAACAACTTCCGGCTGGCGCTGATCACGAGTCCTGCGGGCTACGGAAAGACCACCCTCATTTCCCAGTGGGCGGCAGGCAAAAACGATATCGGCTGGTACTCGCTGGATGAAGGTGATAACCAGCAAGAGCGTTTCGCCAGCTATCTCATTGCCGCCGTGCAGCAGGCAACCAACGGTCACTGTGCGATATGTGAGACGATGGCGCAAAAACGGCAATATGCCAGCCTGACGTCACTCTTCGCCCAGCTTTTCATTGAGCTGGCGGAATGGCATAGCCCACTTTATCTGGTCATCGATGACTATCATCTGATCACTAATCCAGTGATCCACGAGTCAATGCGCTTCTTTATTCGCCATCAACCAGAAAATCTCACCCTGGTGGTGTTGTCACGCAACCTTCCGCAACTGGGCATTGCCAATCTGCGTGTTCGTGATCAACTGCTGGAAATTGGCAGTCAGCAACTGGCATTTACCCATCAGGAAGCGAAGCAGTTTTTTGATTGCCGTCTGTCATCGCCGATTGAAGCCGCAGAAAGCAGTCGGATTTGCGATGACGTTTCCGGTTGGGCGACGGCACTACAGCTAATCGCCCTCTCCGCCCGGCAGAATACCCACTCAGCCCATAAGTCGGCACGCCGCCTGGCGGGAATCAATGCCAGCCATCTTTCGGATTATCTGGTCGATGAGGTTTTGGATAACGTCGATCTCGCAACGCGCCATTTTCTGTTGAAAAGCGCCATTTTGCGCTCAATGAACGATGCCCTCATCACCCGTGTGACCGGCGAAGAAAACGGGCAAATGCGCCTCGAAGAGATTGAGCGTCAGGGGCTGTTTTTACAGCGGATGGATGATACCGGCGAGTGGTTCTGCTATCACCCGCTGTTTGGTAACTTCCTGCGCCAGCGCTGCCAGTGGGAACTGGCGGCGGAGCTGCCGGAAATCCACCGTGCCGCCGCAGAAAGCTGGATGGCCCAGGGATTTCCCAGCGAAGCGATTCATCATGCGCTGGCGGCAGGCGATGCGCTGATGCTGCGCGATATTCTGCTTAATCACGCCTGGAGTCTGTTCAACCATAGCGAACTGTCGCTGCTGGAAGAGTCGCTTAAGGCCCTGCCGTGGGACAGCTTGCTGGAAAATCCGCAGTTGGTGTTATTGCAGGCGTGGCTGATGCAAAGCCAACATCGCTACGGCGAAGTTAACACCCTGCTAGCCCGTGCTGAACATGAAATCAAGGACATCAGAGAAGACACCATGCACGCAGAATTTAACGCTCTGCGCGCCCAGGTGGCGATTAACGATGGTAATCCGGATGAAGCGGAACGGCTGGCAAAACTGGCACTGGAAGAGCTGCCGCCGGGCTGGTTCTATAGCCGCATTGTGGCAACCTCGGTGCTGGGTGAAGTGCTGCACTGCAAAGGCGAATTGACCCGCTCACTGGCGCTAATGCAGCAAACCGAACAGATGGCACGCCAGCACGATGTCTGGCACTACGCTTTGTGGAGTTTAATCCAGCAAAGTGAAATTCTGTTTGCCCAAGGGTTCCTGCAAACCGCGTGGGAAACGCAGGAAAAAGCATTCCAGCTGATCAACGAGCAGCATCTGGAACAGCTGCCAATGCATGAGTTTCTGGTGCGCATTCGTGCGCAGCTGTTATGGGCCTGGGCGCGGCTGGATGAAGCCGAAGCGTCGGCGCGTAGCGGGATTGAAGTCTTGTCGTCTTATCAGCCACAGCAACAGCTTCAGTGCCTGGCAATGTTGATTCAATGCTCGCTGGCCCGTGGTGATTTAGATAACGCCCGTAGCCAGCTGAACCGTCTGGAAAACCTGCTGGGAAATGGCAAATATCACAGCGACTGGATCTCTAACGCCAACAAAGTCCGGGTGATTTACTGGCAAATGACCGGCGATAAAGCCGCCGCTGCCAACTGGTTGCGTCATACGGCTAAACCAGAGTTTGCGAACAACCACTTCCTGCAAGGTCAATGGCGCAACATTGCCCGTGCACAAATCTTGCTGGGCGAGTTTGAACCGGCAGAAATTGTTCTCGAAGAACTCAATGAAAATGCCCGGAGTCTGCGGTTGATGAGCGATCTCAACCGTAACCTGTTGCTGCTTAATCAACTGTACTGGCAGGCCGGACGTAAAAGTGACGCCCAGCGCGTGTTGCTGGACGCATTAAAACTGGCGAATCGCACCGGATTTATCAGCCATTTTGTCATCGAAGGCGAAGCGATGGCGCAACAACTGCGTCAGCTGATTCAGCTTAATACGCTGCCGGAACTGGAACAGCATCGCGCGCAGCGTATTCTGCGAGAAATCAATCAACATCATCGGCATAAATTCGCCCATTTCGATGAGAATTTCGTTGAACGTCTGCTAAATCATCCTGAAGTACCTGAACTGATCCGCACCAGCCCGCTGACGCAACGTGAATGGCAGGTACTGGGGCTGATCTACTCTGGTTACAGCAATGAGCAAATTGCCGGAGAACTGGAAGTCGCGGCAACCACCATCAAAACGCATATCCGCAATCTGTATCAGAAACTCGGCGTGGCCCATCGCCAGGATGCGGTACAACACGCCCAGCAATTGCTGAAGATGATGGGGTACGGCGTGTAAGTTTAGCCGGATAACGCGCCAGATCCGGCTTACATCTCTGCATCATTCAATGCTCACCCGCGTTACGCCATCTGTTTCTATCAAACTAAACCGCACCGGCAAGAAACGCTCCACCACCGCGATATTGGTCAGCAGATGGCATGAGGGATGGGCGACCGTAAATTCCCCCGCGCCCGCCAGCGCCATCGGTAGCACCAGTTGGTCAGCAAGATATTCCCCCACCGCCGCCGTGCTTGCCAGGTAGCGTTTCACCTCTTTCACCAACTGTGCCGCAACCACCTCGGCACTGACGCGCTTTTCACCGACGACAAAAAAGCGTTCGGTGATATTTTCACTTTCGACTTCAAGCGAGACGGTATTACCCGGCCCCTGGTCGCGCGGCAGGTTATGAATATTCTGTTCATGCAGGGAAAAACTCCCCGCCAGTGTAGCGATTTCACGCTCAGCAACATGGCGCGGCACACCAGCTAATAGAACTTCTCCACGCATCTGCACAATGTTCCCGCGCTCGCCAAGTTGCAAGGTGTTAAACGATGCCACGGGCGAGACTTCCGTTGCCACCACACCGCCTCCGGCAGGGTAAAAACCGTGGCGTAACAGCGTGGTTTGCTGATGAATTCCTATTTTCGCCAGCAGCGGCTCCAGCACCCGGCGGATAAAATCCGCAGGCGGCGCCGACGGGTTATCGGTGCCGCCGCTCACTTCAACACGCGAAGGTCCATCGGCAAACCACAGCGCGGGCAGCACCGTTTGCAGCACCAGCGTACAACTTCCGGCGCTACCGATAGCAAAGCGGTAATCGCCGCCGCGCACGGTGCCGGGCCGGAAGAGCAGACGCTGCGACCCCAGCTCCGCGCCTTCCACGGTTGCTCCGCAAATTTCCGTCGCCGCCTTTACCGCGGTCAGATGCTGGCGCAACAGCCCCGGTTTCGCCCGCCCGGCACGAATGCTGGTGATGGTAAATGGCTGGCCGGTTATCATCGACAGGCTCAGCGCCGAGCGCAGGATCTGCCCGCCACCTTCGCCCTGTGCGCCATCCAGCGCAATCATCCTTTTCATCATTTATCCTTTTACGCACACCACCTGACGCAGGGTATAGATAACTTCCACCAGATCGCTTTGTGCCGCCATCACCGCATCAATATCTTTATACGCCATCGGGATTTCGTCGATCACTTCGGCATCTTTACGGCATTCCACATGCGCGGTGGCACGAATTTGATCTTCCACGCTGAACAGTTTTTTCGCTTTAGTTCGGCTCATTACCCGCCCGGCACCGTGGCTGCACGAACAGAACGACTCTTCATTTCCCAGCCCACGGACGATAAAGCTTTTTGCTCCCATCGAACCGGGAATAATTCCATATTGACCAGCACGCGCAGACACCGCGCCTTTACGCGTCACGTAGATCTCTTCACCAAAGTGCTGTTCTTTTTGCACATAGTTGTGGTGACAGTTGATCTCTTCCATCGCCAGCGTTTGTGGCTGTCTGACCGTTTTCTGCGTAATGCTCTGCAATGCCGTTACCACGTTTTCCATCATCGCATCGCGGTTAAGGCTGGCAAAAAGCTGCGCCCAGGCCACGGCTTTCAGGTAATCATCAAAGTATTCCGTACCTTCCATAAAGTACGCCAGATCACGCGACGGCAACGTCTCAAGCGTTTCCTGCATCTCTTTTTGTGCCAGATCGATAAAGTAAGTCCCGATGGCGTTACCAATTCCGCGTGAACCGGAGTGCAGCATAATCCACACCTGGTCCGACTCATCAAGGCAGATTTCAATAAAGTGGTTACCGGTTCCCAGCGTTCCCAGCGTTCCCAGCGTTCCCAGCGTTCCCAGGTGTTTATAGTTATTGGTATTCAGGAAACGGGGATATTTTTGCGTTAACCACTGATAACCGGCTTCAAGCTCAGCCCATTTAGCATCGACGTTAACAGGTGGATTTTCCCAGGCACCTTTATCACGTTTACAACGGCCAGTGGTACGCCCGTGCGGCACGGCCGTTTCAATCGCCTGACGCAGCTCTGCCAGGTTTTCAGGCAGGTCTTCCGCCGTTAACGCGGTACGCAGCGCGTTCATTCCACAGCCAATATCCACGCCCACCGCCGCCGGAATAATCGCCCCTTTGGTCGGGATCACGCTACCAATGGTGGAACCTTTACCCAGGTGTACATCAGGCATTACCGCAATATGTTTGAAAATAAACGGCATCTTCGCCGTATTAATAAGTTGCTGACGCGCATCGGCCTCTACCGGCACGCCTTTGGTCCACATTTTTACCGGGGCATTTTCAGTGGTCAGTAATTCGTAATTCATTTTGTTTTTCTCTTTTCGTTGTTTGCTGTCCTGATAATTGCAACCGTCGTGCCAGAAAATTAAATAAGCAGCTTAATTTTTTAATTCATTGTTTTAAAAAAGATTATATCTTTACGTCCGTAACCGGAGATTTCCCGCAAAGCCAATTTACCGATAATGAAATATCGTCTTTTATAAGGATATCTAAGATGCGTAAAACAGTGGCTTTTGGCTTTGTCGGTACCGTACTGGATTATGCCGGGCGCGGCAGTCAGCGCTGGTCAAAATGGCGTCCGACACTCTGTTTATGCCAGCAAGAATCGTTGGTCATCGATCGACTGGAATTGTTGCACGACGCCCGCTCGCGCTCGCTATTTGAAACGCTTAAACGCGATATCGCCAGCGTTTCGCCAGAAACAGAAGTGGTGAGCGTTGAGATTGAACTGCATAACCCGTGGGATTTCGAAGAGGTCTACGCCTGCCTGCATGATTTCGCCCGTGGTTACGAGTTTCAGCCAGAAAAAGAAGACTATTTAATTCACATCACCACCGGTACCCACGTCGCGCAGATTTGCTGGTTTCTGCTGGCAGAAGCGCGTTACCTGCCCGCCCGGCTGATACAATCTTCACCTCCGCGCAAAAAAGAACAGCCGCGCGGCCCAGGTGAAGTAACGATTATCGATCTCGATTTAAGCCGTTATAACGCCATCGCCAGCCGCTTTGCCGAGGAACGCCAGCAAACGCTTGATTTTCTTAAGTCCGGCATTGCCACGCGTAACCCCCACTTCAACCGCATGATTGAGCAGATCGAAAAAGTGGCGATCAAATCCCGCGCGCCGATTCTGCTTAACGGTCCAACCGGCGCGGGCAAGTCATTTCTGGCGCGACGCATCTTCGAGTTAAAACAGGCGCGGCATCAGTTTAGCGGCGCGTTTGTGGAAGTGAACTGCGCCACCCTGCGCGGCGATACCGCCATGTCGACGCTGTTTGGTCATGTAAAAGGCGCGTTTACCGGGGCGCGGGAATCTCGTGAAGGTTTATTACGCAGCGCCAACGGCGGAATGTTGTTTCTTGATGAGATTGGCGAACTGGGCGCAGACGAACAAGCAATGCTGCTAAAAGCCATTGAAGAGAAAACCTTTTACCCGTTTGGCAGCGATCGCCAGGTGAGCAGTGATTTTCAGCTTATCGCCGGAACGGTGCGCGATTTGCGCCAGCTGGTTGCCGAAGGCAAATTCCGCGAAGATCTGTACGCGCGGATCAATCTCTGGACCTTCACCCTGCCGGGGCTACGCCAGCGCCAGGAAGATATTGAACCTAACCTGGATTATGAAGTGGAGCGCCACGCCTCACTCACCGGCGACAGCGTGCGTTTTAACACCGAAGCGCGGCGTGCCTGGTTGGCTTTTGCGACCTCTCCCCAGGCAACATGGCGCGGTAACTTTCGCGAACTTTCTGCCAGCGTCACGCGGATGGCCACCTTTGCCACTAGCGGACGCATCACTCTGGACGTGGTTGAAGATGAGATAAACCGTCTGCGCTATAACTGGCAGGAGAGCCGCCCCTCCGCGCTTACGGCGTTGCTGGGCGCAGAGGCAGAAAACATCGATCTCTTCGACCGTATGCAACTGGAACACGTTATCGCTATCTGCCGCCAGGCAAAGTCGCTTTCCGCAGCCGGACGCCAGCTTTTTGACGTTTCGCGCCAGGGCAAAGCCAGCGTCAATGACGCGGATCGGCTACGCAAATACCTGGCGCGTTTTGGTCTGACGTGGGAAGCCGTGCAGGATCAGCACAGCTCCAGTTGAATATGGTGGTCCGTCAGCACCTGCATCACGCTTACTGGCGGCGGGGCGTCGGTGTAGACGGCATCTACCATGCTGATGCTGCCCATATTGACCATCGCGTTACGGCCAAATTTCGAGTGATCGACAACCAGCATAACGTGGCGCGAGTTCTCAATAATGGCGCGTTTGGTGCGAACTTCGTGGTAATCGAACTCCAGCAGCGAGCCGTCGCTATCGATGCCGCTTATCCCCAGAATGCCGAAATCAAGGCGGAACTGGGAGATAAAATCGAGCGTCGCTTCGCCAATGATCCCGCCATCGCGGCTGCGTAATTCGCCACCGGCGAGAATAATGCGGAAATCTTCTTTTACCATCAACGTGTTAGCAACATTGAGATTGTTGGTGACAATACGCAAATTGCTGTGATTAAGCAGCGCGTGCGCCACCGCTTCCGGCGTGGTGCCGATATCGATAAACAGTGTCGAGCCATTGGGGATTTGCTCCGCCACTTTGCGGGCAATCCTCTCTTTTTCTTCGGTCTGGGTGGCTTTACGATCGTGCCACGGCGTGTTAACCGAACTGGAAGGCAGCGCCGCACCGCCATGGTGACGCAGGATCAGGTTTTGCTCCGCCAGCTCATTGAGGTCGCGGCGAATAGTCTGCGGGCTGACGGAGAAGTGCTCCACCAGTTCCTCGGTACTGACATAACCCTGCTGTTTAACCAGTTCGATAATACCGTTGTGACGTTGTGTTTGTTTCATTTATAAATCCCTGGAATTATTTTCGTTTTCGCGCATTGAGCGAATCAACAAAAGCCATCGCTAAACCCACGGCTAACCCGGCGATGTGTGCTCCGTTCGCCATCGACATCCCAAACAAATCAAACCATCCGGCGACAATCCAGATCAGCGCAAAGATAATTAACCCACGTTGCAGGTAAATGCCACTTTGCGGATCGCGTTCGCCACGTAACCAGACGTAGCCCATCAGCGCATACACCACGCCAGAAAGCCCGCCAAACCACGGCCCGCTGAATTTTTGCTGCACATAGCCGCTTAACAGGGCGCTAATGAGAGTAATAACAATTAGCTTACCGCTACCGAGGCGTTTTTCCACCGCACCGCCGAGATACCACCACCAGAGCAGGTTAAAGAGGATATGCATCAGCGAGAAGTGCATTAACGCGTGGGTGAAGTAACGCCAGAACTCAAATTTCAGTGTTGGATCGAATGGCCAGGCCAGCCATAACATCACTTCCTGATCGCCGAGAATTTGCATGGCGATAAACACCACCACGCAGGCGATCATCACCACCCAGGTTACCGGACCTGCGCGTTCACGCAAGGCAGCAAAGAAAGGATAACGGCGATAATGCAGACCACTGCCGGTATGGCCCGCCTGCCAGCTGGCCGCCAGATAACGCGGATCTGCCGGGTTTTCGAGAAAACGCGCCAGCTCCGCCCGCACGCGCTCGGCCTGGGACTCATCCGCCAGCCAGACATCGCTTTGGTTATGTTGTTGAATCGTGAGGATAACACCCTGCGTCGCCATATAATCAACAAACGCCTGCGCCACGCGGGGGTTAGCAAAAGAGGTAATCATCAACATCGTTGCTGTCGCTTATTCCACACAAAAGGGGACAGTATAAAGCGTTACGCACCGTACGCCACCTCTGCGGGAAACTGACGCTGCCAGGCTTCAAAACCGCCGTCAATGCTATAGACCACATCGTAGCCCTGTTGCAGCAGATACTGCGCCGCGCCTTTGCTGCTATTGCCGTGATAACACATCACCATCACCGGAGTGTCAAAGTCGTTATCACGCATAAACGCGCCCAGTGTGTCGTTGGTTAAATGGAAAGCCTGCACCGCATGTCCCATTGCGAAACTCTGTGGATCGCGAATATCGACCAGCACCGCCTCTTTTTCCTGCAACTTCTGGTGCGCGTCGGCAACGTTAATACATTCGAACTGATCCATGCGTCTCTCTTTCTTTACAAACAAGTGGGCAAATTTACCGCACAGTTTACGTCGAAGCGGCAGATAAACGCCATAATGTTATACATATCACTCTAAAATGTTTTTTCAATGTTACCTAAAGCGCGATTCTTTGCTAATATGTTCGATAACGAACATTTATGAGCTTTAACGAAAGTGAATGAGGGCAGCATGGAAACCAAAGATCTGATTGTGATAGGGGGCGGCATCAATGGTGCTGGTATCGCGGCAGACGCCGCTGGACGCGGTTTATCCGTGCTGATGCTGGAGGCGCAGGATCTCGCTTGCGCGACCTCTTCCGCCAGTTCAAAACTCATTCACGGTGGCCTGCGCTACCTTGAGCACTATGAATTCCGCCTGGTCAGCGAGGCGCTGGCTGAACGTGAAGTGCTGCTGAAAATGGCCCCGCATATCGCCTTCCCGATGCGTTTTCGCCTGCCACATCGTCCGCATCTGCGCCCGGCGTGGATGATTCGCATTGGTCTGTTTATGTACGATCATCTGGGTAAACGCACCAGCTTGCCGGGATCAACTGGTTTGCGTTTTGGCGCAAATTCAGTGTTAAAACCGGAAATTAAGCGCGGATTCGAATATTCTGACTGTTGGGTAGACGACGCCCGTCTGGTACTCGCCAACGCCCAGATGGTGGTGCGTAAAGGCGGCGAAGTGCTTACTCGGACTCGCGCCACCTCTGCTCGCCGCGAAAACGGCCTGTGGATTGTGGAAGCGGAAGATATCGATACCGGCAAAAAATATAGCTGGCAAGCGCGCGGCCTGGTTAACGCCACCGGCCCGTGGGTGAAACAGTTCTTCGACGACGGGATGCATCTGCCTTCGCCTTATGGCATTCGCCTGATCAAAGGCAGCCATATTGTGGTGCCGCGCGTGCATACCCAAAAGCAGGCCTACATTCTGCAAAACGAAGATAAACGCATTGTGTTCGTGATCCCGTGGATGGACGAGTTTTCCATCATCGGCACCACCGATGTGGAATACAAAGGTGATCCGAAAGCAGTGAAGATTGAAGAGAGTGAAATCAATTACCTGCTGAAAGTGTATAACGCGCACTTTAAAAAACAGCTTAGCCGTGACGATATCGTCTGGACCTACTCCGGTGTGCGTCCGCTGTGTGATGATGAGTCCGACTCGCCGCAGGCTATTACCCGTGATTACACCCTTGATATCCATGATGAAAACGGCAAAGCACCGCTGCTGTCGGTATTCGGCGGTAAGCTGACCACCTACCGAAAACTGGCAGAACATGCGCTGGAAAAACTGACGCCGTATTATCAGGGTATTGGCCCGGCGTGGACGAAAGAGAGCGTGCTGCCGGGTGGTGCCATTGAAGGCGACCGCGACGATTACGCCGCTCGCCTGCGCCGCCGTTACCCGTTCCTGACTGAATCGCTGGCACGTCACTACGCGCGCACTTACGGCAGCAACAGCGAGCTGCTGCTCGGCAATGCGGGAACGGTAAGCGATCTCGGGGAAGATTTCGGCCACGAGTTTTATGAAGCCGAGCTGAAATATCTGGTGGAGCACGAGTGGGTGCGCAGCCTGGATGACGCCATCTGGCGTCGTACCAAACAGGGCATGTGGCTGACTGCCGAGCAGCAGGCGCGCATCAGCGAATGGCTGGCGCAGCATGCGGGAAAGTCTGAACTGTCGTTAGCGTCCTGACATCGCGCGGCGCCAGGAGAGAAATACCCGGGCTATGGCTTGCGCTTGGCCCGGATACGTGTTCACAAATTAAACGAGACTTTTTTTCCAGTCGGCAATGTGACATTTATACTGAGTTCTCCCCCCAATGCCGCAATGTAGCGTTTTAGGGTCGAAAGCCGAGGGTCGTTATCAGCCTGTTCCATTTTAGCGATCGTTGGCTGCTTTACCCCCATAGCCGCAGCCATCTCTGTTTGCGACATTTGCAACTCTTCTCGAAG
>ENA-UEOM01001038-UEOM01001038.1-human-gut-metagenome-genome-assembly--contig:-NODE-1038-length-10983-cov-12.073354_pt1 | contig 10983 bp, 15 predicted proteins | sample MGYA00242993_ERZ507994 | MGnify/ENA primary metagenome ERZ507994 (study PRJEB26167, sample SAMN06115536) | human gut metagenome | host: Homo sapiens | place: China:Neimenggu | collected 2014-11-07... | reverse complement strand
CATCGCCTTTGTTCACGTGGGCGCCTTCATCCACCACTTTCTCCAGAACAATACCGCCTTCCTCGGAACTGATCTACGAAATACTCTTTTATTACTCTTTTAATACACATAAAGAAAATACTTTGCCTTTTCTCTTTTTCGAACAGACAAGATTTGATGCCTAGCTGGACCTTCGGAAGACTTCGAGCAATTGCCAGCTTAAAAGACGGTCTGGCAGTGATGGTTATCATCGACAGCATTGAGCGCTACCGCGCCAACTTACAGCAGCAGGATAACTACCGAAGGAAAACCCACGCCGAAAGGGATTGACTCACTGCAAAGCCAATGGGTTTTATCAGCGATACAGAGAAACAGACAACAGCAGCAAAGCAGCGGCACTATCACACGACGCACAGCAGGCTTAAGTGACCACTCAAGCAACTTTATCCCGCCGCCGCCCGCCGCAAACCATCCTGACCGTGCCAAATTCGAACGGAATGCTACCTAGAACGCGATAAACATACCTACCAGCTACGATTGCATACCTTAAAACTTTACCTCGCCACAGAGCGTTTTAGACGCATTAAATTTGATGCGATTTCGTTAACTTTTTCTCACTCGCCTGACCGGATCGCAACATTGCCACGCCTCGATATTGAGCGCATAATAGATACATACATTAAGCGGAATAGAGATAGCATTGATCGGGAAAATCAGGGGGTTACACATCATGCGCATATCAGAACAACAACGGCAGATCCTCGACTATCTGGCAAAAAACGAATCAATCACCGCACGACAAGCCGCAGATCTCGTTTATGGTGGCAATGTTACCCGCATCCAGGTTGACGCCGCCCGCCGCTCACTCATGACGATGGTTAGTAATGGGCTAATCAGGAAACAAGGCCGCGCTTTCATAGCTGAAAGACATATCAATCACGCTTATAGCCAGGACGTCGAAGAATTGCGCCGCCAGATCCTTTGGGTATTCAGCAAAGAGGGGCAGGACTATCTGATTTCTGAGCGTCCAAATTTTGCCGCCAAAGAGTTAACAGTAAGCGGATTGTCGTGCGCACTGGGTTATCTTGTCGGTGAGGGTTGCGTCACTTACAAGCAGCTATGGCACGCCCTGAATACGCTTGTAGAAGATGGTTTGCTCATTGCCACGCGTGAGAACATCAGATACTGGATAATGCCGCAGGCGGATCGCCGTAACCATGCCAGGAATATTGCTGGCAACAAATATAAAACGCCTGACTTTAACCCTACGCAGGAAGATCGGGACCGTGCCGAAATGATGTGCATGGAACAGGAGAAAAGATTCATGGATAAGTTATTTTCGATGCAGTGAACACAAGCGGGCGCAAGGCCCGTTTTTATTGCCTTATTCCACGCCTGACGAATCAATTTGATCACACCTGAGCAAATGCATAGCCAGAAGTTAAGGCCGTTATATTGCGATTGGGAGAGTTTTAAACGGTATCAATTTAATTAATTTTGATGTGGTGATTTGCAGGTAAAAAAAATCCCGCGAGTAGCAGCGGGAAACTAGAGACATATCGTTGTAGTTATTAATAGATCACACTTTGAGGCTGAGGATTTACCTCACTAATATTATCGCGCCGTTACCTTGCGGGTGCAAATCATCTCTTCCAATCACAAAATACGCCATATTCGACAATAAAGCCGTGTTTGTATAGGCGTGACACCGGGATATATAATATATGTGTAAGGTTTTTCTATTGGCCTATTTTTTCATTCAAGCGGCGATTGTTTTCTTCCATATTTTTCAGTCGCCGCCTTCTTTTCGAAGAGGTGAGAAAATGAATTACCCGGATTTAATGACGGCGGAAGAAGTGGCAAAACTTTTTTCCGTAAGCAAGCGCACGATTCTCAGGTGGGTGGATAAGATCCCCGGGTTTCCAATTCCCGTAAGCCCCGAAGGAACACCGCTCCGCTTTATTCGCAATGAAGTTCTGGATTTTTTCTATCGCGGACGTAAACGTTAATGAGTGAGGTTAAACATGCCAATGCCAACGCCACTAATACCGCCGCCTGAGTATCAGGAAGAAATTAAACGGCGCTTTACAGTAAACAGCAGATCGCAAACAGGTTTAGATCGTGACGGTCATGAGCTATGCCTTAAGCCGTCTGAAAAGAAATACAAAATTAAGCGTGATGGTCGTAAATATAAATGCCGTAACAAGCACCGTTATTACAGGGTTGTCGTAACAGTTAACGGCAAAAAGAAACTATTCAGAGCACATAATATTGTGATCTGGCTGACTTGCGGTTTTGATGCGATTAAACCCGGTTTTTGCGTAAATCATAAAAATGGCAACGGCACTGATAACCGCCTTTCAAATCTTGAGATCGTATCAGTAGCAGAGAACGCCACAAGCCCGCGCAAGCCGCATCAGCAGCCGCGCAAGGCGCTAACTAAACACAAACCGCGCTGGATGTTGATGCCGTGTTCTGGTGAAAAATCGGCGGCTATCAGGCCCAGCAAATTTTATTTTTCGCGTAGCAACGCAATTCTATAGAAAACAAATTAATTAAGAGGAAAAAATCATGTACTACCCAAATAATAGCTACCTTAATCGGGTTGGTAATAATTACAAGCCTTCACAGGAAACTTTAGATAAACGCGCCTTTGATCAGGCAATGACTGCCGCAGCTGAACGCATCGTTGATATGCTGCCAGAATTATTAGCAGAGCACATTGATAAAGCCGCTTCTAATCTGGTTGAGCTTATTCCGCCTTGTCTGGCTACTCCTGATCCGGTAACTCACAGTGTAATGACTGAGGACTTAATCCGTCGCCATATTGCCGGGAAGGTGGCAAATAAGATCGGCCACGGTATGAGTTTTCTTCAGAAATAAGATGAACGGAGATAATAAGAAATGACACGCAAAGAATATCTTCACCAACTTGCAACTGAGATTACTAAGGAAGTTCTTCAGGCAAACGGCCCGCTTATTCGTAAGGTAATTGATGAAGAGGTAAGCAAAATTAAAGCGCAATTGGCAAGCCTCGCTCACAATTCTGCCGATCTTCGCAAAATGCTCGCGGTAATGGGGTCGGCGGGGTCGCTGGGCGTATATCTGGCAAACGTCGATAAACTACAAGCCGATAAATCCGACATTGCTACAAACGCATTTACAGCGCAACAGCAGGCACCAAATCCGAGAGAATACTTCGGTGAAAGCCTGGATGAGTTTACGAAAGAGTATTTCTCGCCATCGCTTGACGATTTTACCCGCCAATATTGGGACGGCGACGACGAGACAAATAAACGTATTAGCAAATACTTCGATGCCCCAAATGAAATAAGTGGCATAAATCTTGATGACTTTTTCGGATCTGATGATTACAGCGTATCAAGAGATTAATACAGGAGATAACAAATGAGCTTTTTAGATGAAGCAAAACGCCGGATCGCCCTGGCAGGTAAAGCGAAATCAGCACAGGAACCGGATTCTAAAGAACGGGCTTTTCGCAAAGGTATGGCGGCTGTACTTGAGAATATCGACGCGGTTGATGAAAAGCTGGTCCAGGAAATGATGTTAGTGCTGATGGACCAACTGGAGCGCCGTTTCGCTGGTAAACAGCCGGAACAGCCAGAAGAAAAGCAACCCGCCGCCAACGCCCAGCGCGGGCCGAAAACGCCGGATCTGGAGTCGTACTTCTCCACGCCGACCCGGAAAACTAATACCCGGACGCCGGATTTTGGAAGTTATTTCGACTAATCACAGGCAAGAAAAAGCCCGGCAATCACTACCGGGCTAAAGCGAAATCGTTGAAACGAGTTAAGTGTGAACATCGGAACAATGTTTTAAATCCACGTTCATTATACAGCGACCGGAGGGTAATTCCATGTTAGCAATGCGCATTCTTAATGGCATGGCCCGCGAGATAAGCGAGAGATCTGCGTACATTCTTCATTCCTGCCCAGCGTGCCAACTGCCAGCCAAACGCACCGCTCTTCGATGCTTTGCGGAACTGGTTATAGGCACGATCAACCGTTTGATTTCGATGAAGGCAACAGGCGAAAACGGCAGCCTGTACAACTGTAACGCTGAAGAGGAACGCTTTGTCCGTAGGCTGAAATTGATTAAATCGGATATACACGCCCAGTTGAGGGCCTGCAATTGCGATCTTGATGATTAACAGCGTGTAAATGGTGTTCAGAAGTGGTGCGGAGACAGGTCAGCGGGCACTTATCGACACGGCGAAATTGCCAAACAGGATAAGCAGTCTCGAAACAATGTTCGGGAACTATATAAGGGGGTGATTTATGGCCGAATTTGGTTTTCAGGTGTGGGACGCGAACGGCACAGCCATTACAAACATCCTTACACCGATTTTCTTTCTGGATACATTTACGGCGACGTCCGGCAGCAAGACCTATGGGAGCGCACCAGCGGGTAAGAGCTTAAAAGCGGTGTATTGCCTCCAGCCTTACGCGACTGATGTTATGTACGACCTGCCGACGCCAACCATCACTATTAGCGGAACGACCATTAGCTGGTCGAATCTTTATACCGGATTAGGATCGTTTATTTACACATTCTGGGGGTGAAACATGGCTACATATGGCTGTCAGATCTTGAAAAACGACGGAACACTCTGGCTTAGTCCGAACTTTACGCCAGCCAACTTAATCCATAAAAGCACGTTTAAAGCAAGCAAGGACAACGTATTCACAACCAGTATCCCTGGAGGCAAATCCTGTTTCTTTTTTGTCAGTTTTAGCAGTGAAGCGAGGATTATTTTTGTGCAGGAGAAAAGCGGAGGATTCTGGCGTTTACGCGTCCTACAGACCAGTGATAACAATTGCACGATCACGGTATACGCATTCAGCAACATGGTCCGCAGTACGCCGAAGTGGGGATTATCCTTTTACAACGAATCCGGCGAGATGATCTATAACTCCGATATGTTGCCGCTGGATGCAACGCTGGTGACGCCATCAATCAGCATGGACTGGAGCCAGACCTTTAGCCATCCAGTCGCTGTCATGCCGCAGTTTGTAGGTGCGGTAACGAAATATATATCTTCCTACTATCGGCCAGCCTACGCGCTCATGACGGGCGCTTGTGGACAAAAGGTATATAACGGCTACTGGTTTTCTTCCGGCCTTTCCTGGTCGATCTCCCGCCGCTATTGCCCGGCGATTCTGGTAATTAACACTTCAAAATATGACAGCTTTACAGGCTAATAAAGAGGAAATGTGATAATAAACTTCTGATATAAAACAACGATTTAAGTGATTTTTTGATAGCGCCACGCGCGGAGTTTTCGGACATGTACATACGCGCGCGAGGAGCTGAACACGAAGTCACCGAAGCGGCAATAAACTGTTTCATTGTGAAATTATTTTAATGAAGGGGGAAACATGCCGATGAAGCACAAGGCTGTCATTGAGAAAATCAAGAGGCAGCTAAGGGAAGAAATCAAACAGATTAGCAAGGACGCGGCGACTACCGCATATGAGATCGCTATCACTGCCGAAGGCTATGCGGTAGCAGATACACCGAAAGACACGGGCACACTTATAAACGGCTATTACATCAATATTGACGAAAATCCTGATGGTGCGCACGCCACTTTAGGTAATACGGAACGCTATGCGTATTGGGTTCATGAAATGCCGGGGATACTGAAAGGTCAACCGCGCGAACATTTCGGGAAGACAAGGGAAGGCGTTGCCTTCGGTGGCGGTACTGAAAAGGGTTGCTATTGGGATCCTGATGCAAGGCCCAAATTCCTTGAACTTGCGCTCGATGAGCATTACGACGAGTTTATGGATATAGCACGCAAATATTTAAAGCGATGAGGTGAGATCATGAGTGAACAGGTCGGAAGCCTTCAGATAGATATTGACCTGAAGACAAAAAATTTATTGGTAAGCCAAAACCAGGCTGAAAACGCGCTTGATAATATTGGCAATAAAATCAGCGGTGTGGAACGCAAAACAAAGACCTTTAACACGCAGTTAACTAAAACATCTGCCGCAGTCAAAAGCAGCCTTTCCCCGGCAATTCGCAACGCATCGTTTCAGATCGCGGATTTAGCTACCCAATTGCAGATGGGGGGTAATGCGCTTCAGGCGTTCGCTGTGCAGGGTGCGCAGTTATTAGCTGGCTTTGGCACGATGGGCGCGGTAGCTGGCGCGGTACTGGCTATCGCTGGCGCTATGGGCGGAAGCCTGGCACAAGGCGCTGATAGTGCAGCCGGATCGGTTGAGTATCTGGACAAGGCGATCACCAAACTGAACGAAGTCATAGCCGTAAATGAACAGGGCGTTACGGTGATGAGCGATAATTACGCCAGACTTTCGAAGGTTAACGCTGAAGTAGCGAAACAGATGCGAAACATGGCTGAAATCCAGGCTATTGCGGCGCTTCGTGACCTGAAAGAACAGGCAAGCCAGGCACAGGGGGAAATGTCATCATTCTGGCGTAGCTTGCAGGGCGGTAAAGCTGATGCACAAGCGGCAGCGCAGGCACTTGATGACCTGGGAATCACAACCAACGACTACAAAGAGGCGATAGCCATACTGAACGCCAATCAGCCGGATACACAGGCGCAAATGGCAACGCTAGCCAAATCCGTGATGTATGTTGGAGAGCAATATGATCTGACCAACCAGCAAGCATACGAATTTATACGCGCACTAAATAAGGCCGCGACAACGAAAACGCCGGAAGCCATGCAGGAGCTATCTGGCTTCATGCAGGTATTGCTACAGGACACAGAAAACGGTAACGAGGCATTCAGGGAACTGGCTATCAAATTCGTTGATGCACAAACCAAAGGCGCAATGCTGGAAGACCAACTAAACCGACTGAAAGGCGCTATCAGTGACGCAGCCACAGAAGCCAGAAACGCCAATTTTACCACTATGCTCAACACCGTCGCCGCACGCCTGGCAGCCATTGAGCAAGGTTGGGAGGCAGGTGTCAGGATGCAGATGAAAGCCCAGGGCTACACTGAAGAGCAGATTGATGAATATGTGAACATGGAAACGGCGTACCGTGATGCAAAAGCCGCCCTGGAAGAGAAGAACAGAGCAGACCGTGAAGCCATTGCGCTATCCAAACGCCAGGCCGCAGAAGCTGCCCGTAAAGCAAAACAGGAAGAGGCGGAGGCACAACGTAAGGCTAAGCAGTTAGCAGCGCAGAAAGAACAGGCCGGACGCTTTACGCAGCAGGTAATGACCGAATATCAAACGACCGTGGATCCGGCAACAGGCCAGGCATTGAATCCGGCGGCACAAGTAGAAATGCAGGAACAGCAGAAGAAAGCGGCGTTGGATAAATACAGGCAATTGGGTGTATTGGATGAGCAGCAATACCAGAACACGCTAACATCCATCCAGAAAACCGCGTCAATGCGCCGCCAGCAAATCATCAAAGATGAAGCCGATACATTGTTCAACAATCAGCAGCAGTTGATCGGGTCATTTGGTGACTTCTTCGGTGAGCTTGCAGGGGTAATTTCTGATGGAGCAGGTGAGCAAAACGCGGCATATCAGGCGCTGTTCGCCGTGCAGAAGGGTTTTGTATTGGCATCGGCAGCTTTAAGCCTTCAGAAAGCGCTCGCTGAGGCAAACGCCTTACCTTTCCCGGCTAATCTTCCGGCCTATGCGCAAGCTATGTCAGCGGGTACGCAGATCCTTTCAGCCATTCGCGGCATCGCATTCGGTGGCGGACGCTACAACGGTGGCGCGGTTGGTGCTGGCAACCTGTACCGCGTGGGTGAACACGGTAAGCCTGAGATATTCAAGGCGAACAATGGCAGCCAGTACATGATCCCAGGTGATAACGGTCGCATTATTCCGGGCCGTGATATTGGCGGCGGCGGCGGCATCACGCTGAACGTGACAAACAACATACAGGCCAATAACGGCTGGACCGAGCAGGACAGCAAAGCGTTGCAACAGACGATTGAGAATACAGCCATGCGCCTGATGCAACGAGAATCAACCAGGCCGGGCGGAATGCTCCAGGGACGCAGACGTTAACCAATTCCCACGCCAGGGGGAACAGACTGGCGGACCCTTCACGCTCCTACGCAAAAATTCCCTCACAATCGCCCTGTCAATTTTTCAGATTTCACCAGAACGCGCCTGAAACAGCCTTCCCACATCCTTGATATTCCGTACACCCTGCTAAAAGCGTGATCTGCGACAAAAATTGTACTTTTTGCCGTTGATTCGGGGTCTATATGGGAATAATCTCACAATCAAAGAGAGGTATGGGTATTTGGGAAATGGAGGAAAGTATCATGGCTAACGCAGCTTATATTCGTGTTTCTACTATCGCTCAGGATACATCGCGCCAACGCGAGGCTATCGCTAACACTGGCCTGAAGTTTGAGAAAATCGTTGAAGAGAAAAGGTCAGGTAAAGACCTCGATCGCCCGGCACTGCGAGAGCTATGCGGCTGGTTACGTGAAGGTGATGACCTGTATGTGGCATCAATTGACAGGCTGGGGCGCAAACTGACTGACGTGATGAATGTGGTTGATGGACTGCGTCAGAAAGGGGTTCGGGTCCACTTTCTGAAAGAAGGGCAGATCATCGGCGGCGAGATGAACGCGGTTCAGGAGTTCTTCATTCAGCTCATGGCGGCAGCCGCGCAGATGGAGCGCAGTTTTATGCTGGAACGCCAGAAAGAGGCGTACGAAGCGCGGAAGGCAGCAGGGAAACCGGTTGGGCGTGGGCTGGCACCGAAGATTAAGCAGCAGCTGCCGTACATCCTCAAGGACATGGAACAACGCAAGGAGTCCATGAGCGACCTTTGCCGCAAATACAAAGTGGCGCGAAGCACAATGTACCGGATCCGCGACAACGCCATTCGCGATGGTAAGCTGCCGGAAATCGTGAAGGTCAAAAAGGTCGTCATCAATTAACCCACCAAAACAAAGGCGACTCCGCGTACACCGAGCCGCCTTTCTTATCTTCCTCACATTCCCCACGCCCATTATAGCAAACCGTTCAAAACGTTAAACAACAGCGCTTATTGAACGGATTTATTGTTTTTGTGACGCAGATCGCTTTTTTCCCTCCGGCTGTTTTGTTTAATGTGTTCAAAGGCAGGTAATGAGGCAGGAATTGAACGGATTTGGAGGTCAGTATGAAACGCTGGGAATTGATTTTGCTGATGGTGATAATGTTCGTTATGAGCACCGAGTGTTAAACAAGGAGGATGTTATGAAACACGATAGAGCGGAAATCATCTTCGATATGGCTCGCAAAAGAGTGTGCGCTATGGACGCAAAGATATCGCTAATAAGATCTGGCGTGCCAGCCACCGCACAAGAACTGATGGCAATCATAGAAAAACGCGAATACGAACTAAGCAAAGCCAAGAGGTCTTTTGCACTGATATATGCAAAATAAACACACTAACTTGCCAGCACCCGGCCCCGCGCCGGGTTTTATTTACCTTTACCTTGTCATTGATTGGTGATACCGTTCAACAAAAAAGAAGCATGCGGCGATTGAACAGATTTCGGAGGGGTTGAACAATGGCGCGTATCTGGAAGAAACCGGATCATTGGGATGACGTGATGGCGATGATAATGCGCGATGGGCGTTTTCGTAGCAGGGCGGAACTGAAAGAGGCAACGAAAGGCTTTGGCGCTGATAAACAACAACAGTTTGACAAGATGGTTAACGAAGGCGCTCATCTTGAGTTAATGATTGGCCTGATTAATGCGGCTGGGTGGCAGGGAGTCGCTATCGACGCAACGGGCAAGATCATACCAGTTCGTGATGACAAAACAGCAAAAGCGCTTGGGCTGGGTGATGCTATTGCCGCCAACCGTAAGCATGAGCAAGCGATAAACGAAAGAGCCAAAGCAAAAGCGCAAAAGCGTCCAACTGGCGCACGTTTTAATGAAGGTGAACTATTTGCTTACCTGAGAGATAACAACGGTTTTACAGGCAGTTTGAACGCACTGGCGATGGCTGCCTTCAAAGGTGGACGCGTACCAGGCAGGACGACAACATGGGCGCTACTCAAGAAGTTGGGCGACAAGATCAGCATTGAGAAGCACGGCCCGCGCGGTGTAAGCATCGCCATTAAATAACCTTGCCGGATTAACACGGTAAAAGCGTTCAAAGCAATTAAGAAGGCGCATAATTGAACGGATACGACAGTCACACAACAGCCCGGCCCCGCGCCGGGTTTTTGTTTGCAAAAGCCGTAGTTGTAAGCCACTCAAAAGCAGGTTTACAATAGATCTGTACCAGCAACAGAGGAACAAGAAAATGAACGCAAATATTGAACGGCAAGTCATGACAATGAAAGACGTCTGCAAACTGTTAAACCGCTCAAGAACGTCAGTTTACGTTGCCATGATGCGCTACCAGGATTTTCCGGAGCCTATGTCACGCGGTCACGGTGTGCGAATGGTCTGGTTAAAGTCTGAGTTAATTGCCTGGTACGAGCAGCACAAGGACGAACTCGAAGAATCACGGAAAAACGGAATGATCCCGAATGAAAAGGCGATGCGGAAACAACAACAAGAAGAGGAAGTAGAAAATGCTAACTGATACGACTTTACTGCCCGGCCTTGATGATCCAGCACCCTGGGATGATTCCGGCGGAGAGCAGAAAGAAAAACGCCCGGGTGGGAAAGACCAGGGCGATGAGATGGAATCTGATAATGACACCGAATCCAATGCGAATATTATCACACCGGATGACGGAAACATCAACAGCAATAGCGGTAAAAATTCGTCTGCCGTTGAGGAAATCAGAGCAACGAACCCAATAGACCACAGCCTATGGGGTGCACGCAGTTCAGCACGCAAACCAGTAGCGAAAGACACCACGGAACCGCGTTTTGACGAGTGGGCTGCATTGGTGGAAGAGGTGCAAAACGGGGAAGAGGTAGAAGGCGAGGAAGAGACAGAAAACGTGTCACTTATCAGTAGCGACCGCTTTTTCCTGCCTCAGGGATTTCCGCTGTTCGTCAATATTGTATGC
>ENA-UEOM01001034-UEOM01001034.1-human-gut-metagenome-genome-assembly--contig:-NODE-1034-length-11026-cov-7.206960_pt1 | contig 11026 bp, 8 predicted proteins | sample MGYA00242993_ERZ507994 | MGnify/ENA primary metagenome ERZ507994 (study PRJEB26167, sample SAMN06115536) | human gut metagenome | host: Homo sapiens | place: China:Neimenggu | collected 2014-11-07... | reverse complement strand
AAACGTCCGCCGAAATGGAGTAATATATGGACAAGCGCTTCAACGCTTTCATGAAACGCTGTGAGAGACCCAAAAATTTTTTTAGGAGGAACACAAAATGAAAAAGGTTCTTGCTCTGCTGCTGGCGCTCGTCATGGTGCTTGCGCTGGTCGCCTGCGCTTCGAAGCCTGCGAACGACACGCCCGCCGAGACCCCGGCTGAGAACACGCCCGCCGAGATCCCGGCTGAGAACACGCCTGCCGAGACCCCGGCTGAGAACACGGAAGTTCCCGAGGGCTTCAAGGTCGGCTTCATCACTCTGCATGATGAAAACTCCACCTACGACCTGAACTTCATCAACGCCGCCAAGGAAGCCTGCGAGACGCTGGGCGTTGAGTACACGCTGATCACCAACGTTCCCGAAGGCCAGGAGTGCTACGACAAGGCCGCTGAGCTGGCTGACGCCGGCTGCAACATCATCTTTGCCGACTCCTTTGGTCACGAGGACTACATGATCCAGGCCGCCAAGGAATTCCCCAACGTGCAGTTCTGCCACTCCACCGGCACCAAGGCGCACACCGAGGGCCTTTCCAACTACCACAACGCTTTCGCCTCCATCTATGAGGGCCGTTATCTGGCTGGCGTCGCCGCCGGTATGAAGCTCAACGAGATGATCGAGAACGGTGAGTTCACCGCGGACGAGGCCAAGATGGGCTATGTCGGCGCGTTCACCTACGCGGAAGTTATCTCCGGCTACACCTCCTTCTTCCTGGGCGCACGCTCCGTCTGCCCGACCGTCACGATGGAAGTCACCTTCACCGGCAGCTGGTACGACGAGACTGCTGAGAAGGAAGGCGCTCAGAAGCTGATCCAGAACGGCTGCAAGCTCATCAGCCAGCACGCCGACTCCTTCGGTGCTCCGACCGCCTGCGAGACCGCCGGTGTCCCCAACGTCTCCTACAACGGCTCCACCGCTTCCGTCGGCCCCAACACCTATATCATTTCCTCCCGTATTGACTGGGCTCCGTACTACATCTACGCCATCAAGGCCTGCATGAACGGCGAAGCCATCGACACGGACTGGACCGGCACGCTGGCCACCGGCTCCGTCGTCCTCTCCGAGCTGAACGAGAAGGTCGCCGCTGCTGGCACGCAGGAAGCGCTTGACCAGGTCAAGGCCGAGCTGGAAGCCGGCACGCGCCACGTCTTTGACATCACCACCTTCACGGTTGAGGGCAAGCAGCTCGACAGCTACATGGCGGACGTCGATACCGACCCCGACTACACGCCCGACACCGAGGCGATCAAGGACGGCTACTTCGCCGAGTCCTCCGACCGCTCCGCTCCGTACTTCAACCTCTATATCGACGGCATTACCCTGCTCGACCAGGCGTTCTAAGCCGAGACCGATCCCTATCGGGCTGCCCTCGGGCAGCCCGATTCCATTTTTCGGAGACGGGACGCAAAGCCCGCCTCCGGAGCGGCAATTTCCTTTTTACGGAATCCAATTCCGCATTGCCGAACGGTCTTGGTCATTATATGAAAAACTTTTTATCTATCTAAAAAATTTTTTGGTCATACTGATTTACAATGCCGCTGAGTTATGCTAAAATAATAAAGTAAAAACGGGAGAGGCTTCTTCCGCAAAGAAAGGGTGACCGCCTTGGGTGCTGAATGCGCAGTGAAAATGGAGAATATTACAAAGCGGTTTGGAAAGGTGACGGCGAACAACGCCATCAATCTGGAGCTGCACGAGGGCGAGATCCTGTCTTTGCTCGGCGAAAACGGCAGCGGCAAGACCACGCTCATGAATATGCTCTCCGGCATCTATTTCCCCGACGAGGGCCAGATTTATATTCACGGCAAGCCCGTGAACATTTCCTCGCCGAAGGCCGCTTTTGAATACGGCATCGGCATGATCCATCAGCATTTCAAGCTGGTCGATCTGTTTACCGCGACCGAGAACATCGTCCTCGGCCTGAACGAGCCGGGCAAGCTCGATCTCGTGACCGCCGCAAAGAAGGTCAAGGAGATCTGCGACCGCTACGGCTTCGACATCGACCCCAACCAGAAGATCTACGACATGTCCGTTTCGCAGAAGCAGACCGTCGAGATCGTCAAGGTGCTCTATCGCGGAGCGGATATCCTCATCCTCGACGAGCCAACCGCCGTCCTCACCCCGCAGGAAACGGACAAGCTGTTCCAGATCATGCGCAACATGAAGGCCGACGGCAAGTCGCTCATCATCATCACACATAAGCTGCACGAGGTGCTTGCGGTCTCCGACCGCGTCGCTGTTCTGCGCAAGGGCGAGTACATCGGCGACGTCCTGACGAAGGACGCCGACCAGCAGTCCTTGACCGACATGATGGTCGGACACTCGGTCACGCTGAACATCGACCGGCCCGAGCCGGTGAACGTCCAGCCCCGCCTTGTCATCGACGGACTGACCGTCTATGACGAGCTTGGCGTCAAGCGCCTGTCCGACGTTTCCTTCTCGATCAATTCCGGCGAGGTGCTCGGCATCGCGGGCGTCGCAGGCTCCGGCCAGCGCGAGCTGCTCGAGGCCATCGCGGGCCTGTATCCCATCTCCTCCGGCTCCGTCACGTTCTATGCGCCCGACGGAAGCGCGCCGAAAAATCTCGTCGGCCTCGACCCGATGGACATCCGCAAGAGCGGCATTTCGATGTCCTTCGTCCCGGAGGACCGGCTTGGCATGGGCCTTGTCGGCTCGATGGGCATGACGGGCAACATGATGCTCCGCTCGTGGCGGAAGGGTCACGGTATCTTCCTCAACCGCAAGGATCCCGAGGCGCTGGCAAACCGTATCTGGGAGGAGCTTGGCGTCGTCACGCCGAGCACCAGCTTCCCCGTCCGCCGCATGTCCGGCGGCAACGTCCAGAAGGTTCTGGTCGGGCGCGAGATTGCGCAGTCCCCGGCCGTTCTGATGACGGCCTACGCCGTGCGCGGCCTCGACATCAACACCTCGTATACCATCTACAACCTGCTGACGGAGCAGAAAATGAAGGGCGTCGCCGTCGTCTATGTCGGCGAGGATCTGGACGTTCTGCTGGAGCTGTGCGACCGCATTGTGGTCCTGTGCGGCGGCGAGGTCTCGGGCGTAGTCGACGCCCGCACCACCGACAAACGCGAGATCGGCCGTCTGATGACCCTCGTGGGAGGAGGCAAAGCGGATGAATAAGAAATCACTTTTCCATATCACCAAGCGCGACGCCCTGCCGTGGTATCAGGCGTTTGCGATTCGCGGCGGCGCGATCGTTCTGGCGCTGATCGTGTGCGCGGTCGTGACGATGCTGCTGACGGGCGAGAATCCGCTCAGCGTCTACGGCACCATCTTCCACGGCGCGTTCGGCACTGCCCGGAAATCCTGGGTCACGTTCCAGAATCTCGCTGTCCTGCTCGGCATTTCGCTGGCGGTCACACCCGCGTTCAAAATGCGCTTCTGGAACATCGGCGCGGAGGGTCAGGTCCTGATCGGCTGTCTGGCGACGGCCGCCTGCATGATCTGCCTCGGGGACAAGCTCCCGAACGCACTGCTGATCCTGGTCATGCTCGTCGCCGCCGTTGCGGCGGGTGCGCTGTGGGGCTTCCTCCCGTCCTTCTTCAAGGCGAAGTGGAACACCAACGAAACGCTGTTCACCCTCATGATGAACTACATTGCGACCCAGCTCGCAGCGTTCTTCATCATCATCTGGGAGGTTCCGAAGGGCGCGGGCAAGATCGGCGTCATCAACCAGAACTCCGAGGCGGGCTGGCTGCCGGTCATCGGCGGGCAGAAGTACCTGCTGGTCATTCTGGTCGTGGCCGTCATGACGCTCCTGATGTATGTCTACCTCAACTACAGCAAGCACGGCTATGAGATCGCCGTCGTCGGCGAGAGCCGCCGCACCGCGAGCTACGCCGGTATCAAGGTCGATCGCGTGATCGTCCGCACGATGGTGCTTTCCGGCGCGGTCTGCGGCCTGATGGGCCTGATGCTCACCGCCGGCACCGATCATACGCTGACGACCACCATCGTCGGCGGACGCGGCTTCACCGCCGTCATGGTCTCCTGGCTTGCAAAGTTCAACCCGATCGCCATGGTCTTTACGAGCCTGCTGCTGGTCGTGCTGAGCCGCGGCGCCAGCGAGATCTCCAGCACCTTCGCCCTGAACCATTCGTTCTCGGATATCCTGACCGGCATCATCCTGTTCTTCATCATCGGCAGTGAGTTCTTCCTCACCTATAAGATCAGCCTGCGCAAGGGCGAAAAGGAGGCGTAAGGAATGTCTTTTGATTTTGCATCTTTTATTCCCCGTGCCGTCATGCAGGGCATCCCGCTGCTCTACGGCAGCACCGGTGAGATCCTGACGGAGAAATCTGGCAACCTGAACCTCGGCATCCCCGGCGTCATGTACGTCGGCGGCATCTGCGGCGTCATCGGCGCGTTCTTCTATGAGCAGGCCGTCCCGGCGGCGGAAATGAGCGCGTGGCTCGCCATCGGCATCCCGATGCTGTGCTCGCTGGTGGGGTCGCTGCTGATGGGCCTTCTGTACTGTCTGCTGACCGTCACGCTCCGTGCGAATCAGAACGTCACCGGCCTTGCCATGACGACCTTCGGCGTCGGCATCGGCAACTTCTTCGGCGGCTCCCTTATCAAGCTGGCCGGAAGCGAGGTCCCGTCCATCGCGCTTTCCGCAACGAGCGGCTATTTCAGCAAATCGCTTCCGTTCGCGTCGAAGCTCGGCTGGTTTGGTCAGGTGTTCCTGTCCTACGGCTTCCTCGCCTATCTTGCGATCCTCATCGCGCTTCTGGCGTCCTACTTCCTCAAGCACACCCGTCCGGGCCTGTATCTGCGCGCCGTCGGCGAGAGCGCCGCGACTGCGGACGCCGCCGGTATCAACGTCACGAAGTACAAGTACCTTGCGACCTGCATCGGCAGCATGATCGCCGGACTCGGCGGATTGTATTACGTCATGGACTACGCCTGCGGCGTCTGGTCGAACAACGCCTTCGGCGACCGCGGCTGGCTCGCCATCGCGCTGGTCATCTTCACGATCTGGCGTCCGAACGTGAGTGTTCTGGCCTCCATTCTCTTCGGCGGCTGCTACATTCTGTACATCTTCATTCCCAGCGGCACCAACCTCGCCATCAAGGAGCTTTACAAGATGCTGCCTTATGTCGTCACGCTGGTCGTGCTGATCGTGGTCTCCCTGCGCAAAAAGCGCGAGGATCAGCCGCCCCAGTCGCTTGGTCTGGCCTACTTCCGCGAGGAACGATAGAGCAAAGCGCATAAGCAAAGGCCCCTGCCATTGGCAGGGGCCTTTTGTGCGTATTGGATGCTGTGCGTGCCTGCATGGACGGCCTGCCTGACAGGGGCGTCCATGCGAATTGCTGCCGCTCAAACGGAGAAGAGCAGGTCGGTGTAATTCGGGAACGGCCAGTAGGACTTATCCACCAGCTGCTCGAGCTGATCGACGATGTCCCGCACGCGGCTCATTGCGTTGAAGACCACGTCGTGGTAATAGCGCACCAGCTCCTCCTGCGGAGCGTTCGGCTCGCTCTGAAGCGCGGTTTTCAGCGCCAGCGTCCGATCCATCAGCTCGTCGCAGAGCGTGCTGACCGTCCCAGCCAGCGCCGTTTCCGTGCGGCAGGCGACGCCTGCGGCCTTCTTATGCGCGAGGCACTGGCAGAGCTTGTCGGCATAGGCGGACGCCGCGCCGAGGATGCTGTGCTGCACCATGTCTACCAGCGTTCCGGCCTCGATGCCGATGACCTTGCAGTATTTCTCCATGTGGATCTCATGCCGCGCCATCATTTCCGACTTGGAATAGACGCCGTGGCTGGTCATGAGCTGAATGTTCTTCGGAAGAATGTAGGCCGGGAGGGCCTCGGCGGTGTTGTGCAGGTTGGCAAGGCCGCGCCGCTCCGCCTCCGCGATCCAGCTCTCGTCGTAGCCGTTGCCGCTGAACAAAATGCGCTGATGCTCGGTAAAGACGCGCTTGATCAGCTCGTGGAGCGCGGAAGAGAAGTCCTTTACGCCCTCCAGCTCCTCCGCGAACTGCTCAAGCTCTTCGGCCATGATCGTGTTGAGGATGGTGTTCGGGCCGGCGATGGACTGGCTGGAGCCGAGGCTTCGGAATTCGAACTTGTTGCCGGTGAAGGCGACAGGCGAGGTGCGGTTGCGGTCGGTCGTGTCCTTGGGGATGGCAGGCAGGACGTCCACGCCGATGCGCAGGCTCTTGCGCTTGCGGTCGGTGTAGTCGTGATCGTTTACGATGCTGTCTACGATCGCCTCCAGCTCCTCGCCGAGGAATACCGAAATGATCGCGGGAGGCGCCTCCTGTGCGCCGAGACGATGGTCGTTTCCGGCAAATGCGACCGAGCAGCGCAGCAGCTCCTGATACTCGTCCACGCCCTTGATGAAGGCCGCGAGGAAGAGCAGGAAGCGCGCGTTCTGGCTGGGCGTGCTGCCCGGAGAGAAGAGGTTGTCTCCGGCGTCGGTGGCAAGCGACCAGTTGTTGTGCTTGCCGCTGCCGTTGACGCCTGCGAAGGGTTTTTCATGGAGCAGGCAGATCAGGCCGTGCTTTTCCGCGACCTTCTTCATGATCTCCATGGTAAGCTGATTCTGGTCGTTGGCGGCGTTCGCGTCGGTGTAGATGGGGGCCATCTCATGCTGCGAGGGCGCGACCTCGTTGTGCTTCGTCTTGGACAGGACGCCGAGCTTCCACAGCTCCTCGTCCAGATCCTGCATATACGCCGCGACACGCGGACGGATGGAGCCGAAATAATGGTCGTCCAGCTCCTGACCCTTGGGCGGCTTCGCGCCGAAGAGCGTCCGGCCGCACAGGCGCAGATCCTCGCGCTGCAGATAGAGCTGCTTGTCGATCAGGAAATATTCCTGCTCCGGGCCGACCTGCGCGTAGACCTTCTGGGTCTTGTCGTCGCCGAACAGACGCAGGATGCGCACGGCCTGACGGCTGACCGCGTCGATGGAGCGCAGCAGCGGCGTCTTTTTATCCAGCGCCTCGCCGGAGTAGGAGCAGAAAACGGTCGGGATGCAGAGGCTGCCGTCCTTGATGAAGGCAAACGCCGTCGGGTCCCAGCCAGAATAGCCTCTGGCCTCGAACGTGGCGCGCAGGCCGCCCGACGGGAACGAGGAAGCGTCCGGCTCACCGCGGACCAGCTCCTTGCCGGAGAAGTCCATGATGATCTTGCCGCCGCCGACCGGATGGATGAAGCTGTCGTGCTTTTCGGCGGTCACGCCGGTGAGCGGCTGGAACCAGTGGGTGAAGTGCGTTGCGCCGTGCTCCAGGGCCCAGACCTTCATGCCGTCGGCGATGTCGTTTGCGACGTCGAGCGGGAGCGGCGTGCCCGTGCTCAGGCAGCTCTTCCATGCCTGGAACGCGGAGCCGGATACATACTGCTGCATAGCGGCCTCATTAAATACGTTGCTGCCAAACAATTCAGGGATCTTTTCTTTCGACTGCATGAATGCTTCCTCCTTGCAAATTCGTTCCTGAGCGGCAGAGGCCTGCCTCTATCAGGAAAATAAATATGCACCGATTTTACCGGAAAAGTATTTCTGCGTCAATACCGCAAATTCGCCGAATCCTTTTTTCGGTAAAATGCCGATCAGCTCATATCTCACAAAATTTTTCAGGCTGCGAACTTTTCCCTTGCAATTCGCCGCCGTATCGCGTATAGTGAACGTGTCCCACCCCCCTGCGGAGCTGCCACCGGCGCTTCGCGGGGATTCTTTTTTGCCGCCGGGCCGGGAAAAACACGTTTTGACCCGTCATTCCGACGATGCGTATTTTTATTCACGGATCTGGGAAAAAATCGGCAGGACGCATTGTTTCCGGCGGGCGGCTGTGCTACAATAAACACAATTTTCAGAAACGAGGCATTCCTTATGCGAATTGTTGTCAAGGTCGGCACATCTACGCTTGCCCATCCCACCGGACGGCTGAACATCCAGCGGATGGAGGAGCTGTGCAAGGTGCTCAGCGACCTGAAAAACGCGGGCCACGAGATCATTCTGGTCTCCTCCGGCGCCATTGCCATGGGCTTCGGCAAGCTGAATCTGCGCCAGCGGCCAAAGGACACCCCGACCAAGCAGGCCTCCGCCGCCGTCGGGCAGTGCGAGCTGATGTATATGTACGACAAGCTCTTCACCGAATACAGCCACACCGTCGCGCAGCTGCTCATCACCGCGCCGGACATCGCCGACGGCGGCAACCGCAAGCAGAACTTCCACAATACGCTCGAGCGTCTGTTGGAGCTGGGCGCGCTGCCGGTCATCAATGAGAACGACACGATTTCCACCGAGGAATTCGGCATCGGCGATAACGATACGCTTTCTGCCGTCGTCGCGGCGACAGTCCACGCAGACCTTCTGGTGCTGCTGTCGGACATCGACGGGCTTTACGACGGCGACCCGCACAAGAACCCGGACGCGAAGCTGATCCACACCGTCAAGCGCATCGACGAGCACATTCTCGCCCTCGGCGGCGGCAGCGGCTCGGAGCTTGGCACCGGCGGCATGGCGACGAAGCTGACCGCAGCCGTGACCGCGACCGAGGCGGGCTGCGAAATGGTGATCGCCAACGGCGCGAAGCTGAAGCAGCTGTATGACATCGTGGACGGCGGGCATGTCGGCACAAGATTTTTAAGAAAGCAGGCGGAAGCATGACCACACTGGAAATTCTAAAAACGACCCGGGCCGCATGGCCCTCCGTCCGGGATATCCCGGAGGAAAGCCGCAACCGGCTGCTGACGGCAATGGCGGACAGGCTCCTTTCCGAGTCAGAGGCCATTTTGGCGGCGAACCGCCTCGATCTGGAGGCCGCGCGCGGCTCCATCTCGGAGGTCATGCTCGACCGGCTGCGCCTGGACGAAAAGCGGCTCGAGGGGATGGCTGACGGCGTGCGCGCCATCGCCGCGCTGCCCGGACATACGGGCCGCGTGCTGGAGGACTTCACGCGTCCGAACGGGATGCGCATTCAGAAGGTGCAGGTGCCGCTTGGGCTGGTCGCCATTATCTATGAGAGCCGCCCGAACGTCACCTCGGACGCGGCGGCGCTCTGCCTCAAGAGCGGGAACGTCTGCGTCCTGCGCAGCGGCAAGGAGGCGCACCGCTCCTCCGTGGCCATCGTGCAGGCGCTCCGGCATGGCATTTCCGACGCCGGAGGCGATCCGGCGATCCTCGGGATCCTTGAGGACACCAGCCGTCAGAGCGCGAACGAGCTGATGACGGCGGCGGGACTGGTCGATCTGCTGATCCCCCGCGGCGGCGCCGGGCTGATCCGCGCCTGCGTGGAGAATGCGACCGTGCCCTGCATCGAGACCGGCACCGGCATCTGCCACGTCTATGTGGACAGCGCCGCCGATCTGGAAAAGGCCGTGAAGATCATTGTCAACGCCAAGACGAGCCGCCCCTCGGTCTGCAACGCCGAGGAGGTGTGCCTTGTGCATCGGGATGTGGCCGCCGCGTTCCTGCCGATGCTCCGCAAGGCGCTGGTGGACGACCGCACCGCGCAGGGGCTTGTCCCGGTGGAGCTGCGGCTCGACCCGGCTGCGGCGGCGATCATTCCCGGCGTTCCCGCCGGAGAAAAGGACTTCGACACGGAGTTTCTGGACTATATCCTTGCCGTCCGCGTCGTGGACAGTCTGGACGAGGCCATCCGCCATATCCAGCGGCATTCGACCGGACACAGCGACGCCATCGTGACGGAGGACGCGGCCCACGCGCAGCGCTTCACCCGCGAGATCGACAGCGCGGCGGTCTATGTCAACGTCTCGACGCGCTTTACCGACGGCGGTGAGTTCGGCCTCGGCTGCGAAATGGGCATCTCGACGCAGAAGCTCCACGCGCGCGGCCCGATGGGCCTCGACGCGCTGAGCACATGGAAATACATCATCACCGGCGACGGACAGATCCGGTAAGGAGGAGCGGCTATGAAGCAGTATACGGCTGGATTTCTCGGCGCGGGAAACATGGGCGGCGCGCTGGCGCAGGCGGCTATTCGGACAGTCGGCGCGGAAAACGTCATTCTGACCTGTAAAACGGAGGCACACACGCGCGCGGCGGCGGAACGTCTCGGCTGCGCGAGCGGCCAGGCGGCGGAGATCATCCGCAGCAGCCGCTTTGTATTCCTCGGCGTCAAGCCGCAGATGCTCTCCGCGCTGGCGGAGGAGCTGGGCGGCGTGATCGGAGAGGCGGAATGTGTGCTGGTCTCGATGCTGGCAGGCGTCACGCTGGAACGGCTCGAAGCGCTGTTCCCGGGCAAACGCATCCTGCGCATCATGCCGAACACCCCCTGCGCCGTCGGGAGCGGCATGCTCTTCCTCTGCCGCGGAAGCCTCGCCGCAGAGCAGGACGCGGAGGCGTTCCGGCAGCTGATGGCCTGCGCCGGACGCATCGACGAGATCCCGGAAAAGTGGATGGACGCGGCCAGCGCGGTGGCGGGCTGCGGCCCGGCGTTTGCGTATATGTTCGTGCAGGCCCTGGCGGACGGCGGCGTGGAGTGCGGCCTTCCGCGCGCAAAGGCCACGGAATACGCGGCGCAGATGCTTCTTGGCAGCGCGCAGATGGTCTTGCAGACCGGCGCGCATCCCGAAAAGCTGAAGGATGACGTTTGCAGCCCCGGCGGGAGCACCATCGCGGGTGTCCACGCGCTGGAAAATGCGGCGTTCCGCGCCGCGTGCATGGACGCGGTCACGGCGGCCTATGAGAGAACCAAGGGGCTGGGATGAAGCAGCCATCGGCTGTAAAATTTTGCGCCGGAGGCGCGGCATTCAGCCCCCTTTTCCTTTGATGTCAAAGGAAAAGGCCGCTGGCGGTGAAAAGGAAACCAGCAAAGGGGGAGTCGCGTCGGAACAAACTCCACATTCCTCATCCTGCCCGCCGCTTGCGGCGGACAGGCCTCGTCCGTTCCGTTGTTCCTCCTTTTCCCACACGAATCGCTTCGCTGGATTCGCGTGGGAGCCCTCGCCCCTTTGCAATCCCCTTAAAACGACCAAGAAGGGGGCTGCGGCCCCCTTC
>ENA-UEOM01001027-UEOM01001027.1-human-gut-metagenome-genome-assembly--contig:-NODE-1027-length-11049-cov-17.978126_pt1 | contig 11049 bp, 9 predicted proteins | sample MGYA00242993_ERZ507994 | MGnify/ENA primary metagenome ERZ507994 (study PRJEB26167, sample SAMN06115536) | human gut metagenome | host: Homo sapiens | place: China:Neimenggu | collected 2014-11-07... | reverse complement strand
TATGTTAAAAATCCTAACTCATAATTTTGATAAAGAGAAACCATAGCTTTGCAGATCACAAACCATAGCTGTGATGGAAATTCCCCAATACGTGATTTCATGAAAATGACAGCTCTGTGTAATTTTTTAATAAGAAGAAAGCCAACAAGAAGGAAGCTGCGCAGGTTGCTGTTTTTGAGAATCTGGCGTTCGGAACGGTAAGAACCGCTGCTAATGAGAAGGGCGAGCCTTGGTTCTGTGCAAAGAATCTGTGCGATGTGCTCGAATATAGGAAAATGAATTTGCTTGTAAATCAGTATGTTAACCATCTTGATGCACTGAAACGGTGCATCAAGGATATGGTCTGTATGAACTGTTGGGCAGGGTGAAAAATATATAAAAATTCTTTTGTCTCGATTGTTTTTGCTATCTTTGCAAGCGATTCTGACTTGAAGAGGGGAATCGGATGACTAATTAAATAATGTAATGATATAACTCTAAACAAAAATGAAGATAAAAATTGAACCGGCTACGCCTGACAGGGCGTCGCACATTGCATCGCTCATCATGGAGGCGATGAACCCAGGATGCTGCCAGAACCTGGCTGGTGCTCATCATACACTGGCGGAATTCCACCAGGTGATGGAAAGACTCGTAAGAATGGAGGATAGCCAGTATAGTTACCGCAATACGCTCCTGGCTACCAATAGCGAGGGCATCACTGCTGGTATCATCGTGTCTTACGACGGTGCACAGCTCAAGGCGCTGCGCAAGCGATTCATCGAGGAGGCTAAGGAAACCTTCGGCATCGACTATACAGGAATGGATCCGGAAACGCAGGAGGGCGAACTCTATATCGACAGCCTCGCCGTGCCTGCTGCCTTCCGTGGCAAGGGTATCGCCAAGATGCTGCTCAAGGCGGTGATAGAAAAGGGCAGGGAAATGGGCCTTCCTGCCGTGGGACTGCTCGTGGATAAGGGCAATCCGAAGGCAGAAAGACTCTATGCCGATATGGGATTCGAATACGTGAACGATGCCGTGTGGGGTGGCCACAGCATGAAGCATCTCCAGTATCCGCTACGCTAGTTCGCTGATTTCGGTATCTGCTACTCTAATTCCTCGATTTCATCTTCGTTCATCTCCCTGTCAAGCTGGCCGCGCCAGAGATACTTGCGGGTTTCGTGAACGATGATGCCGCTGAGGCAGAGCAGGGAGATGAGGTTTGGTATCGCCATCAGGGCATTCATGCAGTCGGCGATATTCCATACCAGTCCGAGGCTGATGACACTGCCCAGGAAGATACTCACAATATACAACATGCGATAGATGAGCATCCAGCGCTTTCCCTTGAGATACTCTACGCAGCGTTCGCCATAATAGCTCCATCCCAGGGTGGTGCTGAAGGCGAAGGTGGCGAGGCCGATGGTGAGCAATGGGGCTCCTATGTATGGTATCTTGCTGAAGGCTGCCTTGGTGAGCGCTGCGCCATCGTGGTAGTCGATATCAGGATAGGCGATGATGCTGGAGGTGATGACCAATCCCGTGAGGGCACAGATGATGACGGTATCCCAGAAGGTTCCGGTAGAGGATACCAGCGCCTGGCGTACCGGATTGCGGGTCTGGGCGGCGGCAGCTACGATCGGTGCCGAACCGAGTCCCGACTCGTTGGAGAAGAGTCCGCGGGCGATACCATAGCGGGCTGCTATCATAAGGGTGCTGCCTGCAAAACCGCCTCCGGCTGCACGGGTGGTGAAGGCGGATTCGAAGATAACCTTCAGGGCTGGCAGGAGATAGGCGTGATTGACGATCAGGATATAGATGCAGCCCACCACATAGAAAATCGCCATGAAAGGCACAAGCATTCCACATACTTTTGAGATGCTCTGCACACCACCGATGATGACTGCGGCACCGAGGAGGGTGACGATAGCGCCGGTGATGTATGGACTGATGCCATACTGGTTTTCTACCAGTGTGGAGATGGCATTCGCCTGTACGGTGCTGCCGATGCCGAAGGAGGCGAGGGCGGCAAAGAGGGCGAAGAGGATACCGAGCCACTTCCATCCCAATCCCTTTTCGAGGGCATACATCGGACCTCCAAGCATCTCTCCACGCTTGGTCTTGACGCGGTATTTCACGGCAAGAAGACCTTCGGCATACTTGGTGGAGATGCCGAAGACACCGGTGAGCCAGCACCAGAATACGGCGCCTGGTCCACCCAGGGCGATGGCAGTGGCCACACCTATGATATTACCGGTACCGATGGTAGCGGCAAGGGCTGTGGCGAGGGCTCCGAACTGGGAGACATCGCCAGTGGCATTCTTGTCCTTCTTGAAGGACAGCGATATCGCCTGGAAAATCTTACGCTGTGGAAAGCGCAGGCGAACCGTCAGGAAAATGTGGGTTCCCAGCAGCAGGATGATCATCGGCCACCCCCAAAGGAACGAACTGAAGGATGTGAAAAATTCGTTGATTGCTTCCATGTTAATCTCTCTTTAAATTACAATTATAAAATCTATATCTATTTTTCTTCAAACTCTACCCGGGCATTGGGGAATCCCATAGCCTTGAACATATCGCGGAACTGCTGCCTGGCATTGCGCTGGGCGATACGGATATTGGCTGGGGTGAGGCAGCGTTTCTTCATCTGGGCATAGGCACGGTCGTAGAGTGCCTGGCGGTCGGCTCCCGTCCACTTTCCTTCTTCGAAGAAGCTGCGGGTTCGGGCTTCGTCGATGAAGTTGTTATCCAGCAGTCGGATAGCAGGGAGGGTGCAGACGATGGAATCCTTCCCGGCATTTGCCTGGATCCATCCTTCCTTTACATCTTTCATATTGATGCCCAGGCGCAGGGTGCCGTAATAGATGCGCACCAGCTGGTCGTCGCCGAAGAAGCCGCGACGAACGGTATCTACCAGTTCCTCGTTGCTGATGGCGAGAAACTCCCATTCGCCTATCGCCTCGATGCTCTCTATCTGGGTAGGCGACAGGGTGGTCTGCTCTTCTGTGGTTACGCTCACCGTATTATCCTTGTTGAGCCAATAGATCGTGCCCGCTAGTATGAGGGCAAGGATGGTGAGCAGGATGATGCCATATTTCTTCATATCTCATTCCTCCTTAGTTTGAGGGTTTATCTTTCTTCTCACTAGTTTTTATCTTTCTTCTCCACTCCCGAGTTCTGCAGGAATCCCCTGATATCATCGAGGGTGAACTTCTTGCGGAAGCTGATCTGAATGTTCTCTTCCCGGAAACCCATCTGCTTGAGCATCGGGATGAGGGTGTTGGCTGCACTGATGCGAGCCTGCTCCATCAGGTCGAGGTTGGGAATATCGCGGATGATGCTCTCTCTGCCCTGCTGTTCCAGTTGGGTGAGTTCGGCATCGGAGTAGTTGCTGCGGGTGAGTGAAACATACTGTTTCAGTTTCTTGTGGTCGATTCGGGTACTGGTGAGTACCATCTTCGGGTCGGGCAGGATGATTTCAATCTTGTCTCCTTTACGTGACACATTCCTGTCTGAGAATCCCTGGAAATCTACATACGCCTTGATGGTAGCATCCATAGGGATGGCTACCTTTCGGTTGGAGCCTGGCACGGGGATGTTGAATTCGTGCTTCAGGAAGGAACCCTTAAGCTTGAACTGGTCATCGTGGGTGATGATCTTATGAACGTGCGCCTCGGCGGTATAAAGGCGCGTGCATTTCTGTATCTGCATCACCATCGTGGGGATGGTATCGATGGCGCTCTTCTTCTCTTCTGCCGGCTTCTTGGGAGAGCAGGAGAGGAGGCTGAGGATAACCGCCGGGATGAGGATAAAAAATACTTTCTTCATACGAATAAGGGTATAATTATACAATCTATATATAGAATATATGATTAAATATATAATAAGGATATAATAAAAGCTCTTGAAGTCAGGTTTAGCCCAACGTCAAGAGCTTTCTTATGTGATTAGAATTTTGCCATTTTGATAGCGTCGATAGCGCACTCGTCACCCTTGTTGCCCAACTTGCCGCCGCAGCGATCCTTCGCCTGCTGGAGGTCGTTGGTGGTGAGAAGTCCGTAGATGACAGGGATTTCTTGTGTGGCATTGAGGCGCGCAATACCGTAGGTGACACCCTCGCAGATATAGTCGAAGTGCGGAGTCTCGCCACGAATCACACTACCCAGGATGATGACAGCATCGTAGCCGCCATTGAGCACCATCTGATGGGCGCCGTAGATAAGCTCGAAGCTTCCCGGTACGGTCTTCACATGGATGTTCTCAGGGATGGCTCCATGCTTCTCCAGCGTCTTGACAGCTCCATCGAGCAAGGCGCCTGTAATCTCTGGGTTCCATTCTGCTACCACGATACCGAAGCACATGTTGCTGGCATCTGGAATCTTGGAAAAGTCGTATTCCGACAAATTATGAAGTGCTGTTGCCATAATGTTCTGATTTAGTTGGAAGCACGCTCGATGTACTTATCGATCTCAGAGCTCTGAACGAGCATAGAGTTTACATACTTCTTCTTGATGTCCTGATAGATGCTCAAAGCCTCTGCCTTCTTGTTCTGGCTCTCCAGGATTTCGCCAGCCTTGATGAGGAAGGCAGGAGAGAGTGAGTTGTTGGCATCATCCTCTGCCTTGCTGTCTGCCATGGAAGCTGCCTTCTTGAAAGCGGCTACGGCATCATCGAGCTTGTTGAGGTGTGCGTATGCATCGCCGAGGGCTGCCTGAGCGGCTGGGCTGATCATCTCGTCGCCCTTAGATGAGAATGCATCGAGGCTCTTCTCTGCCTCTGCCCACTTGCCGAGGTTGGCATAGCAGAGACCTGCATAGAGGTTGGCGAGGTTGCCTGCATCGGTGCTGCCGTATTCGCTGGCAATCTTTGCGAAGCCTACGTAGCCAGCGCCATCGCCGTTGAGTGCCTGCTCATACATCTCGTTCTGGAAATAGGTCTGACCCTTGCCGAGCAATGTGCTTGCCTTGTCCTCACGAGGACCTGCAATCTGAGACATGTAAGCGAATACACCTGCGATGATAACGATCAATGCTACCACTGCGATCATAATTGCCTTCTTGTACTTCACGAAGAAGGCCTCACTAATGTTAAGGCTCTCGATTTCCTGAGCCTGTACGTTGTTGTTTGCCATTTCTTATTTTTTGTTTTTTATTATTCTTTGTTATTCCTAGCTCTTTTAGGTTGCAAATTTACTGATTTTTATTCAGATATTGAAATTTCTAGCCTACTTTTTTCGTTTTTTGGGCTTTTTCTGCTAACTTTGCAGTCAATTAGCAGAAAAGTATCTATGATTTTAAAGAATATTTCCATTATTAATTACAAAAACATCAAGGGCGCCAACCTGGAGCTTTCGCCCAAGATCAACTGTCTTATCGGCCATAATGGTATGGGTAAGACCAACTTTCTCGATGCCATCTACTATCTCTCGTTTTGCAGGAGCGCCAACAATCCCATCGATTCGCAGATCATCACGCACGACGAGGCTTTCTTCATGCTGGAGGGCAACTACGAGAGCGATAATGGGGATATGGAGAACATCTACTGCGGCATGAAAAGGGGTACCAAGAAGCACTTCAAGCGCAACAAGAAGGAGTATAAAAGGCTCTCGCAGCACATCGGACTCATCCCGCTCATCTATGTTTCACCTTCGGATGTTTCGCTCATAGAAGGCGGAAGCGAGGAGAGAAGAAAGCTGATGGATGTGGTGATTTCGCAATACGACAATACGTATATCGAGGCGCTGAACAACTACAACAAGGCGCTGCAGCAGAGAAATGCGCTGCTGAAGATGGAGGAGGAACCAGATGCCACGCTGATGGAACTCTGGGAACAGCAGATGGCGATGAACGGAGAAATGCTCTATGCCAAGAGACAGGCGTTTGTGAACGAGCTGGTGCCGCTGTTTCAGGAGATTTACCAGCATATTTCGGGCAACCAGGAGAAGGTGGGGCTGCATTATATCTCCCACTGTCAGAGGGGACCGTTGCTGGAGGTGATTCAGCGTGACCGGTTCAAGGATAGAGCCGTAGGATATTCATTGCACGGCATGCATAGGGATGACCTGGAATTTACCATCGGAGATTATCAGATGAAGCGCGAGGGAAGTCAGGGACAGAACAAGAGTTATGTGATTGCCCTGAAGCTGGCGCAGTTCAGTTTCCTGCAGCGTACATGTTCGAATACCACTCCTTTGCTGCTGCTGGATGATATCTTTGACAAGCTTGATGCTCAGAGAGTTGAAGCCATCGTTCAACTGGTATCGAGTGACAGCTTCGGTCAGATTTTCATCACGGATACGAATAGGGATCATCTGGATCAGATTCTCCATCGACTGAATGGCGATTTTCGGATTTTTGAGGTGAATAATGGAGAAATTGCGTATGTTTAAAATAGCGTATGTTTTTTGATAGCATATTTTAGGAGGAGTAGCGTATGTTTAGACAGAAAGTTAAATCGATAGCAGAACTATTGCCTGAGTTTCTGAGAAACCAGGGATTGGAGACGCCTTTGCAGCAGAGACGTCTGATAGATAGTTGGGAGACTGTGGTAGGGGCACCTATCGCAGCCTATTGCGGTGAGAAATTCATCAAGAACCAGACGCTGTTTGTGAAAGTGATGAATCCGGCACTGAGGGCTGATCTTACCATGAATCGCTCCATCCTGGTTCGCAGATTGAACGAGCAGGTGGGAAGCATGGTGATTGCAGATATCAGATTCTATTAAGCTTTTGCCCTTACAGGGCGACAGGCTGGCATCCATAAACACCCAGGGCGATGCCCTGGGCTAGGAGCTTCTGCCCTTTCAGGGCGTGTGGAGCTTACTTTCGAGTTATACTTACTTTCGCGTTATACTTACTTTCGAGTTATACTTACTTTCGCGTTATACTTACTTTCGAGTTTCTTTTTTATACTCCTTCGTCATCATCTTCTGATTCTTCTTTAGAAGTAGAAGAGGCTGAAGAGGTGGATTCGGTATCGGATTCGGTATCAAGAACCTGGTCGTTGCTGATGCTGACGGCACCCATTCTTGATATTTTCAGTACCAATGGAAGATATTCATCGCTGGTGATATCCGGGGAACCGACACTGGCTGCAAAACAGAGATTGTTGCCTTTCTCCGTGCAAGTAGGAGCCTTTGCGGGAACGAGGGTCAGATTGTGCGTATGCGGTACGGTCTTGTCATATCCGCAGGTGTCGCAGATGTTATCGCTGCCGTATTCGTGAGCCGCCTCGTCCTTCTTTTCGTGGCAGCGAGAGCATTCTTTCCAATGATTGTCTGTGTCCTTGCTCCAATCGCTTGCCCATGCGTGCCCGAGCTGTGTACCTGCTGCAGTAAAGGTTTCTGTTGTGCTGATCTCTCCGCAGGAGCAGCTCTTGAAATATACTGCATCGTTGGTGCAGTCAGCGGCCGACTTGAGGGTTTCCGGCTTCTGAATTTTCTGATCGTAGGTATGGGTATGGGGAATTGCCTTGTATGTTACAATAACGGTTTTGTTTTCGTTCATCGTAACATTCAAAGTATTGCCAGATACAGATGTTGCAGTACCGTTCACCGTAACGGTGTCGATTTCATAGCCAACTTCAGGGGTAAAGGTAATCGTTTCGGTTGAGCCTGCCGTCAGTCCGGTTTTGCTTGCGGAAATCGTTCCGTGACCGCCGTTTACCTGTGTTGTGAGGCTATAGGTGGTGACCGGTGCGTTCTTGTAGGTCGCTTTCACACTGACTTCACTGTCAGGCATTATGAAAGTAGTGGTTTCACTGTTCGCATCTTCAAGAGTAGTGCTACCGCTTTCTACTACCCACTTATCAAACTCCTTACCGTCAGGGGCCGCATTTGCGGTCAGAGTAACCTTTGTGCCTTGCGCCGCTTTACTGATTTCGCTTCCTGCACCGCTTGTCGCTTTGCCGTCCGTTACGATGATGGAATACTCTTTACTCTCCCAGATTGCATAGAAGGTAGTATCCAAGCTTACTTCATAGGTCGTGCTGGAAATAACCGAACCGTCGGTGCTGGTTGACCAGCCCTTGAATTGCTTGCCTTCCGGTTCAGTAAAACCGCAGGCGGGCAGGGTGTAGCTGCCGGAAACGCCGGTGACATCTGCCATTGTGCCGCCGCCACCGTTGGCATTGAATCTGACGATATACTCGGCAGGCGCGGCTTTGGTTATCGTAATAGACAGCTCCTTCGTATCGCTGCCCGCGCTGTTGGTAGCCTTGACGGTGAAGGTGGAGGTTCCCGCTGCGGTAGGCGTGCCGCTGATCTCGCCGGTGTCCTTGTTCAGGCTCAGACCGGTAGGCCAGTCGCCGTTTTCAACGCTCCATGTGATAGGCGTAGTGCCGTCGGCACTCAGGGTCTGGCTGTAAGCCTCGCCCACCTTGCCGTTTGGCAGGGTGTCCGTGGTGATGGTCACGTCAAAAATGCCGGGAGCAAACTGTGCCGTCAGCTTGGTTACATCTGCCGGAACGCTGCTGCCCGGTGCGTAGAGCTTGCTGTCGCTGCCAAGCCACATAAAGTAGCTGCCGGTATCTCCGTCCGGCCGGATCAGACCATCGGAGGCAGGCGCGGTAAAGCTCTCACCGTTTTTTACGATAATCTGGATGGCCTCGGAGCTGCCGCCCAGCTTGCCGCCGCCAAGGTCAAGGGTAACGGCTTTCAGCCCGTCAGAGCTCAGTGTGTCCGGGTTTAGGACCTCAAGGACAGGACGGAAACCGATGACTGGGCGGGACCACGTAGCATTCCAGTCGCTCCAGTTGCGGGCGGAATTGTACCCGCGACGTGCACGGTTCGCCAACAAAGAACTCGCAGTATCCTGCCCCCACGAAAGCACCTCACCACAGTTTTTGATATATCCATCGTCCTTGTCCAGTATCCTGTCCCATTCGTTGCTTTGGGGTGTGCCGCGTCGGGAATTGCCCGAGCCTGTACCATCACTTCCCGTGGACGGCGCACGTAGCATATAATCCACGCTTCCGGCGGCGTAGCCTTTGCCGAAAATCAGACTTGCGCCATCCAGGTTATCCCATCCTACTGTATGTGTCACGACATAATCCGCCACAAACAGGCTGTGGACATATTCGTTCTTCTGTGCATACTCCTCGGTGGTTACCATCTCCGACGTGAGCTTGTAGGCATCCACTGTCCCGGCATAGGTAAAGGGAACATAGTGCAGCGACGTATCCGGCAGGCTGCTGTTTGCCGTGCCGGGGATGCCCACGCCGGAGAGGTCAAACCAATAGGTGTCGCCGATCGTAAGAGTAAACTGCTCATCAAACTGCGCCGTCAGCCTGGTTACATCCGCCGAAACGTTATCGCCCGGTTCGTAGAGCTTACCGTCGCTGCCAAGCCAATTAAAGTAGTTGCCGGTATCTCCGTCGGGGCGGGTCAAACCGTCGGACGCAGGCGCGGCAAAGGTCTCGCCGCTTTTCACAATGATTTGAATATCCTCGGAGCTGCCGCCCAATTTGCCGCCGCCAAGGTCAAGGGTAACGACCTTCAGCCCGCCAGGGCCCAGTGTGTCAGGGTTCAGGACTTCAAGGACGGGGCGGAAACCGACGTCCGGATAGGAGTTCGTAGCAGTGGTGGAGCTCCAGTAGCGGGCCGAAGTGTACCCGCGAATCGCACGGAGCGACGCGTCGACAGAAACAGTATCCTGTCCCCACGAATACATTTCATTCCAGTTTTGGATATATCCGCTGTCCTTATTCAGCATCGTGTCCCATTCGTTGCTTTGGGGCACGCCGCGTTCGGAATTGCCCGAACCTGTATAGTTACTTCCCACAGACGGTGCGCGCAGGGTATAGTCCACGCCGCCGCTGGCATAATTTTTGCCGAAAATCAGACCTTCGTCATTCAGGCCACCCCAGCTAATCGTATGCGTTACGGCATAGTCCGCCACAAACAGGCTGTGGGCGTATTTGTTCTGCTGTGCATACTCCTCGGTGGTCACCATCGCAGACGTGAGCTTGTAGGCGTCCACCGTTCCGGCATAGGTAAAGGGCACATAGCGCATTGTTTTGTCCGGCAGGGACTCGTTTGCCGTGCCGGGAATGCTCACGCCGGAGAGGTCAAAGTAATAGGTGCCGCCGGAAGTGAGGGTGAACTGCTCGTCAATCTCGTCCGTCAGCTTCACTTCCCGAAGTGCGCCGGCATAGTCGGTCTTATGATCGCCGTTAAACTGCTCGTTGAACACATAGAGCGTCTTGCCGGTCATGTCTATGCCGGTCAGGTCAATCGCTGCCCTGCCGCGTGTACCGTTTGTCGTGCCGTCCAGCTGCACAACGCGTGTATAGCGGGAAATGCTCCCGTCCGCATCCTTAATAACGGCAGATATGTATTCATTATCGCCCACTTTTGCGTTCTTGTATTCGACCTCCAGCACACTACCGTTGACCAGCACCGTCTTTGCCGTAAAATCGTCGCGGTCGCTGTCATGCAAGGTCAGCTTCCATTCATCTCCGGCGTATTCGGCGATCGGGGTCGTTAAATCTGCAACTTTTCCGTGCTCGGCAGCAGATATAAAGAGAACGGAGGACAGATCCAGCTCCATGGCAGGCCGCACGGCAGCATCGTAGTCCACGTTGAGGGCGCTGCCGCTTCTGCCATCGGGATGAATCGTCCACGATCCGTAGCCGTAAACCTCATTGGAAGAACGCGTCCACCACTTTGCAGCGTACTTGCACGAATTTCTGTACAAATAAATACTATCCTCTTGCGAGAAGGCCCAGAGCTTCTGCGCTTTGACCTCCTGCCCGGTGATTCCCTCGGTGATGTCCTTGGGGCGGATGACCGCCTGCTCCTTTTCGGGGATCGCCTCGGCCAGGGAAACCATTTTCTGCTGCAAGGTGCTTCCCGCATACTCATTGGGCTTTCTCCATTGCGACATATCGGACGGGTTGTTGGCATAATAACCGTTGTCCTCGCTGTAGCGTCTTGCATTTTCAAACGGCACGGCGCTCCCCGTGCGGAACGGGACATCTCCGAAATCATTGTTTACCGCAAGCAGGGTAATGATGGGCGCATTATTGCTTTTGTCGGTCTTTTGGACGATCACCTACCATTCATGCCACGCAA
>ENA-UEOM01001024-UEOM01001024.1-human-gut-metagenome-genome-assembly--contig:-NODE-1024-length-11099-cov-4.092451_pt1 | contig 11099 bp, 9 predicted proteins | sample MGYA00242993_ERZ507994 | MGnify/ENA primary metagenome ERZ507994 (study PRJEB26167, sample SAMN06115536) | human gut metagenome | host: Homo sapiens | place: China:Neimenggu | collected 2014-11-07... | reverse complement strand
AGTACGCCCCATAGGGAAGCAAAGCTGAGCCCCAGACGCAGGGTGGGCAGAGTACCTATCATCAGTATGCCCATACCTTGCGATGCCAGCACCAGGCAGAGCGTGGCGAGCAGCATCGGCAGTATCCCGCTGTTGCAGGGGAAATGCAGGAAACCGTACAGGTATGTGTTGTATAAGATTCCCATAAGGAAGAATACGGCTGTATGCGGCAGCAGCTTTCCGGCAAGGGATATCCAGATGGAACCGTTGCCCGTGCGCAACCATTCGCGGGCGGTACGGTCCTTGATTTCCACCCCGATGGAGTAGACGGTTATCATAAAGATAAGCAGCATCAGTACGCCCGGAGCAAAAGTGTTGCACAGGTATACGGAGTAGTTCAGCCACGGATTGTTCAGCGGATGGGTGTCGATGACAATCGGTTGCAGGAATGCCATTGCCTGCTCTTCCGTTGCGCCTTTGGCGTATAGTGCGGTGCGTGCGGCGGCTCCCGATGCCAGTTCGCTCATCATCTTCATGTCTTTAAAAAGCAGTGAACCGGCTATGAGCAACGTATTATTGGTGTAGAAGGATACTTTAGGCTGCCGTTGCGCCTGTGCTTTGGCGGCTGTTCCTTCGGGGATGTAGTAGAAGCCGTAAATCTCTCCTTTCTGCATGGCGATGCGTGCATCGGAAATATCGGGATAGCGGGCTACGACGGCGGTTTGCTCAAAAGCATCCAGGTTGCGCACCAATTGGCGTGAAGTGGCGGTCATGTCCCGATCCACCACGCCGACGGGCATGTCGGTAGGCAAGCCGGAATCCATTAGCGTTGTGAAGAATATATAGCAGAACAGAGGTGCTATGACCATTCAGAACAGGTATAGCGGGCGCGAAACGAGCCGTCGCAACTCGCGTTTCATCACATTCAGCAGGGCCGTGTATTTGTTGTTCTTCTTCTCCATTATCACTCTGTCACCTTATTGTTTTACAACCTTATGCAATCTTGTCACTTATTCAATATCACGCTCATACCCGGACGCAGGCCTTCTGTCTTCTCCAGTGGAGATGCCTTGACTTCAAATGTCTTTAAGTCGAACTGTCCGGTTGTTTTGGTAGCTTTCCAGGCGGCGTATGTGCCGAGGTCTTTCAGGTAGTATACTTTCAGGCGGATGTTCCTGTCGAGGGCGGGGATGAAAGCTTCAAATTCGGTTCCCATGCCCAGTCCCTGCAATAAATCCTCGCGCACGTTGAAAGTGACCCACATATCGTCCATAACGGCAATGTTCATGATGGGGGCGCCTGTGCCTACCAGTTCGCCTGTTTTGGGGAATATTTCGGAAACCTCTCCGGCAGTCTGCGCTATCAGGCAGGTTTCCCTGATGTATGATTCCACTTCGGCAACAGCACCTTTCGCACGCTCTACCAGGGCGGCTGCGGCAGCCTTGTCCTCGCGTTCCGCGCCGTTCTTCGCCATAGTGTACTGGGCTTGTGCAGCTTTTTCAGTGGCTTGTGCGGCATCGCGCTGGGCGGTAACTTCGTCCAGTTTCTGGGCGGACATCACTCCCTGGTCGTGCAGGTTCTTTACGCGTTTGTACGATTTTTCGGCAATGGCAAGTCCTGCCCGGGCTTTTTGCCACATTTCATAAGCTGCCTGTATCTGTTCCTGGCGGGCGCCTTTCAAGGCTTTTTCGTTTTGGGCTTGTGCGGCGGCTTCGGCAGCACGGGCCTGTTCCAGTTTTGCCTGCACATCCGGGGCTTCGAGTGTTCCGCCTGTAGGTTGAGCGGTTTGTTTTCTAAAAGTGAGCTGACTTTGTTTCGTGTCCCGGATTGTGTGGAATATGTGGTGATGGTTTCTGTTCCTGCCGATGAGGCGGAGGGCTGTTTGGGTGAGTACATCATTTTGCACGATGGAATTTACCGGAAAGTGTGGTCGGAGCATGTTTTGCCGATGGGGGATTATCGTCATTGGCATGAGATGGCTGTGAGGTCTGTTTTGTTGTAAAGAAAAGTATGCGGACTTCGTGGACCAAGTAAGTGGTGTTACTTTGCTTATGAAGATATCTTACTTTTTTCATTTATTTCTCCTTATACGATTCCCCCTGAAAAATCCTTCAAAAGCTTCAGCCCTTCCGCAAACCCTTTGCAGAAGGGCGTTCCGGCTGAAGGATCACACCGGAAAAAGGTTTCAGGCTGCGGAAGAATCCTTCAGCTTCACCAGCCGGTACACATTGCCATACTCGGTATGAACACGCTGTATCCCCAATGCAACCATCATCCTGCCCAAGCGGTTCGGAGTCACCCCGCGCATGGCAGCCGGATAATGTTTCTGCAAATAATTGAACAAATCCGTCGTGGTATAGGGCTTGGACAACTCCCCTTCCTGCGGCATCCGGAAACAACGCAAAAACAATTCCTGTTCGGCAGGCATTTTATAAAAATTCCGGTTGCTGTGCTGTATCTCCTTTTCTTCCTCTTCCGAGAACCAGTAACGCTCTCCTCCGGCCAGCTCCGCTTTCAGCTGGGCGAACAGCTGCGCATGATCGGGCGGTGTACAATCAATCTTATCATCCACTTCCGCACAGAGGAAACGGCGGCTTCCTGTGGGATCAGTCAGCAGATCCGTCATATTGGACGTACCGATGAAAGAGGCGATACGAGGCAGATGACTGAATGCCGGACGATGTGCCCTGCGGAAAGTCAGTGTGGTCATCTGCATCAGATTCTTTAAGGCAGGCATCTGTCCGGCACGGTACTTGTCGAACTCATCCATATTGATCAATCCGAAAAGCGAAAGTTTCTGTTCACATCCACTCTCGCTCGTCAGGTCGAACTTGTCTATATAATAAGGTGTAAGTTCCTTAGGCATCAAAATCTTGCAAAAAGAAGACTTGCGCTTCCCCTGCTCACGGCTCACCAACATAGGCGCCACCGCATTGGCGCAATCCTGCGCCTGCCCCAGCCATTGGGCGGCAACACCCAGCATCCAACGGTGAAACCCTTTCACCCACATCGGCTTACGCGATATACGCACAGCCAGCGGAGTAACACGATCCACCCCGTCCCATTGAGGCAAGTGGCTCATATAATGTAGAAAAGGATGATAGTTTTCCACCTTTCTGGAATGGAGCAGACGGCTCACATCCTTATCCCAGCAGTTGATGCCACCGGTACGCGCCTCCAGGCAGAATGTATTCAAATCACGTTGAGCCACCATGGCATACTCTTCATCCGGCATCTCTTTCCCACGATACTCCGTCTGTTCGGTGAGAAGGTTATAACGGAAATTATACCGTGCAGTCAAAAAGCACTGCAAGGCCTCCAGCATATTCTCCGGTTTCTTGCGCCCCGATTTGCCAAAAGTCGCCTTTTCATCGATAGTTTCTGCCATGCCAGCTGTTTCGACAGCCGCTGGGAGAACAATTTCATCCACCGTTTCCGTAGCCGTTGAAGGCAACACCCCTTCCGCATTTCCGGTTTGCCCCACCGACTGCCCGGTAACCGGAGCCGTGCTTTTTCCCACGCATCTCCTCATTTTCATACTCTTTTTGCACCAACTCAGTAATTTTTCCACTAATTTTTTCATCCTTTTTCATTATTTGGGGTTGTGTAATATCACAAAGATAACACTCAAAACACCCTTTTACAAGCATTTACCCCACACTACCGCAAAAAAGTGACTAAGCGAAAATAACTGGGAAATTATTCGTTTTTATCAAGACTATTTCATACTTTTGCACCGTCAAGTTAATCGTTTCACTAGAATGATGAAATTTCATCACCTAAGTGATACAACTTCATCACTAGAGTGATATGATTTCATCACTAAAGTGAAACGATTAACTTGAAAGGAAGTTGCAACAAACTCTTCCGTACAAGAAAGCATAAACAACCGGATAAAAACAAATAAGCGAATGGCTATCAAATTTGAATTTTATGAATCACCCAATACGATAGGTACGCGCAAGAAGCGCTATCACGCCCGTGTAGTAAACTGGCAGCGCATCAACACCGACTATCTGGCGCGGGAAATACAGTACGGCTCCTCGCTCACCGTGGCGGACATCAAGGCAACCATTATCTCGCTCAGCGAGAAACTGGCCTACTACTTGAAGGACGGTGCCCGGGTACATATCGAAGGGATAGGATATTTCCATATATCGCTTACCTGCCCCGAGACACGGACACCAAGCTCCACACGTGCCAACAAGGTGAAATTCAAATCGGTGACATTCCGTGCGGACAAATACCTGAAGCATCAGTTGAGCGACGTCAAGACCGAGCGTTCGAAATACAAGCCGCACTCCATGCCGGTAACCAAAGAGAGTATAGACGAAGCACTGACGGAATACTTCTTGACAAACAGCGTGCTGACACGCCGGAAGTTTGAATCGTTATGCGGACTGACACGAGCTACCGCGGGACGTTATATCGCTCAGTTGGCGAAAGATAAAAAACTGCGCAATATCTCCATTCCGCGCAACCCCATCTATGAACCGATGCCGGGATTCTACGGAAAAGAGAAATTGCCCGAACCGGAGAACGAAACGGAAAACGTATCGGCAACAAACGACACGGACCTGACAATAAAGTAAATATACAACGAAACAATATAATAGAAAACTTCTACAAACGAAGCTCAAACCATAAAGAGCTGAAACTTCTACACTAGGCTGAAGGAATTCCGGGAGGAAATCCTTCAGCCGCTTTTCTTTATTGACGGGCGTTTGCGAAGGGGCTGAAGGATTTGAAGGAAAAAAAACAGGTTATAGAGCCAAATCTTCTCTATAACCTGCATATACTCAAATCACCTTGAAACATTCAGAGAGTGATATCTTTCATTATCTTTTCTAATGCTCCGGCATTATGGTTCACATAATTTCCGGCAGCTTTCCCTGCTTGTTGCAAATAAGCCTCATCCGACAGGAATTTGTCCATCAACCGTTTAAAATCATCATAACCGGTTACTTCAAAACCGCCTTTCTGCTCCAACAAATGTTGCGCCTCGCGGAATTTCTTGTTGTTAGGTCCGAATATCACAGGAATACCATATACAGCCGCTTCCAGCACATTATGAATTCCAACTCCAAAGCCACCTCCAATATACGAAATCTCACCATATCGGTAAATGGAGGACAGCAGTCCGTAACAGTCGATAATCAAACAATCGGCCTGTGTCACATTTTCTTCCGTAGCCTCGGTATAGCGGATGCACGGACGTTTCACCTTATCTAAAATCTCCTTCAAATGACTGTCGCTCACCACATGAGGAGCAATAACCAGCTTCATCTCAGGATGCTCATTGAAATACTTGATAAAAATATCCTCATCCGGTCCCCATGAGCTGCCTGCAACAAAAGTCAACGAATCACCTTTGAACTTCTCCACCAGCGGAAGCTGCTTGGCTTGATGGCAGATATCCAGCACGCGGTCAAAACGAGTATCGCCCACAACTGTCACATCGGTCACGCCAATTGTCGCCAGCAATTCTTTGGAAACTTCGTTCTGTACAAACAAATGAGCAAAAGTCCTCAGCACCTCACTATATCTCTTCCCATACCAACGGAAAAAAATCTGATTGGGACGGAAAATGGAAGATACGCTATAGGTGGGAATACCTCTCCTATGCAACTCATTCAAGTAATTCTGCCAAAATTCGTACTTGATAAAAAACACCATACAGGGATTAGCCAATTCTACAAACCGACGGACATTACGCGGAGTGTCGAAAGGCAGATAGCAGACAAGATCTGCCCCCTGGTAGTTCTTTCTCACTTCATACCCTGAGGGAGAAAAGAAAGTCTGCAATATTTTATATTCGGGATGCTCCTTACGGATACGTTCTATCAAAGGGCGTCCCTGTTCGAACTCCCCCAATGAAGCTGCATGAAACCAAATATAACGGGCATTTTTGTCTATCTTGTTACGCAAGATATCAAATACTTCCCGGTGTCCTTTCACCATTTTGGCGGGCTTGGCGCTGAACAGGCCGGCAACCTTCACCCCGAATAGATAAATATAGATGACTAGGTTATAAATCATAACTACCGGCTATTACTTGAGCACTTCCACAGCCCGACGAATGCGTCGCAATGTTTCTTCTTTCCCTAAAACGGCTGAAATATCAAACATATGCGGGCCTTTACCTTCGCCTACCAAGGTTAAACGGAAAGCATTCATTATATTACCCAAGTGATAACCTTTATCTTCTATCCATTTCATGACCACAGCCTCCTGATTCTCCAGCGAGAAGTCGTCCAAGGCCTCCAATACGTCCGCCAACTCCAGCATACGTTCGGGAGAGTCCTCTTTCCAACGTTTTTTACGGGTCTTCTCATCATATTCCGTAGGAGCGACGAAGAAGAATTTGCAAGTTTCCCACAAATCCTTGATAAAACTTACACGATCTTTCATCAAGCCTACCACGGTCACCACTTTATCCATAGGAGCTTCAATGCCATGCTCTTTCAAGATCGGCATGAAAAGCCCGGCTACTTCCTCATTGCTTTTCTTCAATATATATTCATGGTTAAACCATTTTCCTTTTTCAAAGTCGAATTTTGCCCCAGCTTTGCTGCAACGATGCAGGTCAAAAAGCTTCACCAGTTCATCCAAGGACATCAGTTCCTGGTCATTTCCCGGATTCCATCCCAACAGGGCAAGGAAATTGATAACAGCTTCGGGCAGGTAACCCGACTCACGATAACCGGAAGACACCTCACCGGTCTTGGGGTCGTGCCATTCCAACGGGAAAACAGGGAAGCCAAGACGGTCACCATCACGCTTGCTCAGTTTACCGTTACCATCCGGTTTCAACAACAAGGGAAGATGTGCGAACTCGGGCATGGTATCCGCCCAGCCGAAAGCCCGGTACAGCAGGACATGCAACGGAGCGGAAGGCAACCATTCCTCACCACGGATTACATGGGAAACTTCCATCAAATGGTCGTCCACAATGTTTGCCAAATGATAAGTAGGCAGTTCATCCGCCGATTTATATAAAACTTTATCATCCAAAATGGAAGAATTGATCACTACCTCGCCACGGATAATATCATGTACGTGTACATCTTCATTCGGTTCAATCTTGAAACGTACCACATATTGCTTCCCATCGGCAATCAGTGCATCCACTTCTTCTTTCGGCAGAGTCAAAGAGTTACGCATAGACATACGGGTAGAAGCATCGTACTGGAAATTAGAGATTTCCTGACGTTTGGCGTCCAACTCCGCCGGAGTATCGAAAGCAATATACGCCTTACCGCTGTCAAGCAACACCTGTACATATTTCTTATAAATATCACGACGTTCAGACTGACGGTAGGGGCCGTAGTTACCACCAAAGCTGACTCCTTCGTCGAAGTTTATCCCCAACCACTTAAACGACTCAATGATATATTCTTCCGCACCCGGAACAAAGCGATTTGAGTCGGTATCTTCTATACGGAAAATTAAATCTCCACCATGCTGGCGAGCAAACAGATAGTTATACAAGGCTGTGCGCACACCGCCGATATGCAACGCTCCCGTCGGGCTCGGAGCAAAACGAACTCTTACTTTTCTTTCTGACATTGTTGTTTTATATAAAATACGCCGCAAAATTAATCTAAATTTCCCGATTTTTTCGTATTTTGCGCGCAAAAATATACGATTATGAGAAGTTTCAAGACCAACCAACGGTTTTCATATAAAAATGTGATTGAGAAAAGCCTTATTTTCATTGCCACAGTATCAGTGATAGTCTACTTTTTACCCAATGAAGGAAAGTTCAACTATCAATTTGATATAAACAAGCCTTGGAAATACGGACTGTTACAGGCATCATTTGATTTTCCGATTTACAAAAACGACATACAAGTACAAAAGGAACAGGATAGCATCCTGGCAGACTATCAACCTTATTTCCAGATAGACAAGGAAGCCGAAAAAAATGTCCTTTCCAAATTAAGGGAGGATTACAACAAGACCTTACGCCATTCACTGCCGGGCACGGACTATGTACGTTATATTGAACGCACATTAAAGGCACTGTATGAGGACGGAATCATTGCCGGAAATGACTTGAAGCGTATGGAGGAAGACAGTATCATTGCCATACGGCTGGTAGACAAGAATGTAGCGACAAGCCGTTTTATCGACCAATTGTACACCGTGAAGGAAGCCTATGAATATTTGCTGAATGCGGATACCACCCACTACAAAAAGAAGATATTACAACAATGTAATCTGAATGATTACATTACACCTAATCTGGTTTATGATGAAGAAAAGTCCGAGGCGGCGCAAAAAGACCTGCTCTCTAATATTTCATGGGCAAACGGCTTTGTGCTGAACGGACAAAAGATTATTGACCGTGGAGAAATTGTTGATGAGCAGACTTACAACATATTGGAATCCTTACGCAAGGAATGGGAAAAACGTAGCGACTCGGTACAAGAGAAAAGACTGACATTGGCCGGACAAATATTATATGTAGGAATCTTCCTGTTCTGCTTCATGGCCTATCTGGAGTTGTTCCGGGCAGATTATTATGAACGGAAAGGAACACTCACCCTGCTATTTGCGCTGATTGTGTTCTTCCCCGTCCTGTCTTCCATTATGGTGGAACAGAACTTGTCAAGTATTTACGTGGTTCCATTTGCCATGATTCCGATTATAGTCCGTGTTTTCCTTGACTCAAGAACGGCATTCATGGCACATGTCACTATCATTTTGCTTTGCTCCATCACTTTACGTTTTCCACATGAGTTTATCTTGTTACAGGTAGTGGCAGGAATGGTGGCGATCTATAGTTTGAGAGAATTGTCCCAACGGTCGCAATTGTTACGGACGGCTTTGGTTGTATTTATCAGTTACGCTTTATTATATTTTGCTTTCGAGCTGATTCATGAAGATGATTTGACCAAGCTGAATACGCGCATGTACATCTATTTTATGATCAACGGTATCTTACTGCTGTTCGCTTATCCGTTACTGTTCCTTTTGGAGAAAATATTCGGTTTTACTTCAGATGTGACTTTGGTGGAACTGTCAAATATCAACAATAGCTTGCTTCGGGAAATGTCCGAAGTAGCTCCGGGCACTTTCCAACACTCATTGCAGATGGCAAACCTGGCTGCTGCGGCGGCAAACAAGATTGGAGGTAAAAGCCAGCTGGTGCGTACGGGAGCATTATATCATGACATCGGTAAAATGGTGAATCCGGCTTTTTTCACAGAAAACCAGTCGGGAGTCAACCCGCACAAGAGTTTAAGTTATGAACAAAGCGCCCAGGTTATCATCAGTCATATCACCGACGGACTGAAACTGGCGGAAAAGCATAATCTGCCCAAAGTGATCAAAGACTTTATCAGTACCCATCATGGACGGGGACTGACGAAGTATTTCTACATTTCATATAAAAACGAACATCCTGACGAAGAAGTGGATCAGGAAAAGTTCCGCTACCCCGGTCCGAACCCGTTCACCAAGGAACAGGCCGTCCTGATGATGGCCGACTCTGTAGAAGCGGCTTCACGCAGCCTGCCGGAGTACACGGAAGAAAGCATCAGCACACTGGTAGATAAGATTATTGACACACAGGTATCTGAGGGGTATTTCAAAGAATGCCCTATTACGTTCAAGGATATAGCAACAGTCAAAGCACTGTTTAAAGAAAAGCTGAAAACGATGTATCACACCCGAATCAGTTACCCGGAACTAAGGAAGTAAGCAATCCTGCACAAGCATCTTCCAGTATATCAAGCACGTTCTCGAACCCTTGCGCACCGCCATAGTAAGGGTCGGGAACATAGTCTGCCACTTTGGTGCGGCAATAATCCGTCATGCGATGGATTTTCTTTTCCGTTTCCAGATCGGGAGCACGCTCCATCAGGTCCTCTATATTACGGTCGTCCATGCCGATGATCATATCAAAATGATAGAAATCCTCCGTACAGACAGGACGGGAACGATGGGTCAGATTGTAACCGCGGCGGGAAGCATGCATCCGCATACGGCTGTCGGGCAATTCCCCTCTATGATAACTCAGGATTCCGGCAGAATCCACCTCTATCTCGTGTTCCAGTCCTTTTTTCTTTATGAGAGTACGCATCACTTCTTCTGCCGAAGAAGACCTGCAAATGTTACCGAGGCAGACAAAAAGTATTCTTTTCATATATAATCTACAAATGAAGGTATTCTTTAAATGATTTCACATCACGGTTCATGATCAGCTCTTCAGGAAACCCGGTAAGCTGCAACAATTCATACAAATTATCGTAACGGGCTATATCAAACGAAATATGCGCGTCACTTCCCAAAATGACCGGAACTTCATATTTCTTGCATAAACGGAGAATGGTGAGGTTGTTCTCACGGGCATTGGGTTTGTTACGGGTGGGTTTTAAAGAACTGTTATTTATTTCCAATAAAGTATGGTGTTCTTTGGCTGCCAATACCATCGGTTCAAAATGTAACGCCGCCGTACCGTCTCCGGGGTGACTGATAATATGAATAAAAGGATTGCTGATAACCTGTACCATTCCATGGGTGTTTTCTTCTATCGTTCCATATTCATAACATAAAGAGTGGATACCCGCAATACGGATATCAAGCATCTTCATATAATCCTCGTCCAAATCGAGGTTTCCTTTACCATCCAGAATATTAATCTCAGCCCCCAACAACAGCTCCACCCCATACATCCGGCGGGGAACCACATGCAAGTTTCTAAAATAAATAGGATGGCAAGTACCGGGAACACCGGGCGAATGTTCCGTTATCCCTAAAACCTTCAATCCCTTATCGGCGGCAGCTTGCGCCATTTCTTGTAAAGTACTGAATGCATGCCCGCTGGCAATGGTATGGGTATGTACGTCTAATTCTATCTTCATCTTTATTTTCGTTTATCTTTTCTATTATCGTCCAGTGCATGGACCGGTTACTGTGGATCTACATCATAATAAACTAACAACGAACGGAAACGTTCATCTTCCAATATGGCACGTTGTACGGCAAGCAGATAATCACGCACTTTCTTTATAGAAGCATTCTGCTCCACTTTCACAATCATTTTTTTTATAAATAAGGTCTGGATACGGGCCACCGGCGGTTTGTCCGGGCCCAATACCCTGTCGCCCAAT
>ENA-UEOM01001020-UEOM01001020.1-human-gut-metagenome-genome-assembly--contig:-NODE-1020-length-11146-cov-4.379167_pt1 | contig 11146 bp, 8 predicted proteins | sample MGYA00242993_ERZ507994 | MGnify/ENA primary metagenome ERZ507994 (study PRJEB26167, sample SAMN06115536) | human gut metagenome | host: Homo sapiens | place: China:Neimenggu | collected 2014-11-07... | reverse complement strand
GGTTACCACTAGGGTAGCGGATGATGCGCGAGCTGGTCGGCATCAGATTCCACTTCAGTTTCCGGCGAAGAAGATCAAAGTGGTTATACCCGGCCGGATGCAGCAGCGTGAAATGGTTGCGGCCGACGTGAATGTGCAGCACATCCCCGGCCTCCATCGGCATGAATTCCTGCATGTCGAAATAGGCCTGGCCGTCTTTGACCTCAGTGAGCTTGATATCAATCTGAGCGTCAGACGGAAGCACGACCTTGCACGCCGCGCACGCGCCGCTGTGCGTAAAGGACTCGGTGCGATAGACGAGGCGGTTGATCCGGTGGTGGTCGCGTAGATGATGCCATCCGCTCTCTGGGAAGACATCTGGAGACCGTTCACGTAGATCGTGTACTCCACCATGCCGCCGATTTTGCCGTGTGTGATGCCGATATCGTTTACCGCGTTCGACTGGTAGACGACCCGCCCTTCGTGGAGCACGGATCCCTCAATGATCGGCCGGGGATCCCGGACGTAATGCCCCTCAAGCATGAGAGGAATCACGCGGCTCATTTCCTCAAGCACAACGTCTGTGATGAAGCCAAGGCGTCCGGCATTGATGCCGATTATCGGGCAGTCGTACTGAGCCAGGCGCCGGCCGATCCCGAGCGTCGTCCCGTCTCCGCCGAGCACGATGGCGACATCGGCTTTTTCACCGATAGTCTGAACGCTGTTCGGAGGGAAACGGACGGGGTCAGCAAGGATCTGAGACGCGGTCTCGTCCACAAGCAGTGACACGCCGCTCTGCGTCACCAGGGCTGCCAACGCCTCCAGAGGCCCCTTGAGGTCAGGAGAGCTTTTCGCAAAGATGGCTGCTGTTTTGAAAACGGACATGTCAGCTCGAGATAGAAAAATCTGGCATTACTGCAAGCGCATCATGCCAGATAAGAATGGTTAAAAGAGCAGATCCCGGGGCTATCAGGCCGCGTTGGGGTTGCCCATGATGTTGTGAATGCCGCAGTCAACGTACATCACGTTGCCGGAAACACCGCTCGCGAGATCAGAGAGGAGGAACGCGGCAGCGTTGCCCACTTCTTCCGTCGTGTTCGTACGGCCAAGCGGGGACATCTCTTCGGCTTCATGAAGCATTTTGCCGAAATCCTTGATGCCGGACGCAGCCAGGGTCTTCACCGGGCCGGAGGAAATCGCGTTCGCACGGATGCCGCGGCGGCCGAGGCTGGCGGACAGGTAGCGGGTAGACGCTTCGAGAGCGGCCTTCGCGAGACCCATCGTGTTGTAGTTCGGGATCACGCGCTCGCTGCCGAGATAGGTCAGCGCGAGGATGGAAGCCTGGCGGCCTTCCATCAGCGGAAGGAAGGCCTTGGCGAGGAGCGGGTAGGAACCTGCGGAGATATCCATGGCGGTGAGGAACGCTTCACGGGAGAAGCCTTCCAGGAAGTCACCGGTGATCGCTTCGCGGGGAGCGTAGCCGATCGAATGAACGAAGCCGTCAAGACCACCCCACTTTTCCTGGATAGTCTTCACAGCACCTTCGATATGTTCATTCTTCGTGACATCGAGCGGCAGAATGAAGTCGCTGCCGAATTCCTCAGCAAACTTGCCGATGCGGTCCCGAGCGTGATCGCCAGCATACGAGAAGGCGAGTTCAGCACCTTCGCGGTGGCAGACCTGCGCAATGCCGTACGCGATGGAATGGTTGGACAGAACTCCGGTGATGAGAATTTTTTTGCCGTTGAGAAATCCCATGGTGTTTTTCTTCGTTTCTAATGAAATAGGAAATCCGCCCCAGGCTGCACCGCGGCGCGGCCGGGCAGGAGCAGAAACACGATTGCTTATTTTAGAGAGTTGCTTATTCTAGCAATCTAAATCAGTTAGATAAACTTCTAGCGTTTTTTTCTTTTGACCGTTTTCCGGGCGGAAGACTTCGCGCGGAATGATTTCGCGGAAGATGCTTTGCGGGAACGGGCCGTGCGGCTCGAGGCCTGCTTGGCGCCCCTGCGAGGCATGGCGTTCAGGCGGTAGCGGCGGGCCGTCCGGTAAATAATGCGTTCCGAATTCACCCGCTCCATATCCGGAGCGCGCTGAATCACAGGCGCTGTGACGATAAGCGTCATGCCGCGGCGAAGCTTGGAGTTTCTCAGGCGGTTTGTGACAATGATCGAGCGCGGGGTGACGTTCAGACGGTCCGCGATCTCCTCAAGCGTATCGCCCTTTCTCACGCGGTAGCGGATCTGGCGGTAACGGATCTTCGGAACGGAAGGCACGGGTTCCAGGCGGAAGAAGTCGTTTCCGCCCTGGATTTCTTCCCGCGGGGACTCCGCGTCAGCCCGGACGAGGAGAAGAGAATTGTCAGCCACCTGACGGTTGCCCGGAATTCGGTTGACTTCGCGAAGTTCCTCTTCAGACATACCGGTTCCGAGCGCGATATCCGCGAGGGTTTCACCCTTCTGGAAGCGGTGCGTTTTCCAGGCCGAAACCCGTTTGCCGTTCGAACGCCACAGAGCGAGATTCTCCATGAATTCGTCGAGGTTATCCGCGGGGATCACCATGGCGGTGTTGTGGGCGCCGACAATGACGGGCTTATTGAAGCTCGGATTGAGAAGCTTGAAGTCATCCAGCTTCATATTGGCCAGACGGGCGGCTGTCTTCACGTCGATATCCTTGTCGCGGAAGACCTGCACGAAATAGGGTTCGCTGCCGATATCGGGAAGCGTCACGCCGTAGGCCGAAGGGTTCTGGATGATCCGTTTGACCGCCTCGAGCCTGGGCACATAGTTCGCGGTTTCGAGCGGCATGCGGAGATGCGAGTAGTCAGTCGGCAGCCCTGCCTGAGCATTGCGGTCGATCGCCCTCTGCACATTGCCTTCGCCCCAGTTATAGGCAGCCAGAGCGAGCTGCCAGTCACCGAACTGCGCGTACAGCTTCTGGAAGTAGTCCAGAGCCGCACGGGTGCTTTCCACGACATCACGCCGCTCATCTTTCCAGAGGTTCTGGTTCAGGGAGTAGGTCGTGCCGGTGCTGGGAATAAACTGCCAGAGACCGGATGCCTTGGCCGATGACAGGGCATTCGGGCGGAAGGAACTTTCCACGAATGGCAGAAGCGCGAGCTCCATTGGCATGCCGCGGGCCTCAACCTGACCCACAATATGGTAGAGATACATGCCGGCGCGGGTCGCGGTCTTCGCGAAGCTTTCCGGATGCCGCGAGATCGCTGCAACCTGGGTTTCAACCCGGGCGCTTTCCAGCGTCGGAATCTTGAAGCCGTTCCGGATACGGGTCCAGACGTCAATGTTCGGTGCCGGCAGCTCCGCGGTGATAACTTCGGTGATCCTGTCAGCGGCAGGCGCGGGCGCGGCAGCTGCGGCAGGCGTGCCGGGAACCGATGCCAAAACGGGCAGGGCCTTATCGCTTGCTGCAGGAACGCCTGCTGCGGGAGCGGCCATGGAGCCGGTCGCGTAAATGCCGATGAGAAAAAGTGGGATCAGTCGCAGTTTCATTTGTTGCGTGAAAAGAGTGTTGGATGCCTCTGCGGGCAGCTATGCGATGGTACTCTATGTTATTAGGTTAAGCCGCTACGGCCGAAAGGCTTTTTGTAAAAATGTCAATCGTTGAGGGACAGAACCAGAATGAGCAAAGAGCTGAGCATTCCTGATTTTATGGGAACGCCGGCCGGAAGGTTCCTGCGGGAATGGGAGTCTTCTCAGGTAGCCGGTGTCGTGGGAGACGTGTTTGGCTACAGCGCGGTTCAGATTGGTCTTCCTGAGCTGGATCTGCTCCGGGGCAACCGGATTGCGACGCACATTCAGATTCTTCCCCCCGAATCGCGGAACCTGAAAAACTTTTCCAGTCAGGATCCTCTGAACAGAATACTGGCTGATTTTACGGAAATTCCGCTGGCCTCTGAGAGTCAGGATCTTGTGGTCCTCGCGCACGCGCTCGATTTCTGGGAAACTGATGCTCCGGCTCAGAAGGTGCTGCGTGAAGCAGCCCGTATTCTTGTCCCTGAAGGGCGTATTGTGCTGACAGCCTTTAACCGCGCGGGGCTTTGGAGTCTGCGCCAGAGACTGTCGCGGATTGGACTCGGAGGGGCTTTTCTGCCTGACGTAGCCCGACCGATCGCTTTGAAGCGGCTGCAGGACTGGCTTTCACTGCTGGGGTTTGAAGTGGACCGGGGGCATTTCGGCGCCTATCAGATGCCGAGCCGCACCGCGGCCGGGCTGCATCGGTTTGAGTGGATGAATCTGGCGGGCGACCGCTGGTGGCCCGCTCTTGGCAGCCTTGTGATGCTTTCCGCCACCAAACATATCGCTGGCCCCCGCCTGATCGGGAGCACGGCGTTCGCCGCGGCCCGTGCGCTCCGGAAGCCGGGGACACAGCTTGCGGCGGAGTCCGCATCGAGAGACGAATCCCGTAAGCTCTGATGACTGAATTAATGGATAACGTACGACTATGCAATCCCCTGTAAGCAAAACCCTGGAAATCTGGACGGACGGAGCCTGCAAGCAGAACCCCGGTCCCGGAGGCTGGGGGGCGCATCTCGTGTATGGACGCCATGTGATGGATCTCTATGGCGGAGAGGCCATGACCACGAATAACCGCATGGAGCTTACGGCGGTCATTGTGGCGCTCTCCTGCCTGAAGAAGCCGTGCCCGATTGTGATTCATACGGACAGCCAGTACGTGAAGAATGGTGTCGAGCAGTGGATGGCGAACTGGAAGCGTCACGGGTGGAAAACCGCGGCAAGGAAGCCCGTTAAGAACAGCGGGCTTTGGAAGAAGCTCGGCGATCTGGTCGATCAGTTTGAAATCGAATGGCGCTGGGTGAAGGGCCATGCGGGAGATCCCGGCAATGAGCGGGCGGACGAACTCGCGAACTGGGGAGTCGAAGTGGTGCGGGGCACGAGAGGTGCCTGTGAGATGATTCCTCCGGGTGTGCTCGAGAGTCTGGCGGCTGGCATCGAATAAGAGAAGAGGCGGAACAGAAAGTGCGACAGATTTGTCTGGATACGGAAACGACAGGACGTGATCCGGAGAACGGTGACCGTCTGGTTGAAATTGGCTGTGTGGAGCTGGATGGACGGCGTCTTACGCTGGATGACCGGTTTCTGTACCACACGCTCATCAATCCGGAGCGTGAGGTTCCTGAGGAGGTTGTGGCAATCCATAACCTGACGACTGAGCGTCTGGCCGGAGAGCCGAAGTTCGCTGAAATCGTGGACAAGTTCCTCGACTTTGTCCGGGGGGCAGAGCTCATCATCCATAACGCTGAGTTCGACGTGGGCTTCCTCAATATGGAACTCGCCAGGATTGGCCGTCCTCCGATTGAGAGCATCTGCAGAATCACGGATACTCTGGCGATTGCGAGAAAGAAGCATCCGGGGCAGAGAAACAGCCTCGACGCGCTCTGCGCCCGCTACGGGATTGATAATTCGTCCCGTACGCTGCACGGCGCGCTGCTTGACTCCTGGCTGCTGGCGGAAGTCTACTTTGCGTTCACCCGCGGGCAGGGCAACCTCCTCATGGAAGCTTCCGGCCGCGGATCGGCCGAAAAACTGATGCCGCTTCCCCCTCCGGAAAGCCTTCGCGTGATTCGGGCTGACAGCCGTGAACTCGCGGCGCATGAGGAGCAGCTGGATAAGATCGACAAGGCCTGCAAGGGAACCTGCCTCTGGCGGTTTGATCCGAACGCGCCAGCTCCGGAAGAGACACCGGCAAAGCCCGCGTAAATGCCTGACAGCGACAGGATTTGACAAACCGAAATAAAAAAGTAAAATTATCAATCTCTGTATTGCGCAGTTAGCTCAGCGGTAGAGCATCGCCTTCACACGGCGGGGGTCACAGGTTCAATCCCTGTACTGCGCACCAAGATTCCAAAAAAGCGATCCTGTCGGGTCGCTTTTTTATTGCCTCAAAAAAATGCCGGCAGGATCTGCCGGTGTGATTCTCTCAGTTCTTTTTTCCGGGGCCGCTCAGGCGGATTTCCACCAGCCGGGCGTACTTCATGAAGGTGTAGATACATCCGCACGCGGTGTGGATGAAACCCGGAAGCCCATCGAGGAAGCCGAGCTTCAGGAAGTAAAACTTCAAAAAGCGGCAGAGCGGGCTGGAGAATATCTTGAACCCATGGTGATCGTCTCCGATCTTATGGAGATAGCCAGCCCGGAGATACGCGAAGCGGATCTTCTTCTGAAGAAACTCACTCAGGTTATTGGACGGATAGTGAAGGAGGTCGCCTTTCAGGCGGACCGCTTTTTTATCCGTCTCTACTTTTTCCTCAACCGGTTCGTTGTTCCAGACCGCATGGCGCCGGTCAAAGAGCCGGATCTGCCAGTCCGGGTAGCCGTCCCCGTGCTTCAGAAAACGGCCGAGGAACCAGGTCTTCCGGGCAAATTCATACACGTGCGGTGCGGCGTCAGAGCTGCGGCCGGAAAGCGCCGCCTGAATAGAGGCGGAGAGTTCAGGAGAAAGCCGTTCGTCCGCGTCAATGCAGAGCACCCAGTCGTGAGCAGCCTGAGAGACGGCGAAACGCCTCTGCGGACCGAATCCCATCCATCCCTGGTGGATCACATAAGCCCCGAAGGATCTCGCAATCTCGACCGTCCGATCACGGCTTCCGGAGTCCACGACAAGAATGTCTTCTGCCCACTGGCAGCTTTCCAGACAGTCTTGGAGATGATCCTCTTCGTTTTTCGTCAGGATGACGATGCTGAGGGGGAAAAGCTCCCGGCTGGTCGATTCTTCAGGCATGAGAACTCTCTTCGCAAAGGTGTGACAGGTAGGCTTAAGAATAAACGAAATGCGCGTCCCGGACGCCTGACACGTGGAGGAGCTGATCAATCACTTCCTGCTGCGGGTCGACGAAAGCAGGGCGGCGGGCGACGACCTGCCCGTGCATTCCGTGGGTGTCAATGCAGAACACAAGCTGGCAGCCGTATTTGCTGTTCTCAAAAGGCGCCACAGTCTTCGCGATCTCCTTGAGATCCGGCTCTTCGCTCACCTCGATATGCAGTGCGGCGTGTCTCCTTGTGCGGAATCCCGGAAGGCTTTCCGCAGAGTCGATGGAGAAGGAGGTGGTTTCCTTCTTTTCGTCCCAGCGGCTGCGGCCTGTCACGATGACAATCTCGTCCTTCACGAAGATGTCCCGGTACTGATCCCAGGCGTCTGAGTAGCAGACCGCCTCGATCGAACCGGTTCCGTCATCCAGTGTCACGATCCCCATGCGGCCGCGTTTTCCGATCACCTGCCGGAGATCCACAACAACGCCGGAGAACCGGATAGTGTCCTTCGAGCGGTAGCTCTCTTTGGCTCCTGGCGCCGGACGGTGGCCGGAAGCGAGGATCTGATGAATGGTTTCCGGAATGAATTTCCGGATCTCGTCCCGACATTCGCCGAAGAGGTGCCCCGTCAGGCAGAAACCGATCACTTCCTTTTCGAGCAGCAGCTTTTCGTGCTCGCTCCAGGGGGTAACGGGGATCCAGTTCACGATGCGCTCGGGTTCGCTCGCGTCGCCGAAGAGGCTCCCCTGGTCCGCGAAGAGCGCGGCGTCTGCGGCGGCCTTCATAGCCTGATCCAGGTTTCCGAACTGTTTTGCGCGGTCCGGATCGATGGTGTCTAAGGTCCCCGCCTTGATAAGTCCTTCAAGCACCCGGCGGGAAAGTCCCGCACTGTCCCGCTTCTTCATCCGGGCGCAGAGGTCAAAGAGATCCTTAAAGGGACCGTTTTCCTTTCGCTCCGCCATCAGGGAGAGAATCACGCCTTCGCCGACACCTTTGATGCCGCCGAGACCGTATCGGATCGTCTTGCTGTCAGGAGCAGTGAAGAACCAGTCGCTCTGGTTGATATCCGGCGGCAGGATGCTGATACCGCGAAGCTTGCAGTCATCGATAAACGTGCGGATCTTATCTGAATCCGTCAGGATCAGACACATATTGGCCGCCATGAATTCGGCCGGATAGTGAGCCTTCAGGTAAGCGGTCTGATATGCGACGTAGCTGTACGCCACAGCGTGGGATTTATTGAAGCCGTAGCCCGCGAACTTCGCCATCAAGTCGAAGATCTCGTTAGCCACTTTTTCCGAAACGCCGTTTTTCGCGGCGCCGGCGACGAAGATGGCACGGTGACGCACCATTTCCTGCTTCAGCTTTTTACCCATGGCGCGGCGGAGAAGGTCAGCGCCGCCGAGCGTGTAGCCGCCGATCACCTGAGCGACCTGCATCACCTGTTCCTGATACACCATGATGCCGTACGTTTCCGCGAGCACTGAGCCCATGCGGTCGTCGAGGTAGGTGACGGGTTCCTTGCCGGACTTTCGGGCGAGGTAGGTCGGAATCATTTCCATCGGGCCCGGACGGTAAAGAGCGTTCAAAGCCACGAGATCTTCGATCCGGTCCGGGTGCGCCTGACGCAGCAGCTGCCGCATGCCGGGCGATTCAAACTGGAAGACTGCCGTCGTATCGCCGTCCTGGAACAGTTTCAGCGTAGCCGGGTCATCGGTCGGAATACGCCTCAGTTCGAAAGACTGACCCGGGTGAAGCTTATTGATGTACTCCACGCACTTATTCAGAATCGTGAGCGTCGTGAGGCCGAGGAAGTCGAACTTCACGAGACCGACGTTCTCAACGTCATGCTTATCGAACTGGCTGATCGTGTTTTCCGGCTGACCGTCCTGGCTATAGAGCGGACAGAAATTGGTGAGAGGACCCGGAGCGATCAGCACACCGCCGGCGTGCATGCCAAGGTTTCGCGTGATGCCTTCAAGCGGTTCGGCGTAACGCATGAGCTCCTGATACTGCTCATCTCCGTCGATCTTTTTCTTGAAGTCAGGCTCCATCTCCTTCGCAAGTTCGAGCGTAACGTCCTGTCCCGGAGGCGCAGGGATGAGCTTCGCAAGTTCATCCACCTTGCCGTAAGGCATGCCGAGTACACGGCCGACGTCACGCACCACAGCCTTCGCGCCCATGGCGCCGAAGGTCGCGATCTGGCTCACAGCACTCGCGCCGTACTTGTCCTTCACGTGCTGAATCGTTTTGTCGCGGTTCCACTGACAGAAGTCCACGTCGAAGTCAGGCATCGACACGCGTTCCGGGTTCAGGAAGCGTTCGAAAAGGAGGTTATAGTGCAACGGATCCATATCCGTGATCCGCAGCGAATAGGCGACGAGTGAACCGGCGCCGGAGCCGCGGCCCGGTCCCACAGGAACGCCGTGGGTCTTGGACCAGTTAATGAACTCCTGCACGATGAGGAAGTAGCCCGGGAACTTCATCTTCTTGATGATGCTGAGCTCGTACTCAAGCCGCTCAAGATAGCGCGGGCGCACCTCGTTCCGCTTCGCTTCATCCGGGTAAAGGAATTCGAGCCTTTCCTCAAGGCCGTCATGCGCGAGATGATCGATGTAATCATCGAGCGACATGCCTTTCGGCGTTTCGAAAAGCGGGAGCTGCGGCTTACTCAGAATGCCGTCGACATTGCAGCGCTTGGCAATCTCAACCGTGTTCTCAATCGCGCTCGGAATGTCCGCAAAGAGCGACATCATTTCTTCAGGCGACTTGAGATACTGATCCTCGGTGTAACGCTTCGGGCGCTTCGGATCGGCAAGCGTGTAGCCTTCGGCAATGCAGACACGGACTTCATGCGCGATGAAATCTTCTTTTTTCTGGAACTGCACCGGGTGCGTCGCGACAACCGGGAGCTCCAGCTTCGCGGCCGTATTGCAGAGAAACCGGACGGCGGCTTCGTCGCCCGGACGCCCGGCCCGCTGCAGATCGAGATAGAAGCGGTCAGGGAAGAAATGAGCAAGCTTTTCTGCGGCAGCCTCAGCCTCGGCAGTTTTTCCCCGGCGGAAAAGTGTCTGGATCTCGCCCTCGGGACCGCCGGAAATACCGATAAGCCCCTTTGTCCCCTCTCCCGCGAGCCACGATTCCTTCACTTCACCCCGGCCCTTTACATGACACTGGTTTTCGAGCCAGGCCCTCGTGAGCAGCACACAGAGCGAATGGTAGCCGTCATGATCCATGCAGTAGACCGTGAGACGGAAGGGATGAGCGGGATCCTCTTCGTTCGTGATCCAGAGATCACAGCCAAGGATCGGCTTGATGCCCTCCTTGTGGCAGGACTCATAGAAACGGACGCTTCCGAACATGTTCATCAGGTCCGTCTGCCCGAATGCGCCGACGCCCCACTCTTTCATCTGCTTGATGGCGGGGTTAAGCCGGACGATACCGTCCGTAATCGAATATTCGGAATGAAAACGGAGATGAACGAATTTTGGCTGCATGGGGATGTCGGGATAAAGCGAAGAAGAGACTAAGCCTCGGTGGTGAGGATCCGGTGAACGGTGTTTTTCACTTCCTCTTCGGTCGGCCAGTGGCCTTCCGAGCCGAGTGTGACTGCGGCGGGATTCCAGGGACCGGTGCGGGTCGGATCCGTAACGCCGATCAGGGTGATCTGACGGGCGCCGATGCCCGCGGCCACATGGCTGATGCCGGAGTCGTTTGCGATGACGAGAGAGGCCCGTTCGCAGAGCGCGGCATAGGTTCCGAGGGTGGTCGGCTCAAGAATTCTTGCGGAAGGACAGCTTACCCGGACTTCCTCCACTTCGTGAGGAGAGGGGAGCGCGAGCGGCAGGTAACCGAGTTCCTCAATATATTTCGCAAGGCTGTCAAAGTGGTCCCAGCTCTTCTTCTGACCCTTATGAAGTCCGCGGGCAACAGGGGCGAGAAGCACGAACTTCTGATCCTCGGTGATGTGATTGTCGCGGAGAATATTGCGGGCGCCGGCGCGATGACGGGCGAGCAGCTTAAGCCCGAGCTGCGGCGTGGGCTTATCGCGCGCCGGTGTGCCGCCCCAGGCGATAATCGCTTCGCGCGCCACCGTGAAGAACCGGTTGACTTCATGCGTGACACCGGGCTCGGCGAGCCTGGCGTCAAGAAGGAATCCGCGTCCGTCTGTCGGGTAGCCGGCCGAGCGGATACCGCCCAGCTTGAAGAGCAGCGCGGAACCGAAGGAGTTCGGGAAAAGCACGCCTCGGGGAGAGTCCCCGGTACTCCGGGCAATTTCCTTCACCCGCCCCAGATCCTTCAGCACCTGGAGCCGCTGGCGGATCAGCTTCCAGTCGGCGCAGACCTCCAGCGCGGAGGAGACGTCCATGTCCATCAGC
>ENA-UEOM01001016-UEOM01001016.1-human-gut-metagenome-genome-assembly--contig:-NODE-1016-length-11187-cov-4.653015_pt1 | contig 11187 bp, 10 predicted proteins | sample MGYA00242993_ERZ507994 | MGnify/ENA primary metagenome ERZ507994 (study PRJEB26167, sample SAMN06115536) | human gut metagenome | host: Homo sapiens | place: China:Neimenggu | collected 2014-11-07... | reverse complement strand
CGTTTCCGCCGTCTTGCAATCGCCTGAGTGGTGGCCATGAAGGACGGGAAAGAGGTCATCGGCCTTCTCCTCCTGGCCGCCCGGGAGAAGGGAAAGCGTTTCGACTACAACGAGATCTCCTACCTGGAGACCATCTGCTCCGTGGCGTCCATCGCCATGAAGAACGCCCGCCTCTACGAGAAGATGTTCCGGGAGGCCCGCATCGACCCCCTCACCGGCGCCTCTGCCAACTACGGTCTGTCCGAAAAGAACGGCGCTGAACTGGCCGTCAATGAGATCAACGAGGCTGGCGGCATTGCCGGCAAGCAGATCGAACTCAGCTATCAGGATTCCCAGGGCGAGTCCGAAAGCGCTGTCAATGCCTATGGCAAGCTGATGGACTGGGGCATGGAGGTTTCCCTCGGCTGCGTTCTCTCCGGTGAGAATGCCTCCGTTGTTGCCGCTGCCCGTGATGACGATGTCCTGCTGCTTACCCCCTCCGGCTCCGCCGATAAGTGCATCGATGGCAACAGCCTCGCCTTCCGCGTTTGCTTCTATGATAGCTTCCAGGGCGCTGCCGCCGCCCAGTACATCAAGGATAATGACATCGTTGATACCGTTGGTGTCCTGTATCAGAGCGATGTCGACTACTCCGTCGGTCTTTACAATGCCTTTGTAGAAAAGTGCGGCGAGCTGGGCATCACCATCGCCGAGACCCAGACCTTCACCTCCACCACCAGCACCGATTTCTCCACCCAGGTCAATGCGCTGGTCGCCTCCGGTGCCAAGCTGGTCTTCATCCCCATCTATGCGGAAGAAGCTTCCACCTTCCTCACCCAGGCTCGCGGCAAGTTCGCCGGTGATGTCTACTTCTTCGGTGCCGATGGTCTCGATGGCATCCTCGGCAAGGTCGAGCAGGATACTTCCCTCGCCAACAATGTTCTGATGCTCACCCCCTTCGCCGCCGATAATCCCGCAGAGAATGTTCAGAGCTTCGTCAAGAAGTATCAGGAAGCCTACGGCGCTACCCCCGATCAGTTCGCCGCCGATGCCTATGATGCCATCTATGCCATCAAGGCTGCCGTCGAAAAGGCCGGCTCCACCAGCGGCGCGGCACTCGCTTCCGCTCTTACCTCCCTCACCGTCGAGGGTGTTACCGGCATCATGACCTGGACCGCCGATGGCAACACCAATAAGCCCGCCAGCGCTATCCTCTACTACGATGGTGTCGGCACCCTGTTCGATTCTCAGGATTAATTCATTAAGCTATCTTCATTCTTCATTTTTCTTTCTTATCTCTATCTCCTCAAAGCGGCTCCCTCCGGGCAGGTCTCCTGTCCGGAGGAGCAAGCCTACTTATTAAAGGATTGAACTTACCATGACTCACTTTATCCAAACCTTAATCAGCGGACTCAGTCTGGGCAGCATTTACGCCCTCATCGCGCTGGGCTACACCATGGTGTACGGCATCGCCAAGATGCTGAACTTTGCCCACGGCGATATCATCATGATCGGCGCTTACGCCGGCATCATCGCTGTGGCGCAGATGGGCCTGCCGCCCCTCATCGCCGTGCTGCTCAGCATCCTTATCTGTGCGCTGCTCGGCGTCCTCATCGAATTTTTGGCCTATAAGCCGCTGCGCCAGGCGCCGCCCCTCAGCGTGCTCATCACTGCCATCGGTGTCAGCTACTTTTTGCAGAACCTCGCCCTGATCCTTTTCGGTTCCCAGCAGAAGGCCTATCCCACCATTGTGCAGTTGGGCCAGGTCACCCTCGGCAGCGTCACCATCGATGGTGTCACCATCCTTACCCTGCTGGTCACCGCGCTCATCATGGTGGTGCTTTCCTTCTTCATCAACCGCACCCGTATGGGCAAGGCCATGCGGGCCGTCAGCGAGGATAAAGCCGCCGCGGCGCTCATGGGCATCAGCGTCAATCGCACCATTTCCATTACCTTCGCCATCGGCTCGGCGCTGGCCGCTGTCGCCAGCATCTTCTATGGCATGTCCTATATCTACATCAAGCCCACCACCGGCGCCATGCCCGGCATCAAGGCCTTTACGGCAGCCGTATTCGGCGGTATCGGCTCGGTGCCCGGCGCCATGCTGGGCGGCATCCTGCTCGGTCTCATCGAGCAGCTCTCCAAAACCTATATTTCCACCCTCTGGGCAGATGCCATCGTCTTTGGCGTTCTGGTCCTGGTCCTGGGGGTAAAACAATGAATGAGAAGGTGTAAGAAGATGAAACAGAAAAAATTCAAATTTTCCGGCGATCTTCTGACCTTCATCCTGGTCGCAGCGGTTTACGCTGTGGTCGCCTACCTGCTGTATGGCGGCAGTCTCACCCGCCAGTTCTCCAATATGATCATCCCCATTTCGGTCTACATCGTGCTGGCGGTCTCGCTCAATCTCGTTGTCGGCCTTTTGGGGGAACTTTCCCTGGGCCACGCCGGGTTCATGTCGGTGGGTCTTTTCTCCGGCTGTCTTTTGTCCATCGCCCTGGTGGATGTCCTCCCCATGGCGGTCCGTCTGCCCCTTTCCATGGTCGTTGGCGGCCTGGTAGCGGCGCTCTTTGGCCTTGCGGTCGGTCTGCCCGCCTTGCGGCTCAGGGGCGACTATCTTGCCATTGTCACCCTGGCTTGCGGCGAGATCATCAAGAACATCATCACCAATCTTGATTTTACCGGCGGCGCTTTGGGCCTCAATACCAACCCCATCTATTCCAATGCAAAAAAGCTCCTGCCCTACGCTGTCATATTGGTGCTGCTCACCGTTCTTGTCATGATGAACCTCAAGCGCTCCAAGCAGGGCCGCGCCATCATGGCCATCCGGGATAACCGCATCGCCGCCGAATCGGTCGGCATTGATGTTACCCGCTACAAGCTCATGGTTTTCATGCTGGCCGCGTTCTTCGCGGGGGCAGCCGGCGTGCTGTACGGCCACTTCTTCGCCAATGTCAAGGCAGCCACCTTCGATTACAACATGTCCATCGAGATCCTGGTCATCGTGGTACTGGGCGGCATGGGCAGCATCCCCGGCTCCATCATCGCCGCCATTGTGCTTACCGCCCTGCCGGAGGCCATGCGTGAGTTTGCCGATTACCGGATGCTTCTCTATGCCATCGTCCTCATCATCGTCATGCTGGCCACCAATAATCCCACCATGAAGGAATTTTTCCACCGCATCTCCCCGGCCGAGCTGCTGCGCCGCGCCAAAAAGAAAAAGGCCAAATCTTTGCAGAAGGAGGGCGCTTAAATGTCTGTCAAGACCCACAATAAAACCAAGCTGGTCCCGGTCAACCGCAGCGTTGCCCTCCTGCCGGAGCGTGACGCCGCCATCAGCCCCATCCTGGAGTGCATCGATCTGGGCGTGACCTTCGGCGGCCTCAAGGCCGTGGATAACTTTGATATCACCATCGGCCGCACCGAAATCGCTGGGCTCATCGGCCCCAACGGTGCCGGCAAGACCACCATCTTCAATCTGCTCACCAAGGTCTATCAGCCCACCCACGGCACCATCCTGCTGGATGGCAAGGACATCCACAGCATGACCACCGCGCAGGTCAACCGCGCCGGCATCGCCCGTACCTTCCAGAATATCCGCCTGTTTTCGGAGCTGACGGTGGAGGAAAACATCACCGTCGCCATGAGCAGCCAGATCAAGTACAATATGGCCAGCGGCATCTTCCGCCTGCCCTCCTTCTGGAAAGGCGAGCACATCGCCCACGAGCGCGCCATGGAGCTTTTGTCCATCTTCCACATGGAGCAGTTTGCGAATGCCAAGGCAGGCAGCCTGCCCTACGGCGCCCAGCGCCGGCTGGAGATCCTGCGTGCCCTGGCTACCAACCCCTGCCTGCTGCTGCTGGATGAGCCCGCCGCGGGCATGAACCCCTCCGAAACGGCAGAGCTGATGGAAAATATCCGCACCATCCGTGATACCTTCAAGATCGCCGTGCTCCTCATCGAGCACGATATGAGCCTTGTTATGAATATCTGCGAGGGCATCGCGGTGCTCAGCTTCGGCCGCATCATCGCCAAGGGCTCCCCGGAGGATATCCAGTCCGATCCCAAGGTCATCGAGGCCTACCTGGGCCGCAAAAAGGAGGCGTGATCCATGAGTGAAATGCTGAAAGTCAGTGACCTCCATGTCTATTATGGCAGCATCCACGCTGTTAAGGGCGTTTCCTTCGAGGTCCACGAGGGCGAGGTCGTCACCCTCATCGGCGCCAACGGTGCCGGTAAATCCACCATTCTAAATACCGTTTCGGGGCTTCTGCATCCCCGTTCCGGCTCTATCCTCTTCCACGAAAAAAATCTGCACGGCGTCCCCGCCCACAAGCTGGTGGGCATGGGCCTGGCCCAGGTCCCGGAGGGCCGCCATGTCTTTTTGCAGATGACGGTGCAGGAAAACCTGGAGATGGGCGCTTTTTCCCAGCCCTCCTCCGGCATCGAAGCGGACCTGGAAAGCGTTTATCAGCGCTTCCCTCGCCTGCTGGAACGCCGTAAACAGATCGCCGGTACTCTTTCCGGCGGCGAGCAGCAGATGCTGGCCATGGGCCGCGCCCTGATGAGCCACCCCAAGCTGCTCATGCTGGATGAACCCTCCATGGGTCTTGCGCCCATCCTGGTGGAGCAAATCTTCGGAATCATCCGGGAGCTGCACGCTTCCGGCACCACCATTCTCCTGGTCGAACAGAACGCTCAGGCCGCCCTGGAGGTCGCCGACCGGGCCTATGTCCTGGAAACCGGCCGCATCGTTCTTTCCGGTACCGGCGCCGAGCTGATGGCCAGCGATCAGGTGCAAAAAGCCTACCTCGGCGGTTAATTTGCCATCCTTACTCCTTTTTTATACGAATCATTCCCGGCGGGTGTATCATGCAGCACCTACCGGGAATGATTTTTTGTCTTGATTTTACTTGTTGCGGCAGGTCCCTGCCACAGCCCTTTTCCTTCTCCGCCAGTCCCTGCCGCATCCGGGATACGGCCCGCAGGGCCGGCGCCGTTCCGGCGCCGCAGGCGGCCTCCGGCCGCCGAATTCGTCCTGCGGACGAATTGCCCTGCGGGCCGTCTTCGGCTCTCCTCTTACCCCTGCATCCTACTTCTTTTCATATCTCAGCACCGCAAATTCCACCGGCGTCGTCAGCTCCGTTTTCGCCAGCAGCTTCTGCTGGTCCGCTGCCCCGGTCTTGTAGTAGTACGGCGTCATCATTAAAAGACTTTCAATCTCCTGTCCTCGCACCGTCATCTCATACCGCAGCTCCCGGCAGTCTACCAGTCGGAAACCCTCCAGCTCATACGGCTTTACCTCGTTGCGATACGGCTTTTCGTAGATGGCCTCCTTCAGCCCGTACAGATGATTTTCCAATGGGATGGTCATGATAAACTGCCCGTCCGGCTTCAGCACCCGCAGGAATTCCTCCCCACAGTACGGTGCAAAGACCGAAAGCAGCAGGTCCACGCTTTCTCCCGCCACCGGCAGATGAAAACAGCTGGCTACTGCGTATTCGGTCTCCCTATCCCGCTTGGCCGCCTCCTGCAGCGCCGCCTTGGAAATATCGATTCCCGCCACCTTCGGCCGGTATTCCCTCTCCCGCAGCGTTTTGGCCATCTCCGCGGTATAGTAGCCCTCACCGCAGCCCGCGTCCAGCACCGTCATCCCCTGCCTTGCCGCCGCCAGGCCCTGCTTTATCAGCTCCTGCCGCATCGGGTCATAGTATCCCCGCTCCAGAAAGGCGCTCCTCGCCTTCACCATCCGCTTGTCATCCCCGTGGTGCTTCCGGCCGGTCTGCTGGCTCAGCAGCAGGTTCACATACCCGCTCCTCGCCACATCAAAGCTATGCCCCGCCGGGCACACCAGCCGGTGCTCTTCCCGGCACAGCGGCTTTTGGCAGCTTGGGCAGCAGAATATACTCATCGCTTTTTCTCCTCCTCTACTTCCTGCAGGGCCCCCATCTGCGGCGGAGCTGCGGGGCTCCGCCCCGCCCCCGTGCGCCCTGCGGGCGCGCGGGTCACCGGCCCCTGCGGGGCCGGCGGCTCCGCTGCCCCTCCTTCGCGGGCTTTTCTTCTTCCCCCAGTATAGCACGGGAGCCGCCCGCTTTCCAGCAGGCAGCTCCCTTTTCGTCACTTAAAATCATAATATTACGAAAGAAAAATTTCCTTAGCGTGCAGCCTGGCCAGGCTCCGCAGAATGGTCATCTCGGCGTTCTGGCACTCCAGCACGCTGTGCTTCTGGCGCAGCTCTTCCTGCGCCTCCGCCAGCGCCCGGCGCTCGCGCTCCTCGTCGATCTCCTCGGGCCGCAGCACCTCTTCCACCATCACCGATACGGTATTCTCGCCCACCCGGGCAAAGCCCGCATCCACCACGGCGGATTGCCACTCGCCGTCCGGCGTTTGCAGCCGCATCGTCCCCGGCACAATGCCGATGACCGCAGCCTCATGGTGCGCCATAATGCCCATCGAACCATCCTGGATCGGCAGCTGGGCCTGCACCGCCTCCCCTTCGTAAAAGACGCGGGAAAACCCGATCACCTTCAGGGTAAAGGTCTCCATTTTGGCACCTCTCCTTTCCGGTCGTTACACGCCTTGCTTGGCCTTTTCTATGACATCCTCGATGGTGCCGACATTGAAGAACGCCCACTCGGGGTATTCGTCCATCTCACCGTCGATGATGGCCTTAAAGGAACGGATGGTATCCCGGACGGGGACATACTTGCCCGGTACGCCGGTAAAGTTTTCCGCCACATGGAAGGGCTGCGAAAGGAACTTCTGGATCTTTCTCGCCCGGTAAATGGTCACCTTATCCTCGTCGGAAAGCTCCTCCATACCCAGGATCGCTATGATATCCTGCAATTCCTTGTACTTCTGCAGGATCTTCTGCACGGCTCTCGCCGTTTCGTAGTGCTCCTGCCCCACAATGTCTGCCTCCAATATACGGGAGGTGGATTCCAGCGGGTCTACCGCCGGGTAAATACCCTGCTCCACGATCTTACGGGAAAGTACGGTAGTCGCATCCAGGTGGGCAAAGGTCGTCGCGGGGGCGGGGTCGGTCAAGTCATCGGCCGGTACATATACCGCCTGCACCGAGGTAATGGACCCGTCATGGGTGGAGGCGATGCGCTCCTGCAGCTCACCCAGCTCGGTGGCCAGGGTAGGCTGATAGCCCACGGCACTGGGCATCCGCCCCAGCAGGGCGGAAACCTCGCTGCCTGCCTGCACAAACCGGAAGATGTTATCAATGAAGAGCAGCACATCCTGGTGCTCCACATCGCGGAAGTACTCCGCCATGGTCAGTCCGGTCAGGCCCACTCTCATTCTGGCCCCGGGCGGCTCGTTCATCTGGCCAAAGACCAGCGCGGTCTTTTTCAGCACCCCGCTTTCGCCCATCTCGGTCCACAGGTCATTGCCCTCGCGGGAGCGCTCTCCCACGCCGGTAAAGATGGAATAGCCGCCATGCTCGGTGGCTACATTGGTGATCAGCTCCTGGATAAGCACTGTTTTGCCTACGCCCGCGCCGCCAAAAAGGCCGATTTTACCGCCCTTGGCGTAGGGGGCCAGCAGGTCAATGACCTTGATGCCGGTCTCCAGGATCTCCACCACGGGGCTCTGGTCGGCAAAGCCGGGCGGGTCGCGGTGGATGCACCACTTCTCCCCCTCCGGCAGCGGCTCGCCGCCATCAATAATCTCACCAGTCACATTAAAGAGACGCCCCAGGGTACGGTCGCCCACCGGCACTTGGATGCCGCCGCCTTCGGCGGTGACCTCCATCTCGCGGCACAGCCCCTCACTGGGGGAAAGCATGATGCAACGCACGATGTTGCCGCCCATATGCTGGGCCACCTCCATCACGCACTTCTGCTCGCCGTTCTGCACCGTCAGCGCATCCTTGATGAAGGGCAGTTGGCCCTCGGGGAACAAGACATCCACCACAGGCCCCTGCACCTCTGTAATAATCCCTTTCATCATGATGTTTTCTTCCTTTTCTGTGCTTTGGCGCCGCCCGCTACCTCTACGATCTGCTGGGTAATGGCGGCCTGCCGCACACTGTTATAGATGACGGAAAGCTCCCGCAGCATATCGGCAGCACTATCCGTCGCGGATTTCATTGCCAGCATTCTGGCGTTTTCTTCACTGCAAAAGGCCTCCACCAGCGCCCCGAACAGGTAACCCGTCACATAGTTGGGGGCAATGGAACCCAGCACCGCCCCAGCATTCGGCAGGTAGTTCACCTGCTGCGGCTTTTGGGGCTTGCCCTCTCCGGGCCGGAAAGCCTCCGCCGAAAGGGGCAGCAGCTTCTGCAGCCGGGGGGTGGCCTCCTCGCCGTGCTCCTCCATGCGGGTGTAGATGACATAGACCTCGCTGAGCTCCCCGCTCATGAATCTCTGGCACATCATGGCCGCTATTCTCCTGGTGCGCTCCACGCTGGGCTGCTGCGCCATTCCGATAAAGCTCCGGTCCACCGCGTAGCCCAATTTCTGCAGCGCCAGGGCACCCAGCCGCCCCACCACGCATACGGCAGGGTCTGTTTCCTTCTGCAGCACGCCCTCAGCAAATTTCAAAATGTTGTGGTTATAGGCGCCGGCCAGTCCCTTATCGCCGCTGATGACCAGATACCCCTTTTTGCCGCCGAGGATCGGCTCCCCGGTGCCAAAATAGCGGTCCTCCAGCTCCGGCAGGTCCCGCAGGATCTCCGCGATCAGCTCCTCCGACTGCTCAAAGTGCGGCAGCGCTTCGGTCAGGGCCCGGCGGGCCTTTTTCACCTTGGTGGAGGAGATTAGGTACATGGCGTTGGTGATCTTCATGGTATCCTGCACGCTTTTTATGCGGCTTTGGATATCTCTTGCGCTTGCCATACCATCACCTGCCCTTGTACTCTTCGGCCGCCGTCAGGATCGCCTGCCGCAGCGTATCGTCCAGCGCTTTGGTTTCCTCCAGCGCTGCAATGATCTCGCTGTGGTTCTCCCGCACATAGTCCAAAAGTCCCATCTGATATGCCTTTATCTCGGTCAGCGGCACCTCCAGGAAGCCCTTGGCCGTTGCCACCACCAGGGTGATGACCTGCTCCGCCATCGAAAGCGGACGGTACAGCGGCTGCTTCAGCACCTCCATCAGGCCCTTGCCGTAGGCCAGTTGCTCCCGGGTGGTGTCATCCAGGTCGCTGCTGAACTGTGTAAAGACCTCCATCTCACGGTACTGCGCCAGATCAATACGGATAGAACCGCTGGCCTTTTTCATGGCCTTGGTCTGGGCGGCGCCGCCCACGCGGGAAACCGAAAGGCCGACATTAACGGCCGGACGCTGGCCCGCATTAAAGAGATTGGTCTCCAGATAGATCTGACCATCGGTGATGGAAATAACATTGGTGGGAATATAAGCCGATACATCACCGGCCTGCGTTTCAATAATGGGCAGCGCGGTGATGGAGCCGCCGCCCATTTCGGGGGTCAGGCGGCTGCTGCGCTCCAGCAGGCGGCTGTGCAGGTAGAATACATCGCCGGGGTAGGCCTCACGGCCGGGGCTGCGCTCCAGTATCAAAGAAAGCGAGCGGTAAGCCACCGCGTGCTTGGAAAGGTCATCGTAGATGATGAGGACATCCCGTCCCTGATACATAAAGTACTCCGCCATAGCGGTACCGGCATAGGGGGCAATGTACTGCAGGGAGGCCGGATCGCTGGCCGTGGCCGAAACCACGATGGAATACTCCATGGCCCCGTGGCTCTGCAGGGTGGAAACCACCTTGGCCACGGTAGAGGCCTTCTGCCCGATGGCCACATAGATGCAGATAACACCCTTGCCCTTCTGGTTCAGGATGGTATCGGTGGCGATAGAGGTCTTACCGGTCTGCCGGTCGCCGATGATGAGCTCACGCTGTCCCCGGCCAATGGGGAACATGCTGTCGATGGCCAGAATACCGGTCTCCATCGGGACTGAAACGGACTTTCTGTCCTTAATGCCGGGGGCGGCGTTTTCAATGGGGCGGTAACCGGCCGGCACCGCCTCGCCCTTGCCGTCAATGGGGGTGCCCATGGCATCCACCACGCGGCCCAGGAAGGCCTCGCCCACCGGCACGCCGGCCCGCCGTTCAGTACGCACCACCCGTCCGCCGGCCAGAAGGTCCTTTTCGCTGCCCAGCAGAATGATACCGGTCTCCTCGCGGCGGATATCCTGTACCATGCCCTTTACGCCGCTTTCAAACTGCACGATCTCGCCGTAAGCGGCATGCCGGATGCCGGAAACAGTGGCAACACCGTCGCCCACCCGCAGGATCTCGCCCACCTCGTGGTCCTTGCCGTCAAAGGCGGCCGCGTCTATTTCGGTGCGCAGCAGGTCAATGACCTCGCTGGAATCGGAAAGCATCTGGGGCGTCTGGGTCAGACGGTTCTTCATCTGGGTCAGGCGGCCCTTCATGCTCCAGTCGTATTCCTCGCTGCCCACCGTGATGCAGAAGCCGCCCAGCAGGCTTTTATCCTCCACCAGCTCCAGCGGCAGCTCTTCGTTTTCGTACTTCTTCCGCAAAAATTCCCGGATCTGCCCCAGTTGCTCGGCAGTCGGGGGGGTCACATACCGCAGGATCGCTTTTTGACGGCTCGCGCGTTCGGCCCGGCGCTCCTCATAGGCATCCATCAGCTGGTCCAGCGCCTCTACGCCGTCCGTCTTCAGGGTACCCAGCAGCTCCTGCAGCTTGCCGTCACTGGATCTTGCCGCCATGTGCTTCACCTGCTTCCGCGATAAACTTATCGTACAGCATTCTATCCTGCTGCTCGGTGTTCCTGTCGCCTACCGCCTTGGCCGCGGCATCTATCACCAAAGTGGCGATCTCGCTCTTCATATCCCGCAGGGCGTTGGCACGCTCCACCGCCATGGTTTCTTCGGCACGGCGGCGCTTCTGCTCCAGCTCGGCATCGGTGGCAGCCAGCAGTTTTTCGCTCTGCTCTTTTGCCTCGGCCTTCGCGCGCGCTATGATCTCCTCACCCTCGCCCTGGGCGGCGGCCAGCTTCCCTTCATATTCCGTCTTCATGCCGTCAGCCGCATCCTGGGCGGTCTTGGCATCGGCAAACTGCTTCTCTATCAGCGCTTTCCGCTCCTCCAGAATCTGATTGACCCGTCCGAACAGAAACTTTTTGGCAAAGAAATAGAGAACCAGCAGGTTGATGACGGTAAATAAGAGATTGATATCTAATCTCAGCATCTTTTTCGCCTTCCTTTCTCTATTTC
>ENA-UEOM01001007-UEOM01001007.1-human-gut-metagenome-genome-assembly--contig:-NODE-1007-length-11224-cov-44.544721_pt1 | contig 11224 bp, 9 predicted proteins | sample MGYA00242993_ERZ507994 | MGnify/ENA primary metagenome ERZ507994 (study PRJEB26167, sample SAMN06115536) | human gut metagenome | host: Homo sapiens | place: China:Neimenggu | collected 2014-11-07... | reverse complement strand
GATGTGCTTCCAGAACTTCCTCCATCTCCTTATCTGATGAGAAAGGATGAGAAGAAGGCACAGAGAATTCGTCATACAAAACGATGATAGATAGATCAGTTCCATAGAGTCGGCTATCAACGCTCAGTATCCAATCTTTCGGAGTCGATGCTTAGAGATTTGGTCGCGAAATATCTGGTGAGATAGAAGAAAAGTGATTAAAAATAGAAAAAAGGAAAGAAAAGTGAGGCTTATATGCAAATTTTCCCCCAAAACTTGTGGCTATGTCGGGAAAGTTTTGTAATTTTGAAGCGGATTTGGTGTATGCCATCTCCAAGACATATTAGAATATAAAGAGGCGTTATGCTTATCTTGTAACTTTGGAAACCTGAGAAATTTTCAAAAAGAGATACAATGGTAGCATAGTGGTTCTCACGCATAGCGTGGGCTACTATTACTATATCTGTATCTCAGGGTTTTCTCAGGACCTCCAAAGTTAGGTGTGGTATATGTAGACCACGCTTCTTGTATATGAAAGTTTAACTAATAAATAATGAGATTATGAAAGTAATTTTAAAGAAAGCCGTTGTGGTTGTTACCATAGGAATGATGGCAATGCTACAGTCTTGTTCTAGTAATGATGACCTGGATGGTTACACTCCTACTAATTTTAATGTAGGTGGTAAAGTAGAAAAAGGTCCTTTTGTTAGAGGTACAGCCATTCAAATGCAGCCTTTAGATGCTGACCTAGATGAAACAGGTGAATCTTTTACTTCTACGATTACAGATAATGAGGGTACTTTTACTTTTGGATCTAAATTGTTAAAGTCTCCCTATGTAAAACTGTCTGCTTCTGGATATTATTTTAATGAAGTAACTGGCGAACTTTCTAAAGGAACCTTGGCTTTAAATGCTGTTGCTAATCTTCAAAATGCAGCTGATGTGAATTTGAATATTCTTTCACATCTTAAGTATCAGAGAGTTATGGATTTGGTAGCTAAGGATGGTAAGTCATTTAAGGAAGCAAACAATCAGGCACAAGAAGAAGTTCTCAAGACTTTTGGTCTCGAAAAGTATGCCAAGACTGATGTTAATCATTTCTCGATTACTTCTGGTACTGATGAAGCAGCAGCTCTTATTGCCGTGTCATCTTTAATTCTGTACAATCGTTCTGAAGCACAAATTACTGAATATTTATCTCAACTTTCAGAAGAGTTTGCTGAGGATGGTAATTTCTCAGAAACTACCAAACTACAAATTCGTAAAGATATGTTCTCTTTGGAAAGCAAATTGCCTCAAATAGCAGAGAATATCAAGAAACGCTATCAAGAGATGGGTAAAGAGGTTGCCGTTAAGAATCTTATCTATTATTTCGATTGGGATGGAGATGGAACCGCAGGAAATGAAATTGCGCCTGAAAACCATCCTGTCAGTTTGGAAACAAATAATATCAATGTACCTATGGAAGGTGGAAGCTATGAGGTAAAGGTAAATACAACTGTACCTGTTTACTTAGAGCGACCAAGTATTCCTGGTGATGATATATACGATAATTCGACTTCTGTTTGGGGAATGAAAATTTATGAGACCGGAAGTGGAAGTGTACCTAGTATCAACTATACTAAAGAATTGAAAAATAATATCTTAAAGGTGGTTGTAAAGGCTGCCTCTTTTAGAAAGGAACAAGCAGTTTCAATTCCTTTATATGATGGTATGGGTAATGTAGTGGCTCGCTTGAACTTAACTCAGCAAGCTAATCCTAATGCAGAAATCATAGTACCTCGACTCGGAAGTGATGGCATCAGTTGTGTTTCTGAGTTTATGAAGAGTTTGTCAGATGCTGTAACTGTTGAGGCTCAGATGAATTATCGTTATACAAAGATAATAAATGATTCTCGTTTTGTTGCTCCTATTCGTAGCAGTGAACCGAATATCCATAATTGTTGGATAAACTCATACCAAGCGCTGAATATGATTGCAAGGTTGTATAGAGCAGATGCCATGTATAGGGCAGTATATTCTCCTTATCTGAATGTTTATCGAGATATGTGCTACTATCAAATGTTGATTTGGTGGGGTGGTGTAGTTGTGGTGCCTAATGCAGGTTTTGAAAGTTATGCAGATCCTTCAAGAACATCCGAATCTAGTATTCTACAAATGCTGGAAGAAGAACTGGTAGAAGCAATAAGAAATTTGGATGAAAAGAAATGTGTAGCTTTTGCAACCAACGCCAATGATGCTCTGTTCGTATCGAAGGATGTAGCTCGTATTCTTTTGGCGAAAGTATATATGTACCAGCAAAAATGGGCTGCAGCTAGTAATTTACTCCAAAAAGTTGTTGATAAAAGCATATATCCTATAGAAAAAGTTCCAACAAAATATACATCTGAAAACAAAGATTTGATATTGGCTTTGATGGTTGGCAATGAGTCAAGAGCCTCTAGAGTATATGTAGATGGAAGTCCTGAAGATGTAGTGCCTATTATGACTACTACGGACGTCAAGCTTTTATATGCTGAATGCGAAATTCACTTGGGTAATAATGCAAATGGCTCAGGAAATTGTCTTACGTTTATTCCAGTCCGGCAACTCCCCGGAGGAAATTACTCAACTGACCGGGATTGATATTGAAGCTGTAAAACAATGGATTGAAGAGGCTAAATAATTTTTGCAAAACACATCCCCCGGATGTCAGGCTTCTTTCTCCTGAAATCCGGGGGATCTATTCATTTTCTCTATTTTCTTAACAGATTTCAGCTCCTGCCGGCATTGATTTTTCCGGTGTCATCAGTGCAAGGTTGCCTTCTGCATCTTCTGCGCATAACAGCATTCCTTCTGATAATACGCCTGCCAGTTTTGCAGGTTTCAGATTCACGAGAACCATGACTTTCTTTCCAACCATTTCTTCGGCTGTGTAATGACCTTTGATTCCGGATACGATCTGTTTTACCTGGCTTCCGATCTTCACCTGTGAGCAAAGGAGTTTTCTGGATTTTTTCACTTCTTCGCAGGCAATGATCTCTCCGACCTGGAACTGCATTTTTCCAAAATCGTCAAATGTGATCTCTGGTTTTGCTTCGATATCGATCACATCTTCCTCTTCTTTTTCTTCTTCAACCGATGGATGCAGCTCTTCTACTTTTTTCAGAACTTCTTCCAGATCCAGTCTTGCGAAGAGGATTTCCGGTTTTTCTGTTACATGACCATTTCCGAGCTGCTCCAGAATCTTTTTGCTGGTGGATGGCATGAAGGATTCCAGAAGTTCTGCACCGCGGGAAATGCTCTGAATGAGGTTCCAGAGAACTGTTTCCAGACGGTCTTTTTTCGCTTCATCTTTTGCCAGTACCCATGGCATTGTCTCGTCAATGTATTTGTTGCAGCGTTTGAAGAGATTGAAAATTTCTGTCATTGCATCTGCCACACGCAGCTCTTCCATCTTGTCTTCGACTGCTTTTGGTGTGCTTTCTGTCACTGCCTTCAGATCTGCATCAACCTCTTCTGCCACACCTTTGTCTGTTACAGTTCCGCCGAAATATTTATTTGTCATGGAAACGGTTCTGTTGACCAGATTTCCCAGCGTGTTGGCAAGATCAGAATTCATGCGCTCTACCATCAGTTCCCATGTGATAACTCCATCATTTTCAAATGGCATCTCATGAAGAACAAAGTAACGAACTGCATCAACGCCGAAGAAATCTACCAGTTCATCTGCGTAAAGGACGTTTCCTTTGGATTTACTCATTTTTCCGTCTCCCTGAAGCAGCCATGGATGTCCGAATACCTGTTTTGGAAGCGGAAGATCCAGTGCCATCAAAAAGATTGGCCAGTAAATTGTATGGAAGCGAATGATATCTTTTCCGATCAGATGCAGATCTGCCGGCCATAATTTGTGAAACTGCTCCGTGCTGTTTCCATCGCAGTCGTATCCGATTCCTGTGATATAGTTTGTAAGCGCATCCAGCCATACGTAAGTTACATGTTTCGGATCGAAGTCTACCGGGATTCCCCATTTGAATGATGTTCTGGAAACACACAGATCCTGCAGTCCCGGAAGCAGGAAGTTGTTCATCATCTCGTTTTTACGGGATACCGGCTGAATGAATTCCGGATGTGTATTGATATGCTCGATCAGTCTGTCTGCATATTTGCTCATTTTAAAGAAGTATGCTTCCTCTTTTGCCGGCTGTACTTCACGTCCGCAGTCCGGACATTTGCCGTCTACAAGCTGTGATTCTGTGAAGAAAGATTCACATGGAGTACAGTACATTCCTTCATAGTGACCTTTGTAAATATCTCCCTGATCGTACAGTTTTTTAAAGATCTTCTGTACCTGTTTTTCATGATCTTCGTCTGTTGTACGGATAAATTTGTCATAAGAAGTATCCATCAGATCCCAGATTTTCTTGATTTCTCCGGAAACATTGTCTACAAATTCTTTTGGTGTTACTCCCGCCTCTTCTGCTTTGAGCTCGATCTTCTGACCATGCTCATCAGTTCCTGTCTGGAAAAATACATCGTATCCCTGACTTCTCTTGTATCTTGCGATCGCGTCAGCCAGAATAATCTCATAAGTGTTTCCAATATGCGGTTTGCCTGATGTGTAGGCAATCGCTGTTGTGATATAATATGGTTTCTTGTCTGCCATCTCTCTTCTCTCCTTCATAAAAAATCCCGTCTTCCTGCTGCCAAGAAGACGGGTGAATACCGTGTTACCACTTCTGATTTATCTCAGCCTCACGGCTGAAACCTCTGTGAGTGCTGCCAAAAACACTCTCTCGCTGTAAAGGGCGAACCCATCGCAGTTCACATCATGCTTGCTGCGCCGCTCGGGAGCCATGTTCGATCATCTTCCGTTCATCCCTCTCAGCATCGGATCCTTTCTCGGATCTTCCGGGAATTCTCTGTAAAATTTCGGATAACCTACTCTCTCCGTCTTTGCATTTTCCGTATGATTTTTCTACCAGATATGTGTATAAAATACACACTTTCTCGTTGAAAATCGTATCACAGCCGGAATGATAAGTCAAGATTGCACCTTTTAAAAATTTGTCTTATTACGATCCAGCGTCCACTTCAACCAGAAATTTTTTCTGCCGTAATGCCTCTTCGATCAGATCCAGTGTCTCTTCGGAATCTGCCTCGATCAGATGATAGTGGTAATTGGAGGTAATATTTTTCAGAGGACTTGATTTTCCCCGCTTAATATCCTCTACAAATTCCATCACTTTTCGTCTGGATGTGATGTTAATCTCTGCCTCCATATGACCGTACACCCTGTGATTGACCATCACGTTCACCACTTTTCCGCCCAGATCCACTACCGTACACAGCTCATCTTCCAACTCTTCATCCGTGTGATTCACTTTGAAGATCCGGTTCACGGAATGTGGAGTATTCAGAAGATATCCCCTGTTTGTGGATATGATCTCATGTCCCGCTGCCCGGATCAGTGCAATATCCTGCACGATCACCTGCCGACTGACATCAAATTCTTTTGCAAGCTGCGCCCCAGATACCGGAATACTGCTTTTTTTAATCTGATTTATGATTTGATCTCTGCGTTCAGAACCTGTCATAAATACTGTTCCTCTCTTTCTTTTTCTGCATCTTTATTCCACTGCATGCAGATTCTTTAAAGAAATATCCAGGATCGGAGCGGAGTGTGTCAACGCACCGCTGGAAATATAGTCAACTCCGATCTCTGTCAGACGCGCGATATTTTCTTTTGTCACATTTCCGGAGCACTCTGTCTGGGCTCTTCCGTCGATCAGCTCCACTGCTTTTTTCATATCCTCCGGTGACATATTATCAAGCATGATGATATCTGCGCCGGCTTCCACCGCTTCTTTTACCATATCCAGATTTTCTACTTCTACTTCAATTTTTCTGACAAACGGTGCATACTCTTTTGCCATCTGCACCGCTTTTGTCACGCTTCCCGCTGCTCCGATGTGATTGTCTTTTAACAACACACCGTCAGAAAGGTTGTAACGGTGGTTGTAGCCGCCGCCTGCACGAACTGCATATTTTTCAAAAATACGCATATTCGGCGTTGTTTTTCTGGTATCCAGAAGTTTGATCTTGCTTCCTTCCAGAAGTTTTGCAACAGAATTGGTATAGGTCGCGATTCCGCTCATTCTCTGAAGATAGTTCAAGGCAACACGTTCTCCGGAAAGAAGGACGCGAATATCTCCTTTGACTTTTCCCAATATAACCAGCGGAACGGTTTGCCAAATCGCCTCTGTTGCCTGATTGACGGACACCGTATCACTTTGCACATAAAGGGTATAGTCGCTACCTAACAGGGTGAACACATAGCCTGCTTCTGTCAGTAATTCGTCACTTGTAATAATTGCGCTATCAGGATTTTCTTGAATCGTAGCAATAGAATCCTTGTCTGTTGTTATCGTCAATTTGTCACTTGAATATAAAATATCTCCATAATCATCTTCAATATAGGCAGTTGCTTTTGTCTGTGCGGTGAATTGCTGAACAAGTGAATAACATTCCTCTAAGGAACCAGCCTTTTCCAATACTGGCACTAAATCATTTGCTTGCTTTTGCAATTCTGCACTAAGTCGATTGCTATAAGTTTGGGGAATATATCTCGCCATACTGAAAACAGAAAGCAAACATACCAAAATCAAAAGAGCGAGAACTTGAAAAAAAGCAACAGGAATTTTTCTCGGCGGCATCACATGAACTGAAAACGCCTTTGACAATTCTGAAAGGTCATTTAATGGGGATGCTCAATAAGGTCAAAGGATATGAAAATCAAGAGTCGTATATGGAGCGGTCGCTGGCCGTTGTTGAAAAAATGGAAACATTAGTGAAAGAACTGCTCTATGTATCTAAAACAGACGGAAAACAGAGAACAGAATATAAGACGATTGATTTTGCAGAGCTTCTTCGGGTACAAATAGCTGATGTGACCGATTTGCTGTCTGAAAAAGAAATCTCCCTTTCCGTGGATATTCCTGACAAAATCCTGTGTGATGCAGACCCGGCACAGATGGAACGAGCCATTCAAAATGTTTTGGTAAATGCCATTCGCTACTCACCGAATGGCGAGGCAATCTATATATCCTTATCGAACGATAAAAATACCGTTTCCTGCAAAGTTGAAAATACAGGCGTCCATATTCCAGAGGAAATGATCCCCCATCTATTTGAAGCATTTTACAGAGCGGATACCTCCCGTAATCGTAATACTGGGGGAACAGGCTTAGGACTTTATATCGTCCGCAAAATCATGGAACTGCACCACGCAAAATATGGTATCCAAAACACAAGCAGAGGTGTGGTGTTCTGGCTTGAAATGCCGCAAGAAAGAGGTGCTATCAACTCCATCTAAACTCCATATTCCTTGCAAACTATATCCAAATCATTTTGTTATCTTATAGCTGTCCTCAAGAGGACAGCTATAATTTTTGAAAGCGAGGCAAAGCAAAATGGTAAAAGCTAAATTTGGAGCATTGGCTCTGACGGTATTGATGGGACTGGGTGCAGTAAGTCCCTTGCATGGGGTCACAGAAGCTCATGCGCTAAACGCACCTGTTGCCAATTCTGCACAGCAGAAAACGGTCGTGTCCACAACGGATGATTCCGATGGCGTTATGAGCTACAAGGACAAGGAGAGCGGAAAGACCTTTGTCAGCGAGGACAATGGCGCAAGCTGGATGTCCGAAGAAGATTATAATAACAGCCATCCCGCAATCAACTACGAGTGGTGGACTTATGACGAGTACAAGGAATGGCTGGAACAGGAAAAGAAAACTCTTCAGGAAATGGCCGACGAGCACGCAATGGCCGAAACCAGCGAGGGCTCTTTCGAGTGGACGCAGGAAATGACAGACCAGTACATTGCCGAATATGAGCAGACCCTGGAGGACATCAAAAATGGGCTTCTCGTATCTAAGTCTGTGAATGGGGACGATGAGTGCATGACAACTTTCAATCCTAATTGGGTAGGCAGCACTACCGACTAACAGCCTATCATGTTGATTTAGAAACTGCCACACGACGGCAAAAGAAAAAAAGCCGTCGTACAGCAGCCATATCGACACGCCCATTTGAAACGGCGGCTTTGATTTCAGAGCCGCCGTTTCTTTTCGTCTACGCTAAACCAACGACGACCTAACACCGTGTAAATCCACGGCGGCACATAGGAGGATTGCCGCCGTGTCTATTTTTGCCTTTTTTCACAGTCCCCATGACCTGCACCAGCTAAAAAAAGCCTGTTCCCAGCAGCGGAGCAATGCGGTCAGAAGTATGCACTATACCATGTAACTAAACAGCAAAATATACTCTATTACGCTCGTATGGCTTTATGCCGTCCGGGCGCTTTTTTGTCTCTGTGGAGCCGGAACATCGGGTCAGCATGGCCCGAACTTTATCCCCGGTGCCGCGCCCCGCCGCCTCATTCAGATTTACCAAAAAAATCTGAATGGAGGAAAGGCAGATGGAAGTTACCATCAATTATAACGGACAAGCTGTGGCCGTGGAGGTTACGCTGGAAGTCTATGAATTTCTTGACCGGGCCGATCACAAAACGGAGAACCTGTTCCATGAACAGCGGCGGCATTGGGATGGCCGGGAGTTTGACGAGTACATCATTACCACCGAGGGTGTAGGGGTCTACGGCGAAACGCCGGAGGAATACCTTTGCCGCATGGAAACGCTGCATGAGCTGATGGCTGTTCTGGACACCTGTACCGAGGCCCAGCGCCGCCGGTTCCTGCTCTATGCGCTTGACGGGCTGAGCCTTGCAGAGATCGGTGTGCTGTGCGGCTGCTCCAAAGTGGCTGTGTATCAAAGTGTGGAGGCGGTCAGAAAAAAATTTATAAATTTCTTTGAGAACAGGCTTAACGAATGACCTGTTTTCTGGCTACCAAGTGAAAGGGATCATTTCCCTTATCTCAGCGAGGGGCGGACAGCGGACGAGCTGCCCGCCTCTCCGATTTTCAGGAGGTAAGCCTATGAAAACAATCAATCTGCGGTGGATGTATCCCCACTACCGGCATGACGAGTTTGTGGATGTTACGGACGAGGTATGGGCAGCGATGTATCAGGCCAAGCGGGAGATGGAGAACTATGAGCGTCGGAAAGTCTACCACCGCGCCTACTACTCTCTGGACGCATACAGCTGGCTGGAAAATTACGCACTGGAACACAGCAGATCGCCGGAAGATATTTTGCTGGAACGAGAAGAAATGACCACCCGCCTATACCTGATTGCAGCTCTGCCGGTGGCTCTGGCTCATGCCACTCCGACACAGGCCCGCCGTGTTCACGCCTACTACATTGCCGGTATCAAGCAGCCGGAAATCTCCCGGAGAGAGGGCGTCCACAGCAGCAAGGTCAGCGTTTCCATCCGTCGGGGGCTGCGGAATATGCGCCGTTGCTATGATGGCCTTTTCCAAACAGAGTGAGGGCGTGCCTATGCAGACCATCAATCTCAAACAATATTATCCATTTTGCAAAGAGGACATTTTTGTGGAGGTGTCCGATGAGATCGTCGAAGCGTTTCTTCTGGACAAGAGAGCCGAGGCCGCCAGAGATCGCAAGATGTTCCGGTATAAGGCGTTTTATTCCCTCGATTGTAACGATGGAATCGAAAATGCCGCCATCGGCTGGGCGCAGCCATCGCCGGAGGACTACCTGATAGAAAAAGAAGAATTAGCCGAATACGAAGAACTGATACGGCGATTGTATGAAGCCATTTCCTCCCTGCCGCCTATGCAGGCTCGCCGTGTCCACGCCCGCTATATGCTGGGTATGAAAGTGAAAGATATTGCCGCAATGGAGGGTATCACGCCATCACAGGCGGGAAAATCCATCCATGCCGCACTGCGGAGGCTGCGCCGGTACTTTGCGCGTCAGAAATGGACGGTCAATCTATGAGTATTTCCAAAGAAAAGAGGTGCCTGACATGAACGAAAAAATTACAGCCCACCCCCAAAAAGAAGAACGGGAGAAAGTCCTGAAGGAGATTCGGCAGCTTGAAAACCGAAAGAAGATTTTGGAGAACAAGCAGCGGAACGAAGAACGCAGGGTTCGCACCCGCCGCCTGATTGAGCGCGGAGCCATTTTGGAGGGTATTTTTCCGCTGGCTTCCAACCTTTCCGGCGCAGAGGTCAAAGCATTTCTGATTGCCCTGTCCCATCTTCCGGGGGCTGCGGAATTGACTGCAAACCTGCCAAAATCCGGGGACACGCCATAAGTCCCTTGTTTACAAGGGCGCACTTATACACCGTTGCCGGTGCTGTGCGCCCTGCCGGGGGCGTTGCGTACTTCGTCCGCGATGGGAAGCTACGCTCCCCAAACCCCTTGTGCGCTCTGCACAGCCAGACACCCGCTTTGCGTTTGTCCGGCTCCACAGAGCCTGTTATCCCCTCACTGAAAGGAGGTGTTCCCCATAGATTTCTGTCATATCCCCGTCAGTATCATCAAGCGCAGCGCGGGCCGTTCTGCCGTTGCCGCAGCTGCTTACCGCAGCGGAACCAAGCTGACAAATGAATGGGATGGAATGACCCACGACTACACCCGGAAAGGCGGCATTGTCCATGCGGAGATCATGCTGCCTGCCCACGCCCCGCCGGAATTTGCAGACCGTTCTATCCTCTGGAACAGCGTGGAGCAAATCGAGAAAGCAAGGGACAGCCAGCTTGCCCGCGAGATTGAAGCAGCCCTGCCCCGTGAACTGTCCGGCGAACAGCAGCTTGCCCTTGTGCGTGCCTATGTGAAGGACAACTTTGTAGACAAAGGAATGTGCGCCGACTTTGCTATCCATGACAAGGGAACCGGCAACCCTCATGTCCATATCATGCTGACGCTCCGGCCTTTGAAAGAAAATGGACAGTGGGGCGCAAAGTGCCGCAAGGCATACGACCTGGACGAAAACGGCCAGCGTATCCCGGACGGGAAAGGCGGCTGGAAGAACCACCGGGAGGACACCACCGACTGGAACGACAAAGGGAATGTGGAGATTTGGCGGGCGGCATGGGCGGCCTGCACCAACCGGGCATTGGAGGCCGCCGGTCATCCAGCCCTGGTAGACCACCGCAGCTACAAGCGGCAGGGCATTGATAAGATCCCCTCTGTCCATCTGGGGCCAGCCGCCAGCCAAATGGAAAAGCGCGGTATCCGCACAGACAAGGGAGAAGTAAACCGGCAGATCGCCGCCGACAACAAGCTGCTCAAGGAAATCAAGGCCCGCATTACCCGCCTTTACAACTGGTCTAAG
>ENA-UEOM01001005-UEOM01001005.1-human-gut-metagenome-genome-assembly--contig:-NODE-1005-length-11239-cov-12.640656_pt1 | contig 11239 bp, 10 predicted proteins | sample MGYA00242993_ERZ507994 | MGnify/ENA primary metagenome ERZ507994 (study PRJEB26167, sample SAMN06115536) | human gut metagenome | host: Homo sapiens | place: China:Neimenggu | collected 2014-11-07... | reverse complement strand
GGCATAAAGGTTATTCAACCCCGAGACTGCCAATCTAAACCTTTCTCTTGGGGGATTTAAAGGGGGATATTCTCTTTTGTGAAAGAGAATATCCCCCTTTGCCCGCTCCCCTGCGGGTACGCAGGGATTCTCGGTTTGTCTTGACAAACAATTTCAGTCATGGTATGCTGACCACAACAAAAGGCAGCGAGAAAGAAGCCTTTTCTTTTCACCCGCTCAAGAGAGGGGACGGCCGGTGCAAGTCCCTGCGGAACGGAAAAGGCGGCGCTTTTGAGCCGCGCGGCGGAAATGCCGCGCCGGTCCCTCCGTTACAAGGGAACGAAGTGCCCCGCATCCAGCGGGGAATTCAGGTGGAACCACGGACAATGATTTGTTCGCCCTGAGCCTACTTTAATAGGCTCAGGGCGTTTTTTATCTCCTGAGCCAAGTACCGAAAGGAGAAATTCACCATGAAAAACACCGAAAAGACGATGGACAAGATCGTCGCGCTGTGCAAAAACCGCGGTTTTGTCTTCCCCGGCAGCGAGATCTACGGCGGCCTTGCCAACACCTGGGACTACGGCCCCCTCGGCGCCGAGCTCAAGAAGAACATCAAGAACGCCTGGTGGAAGAAGTTCGTGCAGGAGAATCCCTACAACGTCGGCCTTGACGCCGCGATCCTGATGAACCCGCAGACCTGGGTGGCAAGCGGCCATCTCGGCGGCTTCTCCGATCCTCTGATGGACTGCCGCGAGTGCCACGAGCGCTTCCGCGCCGACAAGGTCATTGAGGACTGGTGCGCCGAGACCGGCTTCGAGCTTTCCAAGCCCATCGACGCCTTCTCCCAGCAGGAGATGAAGGACTTTGTCGAAGAGCACAGCATTCCCTGCCCCACCTGCGGCAAGCACAACTTCACCGATATCCGTCAGTTTAACCTCATGTTCAAGACGTTCCAGGGCGTGACCGAGGACGCAAAGAACACCGTCTACCTCCGCCCCGAGACCGCGCAGGGCATCTTCGTCAACTTCAATAACGTCCAGCGCACCACGCGCAAAAAGCTCCCGTTCGGCATCGGCCAGATCGGCAAGTCCTTCCGCAACGAGATCACGCCGGGCAACTTCATCTTCCGCGTGCGCGAGTTCGAGCAGATGGAGCTCGAGTTCTTCTGCAAGCCGGGCACCGACCTTGAGTGGTTCAACTACTGGCGCACGTTCTGCCACAACTGGCTGCTCTCCATCGGCCTGAAGGACGAGAACCTCCGCCTGCGCGACCACGATCCCGAGGAGCTGTGCTTCTACTCCAAGGCAACGACGGACTTCGAGTTCCTCTTCCCGTTCGGCTGGGGCGAGCTCTGGGGCGTTGCCGACCGCACGGACTACGACCTCACGCAGCATCAGAACACCAGCGGCGTGAAGATGGTCTATCGCGAGGGCGAGGGCAAGGACATGGTCGAATACGTCCCCTACGTCATCGAGCCGTCGCTCGGCGTGGAGCGCAGCGTGCTCGCGGTCCTGTGCGACGCCTACGATGAAGAGGTCGTCGGCCAGGACAAGAAGGGCAACGACGACGTGCGCGTCGTGCTGCACTTCCACCCCGCACTCGCCCCCTTCAAGGCCGCGATCCTGCCGCTTTCCAAGAAGGACGTGCTCGCCGGTCCCGCGATGGAGCTCTACAACGAGCTTTCCAAGGAATTCATGGTCGACTACGACGAGACCGGCTCGATCGGCAAGCGCTACCGCCGCGAGGACGAGATCGGTACGCCGTACTGCATCACGTTCGACTTCGACACCGTCGGCGACGAGGCCAACGGCATCGCGGCCGACCACTGCGTCACCATCCGCGAGCGCGACAGCATGGAGCAGGTCCGTATCCCCATCAATCAGGTCAAGGACTTCCTGCGCGAAAAGTGCGCGTTCTGAGAAAAGTTTTCCACAGAATAGTAAAGGACAGCTCTCGAAAGAAGGCTGTCCTTTTTCTAATTCCGTTCGGCAGTGCAAAATTTCAGCAAGGCTGAAATTTTCATTCAGGCATCAAGGACGTGCTTTCCCCTTGTCCCGTCCTCATTCATATAGTACCCGTCTATAATGGTCCGATAACCGCCGCCAAAGCTCCAGTTGTTCTCTTCAATAAATGCGAGGAATTTATCAATAAAGTCATCCACGGAAACCTCTTCAGGAACGGTGACACATCCTTGAATTTCGATCTCTTTGATCAATGAAAACACCTCCGCAATTGTTAGAATATCGAATATTTTGATATAGCTGCAATTCGGTTTGCGGGGTTATTTTACCACACTTCCCCGCCTGCCGGCAAGAACCCCACAAAGTTGAAAACTTGTCCGGTTGCGTTTTTCCTGTCGAAATGATATACTTTGTTATTATGCTTTCAGAAAGGGGACGTCCCCAACATGCGTTTTTTCTCTTCTCTGGTGCGGCCTGACGAGTCGACGGGCGCGGTGATGCGCTGGGTGCACCGCATCTGGGTCTTCTTCTGGCTCACGGTGCTGGGCGCTGGCATTGGCCTTCTCTCGCTCTACCTCACGGCACATTCCTACGCAAGCATCGACGCGACGGCACTCTTGCAGTCGTACTTCAAAATTCCGCTGCTCGTCATGATGAACCTGCTCGCGCCGATCCTGCTCGTCTACCTCGGCTTTTTTCTCTTCGCGCGGCCGTGGGCGGCTTACTTACTCTCAGCGCTGCCGTTTTTCACGCTCGCGCTCGCGAGCTACTACAAGGTGCAGCTGCGCGGCGACCCCGTGCTCGCCACCGACCTGCGGCTCATCCGCACGGCGGGCGGCATCATGGGCAACTACACGTTCGAAATTTCCGCGCCCGTGATCGTCGTTCTTGAGGGCTTTGTGCTGATGCTCGTGCTCTCGTGCCTGATGCTCCGAAAAGAGCGCATGAGCCCGCGCTCCCGCCTTGCAGGCATCATGCTCATGCTCTCTGTCACGCTCGCGTGCTATTTTGAGCTCTACACCAGTTCATCTATCTACAAAGAGACCGCCAACAACGACCTCATTTCCCCGTGGTCGGCGGTCGAGGTCTACATCTCTCGCGGCACGACGTATCCGTTCCTACACAGCGTGCAGGACATGTTCCCCGAGCCGCCGGAGGGCTACCGCGAGAGCGAGGCCAAGCAGATCCTTGAGCAGTATGCGGACACCGACATTCCCGACGATCAGAAGATCACGGTCGTCGGCATCATGCTCGAGGCATTCTCCGACCTGTCCGACTTCCCCCAGTTAAATGAAATCTCCGCCGTGCGGAATCTCTACGAGCCGCTGCACGAGCTCGAGAGCCGCAGCGTCTCGGGCAACCTCCTCACGAATATCTTCGCCGGCGGCACGACGAACACCGAATGGGGCTTCCTCACGGGGTACAGCCAGCACGAGGAGTTCCGCGGCCCGATCAATTCCTACGTCCGCTACTTCAAGGATCAGGGCTACGACGCGCTCTACCGCCATCCCGGCTACTCGTGGTTCTACAACCGCAGCAACGTCAACGAATACCTTGGCTTTGACGAGTGCGTCTTTAACGAATCGGGCTTCGGCGACCTCATCTCCATCGAGGACGCGCTCTTCAAGTCCGACACCGTGCTCGTCGACTACCTCTTAAACGACATCGACTCGCGCACGGAGGACGATGACCCTCTCTTCCTCTTCTCCGTCTCGTACCAGAACCACGGGCCGTACAGCTCCGAGACCTACTGGGAGGAGTACGTCACGCCCGCCAAGACCGGCTGGTCGATGGAAAGCTGCTGCGTCATCAACAACTACCTGACCGGCATCCGCAGCACGATCGAGCAGATGCGCCGCCTCACGCGCGAGCTGGAAGGGCGCGATGAGCCCGTCGTGCTCGTTCTCTTCGGCGACCACAAGCCGTGGATGGGCAACGGCAGCAGCGTGTATGCCGAAATGGGCGTCAATCTTGACGTGTCCACGCAGGAGGGCTTCTACAACTACTTCTCCACGCCCTACCTCATCTATGCCAACAAGGCCGCCAAGGAATCCCTCGGTCAGGACTTCCGCGGCGACGGCGGCGACATTTCCCCGTGCTTCCTGATGGACAAGCTCTTCTTCGAGTGCGGCTGGACGGGCGACGGCTTCATGCAGCTCCAGCGCGAGACGCGCGCCGTCACGCCGCTGATGCACGAGGACGGCTACCGCATGGTCGACGGTTCCATCACGCTCGACGTGCCCCCAGACGTCGCCGAGGTCTGCCGCAGGTACCTCTGCGCGCAGTATTACCGCGAACAGCACTTTGTTTCCGAGTCGTAAAAAGGAGAATCGCCATGAAATCTCTCAAAATCACCGCACTTTCCCTCGTCCTGGTTCTGCTTCTCGCCGCCTGCGGCGCGAAAAACGACACCCCCGATGAACCCGCCGTCGATCCGACGCCGGAACCTCCTATCGAGCAGCCGGTGGAAAAAACGCCCGACGAGCGCATCAACGACATCATTGCAGGTATGAGCATCGAGGAAAAGGTCGGCCAGCTCTTCTTCGTCCGCTGCCCCGAAACGGGCGCGGCGGAGGACGTCGAAACCTATCACCTCGGCGGCCTGCTGCTCTTCGGCAGGGACTATAAGGATGCAAACGGCGACTGGCTCACGGAGGACGACTTCACCGCGGCGCTCGCGTCCTATCAGGCCGCGGCGGCCATCCCGCTTTTCATCGGCAGCGATGAAGAGGGCGGCACGGTCACGCGCGCGAGCAAAAATCCGAACCTCTTCTCCGAACCTCTCCCCTCCCCGCAGGAGCTCTATGCCGCGGGCGGCCTCGACGGGCTGCTCGAACGAACGCTCAGCTACAACCAGAAGCTCAAAGCGTTCGGCGTCAACGTGAACTTCGCCCCCGTGTGCGATGTGTCGACGAATCCCGACAACTTCATCTACGCGCGCTCGTTCGGGCAGGACGCGCAGACGACCGCGGACTATATCTCAAGCGTCGTGCCCGTCTATGCGCAGTCCGGTATCGCCTGCGTCTTAAAGCACTTCCCCGGCTACGGCAACAACGCCGACACGCACACGGGCATCGCGCTCGACGCGCGCCCGTACACCACGTTTGAAAAGTCCGACCTCGTCCCCTTTGAATCCGGCATCGCCGCGGGCGCGCCGTTCGTGCTCGTGAGCCACAACATCGTCGAGTGCATGGACGGCGCGTATCCCGCGTCCCTTTCGGCGAAGGTCCACACGCTGCTGCGCGACACGCTCGGCTTCACCGGCGTCATCGTGACGGACGATCTCGCGATGGATGCCGTCAAAGCCTACGCGCAGGACGGCAGCGCCGCCGTGCTGGCCATTCAGGCGGGCAACGACATGATCGTGACCACCGACTATCAGACGCAGATCCCGCAGGTGATCGCCGCCGTCCAGTCCGGCGAGATCGCCGAAAGCGATATTGACGCGCACGTTTTCCGCGTGCTGCACGAAAAACAGGCGCTCGGCCTGATCGACTAAAGGAGAACCCCATGGAAACAAGAAAACTCTACTATGAAGATCCCTTTCAGAAGGGCTTTGCCACCACCGTCGTCTCCTGCGACGCTGTCAAGGGCGGCTACGCCGTTGTCCTCGCGGAGACGGCCTTCTACCCCGAGGGCGGCGGCCAGCCGTATGACACCGGCGTTTTGGGCGAGGCGAACGTGCTCGAGGTCCACGAGAAAAACGGCGTCATCACGCACCTTTGTGACAAGCCCTTCGAGGTGGGAGAGAGCGTCTCCGGCAAGATCGACTGGGCGCGCCGCTTCGACCACATGCAGCAGCATTCGGGCGAGCACATCTGCTCGGGCCTCATCTGCGAGCGCTTCCACTGCGACAACGTCGGCTTCCACATGGGCGCGGACGTCGTCACGATCGACTTCAACGCCGACATTTCGTGGGATGAACTTATGGAGATTGAACAGCTCGCCAACCTGTACATCTATGAGGATCACCCCATCGACATCCAGTTCTATCGCGGCGCGGAGCTCGACAAGGTCGAGTACCGCAGCAAAAAGCCGCTCGAGGGCGACGTGCGCATCGTCTCCTTCCCCGGCGCGGACTGCTGCGCCTGCTGCGGCACGCACGTCGTGCGTTCCGGTCAGGTGGGACTCGTCAAGTTCCTCTCCGTGCAGAAGTTTCGCGACGGCGTTCGCATCGAACTTCTTTCCGGCAAACGCGCGCACCGCTACCTTTCGGAGTGCTGGGCGCAGGACGTGCGCATCGCACAGGCGCTCTCCGTCAAGCCGAACGCGAGCTTTGCGGGCGTCGAGCGCGTGCTCGCTGAGCTTTCCGCGCTCAAGCAGCGCTGCGCAAAGCTCGAAGAGTCCGTCTTCGCCCAGACCGCCGCGCAGTACGAAGGCAAGGGCGACGTGCTGCTCTTCGAGGACGAAATGTCCGGCGACAGCCTGCGCAAGCTCTGCGACGCGGTCACGAACCACTGCGGCGGCCGCTGCGCGGTCTTTGCCGGCGCGGACGGCGCGTACAAGTACGTCATCGGGCATGTCGGCGGCGATCTTCGTGAGCTCACGAAAAAGATGAATGCCGAGCTGAACGGCCGCGGCGGCGGCAAGCCGAATTTTGTGCAAGGCAGCGTGGCCGCTGCGCGCGGGGCGATCGAAGCATTTTTCGCAGAATAATTTGCAACGATTCCCGCACCAATGCGGGAGAAGTTTCCCCTGCACCGTGCAGGGGAGCGAGTCAAAGGGGCCATTCTCTTTCGCAAAAGAGAATGGCCCCTTTGGAACCCCAAGAGAAAGACTTTGATTGGCAGTCTCAGGCTCGAATGGCCTTTGTACCTCCGGAAGGTAACTGCCTGCGCGCGGCGTTGCCGCGTTTAGAGTTGCTATACGATTTGCCTCTGCTTCTATCATCCGCTGCCGCTCTGCTGATCTTGTAGGAGTACAGACTAATTTCCGCCTACCGGAGCACTCATCAATGCGGCGAGCGCAGCAATGCCGCATTCGGCAAGCAGTCTGCCGCCAAGCAATCGTCACTCGCGCCTCACGATAGTAAGGCGCGGTTGCTGAATGTTTCGAATCGCAGTGATTCATGGCAAAGCCATGTACACCGCACCTGATTCCGCAGGCCGAGCAGCTCTTCAAGCCCCAGACCTGCAATGTCGGGGGTCGAGGGGGACTCCCCTCGTCCTTTCTCTTGGGGGTGTAAGGGGGATATTCTCTTTCCGAGAAAGAGAATATCCCCCTTTGCCGCGTCCCCACACGCTGTGGGGACAGAAGCAGCCCCCCGCGCTGCCTTCAATACTTCTTATTGTAGTACCAATAAGTCCCACAAAAAATAAGCGACTGCGCGCAGGTCACAAGACACAGCACCTGCCCGATGATTGGCTGCTTGAACACTAAAAGCGCCAGCAGTCCCGCCGCGAGCTGGGCATAGACGCAGATGAAAAACGTCATGCTGCACGCCTTATTCGCAACATACATCGTGCGCTCATCCTTGAGCATCGCGTCATAATCCGCGGCCTTTTCCGGGTCGCGGCTCAGGCGATAAACGCGCAGCAGCCGCACCGCGCCGCAGACAAAGAGGCCGCAGCCAAGGCCGCTGTAAAAATCGCCCATGTGCGCATCACCGAGCAGAAATCCGATGGCGAACATCACAAGTCCGATGACGGTCACCAGAATGCCGCACTTTTTCTGCTCCTGCAAATTCATGCCCCTCAGGAATTTCAACTTCATGCCTCTTCCTCCTCAAAAATGAAAATGTCCTCGATCCGCTCGCCAAAGAGCCGCGCGATGCTGTGCGCCAGCAGGATGGACGGGTTGTACTTCCCGTTCTCGAGCGAAATGATCGTCTGGCGCGAGACGCCGAGTTCCGACGCCAACTGCTGCTGCGTCATGCCGCGCGCCTTTCTTCTCTCTTCAATGTGGTTTTTCATCGCTTCTCTCCGTTTTCTAAAGTCAAGCTCGCTTTACATCTGTGAGGATAGCACTGCGCGAGTGAAATGTCAAGTGTCTTTTACATTTTTTTGCATTGCTTTTGTTCCTGCGCTTTGCTACAATAAAGAATAAGAAAATTTTCGCAGGAGGATTCTTATCATGTCCGTCAAGATCGCACCGTCCATCCTCTCCGCCGACTTTGCCGAGCTCGGCGCCGGCGTCGAGGCCATTGCCACCGCCGACTACGTCCACTTTGACGTGATGGACGGCTGCTTCGTCCCCAATATCAGCATCGGTATCCCTGTGCTCCAGTCCATCCGCAAGCGCACGGCGCTGCCCATCGACGTGCACCTGATGATCGTGCAGCCCGAGCGCTATGTCGACCAGTTCTGCGACGCGGGCGCGGACCTCGTCACCTGTCATGTCGAGGCCGACACGCCGGAGAAGATCCACCTCGCGCTCGACAAAATTCACGCCAAGGGCAAAAAGGCCGGCGTCGTCTTGAAGCCCAACACCCGCGCTGAGGCCGTGCTGCCGTTTCTTGACAAGTGCGACATCGTGCTCGTGATGACCGTCGAGCCCGGCTTTGGCGGGCAGAAGTTCATGGCCGATATGATGCCGAAAGTTTCCGCCATCCGCCGCTACATCGACGAGAGAAACCTTGACTGCGAGCTCGAGGTCGACGGCGGCGTCGACGCCGTGACGTGCAAAACCTGCATCGAGGCGGGCGCAAACGTGCTCGTCGCGGGCTCCGCCGTCTACAAGGCCGCGGATATCCCCGCCAAGATCAAAGAGCTGAGAGGTTAAGTCCATGGAATACTTTCCCGCGGCGCTCGAAAAGCTCGTTGAGCAGTTCGCGCGCCTGCCCGGCATCGGCAGCAAGAGCGCACAGCGGCTCGCGTTTTTCGTGCTGAGCCTGCCCGAAGAGGAGGCCAAGGCCTTTGCCGATGCCATCGTCGACGCCAAGCGCACCGTCACGTTCTGCCCCGTCTGCCGCAATCTGACGGACGGCGGCCTCTGCCCCATCTGCTCGTCGCCGAAGCGTGATGAACATGTCATCTGCGTCGTCGCCGACCCGCGCGACGTCGTCGCCATCGAGCGCGCGCGCGAATACAACGGCCGCTACCACGTGCTGCACGGCGTCATCTCGCCGATGAACCATGTGGGGCCCGACGATTTGGAGATTAAGCCGCTGCTCGACCGCGTGGCGCAGGGGAACATCGAAGAGGTCATCATGGCCACGAACCCCGACACTGAGGGTGAGGCGACGGCGATGTACCTTGCCCGCCTGCTGCGGCCGTTCGGCGTGCGCGTCACGCGCCTTGCCTACGGCATCCCCGTCGGCGGCCACCTCGAATTCGCCGACGACGCGACGCTGATGCGGGCTTTAGAAGGACGTCGCGACATATAAAAAGCAAAAAAGGAAGGCGAGTCCAAATGGACTCGCCTTCCTTTTGATTTCTTTACATCATTTTCACCGTGTAGTACACCGCGAGGAGGAATGTGCCAATCGCCAGCACCCAGAGGCCGTAGTAGGCGATGCTGCTGACGGCGAGCGCCGCCACGATGGCCAATGCGCACACGGCGAGCACAGCGTAAATGAGCTTGTAGTCGCCGTCCTGCGACACGATACGAAGATCGCCGAGCTTTTTAAGCTTGCCGTCGTTCTTGCCCGCCTTGAAAACAGCGACACCAAGCACCGCGACCACGCAGATCGCGAGGATGCTGCATCCGATGACGATGCCGCCCCACGTGTCGCTCCCGCTGCCGCGGTGGATGAGGTACATCGCCATCAGCGACGCCGTCAGGCCCACGGCCTGCACGGAAAACTCACGCGGATAGAGCAGGAACACGATGCCGATGAGCATCACGACCGGCACGATCACGCACATCATCGTCGTGCCCTGCGGGTAGACCTTGAGCATCAGGATCGACGACACGGCGAAGAAAAAGCCGATGCATAAGAGCCACGGCGCGGCGGGCGCGAAGCGCGTCCACTTTTTGCGCATCAGCCAGACGACAAGGCCCGCGCCGAACAGCGCACAGCCGATGTAATCGATGACCTGAAGCACAGTCATCATCGTGAGCACCTGACCGACGCCGCCTTTGACATAGTAGTTGTTCACCATCAAAAGATAAAATTCAGCAATGACGCCGGCCATGAGCACCGTGATCGCACGATTGACGTTGCGATTGCTTCTGGCCATGCGTTCTGCCCGCTTATCGTTGTTTTTTGCCATCTATCCGAGCCTCCAAAAAAGGTTGTCGTTTTGTAAGCGCCTGCATCAGGCGGAAACATTACATCATAGTATAATAGCAGAACTTCCCCCGTTTGGCAAGGGAAAATTCTTATTCTTATGCCAGATCCTCCCTTTTTGCACCGCGCTTGCTTTTCTTTTGCGCAGGCTTTATAATGTTTCGCATGCAAAAAAGAGGAGGATCTTCCCCATGTCCAACGTTTCGATCAAGCTGCTGCGCGAGGGCGCAAAGCTCCCCACGCGCGGCTCCGCTTTCGCCGCCGGCTATGACCTTTACGCCTGCCTGGACGGCGACAAAGAGCTCATCATCCCGCCGCACGCGACGGCTATGCTGCCGACCGGTCTTTCCTTTGCCCTGCCGGAGGGCACGTTCGGCGCAGTTGTCGCCAGAAGCGGCTTAGCTTCCAAGCAGGGCCTCCGTCCGGCAAACTGCCTCGGCGTCATCGACAGTGACTACCGCGGCGAATGCTTCGTCGCCCTGCACAACGACAGCAACGAAGAGCGCACCGTGCGCCACGGTGACCGCGTCGCCCAGCTCGTGCTGCTGCCGTTTCTGCCGATGGAATTTGAGCAGGTCGACACCCTTCCCGAGACCGTGCGCGGCGAGGGGGGCTTTGGCAGCACAGGGCGCTGACTCAGAGCACGAACGCCCCGTCCACCGCGAGCACCTGGCCCGTGACGAACGATGCCTTGTCAGACGCGAGATACGCGACCGCCGCGGCGATGTCCTCGGGCTTGCCGAGGCGGCCGAGCGGCGTTTGCTCGGCAAGGTCCTTGAGCGTTTCCTCGCCCAGTACCTTGACCATATCGGTCTCGATGACGCCGGGGGCAACGCAGTTGACGCGGATGCCGCTCGGCGCCAGCTCCATCGCGAGCGAGCGCGTCAGGCCGATGAGCGCGTGCTTCGTGCAGGAATACGTCACCTCGCACGACGCGCCGTGCTGGCCCCAGATCGACGAAATGTTCACGATGCAGCCGCTCTTTTCGTGCAGCATGTTCGGCAGCACCGCCTGAATGGTGTTGCGCGCACCGTTTAAGTTCACGCCGAAGTAGCGCTCCCACATCTCGTCCGTCACATCCTGAAAGAGCGCCTGACCGGCGACGCCTGCGTTGTTCACGAGCAGCGTG
>ENA-UEOM01000999-UEOM01000999.1-human-gut-metagenome-genome-assembly--contig:-NODE-999-length-11285-cov-7.955211_pt1 | contig 11285 bp, 7 predicted proteins | sample MGYA00242993_ERZ507994 | MGnify/ENA primary metagenome ERZ507994 (study PRJEB26167, sample SAMN06115536) | human gut metagenome | host: Homo sapiens | place: China:Neimenggu | collected 2014-11-07... | reverse complement strand
TGCTGCCTAAACGGCATCGTACGGAATTTTCAGTTTAGAAAATTCCTATTTGCGAGTCGTAACGATTGTCGGTTCGGAATGTGAGGAAAAGTGCAAAAAACCTTGACAAAGCAAGGAGAAATGTATATAAATGTAAAGTAAGATTTGCGGGCATGTACGAAGAAAACTAAGAGGATTCATGTGCAAAGATATAAGCTAGGAGGAATATACGATGAACAAGACAGAATTAATCGACAAGATCGCTGAAGGCTCAGGCCTGACCAAGACGGACTCCAAGAAGGCGCTTGAGGCAGCGGTATCGGCCATCCAGGCTGCACTCGTTGCAGGCGACAAGGTTTCACTTGTTGGCTTTGGTACATTCAGCGTGAGCGAGCGCCCTGCTCACGAAGGCATCAATCCGGCCACAAAGGAGAAGATACAGATTGCTGCCAAGAAGCTCGTCAAGTTCAAGGCAGGTGCCGAGCTTGCCGATGCCATCAATTGATCGTGCTCCAGAATAACGTCGGGCAGGTACTCGTGAGAGTGCCTGCCCGATGTGTTTTCATGCCCGGGCTTGCTGCCCGCGGCGTGTCATGGCTGCTTGCCGATGTATGCCAGTATGCCTCCGTCGACGTAGAGGATGTGCCCGTTGACGAAGTCTGAGGCGTCGGATGCCAGGAACACTGCCGGGCCCATTAGGTCTTCGGGTGTTCCCCAGCGCGCTGCCGGTGTCTTCGACACTATGAAGCTGTCGAAGGGGTGGCGGCTGCCGTCGGCCTGGCGCTCGCGCAGCGGCGCGGTCTGCGGTGTGGCTATGTAGCCCGGGCCTATGCCGTTGCACTGTATGTTGTGCTCGCCGAACTCAGAGCAGATGTTGCGTGTGAGCATCTTCAGGCCTCCCTTGGCGGCAGCGTAGGCCGAGACGGTCTCGCGGCCCAGCTCGCTCATCATCGAGCAGACGTTGATAATCTTGCCATGGCCTTTCTTTATCATGCCCGGTATGACGGCCTTCGACACAATGAAGGGCGCGTTGAGGTCGATGTCTACCACCTGGCGGAATTCCTCGACCGACATCTCCGTCATGGGGATGCGCTTGATGATGCCGGCGTTGTTGACCAGTATGTCAATCACGCCCAGCTCCTTCTCGATATCGGCCACCATGGCCTTCACCTCTTCTTCGTTGGTTACGTCGCAGATGTATCCCTTGGCGTCGATGCCCTTTGCCTTGTAGTCGGCCAGAGCCTTGTCCATGTGCTCCTGGCTGCGGCAGTTGAACGCTATCTTGGCGCCTGCGTTGGCGTATGCCTCGGCTATGGCGAAGCCTATGCCGTAGGCTGCTCCCGTGACGAGGGCCACCTTGCCCTCGAGCGAAAATTTGCTCAGTATCGGTTCCATTGTCTTTTGTTCCTTTCCGTTGCTGTTTGCGTTGTTGTCACTTGAGGTCGGTTATCTTTGAGAAGTCCTGGTCGCCGTAGTCGAGGTTCTCGCCTCCCATGCCCCAGATGAATGTGTAGTTGTGGGTGGCGGCGGCGCTGTGGATGCTCCACTCGGGCGACAGCACGGCCTGGTCGCCCTTCATCCATATGTGGCGTGTCTCGTCCACCTGTCCCATGAAGTGGCATACGGCCTGCTCCTCGGGCACCTCGAAGTAGAAGTAGGCTTCCATGCGGCGGCTGTGCACGTGGGCCGGCATGGTGTTCCATACGCTGCCGGGCGCCAGTTCGGTCATGCCCATCTGCAGCTGGCATGTGGGCAGCACCTGGCTCACGAGCATCTTGTTGATGTCGCGCTCGTTGCTCATTTCGAGCGAGCCCATGTGTGCAACCACGGCGTCGGCCTTGGTTACCTTCTTGCAGGGATACTCCTTGTGGGCGGTGACGCTGTTGAAGTAGAACTTTGCCGGCTTCTGCGGGTCGGTGCTGCAGAACACCACGTCGCGGTCGCCGCGGCCTATGTAGAGTGCTTCTTTGTAGCCCAGGGTGAACGTCTCGCTGCCCACCTTAACGGTGCCTTCGCCCAGCCCGACGTTGAATATGCCCACCTCGCGGCGCGTGGTGAAGTATTCGGCCTTCAGCGGGTCGATGGCCTCGAGTTTCAGCTCTTCGCTGACGGGCATTGCCCCGCCTACTATCATTCGGTCGTACATGGAGTACACCATGTTCACTTCGTCGGCTGCGAACACGCGCTCGATGAGGAAGTCGCGCCTGATGCGCTTGGTGTCATAGCTTTTTGCGTCCTCGGGGTGGGCCGCATAGCGAATCTCATAGTTTGTCTTCATAATCTTAGCTGTTGTTTATGTCTGTTGTCTTTGTTTGTTTCAGCGCTTGTGTGCGTGGCTGTCGGTTGCGCCTGCAGCCGCCAGCATAAGGCAAAGATACTGTTTTTTTGCCGTATGGCAAAATAATGGCCTCACTTTTAGTATATGTTTTCATTTCGCCGTGGCCCCGCCGTGGGCTTGCCGTGGGCGGGCCGCCCATGGTGGCAGGCCGCCGTCCGGCCCGTCGCTCTGTCCGTTGTTTGCAGCCCGGCCTGCCGTTTGCGGCCGCTTTCGGCCCCGTGGTGTCCGTTTGCCGGGCTGCCGCGCCCTTGTGGCGGCCGTCGGGGGCCGCGTATGGTTGAAAAAGCGCCCGCCCCTGCCGCGTGTCGTGGCGGGGGCGGGCGCTTGCCGGGCCCTATGCCGCATTGTGGCGGCCGTCACCTGAAGTCGAACCAGAGCTTTATCCTAAGCCCGTCGTCGCCCTTGTTGATGCGTATGCCGCTGGGTTGCGCCTCGGGGCCGAGCTGCTCTATGGGCTTGTATGAGCGCATGCCCGGTATCTCGAGCAGGAACGATATGTCGCCTTCGGGGAAGGGCTGCATCGTGCGCTCGTTGCGGTGCTTGGGCTCTTCGGGCGTAAACAGGCGCAGGTAGAGCCCGTCGGTCTCGCTGTACACCTTGAACGGTGCCGTGTCCGACTGCATCTCGGCCCAGTAGACGTTGGCGTGGTAGCCCTTGAACTCGGGGTAGTCGAGCCTGCCGGCGCCCTCGCCGGTCACGGTGTTGTTGTAGTCTTTCTGCCACAGGCCGAACACAGGGCCGCGCAGGCGGTTGCGCCACACGCGGTAGGGGCCTTTGCCCACCCACCGCACGCCCTTGGCTGCCTCTTCGGGGTATGAGAAGCTGAAGCCGAGGTTGCGCACCTTGGGGTCGAAGAACTCGCCACCGAACTTGCCGCCGTCGCGCCGGTTGAGTATCACGGCGTCCATGCCGAGCACCCCTGCGGGCGTCATGCGCCACACTATCGAGTCGGCCGCGCCCTGGTAGCGCATCACCAGCAGCGCGTCGGCGCCTTCCTGGCGGGCCGTGATGCCCTTGAGCTTCATCTTCATGCCCACGGGCAGCGGGCCGTTTGACAGGGGGAACGTCTTTCCGTCGACGGTGACGCTCTTGAGCATGCCATCGTCGGGGTTGAACTCGGCTCGTACCCCGCCCCCCTCAAGGGTTGTGCCGTCCGCCGTGGCAGCCCGTCCGGCCACTGCCGCAGGCTTGGCCAAGGCATAGTATTCGTCGGCGTAGCGCATGGGGTAGGCCCAGGTGTTGATTGTGTCGCCAGCCGCCGTGGTGGCCACCAGCGTGAGCACGTCGCCCTCGGCAAAGCCTTCGGGCAGTGTGATGGCGGCCGTGCCTGTCTCGCCCGGCGCGATGTCGGGCAGCGTCACGGTGCCCTCGGCCACGGTGCGCTCCCTGTCGGATGCAGGCGAGGGCAGCGTGGTCACGCTGTAGCTCATGCTGCACTCGGTGAGGCGGCTGAACAGGAATCGGTTGGCCACCTTGAAGCGCCCGTCCCACTGCGGCCTGACGGTCATGGGAGCAATCTGTATGGGCGACCATACGTCGCGTATGGTATACCAGCTGCCCTCCTTCTCGCGGTGCGGGCCCACTATGCCGTCGGGTGCGTTGGGGCCGTCGGTGTCGATGCTGTCGCCCCTGTCGGTGCGCATCACGCCCTCGTCGGCCCATGCCCAGATGAAGCCTCCGGCAAAGAGCGGGTTGCGCGACCACTGCGCCCAGTACTCGTCGAGCGACGCCCCGCCGCCCTTGTCATACTGGCTGTGCAGGAACTCGGTGGGCATGAACACCTCGGTGCCGTTGTGCAGCCGCCCGGCGCCAGTCTGGTAGGCCGGGTAGTGGTGGCAGTCGACGCCGTTCCACAGTGCCCACGGGTGCACCACGTGGCGCCGTTGCGGGTCGAGCCCGGCGAATAGCGGGTCGAGCTTAAGGTTGTTGCCGCCCTCGTTGCCGTTGCCCCAGACGAAGATGCAGGGGTGGTTGGCCTCGGCGGCCATCATCTCGCCCAGTATCTGCGTGCCGGTGGCGGTGCTGTAATGGTTCTGCCAGCCCGGCAGCTCGTTGAAGTATAGCACCCCGAGCGAGTCGCAGATGTCGAGGAAGGGGCTTCCGGGCGGGTAGTGCGAGCGAATGGCGTTGGCGTTCATGCCCTTGATGAGGCGCACGTCGGCTATGTCGCGCCTCTTGTCGGGCGTGCGCCCCGTCTCCGGGTAGAAGCAGTGGCGGTTCACTCCCTTGATGTTCAGCTTTGTGCCGTTGAGGTAGAAGCCGTCGCGCGGTCGGAACTCGATGGTTCGGAAGCCCACGCGCTCGCTTGTGCGGTGGGCCACCGAGCCGTCGGGCGCCACGAGGCTGAGCGTGAGCACATACATGTTGGGGTGCTCGGGGTCCCATGGCTTCACGCCATCGAAGCGCAAGGCCACGCGCTGGCGTTTCCCGGAAGACAGCGAGACTGATTTTTGCGGTGATTGTTGGGCGGTTTGGCTTTGCAGGGGGCTTATCGAGGCGGCCAGCTTGTAGCCGTCGGCGAGGCCCTCTGTGGTGAGGTCGAGCGTGAGCGTCCCGTCTGCTTTTGCGTCAATGCCGGTGTGTGCAATGTGCGTCTTGGGCAGCGCGCGCAGGTAGACCGGGCGGTAGATGCCGCCGAAGAGCCACCAGTCGGCGCGCCGTTCGGCGTTGTTTACCGAGCTGTCGTCCGACTGCTTCTTCACCGTCACCTCGAGCGTGTTCTTGCCTCCGTAGTCTATCAGCCGGCTTATGTCGTAGGCGAAGCGCGTGAAGGCCCCGCGGTGGGTGGGCCCGGCTGTCTTGCCGTTGACGCTCACCGTGGCGTCGGTCATCACGCCGTCGAACACTATCTCTACCTTCTTGCCCTGCCATGCGGCCGGCACGCGGAACTCGTGGCGGTAGCGCCCTGTCTCGGTGCTGGGCTTGCCGCCCGGTTTCTTGTACCACCTGCCGTAGGTGTATTCGCCGAATCCCTGCTGCTCCCAGCACGAGGGCACGGCTATCTTGCGCCACTTGCCGCTGTTCTGGCCTGCCGAGCAGAAGAACTTCCACTCGACGGTGGCCGACGCGTCGCGGCCAGAAAGATACTGTACTTCAGTGTTTTGGGCTGCTGCCATGGCGCAGCAGCCCAATAGTGAAAGCGTTATGATGTAGTGTTTCATTTCTCGCCGGTTGTAGGGAACAGGTAGAACTTTCGGTCGGCGTCGTAGTCAACCATCCACTGGTCTACCACGATGTGGTTGTCCAAGGCCTTTATCTCGAGCTTGTGCTGGCCTGCCGCCAGTCCGGGCAGCTTCAGCGTGCGCACGGCCTGGCCCCTGAGCACGTTTTGCTTCCAGCCTTCCGAGCGGAACTTCTCCTTCAGCGTGTAGACGGTGGGCTCGGCCCCGTCGACGCTTACGCTGAACCTTATGTCGCCTTTGTCGTTGGGTTGTGTCGGTATGAGGGCTGTGCGGAGCACGGCGTCGCCGTCTTTAGCCGTGGTGAAAGTGTATGTCAGCGTGCCGCCCTTGGGCAGTGCCACGGCGTTCATGCTGTGGCCCAGCATCTCGACGGGCTGCGCCCCCTCGGTGGCCTGCTGGTAGTCGCAGGCGTTGCGGGTGACGGTGCCGTCGGCTTCCACCGGGTGGGCCTTGCCGACGGGGGCTTTCGCCAGCCACTCGTCAACCTCTTCGTCGGTCAGCATGGTGGGCAGCAGTGGCGCTCCATGGACAGGCAGGTCGCGCGGCCGCATGTTCATGGAGCGGTTCCACTTGCCACCAGACATTCTCTCATTGTAGTATTCCGTCAGTTTCCTTATTTCTTCGTATGCTTTCTGGCTCTTGGCCACGGCCGTGTAGAGCGCGGGGTTGCTGTCGAACATGCCTTTCGTGGTGCTGCCGTTGGCCATCTGGCGTGCGCGCTGGGCCTCGAGCATCTTGCGGGCGTGGGCCTCGGCTGCCAGCACCGGGTACTTTATGGCTGCGAAATAGGCGTCCTTGAGCTCGGGCCGCACAAGGGCCTCGGCCTCGCCCACCGTCTTGGCCACACCGGCGTAGCGCTCCAGGTACCTGTCGAGCTCGCCTCCGAAGGCCGTCGTGCTGAACTGTGTGTTGCGCACGGGGCTCAGTCCGCGGTCGAAGGTGGCCTTCGACAGCTCTGTCTGGCTCCACCCCATGAACTCGGGCCGCCGCTCTCCGCACAGGCGGTAGAACTCGTGCATGGCGGGATAGAGCTTGTTGCCGGCCTCGTTGCCGAACTGCCGGCACAGCCATGCGCGGTAGTGGTCGGCTATGGTCGAGGCGCTGACGCTGTTGATGTCCCATGCCATGTCGAGGAACAGCTCGAGGTCGTAGCCGGCCACCTTCGGGTCGTGCACGTTGACTATCCATATCTTGCGCACGTTGTGGTCGTAGGCGGCGCGCATCTCGTTGTATATCAGCCCGGGCTGGGTGGTGGTGAGCCACAGGTAGTCGTGGGGGCGTCCCCAGTAGCTAAGGTGGTAGTATACGCCGCCGCCTCCGCTGCGCCGCTGCTCGGCCTCGTCAGACAGGCGTGTCATGTATCCGTAGTTGTCGTCGCACCACATCAGCGTGACATAGTCGGGCACCTTGAGCCCACGCTCGTATATCTCGAGCACCTCTTTGTAGGGCACGAACACCTGCGTCTGCTTCTCGGGGTCGCCTATGTACTTGCCGAGCAGCTCCTGCTGGTCGTCTATCACCTGCTGCAGGGCGTTGAACTTCTCGTCCATGGTCTTCACGCCCTCCATCGAGCCGTCGTGTATGCCGCGCATGCCGATGGTGAACATGTTGCCGCCGGCCGAGCCCTTCACTTCCTTGAGCCGCTCTATCCAGTACTGCTGCACTGCGTCTTTGTTGGTGATGTAGTTGAAGCGGCCGCGCTCCTTGGTGTCCCACTCGTCGACGTTGTTCCTCAGCAGCGGTTCGCAGTGGCTCGTGCCAATGGCTATGCCGCAGCTGTCGGCCATGGCCTTTGCCCCTTTTATCTTGAAGAACGCCACGGTGCCGGTGTGCATGCCTGGCCAGATGGCGTTGGCGCGTAGGCGCAGCAGCAGCTGGAACACCTTCTTGTATGTCTTCGGCCCTATCTCGCCAAACTTGCCCGGCTCGTAGTTGCCGTAGCTCCACGGGCGCAGCGACCAGTCTTCGTCGTTGAGGAATATGCCGCGGTACTCTACCGAGGCTCCCTGCAGCGTCTCAAACTCGCTGTCGATGGTGAGCCTCTGCCTGCGCTCGGGCACCACGTCGCCCCACCACACCCACGGGCTTACGCCCGCCATGCGCGACATCTCCAGCAGCCCGTAGGCCGTGCCTCGGCCGTTGGTGCCCACTATGGTCACCTGGCTGCCTTCCACCGAGATGTGGAACCCGTCGGTCTTGCCCTCAAGCTCGTCGACGGGCACGCCGCTCTTTTCCAGCTTCTTGCGCACAGCCGACGTGGCCTTGTCGAGCTCCACCAGCCGTATGGCGGCACTGCTTTCGGGGGCGGCCACGGCCTTGCGCCCTGTCACGGCCTCCATGTCGGATGCAAACATCTGCAGGGCTATGCCGACCACGGGGTCGGTATTTTTCTGCACGCTGTAAGTCACGGCCTTTGTGCCGTCGTACCACTCAACTTCGGCGGCCGTCGCGGTCGTCATTGAGGCCACCGTCAGCACTGTAAGTGCCGTCCTTCCAATAGTCTTCAGTTTGGTCATTTGTAGAATATCAGTTATTGGTTTTATATTGATGTGCTGCCACCGTCTGTGGCGCTGGGCCGTTTTCAGGCTTTGTCCTGTCCGGCCCTTAAGCAGTTTGTTTCTGTTGCAATGGCCCGGCCTTTGGCCGAGGCCGTGGCTTGCCAGTCTGTCTTGGTTGGCTTTCTTTCCGTGTCGATGGAGGCCGGGCGGTGGCGAGCCGTGTCGCCCTGTGCCTGTTGCCGCCTTGCCTTCCGCAAGTGCATTGCAAACGGGCGCTATGCAACATCGGTCGCACATTGCCGAGTGCCGCCTTGTCTTCTGCAAAGATACGACAATCATGCCTGCCATGCAATATCCCGGGGTGTAAAAATCTATGCAAACGGTTGCATTCGGCGGTGCCGCCGCGTGTGTTCCGTGGCTGCCGGCTGTCCGGTGGCGCTTGCTTGCATATCTGCCTGTGGTGCAGGCCTTTGCCGGGGGTGGCGCCGTCGGCCTGCGAAAAGGGCCGTTTGGGGTGGCCGTACGGCCCGTTTTGCAGGGCGAGGCCGTAGGGCCGGGCCACCAGATAAACATAGGGTGCTTAAGCATACAGGGAGTCAGGGAGTTAAGACAATAGTCTTTGTGTATTCTTGGGAATTCAGGAGTGCAGGAGTGCAGGAGTACAGACAATAGTTTAGTATATATTTTGGTGTTAAGGAGTTAGGAGGTTAGGGAGTTTAGGCTATAGTTTTGGGAGCATGGAAACCCTGGGGGCATGGGGAGCGTATTGCAGAAAGAGACGGTCAATGCTATTGTCCTCTAACTCCTTGTAACTCCTTCAGCCTTCCTCTACCTCCATTATACACAAAGACTATTGTCTTAACTCCTTGACTCCCCATAACTCCTTAACTCCTAAAAAAGCCCCTGGATTTGTCTGCTGAGCCGTAGGGCCGGGGCTGCATGGCGGGCAGGCCCGGGCATGGAAAAAGCCGGGGGATGCAGCCCGGCCCGGCCCAACCGCCCGTTGCGGTTGCCTGCCTGCTGCATCCCCCGGCTTGCTCTTTCCCAGCGGGGCTATTGTTGTGCCGGCTTGCTGCCTTCGCCTTCGGCAAAGGCGGCCGCTTCGGCCATTGCTATTATCTCTTCGCGCGACATCTCCTTGGGCGTGGCCGTGATGTCCGACAGGTCAAACTCGTCGTGGTCGTCGGCTGCCTCGGCCTGCTTGGGGGCCTCGGCCGGTTTCTCGGCCTGCGGCTTGCGCCTCTTGGGCTGCGCGGCGGCGGCCTCACCCTTGGCTATGATGAAGTCGGCCTTGTCGTCGGTGGCGGGCACGGTGGCCACGGGTTCCTCTTCCATCTTGGTGCGCTCGGCCTTGGCGGCGAACACGGCGTCGATGAATTGCGGCTCGCGTCGGAGTTTCTGCAGTGCCTCCTTCGACGCCAGCTGCTGGCTTTCTTTCTTTGAGTATCCCTTGCCTGTGCCGGCTTCCTTGCCCTCGATGACGGCCTTGTATACAAACACCGGGCTGCTGTTGTCTTCCTTCGACTGGCTCACGAGCGCGAACTCGAGATTGACGCGGTTTTTCTGGCTCCACTCTATCAGCTTGCTCTTGAAGTTGACCTCTTTGTAGGCCACCTTGTCGATGTTGATTATCTGCGACAGTATGCGGTTCTGCATGAACCGCATGCAGGCGTCGTACCCCCTGTCGAGGTAGATTGCGCCCACCAGTGCCTCGAAGGCGTTGCCACCCATGTAGCTGTTGTGCGCGTTCGAGTGGGTCGACGAGAGAATGAGCTGGTTGATGCCCATCTCCTGGGCCAGCCTGTTGAGCGTGTCGCGCTGCACGAGCTTGCTTCGCGTGTTGGTCAGAAAGCCCTCGCGCTTGCCCTCGAAGTGGCGGTATACTATGTCGCCCACCACGGCGTCGAGTATGGCGTCGCCCAGGAACTCCAGCCTCTCGTTGTTCAGCGGGCGCCCCTTAGCGTTGCGCCGTGCCACGCTCTTGTGCATCAGCGCCAGCTTGTAGTGCTCAATGTTGCGCGGGTAGAAGCCCATGATGGCCCTGAGCGAAGAATAAAGCTCCTTGTCCTTGCGGAAAGGGAGCTTTATCCTGTCTATCAAGTCACTATTCAGCAGCATATTTCTTGAATATGACGCAAGCGTTGTGGCCGCCGAATCCGAACGTGTTGCTCATGGCGGCGCGCACCTCGCGCTTCTGTGCCTTGTTGAAAGTGAAGTTGAGGTTGTAGTCTATCTCGGGGTCGTTGTCGCCTTCCTCGTGGTTGATGGTGGGCGGCACGATGTCGTTCTGCACAGCCAGCACGCTTGCCATGGCCTCCACGGCGCCGGCGGCTCCGAGCAGGTGGCCCGTCATCGACTTCGTAGAGCTGATGTTGAGCTTGTAGGCAGCGTCGCCGAACACCTGCTTGATGGCCTTGGCCTCCGAGACGTCGCCCACGGGCGTCGATGTGCCGTGCACGTTGATGTAGTCAATGTCTTCAGGCTTCAGGCCGGCGTCCTGCAGGGCGCGCTCCATCACGAGCTTGGCTCCGAGACCCTCGGGGTGGGATGCCGTGATGTGGTATGCGTCGGCGCTTTCGCCCTCGCCCACCATCTCGGCGTATATCTTGGCTCCGCGGGCCTTGGCGTGCTCCAGCTCCTCGAGTATGAGGCAGCCTGCGCCCTCGCCCATGATGAATCCGTCGCGGCTGGCGCTGAACGGGCGCGAGGCGTGCTCAGGGTCGTCGTTGCGCGTCGACAGGGCGTGCATGGCGTTGAACCCGCCCACGCCGCAGGCGCAGATGGCGGCCTCGGCGCCTCCGGCCAGTATCACGTCGGCCTTGCCCAGGCGCAGCTGGTTGAAGGCGTCGGCCAGGGCGTTGGTCGACGACGCGCAGGCCGATGTGGTGGCATAGTTTGGGCCGTGGAACCCGAAGTGTATCGAGATTTGGCCGGCGGCTATGTCGGCTATCATCTTCGGGATGAAGAAGGGGTTGAACTTGGGCCCGTCTTCCTTGTGGGCGCCGTAGTAGCCAACTTCGTCCTCGAAGGTCTTGATGCCTCCGATGCCAACGCCGAATATCACGCCGACGCGGTCTTTGTCTGTCGCATCCAGGTCCATGCCGCTGTCGTTGACTGCCTGGATGGCCGAGATGAAGGCCAGCTGGGTGTAGCGGTCCATCTTGCGGGCTTCCTTGCGGTCTATGTAGTCGTTCACGTTGAGCCCCTTAACCTCGCAGATGGTCTTGAACATGCGATAATTCCAGTAATCGGTCTGGAAGAGTCCGCCAACAGTATAAGGAGTAGCAT
>ENA-UEOM01000992-UEOM01000992.1-human-gut-metagenome-genome-assembly--contig:-NODE-992-length-11331-cov-5.075795_pt1 | contig 11331 bp, 7 predicted proteins | sample MGYA00242993_ERZ507994 | MGnify/ENA primary metagenome ERZ507994 (study PRJEB26167, sample SAMN06115536) | human gut metagenome | host: Homo sapiens | place: China:Neimenggu | collected 2014-11-07... | reverse complement strand
CCTTTACCCTTATAACGGCCCACGGCGGCATTTTGCAACAGCTTCCTTGACATTTTTTTTGCGCTATTGTAAGATGGGAAAGGTTTCATCTTAAATCATTACGCCGCTGTGGCGGAACAGGCAGACGCAAGGGACTTAAAATCCCTCGGTGGCAACACCGTACGGGTTCGATTCCCGTCAGCGGCACCACAAAGGGAGCATCCACCAGCCGCAGGTTGGCGGCTGTTTTCTTTTTGGCTATGACAGCTGGGAATCGAACAGGGCGGCGCCTGCAAATTTCCTATCAGTGTGCCCCGCGGCCCTTGACAAATCCCCTCCCTCCGCCTTATAATACTTTGGTAAATAGCACAAACGGCTATGACAGGGTCAGTGCTGCACCCCGCCCCCAGAGAGAAAGCCCCTGGCTGAAAGGCTTTCGGCATCCCGGTGCACCACAGCCGCCCCCGAGCCATCGGCGTGAAGAACGCCGGCGTCCCCGGTGCGTTAAACCGGCAAAAAGCGGCAGCGTCCTTTCGGCGCTGCAAACTGGGTGGTACCACGGAAGATTTGGCTTTCGTCCCTACGGCTTCGTAAAAAATGAAGCAGGGGAGGAGAGCTGTTTTTTTGTGTTCTCACCCTTACCAAAAGAAAGGAATCAACCCACTATGAAATGGACAGGACTCAATGAACTGCGCGAAACCTTCCTCGAATTCTTTGTCAGCAAGGGGCACACCCGCCTGCCCTCGGCGCCGCTGGTGCCGCAGGATGAGGCCAGCCTTCTGCTCATCAATTCCGGCATGGCCCCCCTCAAAAAATACTTCACCCGGCAGAAGTTCCTGCCGAACGGCAGCTTCCGCGCCACCAGCTGCCAGAAGTGCATCCGTACCCCGGATATCGAAAATGTAGGCAAGACCGCCCGCCACGGCACCTATTTCGAGATGCTGGGCAACTTCTCCTTCGGCGATTACTTCAAGGAGGACGCTACCCGCTGGGCCTGGGAATTCATCACCGAGAAGCTGGAGCTGCCCGTCGATAAGCTCTATGTCTCTGTTTACCAGGATGATGACGAGGCCTATGATATCTGGACCAAGCGCCGCGGTGTCGCCCCCGACCACATGGTCCGTCTGGGCAAAGAGGATAACTTCTGGGAGATCGGCTCCGGCCCCTGCGGCCCCTGCTCCGAGATCTACTTTGACCGCGGGCCCGAAAAGGGCTGCGGCCGTCCCGATTGCCATGTCGGCTGTGACTGCGACCGCTATGTTGAGTTCTGGAACCTGGTATTCACCCAGTTCAATTCCGACGGCGAGGGTCATTACACCCCCTTGGAGCACAAGAACATCGATACCGGCATGGGCCTGGAGCGCTTGGCCTGCATCATGCAGGGCGTCGATAACCTCTTCGAGGTCGATACCGTCCAGAACATCATGAAGAAGATCTGCGAGATCGCCGGCGTCACCTACAAGCAGGATGAGAAAAAGGATGTTTCCATCCGTGTGGTCACCGACCACATCCGCTCCACCGTCTTTATGATCGGCGACGGCGTTGTCCCGCAGAATGAGGGCCGCGGCTATGTGCTGCGCCGCCTGCTGCGCCGTGCCGCCCGTCATGGCCGTCTCCTTGGCGTCCGCGAGCCGTTCCTGTATCAGGTCGCCGATACCGTCATCCACGAAAATGAGAGCGCCTATCCTGAGCTTGTCCAGCGCCGGGACTATATCGTAAAGACCATCCGTGTGGAGGAGGAGCGCTTTGCCCGCACCATCGATGCCGGCCTCGATCAGGTCAATTCCATCCTGGAAAAGCTGGCCGCCGAGGGCAAGACCGTCTTCTCCGGCGAGGACGCCTTCCGCCTGTATGATACCTTCGGCTTCCCCATCGATCTGACCCGTGAGCTGTGCGAGGAGCGCGGCATCACCGTGGATGAGGAGGGCTACAAGGCCCTGATGGAAAAGCAGCGCGCCACCGCCCGCGAAGCCACCGCCCGCAATGTCGGCGATGTGGCCTGGGTCGAGGATGTCCTGAAAGGTGTCAAGGGTGGCGAAGATTTCGTTGGCTACGAGAGTCTGACCGCCGAAAGCGAGATCCTCGGCATCGTCTATGAGGGTGAGCGGGTCGAAGCCATCGGCGAGGGCGATGCCGCCCAGATCGTTCTCACCCGCACCCCCTTCTATGCCGAAATGGGCGGCCAGGTGGGCGATAGCGGCACCATCACCTGCGGCGAGAATGTCTTTACCGTCACCGATACCCGCAAATCCGGCTCCGGCCACTTCATTCATGTCGGCACCGTTACCCACGGCACCTTCCAAATGGGCGATACCGTCACCGCCGCCGTGGATGAAAACCGCCGCATGAGCATCATGCGCAACCACACTGCCTGCCACCTGCTGCAAAAGGCGCTGCAGGAGGTCCTGGGCGATCATGTCCATCAGGCCGGTTCCCTGGTGGATGATAAGGTCTGCCGCTTCGACTTCAGTCATTTTTCCGCCGTGACCCCCGAGGAGCTGGAAAAGGTGGAGGCCCGTGTCAACGAGCTGATCCTGGAGGCGAACCCCGTCACCACCACCGAGATGCCCATCGAGGAAGCCAAGAAGATGGGCGCTATGGCCCTCTTTGGCGAAAAGTACGGCGATACCGTCCGTGTTGTCAATGCCAATAATAAATCCATCGAGCTGTGCGGCGGCACCCATGTGGATAATACCGCCAAGCTCGGTCTCTTCAAGATCCTCAAGGAATCCAGCGTGGCCGCCGGTATCCGCCGTATCGAGGCCGTGACCGGCCGCGGTGTGCTGGAATACATGGCGGAAAATCAGGCGCTGATGAATACCGTCGCCCAGAACCTCAAGCTGGGCAGCCCCGCCGAGCTGCCCCAGAAGACCGCCCAGGTGATGGCGGAGCTGAAGGCCAAGGAAAAGGCGCTGGCCGATCTGGAGAATAAGATGGCCGCTTCCGCCGCCGCCGATCTGTTCAAGAACGCCGTCACCGTCAAGGGCCTGCAGGTCGTCACCGGTATGCCCGGCGAAATGAAGCCTGATGCCCTCCGCCTCATGATCGATGAGGCCCGCGGCAACCACCCCGATGCCGTTATCGCTTTGGGCAGTGTATTCGGCGGCAAGGGTACCATCGCCGTGGCCTGCGGCGCCGAGGCCGTGAAAGCCGGTGTCAATGCCGGTAAGCTCGTCCGCGCTCTTTGCCAGCTCACCAGCGGCAATGGCGGCGGCCGCCCCGATAGCGCCATGGGCGGTGCGGGCGATCCCGAAAAGATTGCGGATGCGCTGAACCACCTGCCCGAACTGATCTGATTTTTTGCGGCGCCTTTTTGCGGCGCTCCTCCGTGGAAAGCACCCCCGGCGTCGTCGCTGCCCTTGACAGGCATAAGTACGATTTCATCGTACAACAGCCTGCCTGCGGGCGCTTCTTGCCGGGAGCCCTTTCCCTCCGTCGCGCCCGTCCGTTTTTCCCCAGTTCCATAAATCCCCGGAAAGGAGTATTCCCTCATGTGTATTTTCTGCAAGATCGCATCCGGCGAGATCCCATCGAACAAGCTGTACGAGGATGATAAGGTCCTCGCCTTCTATGATCTCGATCCTCAAGCGCCCACCCACTTCCTGGTCATCCCCAAGGAGCACATCGCCTCCGCGGCCGAGATCACCCCGGAAAATGCCGGGATGGTGGCCCATATCTTCGCCACCATCGCCCGCATCTGCGCCGAGCATGGCTGGGAAAGCTACCGTGTGGTGACCAACTGCGGTGAGCAGGCCGGCCAGACGGTGCAGCACCTGCATTTCCATGTGCTCTCCGGCCGGGATATGACCTGGCCCCCTGGCTAAACCGATCGCATTTTCCTGTCCCCGCTTTTCGGCGGGGACTTTTTCTTGCAAATGCCGCCGCACTATGATATAATTTATCCAAATTTTCGTTTGATGGGGAGAGGGAACATGGCAAAAACCAATAGAAAAGAATCCAGAAAGATCTACGAGGGCTATAAAAAACGCCAAAGACTTTGGAACACTATTTTCATCGTCTTCTTTGCCGTCATCGGCATCGGTTCTGCAGTGCTCAATGGCACCATGGAGCTGGATCCGCAGATTGTCATTGGCAAATACGAGTTTACCTGGTTCCACCTGGTCATCCTGGCCGTCCTGGTGGTGCTGCTGGGCTTCGGCATCGTGGCGCTCAAACGCGACAGCAGCGAGGAGCAGCAGGAGATCTACCGCCAGGAGCGCGAGGAAGCCATCCGTCTGCGGCAGGAGGTCATGGCCGAGCGCAAGCAGGAGATGCAGGATGCCTACAATGCCATGAAGCGCCGCCGCGCCGAGCGCCTGGCCGCCCAGGGTATGGCCCCCACCGCCGCCCAGGCCGATGTGGTGGATGCCGTGGAAACGGTGGAGGCCGTGGAGGTCGAGGCCGCCGAAGCAGTGGAGATGGCGGAGCAAGCCAATGGCGAAAAAGAGGAGAAAACCTCTTGACATCGCCGGCCGAAAGGGCTACAATAACCGCATAAATCCCAAAGCGTTACGAGAAAAGTTACCCGCGCCCCGGCACTCCTGCCAGAGAGCGGACGGCACAGGCTGCAACCGTCCGCAGGAGAATGAGGAATGCGGACCGCCTTTTCCAGCGCGGTGCCAAATCACCGCCGGCCCGGCCCCGTTACCCGCCGCAATGAAGTGGATCGCTTTAGCCGATCCGATTCGGGTGGAACCGTGGGATATTTTGTCTCACCCCGGCTGCTTTCTTCGCAGGAAGAAAGCAGCCGTTTTTATTTTCCCTTTTTCGGCGGCGGTGAAAACCGGCGCTGGCTGTGTCGGGGGTTCGCCATACATCAGTCCGATTTCATCGGACAAGAGTATGCCGTCACCCGCCTCCTTGCCATCATCCGATTTTCCCTCGCCGCCCCTTTGGGATCTTCCGCATCAATTCATCAATGACCAGAAATGGAGGAAATTTATCATGATCAAAATTACCCTGAAAGATGGCTCGGTCAAGGAGCTGGCCGCTCCCCAGTCCATCGCCGATTTTACCAAGGATCTGAGCATGGGCCTGTACCGCAATGCCTGCTGCGCCCTGGTGGATGGCAAGGTCGCGGATCTCTGCGATCTGCTGGATCACGACTGCGCCGTGGAGATCCTCACCTTTGAGGATGAGCAGGGCCAGCGCGCCTTCAATCACACCGCTTCCCACATCCTGGCCCAGGCGGTGCAGCACCTGTTCCCCGGCGCCAAGCTTGCCATCGGCCCCGCCATCGAGGATGGCTTCTACTACGATTTCGATGTTCCCACCCCCTTCACCCCGGAGGACCTGGAAAAGCTGGAGGCCGAAATGGCTGCCATCGCCAAGCAGGATCTGCCCATTGAGCGCTTCTCCCTGCCGGTGGAGGAGGCCAAAAAGCTGATGGCCGACCAGCCCTATAAGCTGGAGCTCATTGAGGAGCACGCCGGCAAGGGCGAAGCCATCGCTTTCCGCCGCCAGGGCGATTTTACCGACCTGTGCGCCGGCCCCCACCTCATGTCCACCGGCCCCGTCAAGGCGGTCAAGCTGACCAGCTGCACCGGCGCCTACTGGCGCGGCAGCGAAAAGAATAAGATGCTCAGCCGTGTTTACGGCTGCGCCTTCCCCAAGCGCAGTATGCTGGAAGAACACCTGGCCCGGCTGGAGGAAGCCCGCCGCCGCGACCACAATAAGCTGGGCCGTGAGCTGGAATACTTCACCACCGTTGATGTCATCGGCCAGGGCCTGCCGGTCCTGCTGCCCAAGGGCGCCCGGGTGGTCCAGCTGATGCAGCGCTGGGTAGAGGATACCGAGCAGCAGCGCGGCTACCTCCTCACCAAGACCCCCTTGATGGCAAAGCGTGAGCTTTATAAGATCTCCGGCCACTGGGATCATTATCTGGACGGCATGTTTGTGCTGGGCGATCCCCACGATGAGACCAAGGAATGCTTTGCCCTGCGCCCCATGACCTGCCCGTTCCAGTACCAGGTATTCCTCAACCGCGCCCGCAGCTACCGCGATCTCCCCATGCGCCTGGGTGAGACCTCCACCCTGTTCCGCAATGAGGATTCCGGCGAGATGCACGGTCTCATCCGGGTGCGCCAGTTCACCATTTCGGAGGGCCATATCATCCTGCGCCCCGATCAGCTGGAGGAGGAATTCCGCCACTGCCTGGAGCTGGCTAAGTACTGCCTCGAAACCGTCGGTCTGCTGGAGGACTGCACCTTCCGCTTCTCCCAGTGGGATCCCAACAATACCGAAAAGTACATCGGTACTCCGGAGCAGTGGGATGAGGCCCAGGGCATCATGGGCAAGATCCTCGATCACCTTGGCATCAAGTACACCATCGGCATCGATGAAGCCGCCTTCTACGGCCCCAAGCTGGATATCCAGTACAAGAATGTCTTTGGCAAGGAAGATACCCTCGTCACCATCCAGATCGACCAGCTGCTGGCCGAGCAGTTCGATATGTCCTACATCGACCAGAACGGGCAGAAGGTGCGGCCCTACATCATCCACCGCACCTCCCTCGGCTGCTACGAGCGCACCCTGGCCTACCTCATCGAGAAGTACGCCGGCGCCCTGCCCACCTGGCTTTCTCCCACCCAGGTGGCCCTGCTGCCCATCGCCGACCGTCACCTCGACTATGTCAATGAGATCAAGAAGGCACTGGAGGAGCGCGGCGTCCGCGTAATGGTGGACGACCGCAACGAGAAGATCAACAAGAAGATCCGCGACAGCCAGATGGAGAAGATCCCCTATATGCTGGTCATCGGCGACCGCGATGTGGAAAACGGCACCGTTTCGGTTCGCTCCCGCAAGGACGGCGACCTGGGCGCCATGGCCCCCGCCGATTTCTACGCGAACCTCACCGAGGAGATCACCACCCGCGCCCGCTGATCCGAACCCCCTACAAACGGCAGGCCCCCACCGGGCCCGGCGCCTTCGGCACCGGGCCCTTTTGCACCCCTCCGCAGGCCCCTGCAAGGGGCAGAATCGGGCCGCAGGCAGGGCCGCCCTCCGGGCGGCCTCAGCGGGCTTCGCCCGCTGGTTCCGGCTGCGCCGGAACGGCCTGCGGCCCGCCCAATTTGCGGCTTGCAGCGGCCTGCTGCCGGCCCCGGCCCCTCACCCAGTTTTCCCCCAACCGTCACATTCCGTTTACAAAAGCAACAAGAAATCCCACGCCCATGGTGGTATACTGGCAGCATCGGCAGTCCGCCCTTGGCTCCACCCAAAAGCCCCGGGCTGGACAAAACCGTAAATCTTTGCTATAATACTAAGCTGTGTTAATACGCAAGGAAGGAGGATGCCCCATGACAGAAGAAAATAAGAGCCTGCAATCCCCGCAGAATGAGCCGGAACCCGAAGCCGAGCCGGTGGATACCGCCGCTGCCATGCAGTACTTCGAGGCCTCGGAAGCCGCCGCGGAAGTCGGCCGGGAGATCCTCGCTTCCCGCAAGCCCAAAAAGCAGAAGCAGAAAAAGCCCAAAAAGAAAAAGAGTCCTGTACAGCAGGAACCCGAAACTGCCCCCGCCCCGGAACCCGTCGAGGAACCGGCGGAGCAGCCCGCTCCGGAAGCGACGGAAACCAACGGCTGGCAGCCCTCCCAGCGGGAGGAACCCGCCGCGGAGCCGGCAGCCGAGCCAGCCCCTGCCGAGCCCCAGGAATCCCCGGAATCCCAGGAGCCAAAGGCCCCCAAGAAGCCGAAGAAAAAGAAGAAAAAATCCCGGCCGAAGCAGGGGAAGAAAGCCCCCGCCAAGGCAAAGAATGCAAAGCCCAGGGAAAAACGCCCCACTTTGGCGGAATCCTTCGAGAGCATGGAGCGCGGCTGCGCCTACATCGGCATGCAGCTGCTGCGGGAATACTATGCCATTCGCCGGGGCATCGGTCATGTGTACGGCCGTGTCCGGGCCCGGGTGCCCATCCTGTGGCGGAGCCTGCGCTTTAAGGTCGTCCGCCGGACGGAGCACTTCGCCGATGAGGTGCTGTTCCCCTACCGCATCCTGCACGATGAAACAGCCGAGCTGGCCGCCGCCCTGCGGGATAAGACCCCGGAAGGGAAAGCCGGCCGCCGGGAGGCCTGGCGGGATTACAGCCGGGCAGTGGCCCGCCCCTTAAACCGCATCGCCAATTTCTTTGCACCCATCTTCGGCCTGGCCATTCTGGCCGGCGCCATCGCCTTCTTCAATCAGTTTACCTTTGCCCTTCGGGTGGAGTATAACGGCGAGTCCATCGGCTACATCGCCCAGGAAAGCGACTTTTACGAGGCACGGGATGCCATGCTGGCTCGCCTCATCAATGAGGAATACATCCCGCCGGAGGATACCATCCCCACCCTTTCTTTGGCTGTTGCCAAGGAAAAGGACCTCCTAACCAAGGAAGAACTTACCGATGCCATCATGCGCTCCTCCGGCAATGAGCTGGTGGATGCCTCCGGCTTCTATCTCGAGGGCAAGTTCCTCGGCGCCTTGGAGGATGGCAATGAGTTCCTGCTCTACATGGATAAGGTGCTGAATAACTACCGCACCGGGGAAGAGCACGAAACGGTGCAGTTCACCAAAAATATCCGGCTGGAGGACGGCGTTTATCCCGTTAGCTCGCTCATGACCGTTTCCAATCTGCAAAGTTACCTGCGCAGCAATAAGGAGCTGCGCCGCAGCTACACCGCCCGCCCCGGCGAGACCATCGAAGCCATCGCCAAGCGCTACGGCCTGACGCTGGAGGAGATGTACGACCTCAATATGGAGCTGGAGGAGTACCTCACCGCCCTGCGGCAGCAGCAGCTGGGCTACGATCCCGATTCGGTCATCCTGCCCGATTCCGGTACCCCGGCCGAGGAGTGGAACGCCCGGCTGGAGGATATTTCCGTCAATGGCGAAACTCCGCTGGAAACCGCCATCAATAACGGCATGGTGCTGTATATGGGCCTGCTGTACTGGCCGGAGGACCTGCCGGATGGCGTCGCCGAAGAGCTGGCAGCCGCCGCCGGGGATAACAATGCCCTGTACCGTCTGCAATATGGCATCACCGATGAAACGGCGGAAGCCCCGGCCGATGAGGCCCCGACGGATGCCGCCGACGATAATACAGCCGATTCGACCGATCCCGCCACGCCGGCGGAGGACGCCGAAAGCGGCAAAACCACCACCGGCACCCCCATGCAGACCATCAGCCTCATCCCGTTGGAGCAGGTGCCCCTGCAAGGCGATGAGGAACTGCTGGTGGTGCAGATGGATGTGGAGCTGGGCATCCAGGTGACCCGCCGGGAAACCTATATGGCCAATGTCCAGTTCGGCACCACCTATCAGGATAACAACAAAAAGCCGATCGGGGATACCAGCACCATTTCCGCCGGTATTTACGGCCAGGATGAAGTGGTGGCCGATGTCACCTACATTGACGGCGTAAGAGTGGGCGAAACGGTGCTGAGCCGTACCCGCCTCAAGGACCCGGTCAATCAGGTTATTGCCCGCGGCACCCAGACCATTGATGACTATTTTGCGAGCACCGGCGGCCGGTTCATCTGGCCCGCCGATGGCGGCTTCTTCTATGGCTCGCTGGGCAGCTACGGCGGCCACACCGGCATGGATATCGCCTGTCCCATGGGCACCACCGTCCGTGCCTCCAAGGCGGGTACCGTTACCACCGCCCTCAATTACGGCTGGAACTACGGCTACGGCAGAACGGTGGTCATCAACCACGGCTACGGCCAGATCACCCGCTATGCCCATATGTCCAATGTCACCGTTACGGTCGGCCAGTATGTCAAGCAGGGCCAGGTCATCGGTTACAGCGGCAGTTCCGGTAATTCCACCGGTCCGCACCTGCACTTCGAGATCCGTATCGATGGTGCCATCAAGGCGCCGGAGAACTATATCGGAAAGGTTTACAACCGCTAAGCCAAAGAAAAATACAAGCCTTACAGTCCCCCCAACGGAGTACTCCGCTGGGGGGACTTTTTGGGGGAAAGAGGCAAGGCCCACAGTGTTTTGAGGGAAGCCTCCCCCAAATGAGCTGCGGCAGGTTGGGTGCTATTTTGCCGTCCTACCGGTGAGCTGCCGGAAAGGGAAAACTTTACTGCCCCGTGGCAGTGATGGTGACCTGCAGGGTCAGATCGGCGGCGGGAGCCGCCCCCAGAACATAGACGGTTAGGGTGCCATTGGCATTGGCAGCGGTAAGGGCGGTGACCCCGGCCTCCTGCAAGGCCATCAGCTGGGCGGCGGTGGGATGCAGAGCCACCAGCGAACCAGCGGTCAGTCCGGCCAAAGCGGCGGCTTGGGAATAGGGTTCCTCGGTACTCCATCCGGCAGCGGTAAGGGTGATGCTCCCCAAAGTAATGGCAGCTTCGCCGGGATCGCCTTTCGGCCCTTGGGGGCCGGCTTCCCCGGTTTCCCCTTTCGGCCCTTGCGGGCCGGTTTCACCAGTGTCGCCTTTCGGTCCTTGAGGGCCGGTTTCACCAGGGTCACCCTTCGGTCCCTGAGGGCCGGTCTCACCAGGGTCGCCCTTCGATCCCTGAGGGCCGGACTCACCGGGGTCGCCCTTCGATCCCTGAGGGCCGGTCTCACCGGGGTCGCCTTTCGGTCCTTGAGGGCCGGTTTCCCCGGTTTCCCCTTTCAGTCCTTGCGGGCCGGTTTCACCAGTGTCGCCCTTCGGCCCTTGAGGGCCGGTTTCACCAGGGTCGCCCTTTGGTCCTTGATGGCCGGTTTCGCCGGGATCGCCTTTCGGCCCTTGAGGGCCGGCTTCGCCGGGAGCGCCGTTTTGGCCGTCTTTTCCGTCCTTACCGTTGGTGCCGTCTTTGCCATCCCGGCCGTTAAACAGCCCGGCATCGGCATCGGCCCGGAGGGCATCTGCCACCGAAACGGCGGCTTCCGCCTTGGTAAGCAGGCTTTGGACGAGGGTGGGGGTGGCTTCAGTGGGGGTATTTTCCTCCGGCTGGGTGCCGGTGCATATGGGCCCTAGCAGGCAGCTGACTGTCGGCAGGACCATCTCCTCCCCGCGGGTGCCGTATACCCCCACACGCAGGTACTCGCCCGCACGGGTGAGACATTCCCACGGGATGAAGCATTGGTTATCCTCCCCCAGCAGGCAGCTGACGCTGACGGTGCCGGCGGTGAAAACGGCGGTGCGATCGAGGGCAGCCCACTGCGGGGAGAAGCGGAACCGCACCGGGACGGCCTGTACCATACCGGTGGTGAGAAGTTCATTTTGGGCCACGGTGATGGCGGCCCCGGTGACTTGACAAATGATCATAAATTTCCTCCTTGTGATAAGATCCCCTGCACTAATACGGCAAAATGGCCGCTTTTTTGCAGTTAAAAGGTTAATATTTCACTTTTTTTAATGGAAAATTTACAATATGGGGAAATACTG
>ENA-UEOM01000983-UEOM01000983.1-human-gut-metagenome-genome-assembly--contig:-NODE-983-length-11391-cov-3.887573_pt1 | contig 11391 bp, 9 predicted proteins | sample MGYA00242993_ERZ507994 | MGnify/ENA primary metagenome ERZ507994 (study PRJEB26167, sample SAMN06115536) | human gut metagenome | host: Homo sapiens | place: China:Neimenggu | collected 2014-11-07... | reverse complement strand
AACAAATTTAAGAAAGGAAAAGATTATGTTAGTATTAGGAATGATTTTCGCAGTAGTTGTTGCATGTGTAGCTGAAGCAGAAAAGATTAAAGTTCTTAAAGCAGATGAAATACAGACGGGAGAAGCATTGTTAAAAGTAGAATAATGGAAAGAGACGGCTGTACAGAAAGGAAGACAGAATGAAAAAGTTTTGTGATGGATTTTTATGGGGTGGAGCAACCGCAGCAAATCAATATGAAGGAGCGTGGAATCTTGATGGAAAAGGTCCATCTGTATCAGATATGTGTACGAATGGGACACACACGAATCCCAAAAGAGTGACCACTGTTTTAGAGGAGAATACACGATATCCAAGTCATGAAGCAACCGATTTTTATCATCGATACAAAGAAGATATTGCATTGTTTGCGGAGATGGGATTTAAAGTGTTTCGAATGTCCATTGCATGGAGCAGAATTTATCCTACGGGAATGGAAGAAACGCCAAATGAAGAAGGGCTTCGTTTTTATGATAAGGTATTTGATAAATGTAAAAAATATCAGATAGAGCCACTGGTGACGATTTCACATTATGAAATGCCATATGCACTGGTTGAAAAATATAATGGATGGGAAAGCAGAGAATGTATCGGGCATTATGTAAGATATTGTAAAACAATTTTTGACAGGTATCAGGATAAAGTAAAATACTGGCTGACATTCAATGAAATTAACGCAGGAACCCTGCCACTTGGAAGTGTGCTCTCGCTTGGTACGATTCGGGGATACTCAGGTCCTGTTACAGAGGTGTGGGATCGTCCAAATGAACGATTTCAAGCCCTTCATCATCAGTTGCTGGCAAGTGCTCAGGCAGTGAAATATGCACATGAAAATTACCCTAAGTTTCGGATGGGAGATATGAATTTATTCTGTACAATGTATCCACTTACCTGTAATCCGGACGATGTGATTGCGACACAGAAAGAAATGCAGATGATGAACTGGTTTTGTTCGGATATTCAGATTCGTGGTATTTATCCGTATTATGCAGATCGCTATTTTGAAGAAAAGGGCATTCGTATTATCATGGAGGAGAATGATAAGGAAATTTTAAGAGAAGGAACTGTAGATTTTTATACATGTAGTTATTATATGAGTAATTGTGTTTCAACAGATCCAAAACATGCAAAAGTTTCCGGAAATCTGTTGGGTGGAATTGCAAATCCCTATTTGAAATCAAGTGACTGGGGATGGCAGATTGATCCACAGGGACTTCGTTATGCACTGAACGAAATTTATAGCCGTTATGGAATTCCAATCATGGTGGTAGAGAATGGACTGGGGGCGGTTGATGAGTTAGAGGAAGAAGGAAGCTATCCTTGAAGCCAAGGATGAGATCCACAAGCAGAGAAGCGAAAACGAAAAAGAACTGCGCGAAAGGCGCAATGAAGTTCAGCGCCAGGAGCGCAGAGTCATTCAGAAAGAAGAGAGTCTCGACAAGAAGATCGAGAATCTCGAAAAGAAGGACGAGACCCTCAACCGCAAGATAAAGGATGCGGATGACAGACTCGCCGAGGCGGAGAGCCTCAAGAGAAGCCAGCTCGATATGCTCGAAAAAATCTCGGGCTACAGCAAGGAGCAGGCAAAAGAATACCTGCTCAAGAACCTTGAAGACGACCTTGTTCACGAGAAGGCGGTCAAGGTGCTCGAATATCAGCAGCGCACAAAGGACGAAGCTGATACAATTGCAAGAGAGATAATCGGCACCGCTATCCAGCGCTGCGCCGCAGATCACACGGCAGAGACCACGGTATCCGTTGTCGCCCTGCCCAACGACGAGATGAAGGGACGCATAATCGGACGCGAGGGCAGAAATGTCCGCACGCTCGAAACCATAACCGGCGTCGATCTGATAATCGATGACACGCCCGAGGCTATCACCGTTTCGAGCTTCGATCCGGTTCGCCGCGAGGTCGCGCGTTTGACGCTCGAAAAGCTTATATCGGACGGCAGAATTCATCCCGCCCGCATTGAAGAGATGTACGAGAAAGCCCGCCGCGAGGTCGATGCAACTATCAAGCAGACCGGCGAGCGCGCACTCATCGACGCAGGAGTCAACGGAGTGCATCCCGAGCTCGTCAAGCTTCTCGGCAAGCTCAGATACAGAACGAGCTACGGTCAGAACGTACTCAATCATTCACTCGAAGTTTCTTATATCGCAGGTCTCATGGCGGCGGAACTTGGCGCCGACGTCAAGCTTGCAAAGAGAGCCGGTCTTCTTCACGATATCGGCAAGGCACTCGACCACGAGATGGACGGCTCGCACGTTGAGCTGGGTGTTGAGGCCGCGAAGAAATACCGCGAGAGCGAGGGCGTCATTCACGCCATCCAGGCTCACCACGGAGACGTTGAGGCAAAGACACTTGTCGCCTGCCTCGTTCAAGCCGCCGACGCCGTTTCGGCTTCCCGCCCCGGCGCAAGACGTGAGAATGTTCAGAACTACATCAAGCGCCTTGAAAAGCTCGAAAGCATCGCATCCTCGTTCGAGGGCGTTGAGCGTTCGTTCGCCATTCAGGCAGGCCGCGAAGTGCGCATAATGGTCAAGCCCGAAGTCGTCAGCGACGAGAAGATGGTTCTCATCGCCCGCGACATCGTCAAAAAGATCGAAGACGAGCTTGAATATCCCGGTCAGATAAAGGTCAACATTATCAGGGAGAGCAGAGTCAGCGACTACGCAAAATAAAAACAAATCCCACCGTCAAACGCGGTGGGATTTTTTGAAAGGAAAATCGGAATGAATATACTTCTTATAGGCGACATCGTCGGCACGCAGGGTTGCGACTTCCTGCGCTCTGTGCTCCCCGGCTTCAAGAAGCTCAAGGCCATAGATGTCGTGATAGCCAACGGCGAGAATGCCGCGCCCGGCAACGGGATAACTTCGTCCGCCGCCGAGCACATATTTTCAAGCGGCGTTGATTTTATAACGACCGGCAACCACGCTTTTCGGCGCAGCGAGGTATATCATTTTTTCGACGAGCGCAGCGATATAATCCGCCCGGCGAATGTCGGCGCAGCCTGCCCCGGCAAGGGCTTCGGTGTTATAGACATGGGCAGAGTCCGCATCGGCGTTATAAACCTGCTCGGGCGCGCATATATAAACGGCTCGGACAATCCGTTCTCCTGCATCGACTCTCTCATGGAAGAGATAAGCGACTGTCGGATAAAAATAGTTGATATCCACGCCGAAGCCACCGCCGAGAAGCTCGCCATGGGCTTCTATCTCGACGGCAAGGCGACTGCCGTTGTCGGCACGCACACCCATGTTCAGACTGCCGACGAAAAAGTCCTGCCCGGCGGCACGGCTTATATAACCGACCTCGGCATGACGGGACCCGAGCTCTCGGTGCTCGGAGTCCGCCCCGAGGCTTCGATATCGTGGCTCAAGACGGGACTTCCGACGCGATTTGAGATAAGCGGCGGCGCGTGTATGATGTGCGGCGCTATAATCGACGTTGATGAAAAAACCGGAAAGTCGAGAAGTATTGAAAGAATCTGTGTAAGGTGAGAAAATAAAAATGCTCAAAGAAATAAGAATCGCAAAAGAAAAAGACTGCCCTAAAATGCTCGAACTGCTCGAATATATCTGCAATCTTCACAGCGGGATAAGACCCGACCTGTTCAAGGCGGGAAAGTCGAAATACGACAGTGAAAGCCTCGCGAAGCTCTTAGCCGACGAGAACCGCATAACTTTTGTTGCGGCGGACGAAAACGACGAGGTGCTCGGATATATTTTCTGCATTCTCATCGACCACTCCGTTGACTCCGCACGCTGCCCGAACAAGGAGCTCTATATCGACGACCTGTGCGTCGACGAAAAGTGCAGGCACGAGGGCATCGGCGACGCACTGTTCAAAAAGGCTCTTGAGACGGCAAAAGAGCTCGGCTGCCACGACCTGACGCTCAACGTCTGGGAGGGCAACGACGGTGCGCTGCGTTTCTATGAGAAGCACGGCATGAAGATACAGAAGCGCGAGATGGAAATCGTGCTCGACTGAGTCAGTCTTTTCAACTTATTTTTTAAAAATATTGAAATTTTATTGAGTCGGTGATAGAATTATCATCGGCTCATTTTTTACGGCTTTTGAAAGGAAGATTCAATGGAAAACAGGGAAAAATTTTCGTCGAGACTCGGATTCATTCTGATCTCGGCAGGCTGCGCCATCGGGCTGGGAAATGTCTACAGATTCCCGATAACGACCGGCGCATACGGCGGCGCGTTTTTCGTGCTGATTTACATCGCGTTTCTTGTTCTGCTCGGCATACCGGTCATGACGGCGGAGCTCGCAGTCGGCCGCGCAAGCCAGCGCAGCATCGCCTCGTCATACGACGTGCTCGAAAAGAAGGGGCAGAAGTGGCATCTCGCCAAGTATCTCGGCATCGCCGGAAACTATTTGCTCATGATGTTCTACACGACTATCTCCGGCTGGATGCTGATATACTTTATAAAGTATGCGGACGGCTCGATCCTCGCGTACAAGAGCGCGGAAGAACTCGGAGCGGTGTTCGGCACGATGATAAGCAACCCCGTGCTCATGGTCTGCGCCACATTCGCAGTCATTCTTGTCTGCTTCAGCATCTGCTCGTTCGGTCTGCAAAAGGGCGTCGAGAGGATAACAAAATGGATGATGGTGGCTCTCCTGCTTCTCATGGTGGGGCTCGCAATCTATTCCTGCACGCTCTCGAACGCCGCAGAGGGACTGAAATTCTATCTCGTCCCCTCGCTCAAGTCCCTTGAAAATTCGGGCGTATGGACGGTAATCTCGTCCGCAATGGGGCAGGCGTTCTTTACTCTGAGCATCGGTATCGGCTCTATAGCGATATTCGGCAGCTACATCGGCAAGGAGCGCAGGCTCCTCGGCGAGGCTGTGACAATAGTCGGGCTTGACACTTTCGTTGCACTCATGTCCGGCGTTATCATCTTCCCCGCATGCTTCACCTATAACGGCGGCGTCACCGCAGACGCGGGCACGGTCGGCGCGAGCTTCCTGTTCACGACGCTTTCGAGCATCTTCAACAGCATGCCCGGCGGACGCATAGTCGGTGCGCTGTTCTTCGTGTTCATGATATTCGCAGCGTTCTCAACGGTCATTGCCGTTTTTGAAAACATCATGTCCTTCTGGCTCGAGTTGACGAAGCTCAGCCGCCGCAAAGTGGCGCTGATAAACATCGCGCTCATGCTCGTGCTCTCCCTCCCCTGCGTGCTCGGCTTCAATGTGCTCGAAAAAATACAGCTAGCCGGCAAGGGCATCATGGATATCGAAGACTTCCTCGTTTCAAACGTCCTGCTCCCGCTCGGCAGTCTCGTCTATGTTCTCTTCTGCAGCAGGAAATACGGCTGGGGCTGGAAGAACTACATCGGCGAAGTCAACTGCGGCGAAAAGGGCGCAAAAATGCCCGGCTGGATAAGACCTTATTTCACATATGTTCTGCCGATAATCGTTATAATCGTCTTTATTATGTCAGTCGTCGGCTGATAAAAAATCATGGCTCGGTTCGGGAATTTCCCTGTGCCGAGCCGTTTTTTATTTTATTCGGTGAAAAGGCTTTTTTCTCTTGAATATCCCCCACTTATTTGTTATCATTGCCTTGTAAAAAATACGTTTTAAGGACGGTGCTACCATGAAATTTCCAATAGGCGTTATTATTGACAGCTTCCGCACGGATATCCCGACGGCGGTCAAAAAGGCTGCCAAGGTCGGGGCGCAGGGCATCCAGGTCTATGCCACCAGCGGAGAAATGTCGCCAGAGGAGCTTGTCGGCTCGAAGCGTGCGGATTTCCGCAGGCTCGTTGAGGACAACGGGCTCGTCATCTCCGCCCTCTGCGGCGACCTCGGCGGAGGCTTCGGCAACAAAGAGGAGAACCCCTGGAGAGTCGAGAAGTCGAAGAGGATAATCGAGCTTGCAAAGGAGCTCGGCACGGATATCGTCACGACCCACATCGGCGTTGTGCCCGAGGACAGCGGACACGAGAGATATAAAATCATGCAGGAGGCATGCTTCGAGCTCTCCCGCTTCGCGGACAGCCTCGACGCGCACTTCGCGATTGAGACGGGCCCCGAGACTTCGGCGACGCTCAAGAAGTTTCTTGACTCGCTCGGCTCTACCGGCGTCGCAGTCAACCTCGACCCCGCGAACCTTGTCATGGTCACGGGCGACGACCCCGCAAAGGCGGTCTATAACCTGCGCGACTACATAGTCCACACCCACGCAAAAGACGGCGTTCAGATATTCTACAGGGATCCCGAGATAGTTTACGGCATAAAAAAAGACCCGCTCGTCACAGGCAGCTCGTTTAAAGAAGTGCCGCTCGGCGAGGGCAGCGTCAAGTGGGACGAATATCTCGCCGCGCTCAATGATATCGGCTACAAGGGCTTCCTGACAATAGAGCGAGAAGTCGGCGACGACCCCGAAAAGGATATCGGCAACGCCGTAAACTTCCTCAAAGGATACATGGACTGAGGTGAATGAAATGAAAACCTGCGTCAGCAGCTACAGCTTTCAGCCGATGCTTTCGAGCGGAGAGCTGACCCAGCTTCAGCTCATAGGCAAGGTCAAAGAGATGGGCTTCGACGGAATTGAATTTATCGACCTCATGCCCGAAGACGGAATGTCAGTCGAAGAATACGCCAAGCGTCTGCGCGATGAGAGCGAAAAGAAAAATCTGCCGATAGTCAACTACACCATCGGCGCGGAGCTTCTCAACCGCCTGCTCGACGAGGAGTGCGAGCACCTGTTCAGGCAGGTCGATATCGCGGAGATACTCGGCGCGTCGGGTATGCGCCACGACGCAACAGGCGGCTTCAACGCGCCGCAGAGCGCATACTGCGGCTTCGATCAGGCTCTGCCCACGCTCATCGAGGGCTGCCGCAGAGTGACCGAATATGCCGCAGAGAAGGGCATCTCGACTATGGTTGAGAACCATGGCTTTTTTGCGCAGGACAGTGACCGGGTCGAAAAGCTCGTCACGGGAGTTGCAAACCCGAACTTCGGTCTGCTCGTTGACATAGGCAACTTTGCCTGCGCCGACGACCCCTCCGACAAGGCGGTGGGCAGAGTCGCAAAATACGCAAAGCACGTCCATGCCAAGGACTTTCACATTAAGAGCGGCTCAGAGCCCGATCCCGGGCGCGGATTCTTCCGCAGCAGAGCCGGCAACTACCTGCGCGGCGCAGTGATAGGTCACGGCAACATCCCCGTGGCGCAGTGCATAGGCATACTCAAGCGCGCGGGCTACGACAAATATGTCAGCATCGAGTTCGAGGGCATCGAGCAGACGCTCACGGGCATTGAAATCGGGCTTGAGAATCTCAAGAGATTCATAGCCGAGGCTGAGTAAAAAGTTAAAAGAGTCCAAAAAACGCACCCGAAAGCAAGACGCCTTCGGGTGCACTTTTATTCATTTTCAGCCGATTCGGGCTCAGTCTGCTCCGCAAAAACAAATTCGCCGTTTTCAGCTTTGCAGATATACTTTTTGCCGGTTGTTACTTTTCCCTCGAGCATCTGCTCCGAGAGCTTATCCTCGATCTGCTGCTGGATGACACGCTTGAGCGGTCTCGCGCCGTAGACCGGGTCAAAGCCCGCATTCGCCGTCTTTTGAACAGCCGATTCGTCAAAAATTAAAGTTATATCCAGCTGCGCCACGCGCTTTGAGAGCGTTTCGAGCATTCTGCGCGCAATTTCGGATATATCCTGCTTTTCTAGCGAGTGGAAGACGATTATATCGTCAACGCGGTTCAAAAATTCCGGTCTGAATGTGTTCTTGAGCTCTTTCATCACAAGCTCGCGCACGCGGTCATAGCTCGGGACATTGCCGCGCTCCGAAGAGAAGCCAAGTGCCTTTCCGCTGCCCGAAATCAGCTTCGCGCCGACATTCGAGGTCATTATAATAATGCAGTTCTTGAAATCGACCCTGCGTCCCTGCGAGTCGGTCAAGATGCCGTCATCAAGTATCTGGAGCAGCATATTGAAAACGTCGGGGTGAGCTTTTTCTATTTCATCAAAGAGAATGACGCTGTACGGTCTGCGGCGGACTTTTTCGGTCAGCTGACCGCCCTCGTCATAGCCGATATATCCGGGCGGCGAACCGACGAGTCTCGAGACCGTGTGCTTCTCCATATATTCGGACATATCGAGCCTTATCATCGCGTTCTCGTCGCCGAAAAGCAAGTCGGCAAGCGCCTTGCAGAGTTCTGTTTTGCCTACACCTGTAGGGCCGAGGAAAATAAACGAACCGGTCGGGCGTTTGGGGTCTTTGAGCCCGACTCTGCCGCGCCTTATTGCCCGCGCGACCGCGCTGACCGCCTCATCCTGGCCGACTATTCTGCGGTGCAGCTCATCTTCAAGATGAAGCAGGCGTTCGCTCTCCGCCTGAGTCAGCTGCGAGACGGGTATCCCAGTCCACGCGCAGACTATTTCGGCTATATTATCAGCCGTGACCTCACCTATTTTCTTGCTTGATTCCTCGCGCCAGCTGTGCTTTGCGCGCTCGAGTTCGTCGCTCAGCTTCTTCTGCTCGTCGCGTATCTGCGCGGCGTGCTCGAACTCCTGAGAATTCACCGCCGAATCTTTTTCTTCGGCGAGGGCGCGGAGTCTGTCCTCCATATCTTTGAGATCGGGCGGCGCTGTAAATGCGCTGAGTCTGACGCGCGACGCCGCCTCGTCTATTAAATCTATCGCCTTATCGGGCAGATATCTGTCGCCGATATAGCGCACCGACATTTTCACCGCCGCCTTTATCGCGTCGTCGGTTATTCTGACTTTGTGGTGCGCCTCGTATTTGTCGCGGATGCCCATGAGTATCGCGACCGCCTCGTCCTCGCTCGGCTCGCCGACCGTGACGGGCTGAAAGCGGCGCTCGAGCGCGGCATCCTTTTCGATATGCTTGCGGTATTCTTCGAGCGTGGTTGCACCGATGACCTGCATCTCGCCGCGGGCAAGCGCGGGCTTCAAAATATTCGCGGCATCAACCGCGCCCTCCGCCGAGCCTGCACCGATGAGCGTATGCAATTCGTCTATAAAGAGAATGACATCCCCCGCCTTTGAAACTTCTTCAATGGCGGATTTGACGCGCTCTTCGAAATCGCCCCTGTATTTTGTACCGGCAACCATGCCCGTGAGGTCGAGCGAGACTATGCGCTTGCCCTTGAGCAGTTCGGGCACTTCGCCCGTGGCGATTTTCAGCGCGAGCCCCTCGGCGATCGCCGTCTTGCCGACTCCCGGCTCACCTATCAGGCAGGGGTTGTTCTTCGTTCTGCGCGAGAGAATCTGAATGACGCGCTCTATCTCCTTCTGCCTGCCGATAACAGGGTCAATTCTGCCCGCCGCGGCAAACGAAGTCAGGTCGCGCCCATATTGATTGAGGGTCGGGGTATCCGTTCTGCCGCCGGGCTTTTTGACCGTCTCCGGCTTTCCGGCATCTTTACCCGACGCCGAGCCGAACGCTTTCAAAAGCTCCTGCAAAATCTCCTGCGGTGACACGCCGAGGCGGGTCATAACGGCGGTTGCCGCGCTCGAGCCCTCTTTTATCATGGCGATAAGCAGATGCTCCGTGCCGACATAGTTGTGACCCATATCCCGCGCCTGAATCATTGCGCTCTCAATAATATTTTTGCATCTGGGCGTGAAATCGCCCGGAGTCAGCACCGTCGGCACGCCGAAGCCGATGCTGTTTCTGACAGCGTCCTCGACCTTGCCGGCGGTAAGCTTTTTGTTTATCAGAACGGTATAAGCTATCCCGCCGTTCTGGGTCAGCAGACCGAGCAGAAGATGCTCGCTGCCGATATAGGTGTGTCCCATATTCTCCGCGTATTCAATGGCGGCGTTGAGCACGTCGTTGGCTTTCTGTGTGAAGCCGGTAAACTTATACATATCATCATTCCTTTCCGCGGTGAACCGTACAATAGAGATTATTGCCGGAAAATTGCCGCCGAATCGAAAGATATATGTTTTTATATATGTTTATCGGCGGTATTTTAGGACAATGCCTCGCGCACCGCGTCCGCTCTGAGGCAGTCCCTCTGCCGCGCATCGATATGCTTGCCGTTCGCAGCGCTTATGGTGGCGGGCTGCATATTGACGAGCAGTTCGTTAAGTTTTTCTATCGGTATATCAAGTATTCCCCTTGCCGAGCCGAGGCGCACAAGGGATATAAGATCCATCATCTCATCGCAGGACAGAACACGCGCGCTCTGCAAAATTCCGAGAGCTCTGTATATTTTGTCCTGCATCGCGACATCGGCGCACATACGCTCCGCCGCCGCGCGCTCCTGGGTGACGAGCTGGCGGGTTATCGACTGGAGGTTCTCTATCGCCGCCTGCTCGGTTATGCCGAGGGTTATCTGATTGCTCAGCTGATAGATATCGCCGCGCGACTCCCTGCCCTCGCCGTATGCGCCGCGAAGGGTCAGACCGAGCTTGGATATGGTCGAGCTGAGAACTGCGAGCTGACCGCTTCTTCTGAGCGCGGGCAGATGCAGCATGACGGACGCGCGCATGGCTGTGCCGAGATTCGTCGGACACTGGGTCAGATAGCCGAGACTCTCGTCAAACGCGAAATTCAGCTTCTTATCGAGCGCGGAATCAATTTTATCGGCGAGGACATAGCAATCCATGAGCGCGAGACCCGCTTTCATGACCTGGACGCGGATATGATCCTCCTCACAGAGCATGATGCCGACCGTCTCATCTTCAGTGAGCATGAGCGCCCTGCCCTCGCGGACGGAGGCGAACTCGGGGCTTATCAGATGCCGCTCGGCGAGAGATATCGCCTGCTCGCGGCTGAGCGAATCCATTGTGACATAGTGGAGCCCCAGCTCGGGCACGCATGAGAGCAGGGTGTCACGAACTTTTTCGTTGACCTTTATTCTGCTCGCCGTATCGAGGCGGCACGGAAACGGGAACTCTTCTAAGTTGCGCGCAAGACGCACGCGGGTGCTCAGGACTATATCTCCCTGTTCGCCCTTGTCGACATACCATTTACTCATTTTCGTTCCCTCCCTCAAGCTCTTTTATCCTGTCGCGAAGCTGCGCCGCAAGCTCAAAGTTCTGCGCGGCAACCGCTTCGTCCATCTGCTTTTTGAGCTCCTCTTTTTCGTCGATTTTTGCCTCTTCCTCGCTGACAGGCTCGGCGGTCGAAGCTATCTTGCCGCTGTGGTGAATCTGACCGTGAATGCGCTGGAGCGAGGGTTTGAGCTCGTTATAAAAAACTTTGTAGCACTCCGCGCAGCCGACTCTGCCCTCGCGGACGATATCATTGAACGAAGAGCCGCATTTCGGGCAGCGAACCACCTTTCTCGGCGCGCCGAGCGAATGGACTGCATCGCCGAAGAAGTTCCCGAAAAGTCCGGCAACATCG
>ENA-UEOM01000981-UEOM01000981.1-human-gut-metagenome-genome-assembly--contig:-NODE-981-length-11399-cov-5.153506_pt1 | contig 11399 bp, 10 predicted proteins | sample MGYA00242993_ERZ507994 | MGnify/ENA primary metagenome ERZ507994 (study PRJEB26167, sample SAMN06115536) | human gut metagenome | host: Homo sapiens | place: China:Neimenggu | collected 2014-11-07... | reverse complement strand
CAGGAACTGCGCCAGTGCCTTGCGGGTCTTTTCCTCGCTGCGCTGGGCGTCGCTCTTGTTAAAGCCAAGGCTGCCCGTAATTGTTGGCTAAATCAAAGTGCGTAATGCCCAAATCAAACGCTTTACGCAGGATCGCACGCTGTGATTCCAGCGCGTTAACGTGACCGAAATTGTGCCATAAACCGAGCGATAACGCGGGCAGGCGTAAACCACTTTTTCCGCAATAGCGGTATTGCATCTGCCCGTAACGTTCGGGATTCGCTAACCAGACCATGACCTCTCCTTTCCACCGTTCAATTTCGAAACAATGTTTCTAGTTTAGCGATTCGCCAGCGCGTATCCCGTAGTCTGGCTCACAGAGTGACGAAAAATTGGGCAAAAACACGCGCTTATGCTTTGCTTAAAAAAACACCAGTTGAGGAGTGCAACGATGCCGCGTTTAACCGCCAAAGATTTCCCACAAGAGTTGTTGGATTACTACGACTATTACGCTCACGGGAAAATCTCGAAACGTGAGTTCCTCAATCTTGCGGCGAAGTATGCGGTGGGCGGGATGACGGCATTAGCGTTGTTTGATTTGCTCAAGCCAAATTATGCGCTGGCGACTCAGGTAGAGTTTACCGACCTGGAGATTGTTGCTGAGTACATCACGTATCCTTCGCCAAATGGTCACGGCGAGGTACGGGGTTATCTGGTGAAACCCGCAAAAATGAGCGGCAAAACGCCAGCCGTGGTGGTGGTGCATGAGAATCGTGGACTGAATCCGTATATCGAAGATGTGGCACGGCGAGTGGCGAAGGCGGGGTATATCGCCCTGGCACCTGACGGCTTAAGTTCCGTTGGAGGTTATCCGGGAAATGATGATAAAGGTCGTGAGCTGCAACAGCAGGTTGATCCAACCAAACTGATGAATGATTTCTTTGCCGCAATTGAGTTTATGCAACGCTATCCGCAAGCGACAGGCAAAGTGGGTATTACCGGATTTTGCTATGGCGGTGGCGTATCGAACGCGGCGGCTGTCGCGTATCCGGAACTGGCCTGCGCGGTGCCGTTTTATGGTCGTCAGGCACCCACTGCCGATGTGGCGAAGATTGAAGCGCCTTTACTACTCCACTTCGCGGAACTGGACACCCGAATCAACGAGGGCTGGCCTGCTTACGAGGCGGCGTTGAAAGCCAATAATAAGGTTTATGAGGCGTATATCTATCCGGGGGTTAATCACGGATTCCATAATGATTCCACGCCCCGTTATGACAAATCTGCCGCCGATCTTTCCTGGCAAAGGACACTGAAATGGTTCGATAAATATCTCTCCTGATAGGTTTATCTCTTACGGGATTACGTCTTAAACAAGCATGAAAAAATAGCGTGCGCAAAAGTCGTTCTTTGCCTAAAATATCGCTATATATGGCGATATATAGCGAATGAGGTGAACGATGAATAACCATTTTGGTAAAGGCTTAATGGCGGGATTAAAAGCAACGCATGCCGACAGTGCGGTTAATGTGACAAAATACTGTGCCGATTATAAACGCGGTTTTGTATTAGGCTACTCACACCGGATGTACGAAAAGACCGGAGATCGCCAGCTTAGCGCCTGGGAAGCGGGTATTCTGACGCGCCGCTATGGACTGGATAAAGAGATGGTAATGGATTTCTTTCGTGAGAATAATTCCTGTTCTACGTTGCGCTTTTTTATGGCCGGTTATCGCCTCGAAAATTGATCAAACATACGTATTATCTTGCTTTAATTAATTACACTAATGCTTCTTCCCTTCGTTTTAGCGCCCCGCCGCAGTATCATGATATCGATAACCATAATAAATGTGTGGTAAATGGCGCATCGATCGCATTATTGATTTTGCGATTGAGGCAAAATATATGCCAGGTCTTCGCAACGGAATAACTATAAATGACTGGAGATAACACCCTCATCCATTCTCACGGCATTAACCGTCGTGATTTCATGAAGCTTTGTGCAGCATTAGCCGCCACCATGGGGTTAAGTAGCAAAGCCGCTGCAGAGATGGCCGAATCGGTTACTAACCCGCAGCGTCCGCCAGTTATCTGGATTGGCGCGCAGGAGTGCACCGGTTGTACGGAATCTCTGCTTCGTGCAACGCATCCAACGGTAGAAAACCTCGTACTGGAGACTATCTCTCTGGAGTATCACGAAGTGCTTTCCGCCGCCTTCGGTCATCAGGTCGAAGAGAACAAACATAACGCTCTCGAGAAGTACAAAGGGCAGTATGTGTTAGTGGTGGATGGTTCCATTCCATTAAAAGATAACGGTATTTATTGCATGGTTGCCGGTGAGCCGATTGTGGATCACATCCGCAAAGCGGCGGAAGGCGCAGCAGCCATTATCGCTATCGGTTCCTGCTCTGCGTGGGGCGGTGTTGCCGCAGCTGGAGTTAACCCAACTGGCGCAGTCAGCCTGCAAGAAGTTCTGCCAGGCAAAACCGTTATCAATATTCCGGGCTGCCCGCCGAACCCGCACAACTTCCTCGCGACCGTTGCGCACATCATCACTTACGGCAAACCGCCGAAACTGGATGACAAAAACCGTCCGACCTTCGCCTATGGCCGTCTGATTCACGAACACTGCGAACGTCGCCCGCACTTCGATGCTGGTCGTTTTGCCAAAGAGTTCGGTGATGAAGGCCACCGCGAAGGCTGGTGCCTGTACCACCTCGGCTGTAAAGGGCCAGAAACTTACGGCAACTGCTCAACGCTGCAATTCTGCGATGTTGGCGGTGTGTGGCCGGTGGCGATTGGTCACCCGTGCTATGGCTGTAACGAAGAAGGTATCGGCTTCCATAAAGGCATCCATCAGCTTGCCAACGTCGAAAATCAAACTCCGCGTTCACAGAAACCGGATGTTAACGCTAAAGAGGGCGGCAACGTCTCTGCAGGCGCTATTGGTTTGCTCGGCGGTGTGGTTGGGTTGGTTGCCGGTGTCAGCGTGATGGCGGTGCGTGAACTGGGTCGTCAGCAAAAGAAAGATAACGCTGACTCACGGGGAGAATAACCGTGAACAGACGTAATTTTATTAAAGCAGCCTCCTGCGGGGCATTGCTGACGGGCGCGCTGCCGTCTGTCAGTCATGCGGCTGCTGAAAACCGCCCGCCAATTCCGGGATCGCTGGGGATGTTGTACGACTCGACCTTGTGCGTAGGCTGCCAGGCTTGCGTCACCAAGTGTCAGGATATCAATTTCCCTGAACGTAACCCGCAAGGGGAACAGACCTGGTCGAACAACGACAAACTGTCGCCGTATACCAATAACATCATTCAGGTGTGGACCAGCGGCACAGGGGTCAACAAAGACCAGGAGGAGAACGGCTACGCGTACATTAAGAAACAGTGTATGCACTGCGTCGATCCGAACTGTGTCTCTGTGTGCCCGGTCTCTGCACTGAAAAAAGATCCGAAAACCGGCATTGTCCATTACGACAAAGACGTGTGCACCGGTTGCCGTTACTGCATGGTCGCCTGTCCGTACAACGTGCCGAAGTACGACTACAACAACCCGTTTGGTGCGCTGCATAAGTGCGAGCTGTGCAACCAGAAAGGTGTGGAACGTCTCGATAAAGGCGGTCTGCCTGGCTGCGTAGAAGTGTGCCCGGCGGGCGCGGTGATTTTCGGTACGCGTGAAGAGCTGATGGCGGAGGCGAAAAAACGTCTGGCGCTGAAGCCTGGCAGCGAATACCACTATCCGCGTCAGACGCTGAAATCTGGCGACACTTACCTGCATACGGTGCCGAAATATTATCCGCATCTGTACGGCGAGAAAGAGGGCGGCGGTACTCAGGTTCTGGTACTGACGGGTGTGCCTTATGAAAATCTCGACCTGCCGAAACTGGACGATCTTTCTACCGGTGCGCGTTCCGAAAATATTCAACACACCCTGTATAAAGGCATGATGCTACCACTGGCTGTGCTGGCGGGCTTAACCGTGCTGGTTCGTCGCAACACCAAAAACGACCATCACGACGGAGGAGACGATCATGAGTCATGATCCACAACCGCTGGGCGGCAAAATCATCAGTAAACCGGTCATGATTTTTGGACCGTTAATCGTCATCTGTATGCTCCTGATTGTGAAGCGTCTGGTGTTCGGTCTGGGCTCTGTCTCTGACCTGAACGGCGGCTTCCCGTGGGGCGTGTGGATCGCGTTTGACCTGCTGATTGGCACCGGCTTTGCCTGTGGCGGCTGGGCGCTGGCGTGGGCGGTATACGTCTTTAACCGTGGGCAATACCATCCGCTGGTGCGTCCGGCGCTGTTGGCGAGTCTGTTTGGTTACTCACTGGGTGGCTTGTCGATCACTATCGACGTGGGTCGCTACTGGAACCTGCCGTACTTCTACATTCCGGGTCACTTCAACGTGAACTCGGTACTGTTCGAGACGGCGGTCTGTATGACCATCTACATCGGCGTGATGGCTCTGGAGTTTGCTCCGGCACTGTTTGAACGTCTGGGCTGGAAGGTGTCGCTACAGCGTCTGAACAAGGTGATGTTCTTCATCATTGCACTTGGCGCGCTGTTGCCGACCATGCACCAGTCTTCAATGGGGTCACTGATGATCTCGGCGGGCTACAAGGTGCATCCGTTGTGGCAGAGCTATGAAATGTTGCCGCTGTTCTCGCTGCTGACGGCGTTCATCATGGGCTTCTCGATTGTCATCTTTGAAGGTTCGCTGGTGCAGGCGGGTCTGCGTGGCAACGGTCCGGATGAAAAGAGTCTGTTCGTCAAGCTGACCAACACCATCAGTGTGTTGCTGGCGATTTTCATCGTGCTGCGCTTTGGCGAGCTTATCTATCGCGACAAGCTGTCGTTAGCGTTTGCCGGTGACTTCTACTCCGTGATGTTCTGGATTGAAGTCCTGCTGATGCTCTTCCCGCTGGTCGTTCTGCGTGTGGCGAAGCTGCGTAATGATTCCCGCATGCTGTTCCTGTCAGCACTGAGCGCACTGTTAGGTTGTGCAACCTGGCGTCTGACCTATTCGCTGGTGGCATTCAACCCGGGCGGCGGTTACGCCTACTTCCCGACCTGGGAAGAACTGTTGATTTCTATTGGTTTTGTGGCTATTGAGATTTGCGCTTACATCGTACTCATTCGTCTACTGCCGATACTTCCTCCTTTAAAACAAAACGATCATAATCGTCATGAGGCGAGCAAAGCATGAGCCAGAGAATTACTATTGATCCGGTAACCCGTATTGAGGGGCATTTACGCATCGATTGCGAAATCGAAAATGGCGTCGTTTCGAAAGCATGGGCTTCCGGTACCATGTGGCGCGGCATGGAAGAGATCGTGAAAAACCGCGATCCGCGCGATGCATGGATGATTGTGCAACGTATCTGTGGCGTATGTACTACCACTCACGCGCTGTCTTCCGTTCGTGCGGCAGAAAGTGCGCTGAATATCGACGTTCCGGTTAACGCGCAATACATCCGTAACATCATTCTGGCTGCGCACACCACGCATGACCATATCGTTCATTTCTATCAGCTTTCGGCGCTGGACTGGGTGGACATCACTTCTGCACTGCAAGCTGACCCAACCAAAGCCTCTGAAATGCTGAAAGGCGTTTCGACCTGGCACCTGAACAGCCCGGAAGAGTTCACCAAAGTTCAGAACAAGATCAAAGATCTGGTTGCCAGCGGTCAGTTGGGGATTTTCGCCAACGGCTACTGGGGTCACCCGGCAATGAAACTGCCGCCGGAAGTGAACCTGATTGCGGTAGCGCACTACCTGCAGGCGCTGGAGTGCCAGCGTGACGCTAACCGCGTCGTGGCGCTGCTGGGCGGTAAAACGCCGCACATTCAGAACCTGGCGGTAGGCGGGGTCGCTAACCCAATCAACCTCGACGGTCTGGGCGTGCTGAACCTTGAGCGCCTGATGTACATCAAGTCTTTCATCGACAAGCTGAGCGACTTTGTTGAACAGGTTTACAAGGTCGATACCGCGGTTATCGCTGCGTTCTACCCGGAATGGCTGGAGCGTGGTAAAGGTGCGGTGAACTACCTGAGCGTGCCGGAATTCCCGACCGACAGTAAAAACGGCAGCTTCCTGTTCCCTGGCGGCTACATTGAGAATGCGGATCTGTCCTCGTATCGTCCGATCACTTCTCATTCCGATGAATACCTGATCAAAGGCATTCAGGAAAGCGCGAAGCACTCCTGGTATAAAGACGAAGCGCCGCAGGCACCGTGGGAAGGTACCACCATTCCGGCTTATGATGGTTGGTCTGACGACGGGAAATATTCCTGGGTGAAATCACCGACTTTCTACGGCAAAACGGTAGAAGTGGGTCCGCTGGCTAATATGCTGGTGAAACTGGCGGCAGGTCGCGAATCTACCCAGAACAAACTGAATGAAATCGTTGCGATTTATCAGAAACTGACTGGTAACACGCTGGAAGTGGCGCAACTGCACTCTACGCTGGGCCGTATTATTGGTCGTACCGTTCACTGCTGCGAATTGCAGGATATCCTGCAAAACCAATACAGTGCACTGATCACCAATATCGGCAAAGGCGATCACACCACCTTCGTGAAACCGAACATTCCGGCAACGGGTGAATTCAAAGGTGTTGGCTTCCTCGAAGCGCCGCGCGGTATGCTCTCTCACTGGATGGTTATTAAAGACGGTATCATCAGCAACTACCAGGCGGTTGTTCCATCAACCTGGAACTCTGGTCCGCGTAACTTCAATGATGACGTCGGTCCTTACGAGCAGTCGCTGGTGGGTACACCGGTTGCCGATCCGAATAAACCGCTGGAAGTGGTGCGTACCATTCACTCCTTTGACCCGTGCATGGCCTGTGCGGTACACGTAGTGGATGCTGACGGCAACGAAGTGGTTTCAGTGAAGGTTCTGTAATGCGTATTTTAGTCTTAGGGGTCGGCAATATTTTGCTGACCGATGAAGCCATCGGTGTGCGGATTGTCGAAGCGTTAGAGCAACGATACATTCTGCCGGATTATGTTGAGATCCTCGATGGCGGCACGGCGGGAATGGAGCTGCTTGGCGACATGGCAAATCGCGATCATTTGATTATTGCGGATGCCATTGTCTCGAAAAAGAACGCGCCGGGAACGATGATGATCCTGCGGGATGAAGAAGTTCCGGCGTTGTTTACCAACAAAATCTCTCCGCATCAGCTTGGCCTGGCCGACGTCTTGTCGGCCCTGCGCTTCACCGGCGAGTTTCCGAAAAAGCTGACCCTGGTCGGCGTGATCCCGGAATCGCTGGAGCCACACATCGGCTTAACGCCGACGGTTGAAGCAATGATTGAACCTGCGCTTGAGCAGGTTCTGGCTGCGCTGCGTGAATCTGGCGTGGAAGCCATCCCACGGGAGGCGATTCATGACTGAAGAGATAGCAGGTTTCCAGACCTCCCCGAAGGCGCAAGTACAGGCAGCGTTTGAAGAAATTGCCCGGCGTTCGATGCACAATCTCTCTTTTCTGCATCCTTCAATGCCGGTGTATGTTTCTGATTTTACGCTGTTCGAAGGTCAGTGGACGGGGTGTGTGATCACCCCGTGGATGCTGAGTGCAGTTATCTTCCCCGGCCCGGATCAACTCTGGCCGCTGCGCAAAGTGAGTGAAAAAATTGGTCTGCAACTGCCGTATGGCACTATGACCTTTACCGTTGGCGAACTGGACGGTGTTTCGCAATATCTCTCCTGTTCGCTGATGTCGCCGCTTTCGCACAGCATGTCGATTGAAGAGGGCCAACGCCTGACGGATGACTGCGCACGAATGATCCTTTCGCTGCCAGTCACGAATCCGGATGTACCACACGCAGGGCGTCGCGCCCTGCTGTTTGGTCGCAGGAGTGGCGAAAATGCATGAGTTGTCTCTTTGCCAGAGCGCCGTTGAAATTATCCAACGGCAGGCGGAGCAGCACGATGTTAAGCGCGTCACCGCCGTGTGGCTGGAAATTGGCGCGCTCTCCTGCGTTGAGGAGAGCGCCGTCCGTTTTAGTTTTGAAATTGTCTGCCACGGAACGGTGGCGCAAGGGTGCGATTTACATATCGTCTATAAACCCGCCCAGGCCTGGTGCTGGGATTGCAGCCAGGTGGTGGAGATTCATCAGCACGATGCGCAGTGTCCGCTCTGTCACGGCGAGCGGTTGCGTGTCGATACCGGCGATTCGCTGATCGTCAAAAGTATTGAAGTTGAATAACCGGAGTTAATAATGTGTATTGGCGTTCCAGGCCAGGTGCTGGCTGTCGGTGAAGATATTCACCAGCTTGCGCAGGTTGAAGTATGTGGTATCAAGCGCGATGTGAATATCGCCCTGATTTGTGAAGGTAACCCTGCCGATCTACTGGGCCAGTGGGTGCTGGTACACGTCGGATTTGCCATGAGCATCATCGACGAAGATGAAGCCAAAGCCACATTAGACGCACTGCGCCAAATGGATTACGACATTACCAGCGCGTGATGATTAGCTTTCGTAGGCCTGATAAGACGCGGCAGCGTCGCATCAGGCATTGTGCACGATTGCCGGATGCGGCGTGAACGCCTTATCCGGCCTGGATGGCTTGCTGCGACGAACACCAACCCTTACCCCTGACGCTTATCTTCCGTATTCGTCTCGAAATCACTGGCGTCATGGCGCTCATGCAACTGCTCATTCAGCGGTCCGTTGGTGCGGTTAACAATACGCCCACGTTTCACCGCCGGACGTTCGCCTACTTCTTTCGCCCAGCGTTGTACATGCTTATAACTGCCCGCATCAAGAAACTCAGCGGCATCATACACACCACCTAACACCACGTTGCCAAACCACGGCCAAATCGCCATATCCGCAATGGTGTACTCATCGCCCGCAACAAACTTATGCTGCGCCAGTTGCTTATCCAGCACGTCGAGCAGACGTTTGGCTTCCATGGTAAAGCGGTTGATGGCGTACTCAATCTTTACCGGTGCGTAATGGTAAAAGTGACCAAAACCACCGCCGAGGAACGGTGCCGCGCCCTGTAACCAGAACAGCCAGTTCATCGTTTCAGTACGCTTTGCCAAATCCTGCGGCAGGAAGTAGCCAAATTTCTCCGCCAGATAAAGCAGGATCGAACCAGATTCAAACACGCGGATCGGCGGATTATGCGTATGATCGCGCAGCGCCGGGATCTTCGAGTTTGGGTTCACTTCGACAAAGCCGCTGGAGAATTGATCGCCATCGCCAATACGAATCAGCCAGGCGTCGTACTCTGCACCAGTAACGCCCAGCGCCAGCAGCTCCTCAAGCATAATCGTTACTTTCTGACCGTTCGGCGTTCCCAGCGAATAAAGTTGCAATGGGTGTTTGCCAACGGGCAGCGTTTTTTCATGCGTCGGACCAGAAACCGGGCGATTGATATTGGCGAACGCGCCGCCAGCGGATTTATCCCACGTCCAGACTTTCGCGGGCTGATAAGTATTGTCTGTCATAGTGAGTTGCCTTCTGAGTGGTAGTGTTGAAGCAGTGTAGCAGGTCACTTGCTGTACAGAATGTGAATTTTTTAACCCTTTGCGCCAGCCGCTGCGATGAGGTGTATGATTAGTCTGACCTCTGTCCGGTTAATGTCGCTGAGCAGGTAATCAGAGCACAACAATTACGCCAACTGCTTAGGTTGTATTGTTAAAGGTAAAGTGATGAGCAAAGGAACGACCAGCCAGGATGCCCCGTTCGGGACATTATTGGGCTACGCCCCAGGTGGGGTAGCAATCTACTCTTCAGATTACAGTTCTCTCGATCCGCAGGAATACGAAGATGACGCCGTATTCCGTAGCTATATCGACGACGAATATATGGGCCACAAGTGGCAATGCGTTGAATTTGCTCGCCGTTTTCTCTTTCTGAATTACGGTGTGGTCTTTACTGACGTGGGTATGGCGTGGGAGATTTTCTCGCTGCGCTTCCTGCGAGAAGTGGTTAATGACAACATCCTGCCATTGCAGGCATTTCCTAACGGCTCGCCGCGTGCGCCGGTCGCGGGTGCGCTTCTTATCTGGGATAAAGGCGGTGAATTTAAAGACACTGGCCATGTCGCCATCATTACCCAATTGCATGGCAACAAAGTCCGTATTGCGGAACAGAACGTGATTCATTCCCCGTTGCCGCAAGGGCAACAGTGGACGCGTGAGCTGGAGATGGTGGTCGAAAACGGCTGCTATACCCTGAAAGACACTTTTGATGACACCACCATTCTGGGCTGGATGATCCAGACGGAAGATACTGAATACAGCTTACCGCAGCCGGAAATTGCAGGCGAGCTGCTGAAAATCAGCGGAGCGCGCCTGGAAAACAAAGGCCAGTTTGACGGTAAATGGCTGGATGAAAAAGATCCGCTGCAAAACGCCTATGTGCAGGCCAACGGTCAGGTGATCAATCAGGATCCTTATCATTACTACACCATTACCGAGAGTGCCGAGCAGGAGCTAATTAAAGCCACCAACGAGCTGCACCTGATGTATCTTCACGCAACCGACAAGGTGCTGAAAGATGACAACCTGCTGGCGCTGTTCGACATCCCGAAAATCCTCTGGCCACGTTTGCGTCTCTCCTGGCAGCGTCGCCGTCACCATATGATCACTGGTCGTATGGATTTCTGCATGGATGAGCGTGGCCTGAAGGTTTACGAATACAACGCCGACTCCGCCTCCTGTCATACCGAAGCGGGCTTGATCCTCGAACGTTGGGCGGAGCAGGGCTATAAAGGCAACGGCTTCAATCCGGCGGAAGGGCTGATTAACGAATTGGCTGGTGCCTGGAAACACAGTCGTGCACGTCCGTTTGTCCATATCATGCAGGACAAAGATATCGAGGAAAACTATCACGCGCAGTTTATGGAGCAGGCGCTGCACCAGGCGGGCTTTGAAACGCGTATCTTGCGTGGATTGGATGAACTGGGCTGGGATGCTGCCGGGCAACTGATTGATGGGGAAGGGCGACTGGTTAACTGCGTGTGGAAAACCTGGGCGTGGGAAACCGCGTTTGATCAGATTCGTGAAGTTAGCGACCGTGAGTTTGCTGCGGTGCCAATCCGTACCGGTCATCCGCAAAACGAAGTGCGTCTTATCGACGTATTGCTGCGCCCGGAAGTGCTGGTCTTTGAGCCGCTGTGGACGGTGATCCCCGGCAACAAAGCGATTCTGCCGATCCTCTGGTCGCTGTTCCCGCACCATCGTTACCTGCTGGATACCGATTTCACTGTTAATGATGAACTGGTGAAAACAGGTTACGCAGTGAAACCGATTGCCGGTCGCTGTGGCAGCAATATCGACCTGGTCAGCCATCATGAAGAGGTGCTGGACAAAACCAGCGGTAAATTTGCCGAGCAGAAAAACATCTATCAGCAACTGTGGTGTTTGCCGAAAGTGGACGGTAAATACATTCAGGT
>ENA-UEOM01000978-UEOM01000978.1-human-gut-metagenome-genome-assembly--contig:-NODE-978-length-11435-cov-6.570171_pt1 | contig 11435 bp, 9 predicted proteins | sample MGYA00242993_ERZ507994 | MGnify/ENA primary metagenome ERZ507994 (study PRJEB26167, sample SAMN06115536) | human gut metagenome | host: Homo sapiens | place: China:Neimenggu | collected 2014-11-07... | reverse complement strand
GTTCAGTTTCTCTTCTGGATACCGCCTCCGCCGAAGAATGTGAACCGGATGCAACGCAGCCAGTACACAAACGCACGAAACGGAAAGGAAAGCGTAAGTCAGACCTGCAGTATCTGGAGACCGTGATCAATGAACACACGATTTCAGAAGAGAAACTGAACGAATACTTTCCGCATGGATACGATATTCTTCCACACAACACTTACTATACCGTGGAGTACATTCCTGCAAAATTCATTGAACATGAGCACCATGTCTTCAAGTATGCGGGAAAACGCGGAGAAGGAATCCGCGTAGCGGATGCCCCGGAAAAGCTGCTTCCCAACAGTGTCCTTACGCCCAGTCTGGCCGCAGGGATCTTTGTTGCGAAATACCTGAATGCCGTTCCTCTGGCGCGTCTGGGAGAAGAGTTTGAACGACTGGATATGAATCTGTCCCGCCAAACCCTGGCAAACTGGATGATTTCCATGTCCGATCGTTATCTGGAACTGCTCTACCGTCGAATGCATCAGGAGATTCTGAAAAGCAAGCTGATTCACTGCGATGAAACTCCGTTCAAGCTGGTGGTTCCGGAGAAAACGTCGAACAGCAAGGCGTATATGTGGGTATACCATACCATGGAAACCTATGGTTCTCCACCCATCTTCATTTACGAATACCAGGATGGCAGAAGCTCGGATATGCCTCGGAATTTCCTGAAGAACTATGTCGGGACCCTGGTTACGGATGGGTACCAGGTCTACCACAAAATCGCGGAAGAACGACCGGATGAGTTGAAAGTGGCTGGCTGTTGGGCACACTGTAAGCGGAAATTCGACGATGTGCTGAAAGCGCTGAAAACCACAAATCCCAAAGGGGCGATTTCTGCCGAAGCACACAAACGGATTGCAGCGATTTACCACGTCGACCATCTGTGCAAAACATCTTCGCTGGAAGAACGTTTGGAAAACCGACAACGATCGGTCAAACCGCTGGTCGATGCCTTCTTCGACTGGTTAAAATCCATTGACACCACAGGATTAGACAGAAGTGGTGGGCTTTATGGTGCCATCCGTTATGCCCTGAACCAGGAGCCGTATTTGCGAACCTTTCTCGACGATCCTATTGTCCCGCTGGACAACAATGATGCCGAGCGCAGCATTAAGAAGTTCTGTGTGGGAAAACACAGCTGGCACATTATATCTTCCAAACGTGGAGCCAGAGCCAGCGCCATCCTGTACAGTCTGGCCGAGACTTCCAAAGCCAATGGCTTGAAACCGTATGAATATTTCAAGTATGTTCTCGAACAGATGCTGGAGCACTTAGATGACAAGCCGGCAGATTACATCGACAATTTACTTCCCTGGTCCGACAAGATCCCGGACGATTGCAGACTGAAGAAATTTGAATAGCTGACTCACGCCGCCTGCAAAGGCGGCATTTTTTTCGCCCACGTATGTGGTTTACCATTTACCTTGGAGGATGATAAAATGCGTAATTTTGAAATAAATAGTGTACGACTAAAGTCGTATGTTTTTAATTGTGAGCACACGCTCATGTGCAGGTGCAGAAAAACACTCTTATCCGCGGTAAAATATATATACAGGATAAGTAGAAAGGCAGGTGCGTGAACATGGACAAGGAAATGAGCCTCAAGAATCGGGACAGACTCATTCAGCTGGGCATAACCATTTCTACGTTCAGAAAGTATCGCGGCCTGTCCCAAGAGCAGCTGGCAGAACGTGCGTCAGTCAGTCGTTCTCTTATCAGTTCAATCGAGGCTGCGGGAATAGCCAAGTCCTTTTCGCTTGAGGTGTTCTATAACATCGCCGATGCGTTGGAAATAGACCCTGCTACTTTGCTGAGTGCACCGGCCCAGTTCGATAATCTGTTGAAACAGAACACCTGACCACATCCTTGGAATAGCTGATATAGAATCATTGCAGCACAGACTGCCAGTACCATACTGGTGGACTGTGTTGTTTTTTGTATGTGCCCGTTTTAAGCGCTGAAAGGAGTGAAACAAAATGGCAGGCTTCTTCAAGCAACTCGACAGGCATCGACGTCGCCTTCCGAAGGAATTGGAACAATATGATGATGAATATTTAAGATACTGCGTTGAAAAGGATCTTGTTGAGACGGTTCTTGAAAGTACACTGCATGAAACCGATGATCCGAAAGAAATTAGTGATCTCACGCTGAAAACAGTCTGTGATTTTTACGGCGGTGATTGGTCAGGCGTTATGGATATCGATATGGATACTTGCCTGTGGAGACCGGTATGCTGGTTCCGGGCAGGAGGTGCAAATGATACGACCCTTGAAAGGCTGAGCGGACTTGAGGATGCCGAGGTTATGCCTCGGTGGCTTGAGTCCATGAAAAGTGCCTCCCCCATTGTGCTGACAGATACAAGTGAAATCAGAGAATCCTGTCCGGTCGAATACGCATTGTATGAGCGGCTGGACGCAAGGTCAATCATAGCTTCTCCTTTCTCTCCGTCACCGACTGGTTTTCTTGTCATACGCAATCCATCAAGATATCTCAACCACCCGGAAGCGCTGTTCATATTTGCTTACGTTCTTCATCGTGCGCTTGCTCAGCAGAATACCATGGAACGCGAGGAAATCATCGAGGCCATGAACCCGATGGAACAGTCTTATGATGTATATATCAGTTTCTTCCGCGACCTGGAAATCCGCACGGCAGGCGGTACGCTGACTGAGCAGATTATCAATGCACCGAAAACCATCCAGCTTGTTGCCTATCTATTGCTAAAGCCGGAACGCGCCCACTCGTCGAGAGAAATCTTTGAGCATCTGAATCCCGGAGAGGACTTTGACGGCAATACGAATGCGATCCGCGGCAGCATTTACCGGTTTTCCAATATGTATGCGAAACGGACCGGACAGTCTGCAAGACTGATCATCCGTGAAGGAAGCGGATACAGGCGAAATCCGGAGCTGAAGATAACTACCGACATGGAACAGTTTGACAAACACATGAAGGCTGCCGAGCTGACATCGAACAGCCTGGAACGAATTGATGAACTTCGCAAGGCTGTTGACTTATACAAAGGACCGGTGTTCATGTGCGGCAGAGATCAGCTCTGGCTGAATGATATTGTCAGCCAGTATGAAGTCCGCTATATCAAAGCCGCGGATGCCCTGATGCGTGAACTTGCAAAGCAGCAGGATTATGCAAGCGTCATGCAGTATGCAGCCAGGGCACATGAACTGTTCCCCGGCAATGGCCTGATCTGTTATTGGCTCATCATGGCAACATACAATCTGTCTGGAGCTGATATGGCAAAGAAGGAATATTTGCGTCTCAAAGAAGATATGACACAGGAGGAAATCGACGTTGTAACGCAGCACCTGAAAAAGAACAGTATGATTCGTTATGAGGAGCTGTTCGGTGTGTAACACATTCGGCACACAGAGGAAACACCCGATTTTTTCCAAAACACAATGAGCGCACAATCCGGAGATAAAATAGAATAGAACAAACACCAGTGACACTATAGCTGCACAGCTGAGGAACCCCCGTAGGTTAGCCTTTTAGCGCAAAAGCTAAATGACGACTTACGGGGGTTTTTCTATGTCTCCGGCAAAATTTCATAATAGAGAGGCTTTTGTTTCAGCGAGCAAAGACCTCTCTATTTTTTATGCCCAAAAGCGCAGATGGCGCTGCCGTTCTCCTCCTCCGGTTTCTGAATTCCAAACAAAATTCAGAAATTCGGAGGATACGACAATGGCATACAACAAAGCCAGTGAAGAAAGAAAATGGCGGCTTTGGAAAGAAGCCGAGGAAAAACAGCTGCGGGAACTTGGCGTCAGCGAGGAAAAGATTGCGCAGCTCCATGCCTACGATTGGGAAATGTTTAATTCGGACCGGAGGTATTACGAACATCATGCGGAAGGCGGCGATTATCTTGAACAGCTTGCGGCGTCCGAGGAAGAACCGGATGTGAAAACCGTTTCGGATTTCCTGAGCGGCATCGACAGTCCCGTACTGTTCCGACTGCTTTCGGAAACCGACCCGATCACCATTCTGATTGCGTTGAGAAGATCACAGGGAAAATCTTTTGCTGAGATTTCGCTAGAGATTGGATTATCCGAAAATACAGCACACCGGCGTTGGACACGTCTCAAAGAAAAAATCAAAAAATCTCTTTGAGCCTGTCCGAAAACAGCTCTTCCCATCGGCTATAGGGTGAGAGGAGCAAATGAGTCTGTTTGATAAAAGCGATTCGCGCTCTGCTTGCTGAACCTTGAAAATTTCATACACATTCATCAGGTACGTTCCTGTGCGGGAGAGATTCTCCAGCTGCATGATGGTGCGCCATGACACGCCTGCCCAACCTGGGTGATTACGGAAAGCAAGGCGGTGAGCGATTCCGAACCAATCTGAAATATCCGGCTGCAACGGATACAGCCATGAAACGCACAAGGGATAATGATACTTCCGTAATTCGCGGCCCGGCCACAATGAAGGCGGGGAGGTTAGATTCCTATGAGGCAGCTTCGCAGACTGCCGCCTGATGAGTTCCCCGCCTCCGGGGGTCGTGGACGAATGGGAGGCAGTATATAAAACAGAGTTTTTAGGAGGTGAAGCCATTGCGCAAGAATTGGGAGTACCGGCGCGGAGATGTTTATCTTGCAGACCTCGATCCGGTCGTGGGCGCAGAGATCGGCGGTGTCCGCCCGGTGCTGATTCTACAGAACAACACGGGTAATTTCTTTAGCCCTACGCTGATTGTAGCACCGCTCACCTCCAACATTGATAAAAAGCCGAATCAGCCCACACATTTTCTGTTGGAACATGTACACGGCCTTAGCCGGCCGTCCGTAGTGATTCTGGAGCAGCTGAAAACACTGGACAAACGCCGAATCATCAAATACCTGGGACGGGTGGACAGCAGTGTTCTGTACAGCCCCGAATTCTGTAAGTGCCTTGCGGTGAGCCTGGCACTTTATTTGTAATATGCAGGCACTCATTTCGAGTACGGAAAGGAGCAGACCATGACATTGGATGAAATGAAAAAAGTGGATATCCGCACGGTTGACCCGGCAACGCTTCATGATCGTCGGGATGTACGCATCGACAGCCGTCAGCCGAAGGAAAAACGAATCGCCTCCTATCTGAAGCAGATCGGCAATCCCTACTGCTATATTGATGATGGCGTTGTCGTAAAGATCGGATTCATGAATACCCATGAGACGATTGACGACCGGCTTGAAGGTTACGCCCGCAGTCAGATCAGGAAGGGCTGAAACAAAAATCGACATCATCGACTGAACCGGATGATTTCAATACAATTATATTGGAGGTGATAAAAATGCCAGATAGAATCTGGAATGCAGCAGAATATACCCGCCTTTCCCGCGATGACGGCGACAAGGCGGAGAGCAATTCCATTACGAGCCAGAAAGAAATCATTCGGGACTATGTGCGCCAACATCCGGAATTCGTAATCGTAAAAGAGTATGCCGATGACGGATATTCCGGTGTCAATTTCGAGCGACCGGGCTTTAAGCAGATGATGGAGGATATCAAGGCAAAGAAAATCGATTGTGTCATCTGCAAAGACCTCAGCCGATTCGCAAGAAACTACATCGATGCCGGGCGGTATTTGGAAAAGATTTTTCCATTCATGGGTGTGCGGTTCATCGCCATCAATGACAGCTATGATTCCTGCGGTGAAAAGGCGCAGTCTGATGCGCTGATCGTGCCCTTCAAAAACCTGATTAACGATGCCTACTGCCGCGACATATCCGTCAAGATTCGCTCTCAGCTGGACATCAAGCGAAAGATGGGCGATTTCATCGGAGCCTTTGCTCCCTATGGCTATCGGAAGGATGAAGCGAACAGGAACAGGCTGGTGGTAGATGAGGAGGCGGCTCGCACGGTGGAGCTGATCTTTAGTCTCCGCATACAGGGGCTATGCAATTCAGCCATTGCCGACCGGCTCAACAGCATGGGTATTCTGAGCCCCATGGAATACAAGCAGGCGCAGGGGCTCAACTACTCCTGCGGATTCCGCAGCAATGAACAGGCACAATGGAGTCCTATGCTGGTGAAGCGAATCCTGTCCAATGAAATCTATCTCGGAACGCTGATCCAGCACAAATCCGGTACCCCGAACCAAAAAATCAAGAAGCGCGTGGAGTATGACCGGGATGAATGGATTGTCATCGAAGAAAGCCATGAGCCCATCATATGCCGTTCTGATTTTGAAACCGTTCAGAATCTGATGCTGCGGGATGTTCGTACAGCGCCGAAGCAGGAAAAGGTCCATCTGTTTTCAGGCTTTGTGTTCTGCGGCGACTGCAAGCGCACCATGGTGCGGAAAACAGTGCCCAGCGGTGGCAGGAAGTATCATTACCTGGTATGCTCCACCAACAAGGCTGGCAAAGGTTGTTCCCCGCATACCTTCAGCGAGGACAAGCTGAAGGCTATCGTGTTCCGGGTGGTAAACGATCACATTGAACTGATCGCCCAGGTGGAGCAGGTGCTGGATTATATTGCTTCACTGCCGGAGCAGGAGCGGCGCATTATCAACTATGATGCCCAGCTGACGGCACTGGAAAATGAAATCAAGCGATATCAAGATTTGAAAATCAACCTGTATTCGGATATGGCGGACGGTGTTATCAGCCGGGAGGAGTACAGAGAATTCCATGCAGGCTATGACCGCAGGATTGCGGACAGGCAGCGGCAGCTGGGAAAGCTGAAGGACGAACGCAGTCAGGCTTTGGAAAACAGCTCCGGGAATATTGAGTGGATCGAGCAATTCAAAAAGTACCGGCATTTGACGGAACTGGACAGAGAGTGCATCGTTCATCTGATTGAGAAAATCCTGATCTATGACGGCAAACGCATCGAAGTGTGCTTCCGCTATAAAGATGAACTGGAAAACGCACTGCAGTATATAGAACGGTTCGAGGATGTCCTTCCATCTGAGGAAGGCGTGACAATGCCGGAGAGGAGGAACGCATAATGGCAAGAAAGAAAAGGCAGTATTTACAGCAGGAGCAGACGCATGAACCGGTCAGCGCCATGCTGCCTGCAGTATGGGAGACGGCTATCTACGCCCGACTCTCGGTTGAAAACAGCAAAAAGAATGATGATGGCGATTCCATCGAAGGTCAGATTGAGATCTGCCGGGATTATGTATCGGAGCATCCGTATCTTCATCTGGCAGATACCTATGTAGACAACGGCTGGACCGGAACAAACACTGACCGCCCGGAGTTCCAGAGACTCCTGAAAGATATTCGGGATGGCAGAATCAAAGCGTTGGTCATCAAGGATTTCAGTCGGTTTTCTCGTGATTATATTGAGGCAGGAAATCTGCTGGAGAACATCTTTCCCGCCATTGGCGTCCGGTTTATCTCTGTGGTTGACCGCTATGACAGCTTTGATACGGACGGCTCTGCCAGCAGTCTGCTGATTCCGCTGAAAAATCTGATCAACAGCTTCTATTCCAGAGACCAGTCCAAGAAAGTATCTCTGGCCGTTCATGCAAAGCAACTGGCCGGAGAACACATTCCCAGCATGATTCCCTACGGATACCGGAAATCCACCACACAGGAGTACCGGTTTGAACCTGACCCGGAGACTGCACCGATTGTCAAACGAATCTACGCGCAGTTTCTTGGAGGCATTGGAGCGCGTCCCATTGTGCGTCAGCTGAATGAAGAAGGAATTCCCTCTCCCGGCAGGCTCCGTTACCTGCGTGGACAGACCAAAAGAGAATGTTATTCCGACTGCCTCTGGACGCAGCAGGTCATCAAGCAGATATTAATGAATCCGACCTATATGGGCGACCTTGTCTTTGGGCGGATGCCGACGGCACTTTACCTGGGCAAGCCGGATTACCATTATGAGCCGGATGAAAGCAAATGGCGTATCCTGCCGGATATGCACGAGGCATTGGTCAGCAGGAGCGACTTCTATCAGGTCAGAGAAAAACTGGAGGCAGGCCGCCGTGAAAATAATGCTAAGCTGGAAGCCAGCCAGGAGTACCGTGAAAAGCATCCACAGATCTTCAAGAGCGGAATCGTCCGGTGCGGGTGCTGTGGCTCCAATCTCGGATACAGCCGCCATGGCGAGAAAAAAGAAGGCCGGTACAGCTGCAGGAATAAGCAGTACGGTCGATGCGATACTCAGGTCAGCATTTCAGAGAAAAAGCTCGCGCCGATTGTCTGGAACGCAGTTCAAACACAGTTTGCTCTGTTTGCAGATTTTGAGAAAGTTGCCGGGCGACTAAAAGATAACGGCATTCAGACACAAAGGCAGAACGATCTCCAGCAGGAAATGCTGGAAGTCAGCGAAAAACTGTCCGGTTATCAGAAAAAGCGGGAGCAGCTCTACAATGACTATGTGGACGGTATCCTCTCTGCAGGAGATTATATCGAGCTGAAGGGCCGGTTTGATGCAGAGTATCAGGAGCAGAGCGCCAGACTTAATCAGCTGTCAATAGAACTGGCCAAGCTGAACCGGATGCTTTCTTCCGAAAACAAATGGCTCGCGAATATTCGGAATATCCGCAAGGCACGGAAGCTGACACCGGAAGTTGCACAGGCCATGATTGACCACATCAATGTATATAAAACAGGTTATGCCCAGCACAGGTTGGAGATCATCTTCCGTTTTCAAGAGGAACGGGATGTGCTGGAAGCTGTTTATCACGAACTGGAAGGAGGTGAACCCCAGTGAAGAAATTGTATCTGTATATTCGCTTCTCCGATGCAGACGATGACCTGAAATTCAAAACCGAGAGCGAGAGCATCGCCAATCAGCGCACACTTCTGTATCGGTATATTTATGCCCGTCGTGAGTTTGACGGCTATGAAACGGTTGAATTCATCGATGACGGCTACTCCGGCACAAACGGACATCGTCCATCCTTTGAGCGAATGATCGAAAGCCTGAAAAACGGCGAGGCCAATGTGGTCATCTGTAAGGACTTCAGCCGCTTTTTCCGAGACTATGTAGAAATAGGCGATTATCTGGAGCGTATTTTTCCATTCCTGGGTGTGCGCTTCATTGCCGTCAATGACGGTTATGACAGTGATGATTACAAGGGCTCCACGGCCGGTATGGAGGTCGTCATGAAGTACATTGTCTATTCCTATTACAGCCGCGATCTGTCCCAGAAAATCAAAACTGTCATGAGCACAAGAAAGAGCAAAGGTGAATTTGTGGCCTCGCAAGCCCCTTATGGATACATGAAAGACCCGAATGCGAAGCGGAAAATCATTCCCAATCCGGATACTGCGCCTGTGGTGCGGAAGATTTTTGACCTGGCGTTGGAAGGAAAAACGCCTGCGGAGATTGCCGTTATCCTGAATGATTATCATCTGGAAACGCCGTCAGCCTATTTTATGCGGATGAATCCCGGCAGCCGAAAGTTCCGTACCTCTTCACAGGAAGCCTGTTGGAGCGCCATCAATGTGCGGGAGATTCTGAAACGCCGGGAATACACAGGTGTGATGATTATGAACCAGCGCCGCTGGAAGGGGTTGGACAATCCTCGGACGGTATGGACGGATGAATCCGAATGGCAAATCATCCCGGATTGTCATGAGGCCATTGTAAGCGAAAGCGAATATGAAGAAGCACAGAAGGTGTTCCGTAAAATCCGCAAGGGCTATGAGCGAAGTCCTAATCAGTATCTGCTGCGCAGCCTGATTCACTGCGGCGTCTGCGGGCGCATCATGCAGCGGCAGAAAAATTCCCGCGTGATTTACTACGCCTGTTTCAAATCTGTCTCCAACAGAGAAACTGCCTGCCCGGTGGGTGAACGGTTCATTGAGGCCGATCTGGAGCGTATTGTGAAGAATGATCTGCTTGAAAAACTCCATCTACTGGTGGATGCAGATGATCGTTTGCATGAAGCGGCTGCTTCCACAGAAGGCACTGAGGAGAACCTCAGATTTCGTTTGGAACAGATTGAAAAACGCCTTAAGCAGATATCTGTCGGTAGGCTCAGTGCCTATGAACGATACGCCGAAGGCAGACTTCAGAGGGATATATACCTCATCGAACGCGATAAGATGAACACAGAGAGCGACAGCCTCGGTACAGAAAAAGAACGGCTGGAAAAGGAGCTTTTATCCCTTTCTCAGAGCAGGAACCGTGAATTGACGGAGACCTGCGATATGGCTCGCCGGACGCTAACTGCGGACGAGCTGACCAACGAAATGCTCCTGTACTTTATTGATCGCGTAAATGTATTCAGCGGCATGAAGGTAGAGATCATCTATCGTTTCTCCGATGAGATTGCCAAGTTGATTGAACAGGAGAATATATCAGAATAAAAGCAGGAGCGGGCTCTGTTTACTGGGTGCCGCTCCTACTTATGTGGGCTTCAACAGCTCATATTTTTTTAGTCTTTGCTTAACATCAGCAAATCCGCCCTTCGGTACGAAAAAAGGCGGCGAGCGTGCAACGCGCGACGACTTTACCTATCCCACGAGCAACAAGCAGCTGAACTTCCTGCAGCATATCTATCGTAGCTTGAAGGCTGACGGCAAGGCGCGCGCTGCCGTAGTGCTGCCGGACAATGTGCTTTTTGCCGACGGTGACGGCGAAAGGATTCGTGTCGACTTGATGGATAAGTGCAATCTGCACACTATTCTGCGCCTGCCGACGGGTATTTTTTACGCTCAGGGTGTCAAGACCAACGTACTTTTCTTTACGCGCGAAAAAACGGATAAGGACAGCACCAAGGCCGTGTGGTTTTATGATTTGCGCACCAATATGCCGTCCTTCGGCAAGACGAACCCGCTGAAGGCGAGCGACTTTGCTGGCTTTGAGGCTGCCTACACGGCAGAGGACAGAAGCAAGGTGGCGGACGAGCGCTGGCAGTGCTTTACGCGTGAGGAAATTGCGCAAAAGGGCAACAGTCTGGACCTTGGCCTGATTAAGGATGATAGCGTGCTCGATTACGAGGATTTGCCGGACCCGGCGGAAAGCGCAGCAGAGGCTGCGGAAAAGCTGGCGGAGGCTGTGGATTTGCTGCAGAGTGTGGCGCAGGAGCTGAGGAGCTTGCAAAGGTAAGAATAGAGTGAAGGATGAAGGAAGAAAGGGAATAGCCTCTCCTTGGGGAGAGGTGGCATCGCGTAGCGATGACGGAGAGGGGTTCACTATAAGAAAGCATAAAGACAGCAGACCCCTCTCAGTCGCCCTGCGGGCGCCAGCTCCCCCCGAGGGGAGCCTTTCACTACATTCTGCACAATCCAAAACTTGCAAAGCTATGAATTGTGTGGTATATTAGACATAGAAAAAGACAACCGCCCACAAGGTGGGTTGCCTAGGAAAAAAAGTTTTTAGAAAGCCACTTCTTAACCCGCAAAGTGTAGGAGTGGTTTTCTTTTTAGTGAGCACAATTCAAAACTTGCAAAGCTATGAATTGTGTGGTATATTAGACATAGAAAAAGACAACCGCC
>ENA-UEOM01000976-UEOM01000976.1-human-gut-metagenome-genome-assembly--contig:-NODE-976-length-11446-cov-38.223678_pt1 | contig 11446 bp, 10 predicted proteins | sample MGYA00242993_ERZ507994 | MGnify/ENA primary metagenome ERZ507994 (study PRJEB26167, sample SAMN06115536) | human gut metagenome | host: Homo sapiens | place: China:Neimenggu | collected 2014-11-07... | reverse complement strand
GTAGCCAAGACCTATCTCGGCATCGGTGCGCAGCAGACAAGTGCTGCTCTCACAGGAGCTAAGGACGTAGAGGTGACAGTGTTCGACGGTGCTTGTCCGGCAGGCAACGTGGGCGTGCAGGTGAACAACATCGCTCCAGTGAACAAGGGCGAGGTGGTTTGGACTGTAGACCCTACAGCCGTTATCTTCTTCGGTCGTCTGTTCAACACCGGTAAGGTAGACCTGCGCCGCCTCGTGGCAGTAGCAGGCAGCGAAATCAACGAGCCGGCTTACACCGAAGCACTCGTTGGTCAGCCTATCTCTTCGCTCGTTGAGGGCAAGCTCGCTAAGACCGAGCACGTACGCCTCATCAACGGCAACCCGCTCACAGGCCGCAAGTGCACGGCAGCCGACTTCGTAGGCGGACACACATCAGAGATTACAGCCATCCCCGAGGGCGACGACGTAGACGAGATGTTGGGCTGGATACTTCCGCGCACCAACGACTTCTCCGTTAGCCGCAGCTACTTCTCTTGGCTCTTCGGCAAGAAGAAGGAGTACAGCCTCGACGCACGCGTGAAGGGCGGCGAGCGCCACATGATCATGAGCGGCGAGTACGACAAGGTACTCCCGATGGACATCTACGGCGAATATCTCATCAAGGCAATCATCGCAGGCGACATCGACCGCATGGAGCAGCTCGGCATCTACGAGGTGGCACCGGAGGACTTCGCCCTGGCTGAATTTGTTGACTCTTCGAAGCTCGAACTGCAGCACATCGTGCGCCAGGGTCTCGACATGCTTCGCAAGGAGAACGCATAAGTTTAATTTAATTACAAAGAGAAAAGTATGAATTTTCTGAGAAAATATCTTAATAACGTCAAGCCGAACTTCGAGCCCGAAGGAAAGCTCCATGCTTTCCGCAGCTTGTTCGACGGCTTCGAGACTTTCCTGTTTGTACCCAACCAGACATCGAAGACCGGCGTAAACATCCACGACGCCATCGACTCGAAGCGTATCATGAGCTTCGTTGTCATCGCGTTGCTCCCGGCTCTGCTGTTCGGTATGTACAATGTGGGATTTCAGAACTATAAGGCAGCAGGTGCTCTCGCCGACGCTTCCTTCTTCTCAATGTTCCTCTACGGAGCATTGCAGGTGCTCCCGAAAATCATCGTCAGCTACGTTGTGGGCCTCGGCATCGAGTTCGCATGGGCACAGTGGAAAGGCGAGGAGATACAGGAGGGCTTCCTCGTGTCGGGCATCATCATTCCGCTCATCATCCCCGTTGGCTGTCCGCTCTGGGCACTCGCCATCGCAGTGGCTTTCGCCGTTGTAATCGGTAAGGAGATCTTCGGCGGAACAGGTATGAACATCTTCAACGTAGCACTCATCACACGTGCGTTCCTCTTCTTCTCTTATCCTACGAAGATGTCGGGCGACGCAGTATGGGTGGCTAACGACACAATCTTCGGCTTGGGCAATACACTGCCCGACACCTTCACCTGCGCAACTCCGCTCGGCGAGATAGCACAGGGCGTGGCTTCAAACGCAAGCCTCGCAGACATGGTGTTCGGCTTCATCCCCGGCTCAATCGGTGAGACAAGCGTCATCGCCATCGCTATCGGCGCCGTCATCCTGCTTTGGACCGGCATCGCTTCTTGGCGTACAATGTTCAGCGTGTTCGTAGGCGGTGCTGTCACAGCATACGTCTTCGAGGCACTCGGCATGACTCCTATCGCTTGGTATGAGCACCTCGTGCTCGGCGGTTTCTGCTTCGGTGCAGTGTTCATGGCTACCGACCCCGTAACATCGGCTCGCACACAGTGCGGACAGTACTGGTACGGCGCAATCATCGGTGTAGTTGCCGTTATCGTGCGCGTGATGAACCCTGGTTACCCAGAGGGCATGATGCTCGCCATCCTCTTCATGAATATGTTCGCTCCGCTCATCGACTACTGTGTAGTGCAGAAGAACATCTCTAAGCGAATGAAACGTTTAACCAACAAATAACACACTCGGAATATGGAAGAAACAAAGAAGAAAGGATTCAACACCAGTTCGAATTCTTATACAATATTATATTCTGTAGTTATCGTCGTTATCGTGGCATTCTTGCTGGCGTTCGTGTCTTCATCGCTCAAGCCGCAGCAGGACGAGAACGTAGCTCTCGACAAGAAGAAGCAGATTCTCGCTGCGCTCAACATCCGCGACATCGACGGTGCTGAGGCCACCAATATATATAATAAGGTGGTGACAACCGACAAGGTTATCGACCGCAATGGCGCGGAAGTAGAGGCTGGAAAGCAGGGCGGCACAGAAGCTGGCTTCCTCTGCAACAGCGCTTCGATGAAGGAAGGCAAGCTCGCGCTCTATGTTTGCAACGTCGAAGGCGAGACAAAGTACGTCATTCCGGTTTACGGTATGGGTCTTTGGGGCGGCATCAACGGCTACATCGCGCTCAACGCCGACAAGCAGACCGTTTACGGTGCCTACTTCAACCACGAAGGCGAGACAGCCGGTCTGGGCGCAGAGATCAAGGACTCACGCGCTTGGCAGGACCAGTTCAAGGGCAAGCACGTCTTTGCTGAGGGCAAGGATGGCGTGGCTCTCTCTGTAGTGAAGAAGAACGAGAAGACAGACCCGTCTACACAGTGCGACGCCGTAACCGGCGCTACACTCACATGTAACGGCGTGAGCGACATGCTCAAGAACTGCCTCGGCGAGTACACAAAATTCTTAACATCTAAATAAGGAGGAGAAATAAGATTATGAGTTTGTTTTCAAAAGAGAATAAGGCAGCTTTCACCAATCCTCTGAACCTCGACAACCCTATCCTCGTCCAGGTGCTCGGCATCTGCTCGGCTCTCGCTGTTACATCACAGCTCAAGCCAGCTATCGTGATGGGTCTTGCCGTGACGGTGATCACAGCCTTCGCAAACGTGATTATCTCAATCATCCGCAACACAATTCCTAACCGCATCCGTATCATCGTGCAGTTGGTAGTGGTTGCAGCTCTTGTTACCATCGTAAGCCAGGTGCTGAAGGCTTTCGTCTACGACGTGAGCGTAGAGCTCTCGGTATACGTAGGTCTTATCATCACCAACTGTATCCTCATGGGTCGTCTTGAGGCGTTCGCTATGCAGAACAAGCCTTGGCCGTCGTTCCTCGACGGTGTGGGCAACGGTCTGGGCTATGCCTACATCCTCGTTGTGGTAGGCGGTCTGCGCGAGCTTCTCGGTCGTGGCACACTCCTCGGCTTCCAGATCATCCCGCAGTGCGTTTACGACGCAGGCTACATCAACAACGGTATGATGACAATGCCGGCTATGGCACTCATCCTGCTCGGTTGCGTGATATGGGTTCACAGAGCTTATTTTTACAAGGAAAATAATTAATGACAATGGAACATTTATTAAGTCTTTTCTTCCGGTCCATCTTCGTGGACAACATGATATTCGCCTTCTTCCTCGGCATGTGCTCGTTCCTTGCCGTGTCGAAGAACGTGAAGACATCATTGGGATTGGGTCTTGCCGTTACGTTCGTGTTGCTCGTTACCGTGCCTGTCGACTATCTGTTGCAGACAAAGGTGCTCGGTCCGGACTGCTTGGTTGATGGTGTAGACCTTTCCTACTTGAGTTTCATCCTCTTCATCGCTGTCATCGCAGGTATCGTGCAGCTGGTGGAGATGATTGTCGAGAGATACTCGCCGTCGCTTTATGCAGCTCTGGGTATCTTCCTTCCGCTTATCGCCGTTAACTGCGCCATCATGGGTGCTTCGCTCTTCATGCAGCAGCGCATCAACCTCGACCCGTCTAACACACAGTACATCGGCAACGTTGTCGACGCTGTTGTTTACGCTTTGGGTAGCGGTATCGGTTGGACACTCGCCATCGTTTCAATGGGTGCTATCCGCGAGAAGCTCCAGTACAGCGACGTGCCAAAGCCGCTGCAGGGTCTCGGCATCACGTTCATCACTGTAGGCCTCATGGCTATGGCTATGATGTGCTTCTCTGGTCTTAAAATATAATAAGGAGGACTCAACACTATGAATACATCATTTATATTTGCAAGTATCGGAGTGTTCCTTATCGTGATACTCCTCTTGGTTGTCATCCTTCTCGTGGCTAAGAAGTTCCTCAGCCCGAGCGGCAATGTCAACATCGAAATCAACGGCGACAAGACCATCAACGTGCCGCAGGGTTATTCGTTGATGACTACGCTCAACGAGAACGGCATCTTCCTGCCTTCTGCATGCGGCGGTAAGGCAAGCTGCGGACAGTGTAAGGTGCAGGTGCTTGAGGGTGGCGGCGAGATTCTCGACTCGGAGAAGCCCCACTTCACACGCAAGCAGATCAAGGATAACTGGCGTCTGGGATGCCAGTGCAAGGTGAAGTCGGACATGAAGATCAAGGTGCCCGATTCGGTTATGGGTGTTAAGGAATGGGAGTGCGAGGTTATCTCGAACAAGAACGTTTCTTCATTCATCAAGGAGTTCAAGGTGGCTCTGCCTCCGGGCGAACACATGGACTTCGTTCCTGGTTCTTACGCACAGATTAAGATTCCGGCATACGACTGCATCGACTACGACAAGGACTTCGACAAGGATCTTATCGGCAAAGACTACATCGGCGCATGGGAGAAGTTCAACATCTTCTCGCTCAAGGCTCACAACCCAGAGCCTACAGTGCGTGCCTACTCAATGGCTAACTATCCGGACGAGGGCGACATCATCACGCTTACCGTGCGTATCGCCACAACTCCGTTCCTGCCACGTCCGCAGGTGGGCTTCCAGAACGTACCGACCGGTATCGCGTCGTCGTACATCTTCTCACTGAAGCCAGGCGACAAGGTGATGATGTCAGGTCCTTACGGCGACTTCCACCCGAACTTCACTTCTGGCAAGGAGATGATCTGGATTGGTGGTGGTGCAGGTATGGCTCCGCTGCGTGCTCAGATCATGCACATGACAAAGACGTTGCACACTACCGACCGCGAGCTCCACTTCTTCTACGGCGCACGCGCTCTCGGCGAGGCGTTCTTCCTTGAGGACTTCTGGGAGTTGGAGAAGGAGTTCCCGAACTTCCACTTCCACCTCTCGCTCGACCGCAAGGACCCCGTTGCAGATGCTCAGGGCGTGAAGTACTACGAGGGCTTCGCTGTAAACTGCATCCGCGACACCTACTTGAAGGATCACGAGGCACCGGAGGATTGCGAGTACTACCTCTGCGGACCTCCAATGCTTATCAAGACCGTTACCGACTACCTCGACTCGCTCGGCGTAGACCCGGAGAGCATCATGTACGACAACTTCGGATAATCAATCCTTGTGTTTATACTTACAAAAAAGCCGCTGACTGCTGTCAGCGGCTTTTTTGTTGCTCTTTTGCCATATTTTCAATGCCTAAACAACTTTGTAATAAATAATTTTGTATTTTTGCAATACATATCAAACATATAATAAAATGAAGACAGGTAAAACAACAGACAAGCCTAAGAAACTCAATGTTGAGTTCAGCGTTGAGATAACTGGCGAAGACGCTCCGACTAAATTTGACAAGCGTCGTGAACGTTGGGCTATGATAGCATTGTTATCATTCGTAGTTTCTGTTGCCTTCCTTCTTTTATTTTTTCTTGTGGAAATAAACTCGTTCACCACTATAGGGACTATCGTTAGTTTTGCGGTATTTGTGATTGCAATTTGTAGGTCGGGCGACATAGCCCCCGACGAGCCTGTTGGATCCAGTCCTTGGTGGTGGGGGCTTTAAAGTCCTCCTTTTGTGGGCAATTATTAGTTTGTTGAGGTTTGTTTACATACTATTATAAAAATAAACTTGCAATCAGATGAAGAAGGGTAAAAAGACAAACAAATCAAAGGAAATTGAGGATGGTTCTCGGACTAAGTTCGACAGAAGACGAGAACGTTGGTCTGTTGCCGTATGGTGCTCTCTTTTCGTTCTTGCCGCTTCCTTGGTTTGCGGTATGTTCGTAGAGATGAGTCTGGGTTATGCAGCAATAGTCGCTATAAGTTTTATTTCGTTCCTTGTCTCTTTATGTAATGCAGGGAGCGTTTATCCTGAAGAACCAGGGAATGACGATTTCCCTTGGTACGGCGGTCTTTAGCCTTCTCTTTTCTTTTATACAGCGTCAAATTTCCTTGTGGGCGGATTAAAGAAAAATCCCTCGATGCGTCACGCACCGAGGGAGTGAATAGTTCTCTTATATTTATTTCATGTACACCATGAAAACAAATCAAAACAATACTGCATTCTGCATTTTTAAAGCAAGGCGTTTAAAGCCTGCCATTATCTCCGCCTTACGTTCTGTGCTTGGCTTGCGTGTGCCTATCGCGTATTGTCGCATGACAGAAGGGTTGATACCAATCTCTCGTGCCACGCCAGCAATGTTGACAAAGTCGTAAAAACTGAACAAAGAGCCCACATCGAAGCGATACTCAATCTCAAGTTCAGGAGCCTCAATGCCGTCATCCTTAAAATCAGCAACGGCATCTTGCCAACCGCTCATCATATCATTTATTGCAGCTTTGGCTGACGAACCGAGACCAAGAACGCCAGTCTTCAGCTCTGTGATATTCATGTAACAAGAAAAGTTCTTCTCGCCCGGCTCTCTTTTTACATTGGCAATTACTTTCATAACCTATCGTCATTATTATTTATATATCGAAATAAAGTTCTCTACCCCGTAACCCATTCAGAAGAGGGAGCCGCCCGGAACTTGCCGGGCAGCCACCTCGTTTACTTGATTAAAAGGCCCTCAAGAATAGAGTTTGCAGTCTCCTTCTCGATTTCCTTACTTCCGTGCCTTGGAACTGATGTCCTTCCGCCAGTCTTTGGATTTACCCAAATGTCGTGCTTGGCACCATGTCGCTTGATAAAGCATCCTGCTTTAATCAAGATTCTAATCAATTCTGAATGTTTTATGATGTAAGAGAACTATTTGTCTTGTTTTATTAAGACACTGTAAAGATAACAAAAAAGTTAGCATCGTCCAAATTTTTAGATAACTTTTTTGTTAACATGATAAAAAGTTCTTGGATCTAACCATCTTTTATTCTCTTCGCAATCTCCTATAAAATCTCCTATAAAACCAAGTACGCGAAAAAATCCTCCATATCTTCCATAATCGCTGTAAGTTGCACGGTATGAGCACGATAAAGGCTGGCAGATAATCCGCAGAACGAGATATCTACCAGCCTATCTGTCAGCCTCAAAGTCTTATTCATCAACCTTTCAGTCTTATCCTTCAGCTTTTCAGCTACACTTGCTCTTACGCTCACAGTATCTCTCGCACTGCGAGCAGAGGTCGTAGCCGAGCATAGTGCCGAGCATGAAGTCTTCTTCTGGCGTTAGCAGGTTGAGCGGGCGTGTCACAATCATGCGTATGGCGTTGAGGCATTCCTCTCTGCCGAAATACAGGTTCAAGCGATCGTTGCCTACGGGCTGTATGACGTATTTTATGTTCTGGCTTTCCAGTCGGCGTATGGCAAAGTCCTCGTATTTCTTGTTGAACGTGAAGAGCACCATACGGCGCACTCCCTTCTTGTATTCGTAGATATGGTTCATCAGAACCTTCATGTCTACTGGTAAAATTGTGGATTGCTGCATGATTGCGAACTTTAATAATTAATTGTAAGAGTGAGAACTTATTGCGTGTGGTTTAGAGGCATGGCTTTATTTCAGCCACCCAAGCGTCGATGCGCTCGTCGGTCTTGTCGTCTTCGTTCACCTCGTCAAGAGCCAGTCCGACGAACTTGCCGTCTACCACCGCTTCCGAATCGTCAAATGTATAGTCTTCAGTAGCTACTGCTCCGATTACGTTGGCGCCAGCCGCCTTAACGGCATTGTATAGCTCAGCCATACCGCCCACGAATGTGTCGGGGTACGATTCCGAGTCGCCGCAGCCGAAGAGAGCCACTGTCTTGCCGCTGAGGTCGGTACCCTTGAGTGTCTTTATGCCGTCATACCAGTCGTCCTGCATCTCGCCTGCGCCCCATGTAGACGTGCCGAGAATGAAGTTTTCGTTGTCGGCGAGAACGCTCGCGTCGAGGTCGGTCACGTTGATAACGTTGTCTACGCCCAGTTTGGCTCCTATTCTGCCAGCCAGGTCTTCGCAGGTGCCGGTGCTTGTGCCGTAGATGATTACAGTTGTTTTCATAATCTTAGTTGTTTTTATTTGTAAATGTATGGTTAAAGAATTTGGTTTTATCACCGCTGCAAAATTAGCTTGCTTCCGACTTTTACGCAATACCTAAATTCGATGATTTTGAAACTGGTGAGGGCGTTTCGTTTTGTATATTAAAAACGAATAAAAGTGATATTTATGTCGGTAAAAGTTGCTTTATAGTTTGCTTTTATTATAAAATATTTTAAAAAGTACTGAATTTCAAATATTTGCATTAACTTTGTAGCGATTTTGTGGCACCTTGTGCGGTGTGTAAACGTTTATTCCGCATGAGTGTTCACTGTTTTTTTTGAAAGGATAATTATTAGTAAAAGAGATTATTAGGTATTAAAAACAAAAACTCATTAAAGATGAAAAAGATTTTAACCCTATTAATGTTAGGTGGAGTAGCTTTTGCTGCTAATGCCCAACAAATTAATGGCGACTTTGATGGCGATTGGAAGGATTGTGTGCCTTGGACAAGTGATGGCAACACGACTATTGTAAGTGCTCAGCCCGAGGGATGGCATATATCTAATGTGTGTGTACGTAAAAGTATAGCTGTTGGTTCTGCTGTTAAGGGCAGTAATAATACTCGTCAGGCAGTACACTTGACTAATCAGTCTAAGAAAATTCCTGCATACCTCACTTTGGGTACACCGTGGGCTACAGCACAGGTGAAATGTCTTTGGTACGATGTAAAAGGTAATTCTACGGATGGAGGTACTTGGGGCGGTATAAATTTCACATATCATCCCGATGCCATAGCTTACGAATATAAGCGTGACAACTCCAAAGGTGATGAGAATGCTACTGTGATTGCATATCTGTGGAAAGGAACTTGGACACAGAAGGATGTTCCTGGAAATCCTACTTGGCACGCAGCGTGGTATGTCAATCCTACATACGTAGACATGAATGACCGCGAGCGCAATGTGCTTGGTATGCAAATGCAAGGCTCACTTGGTGGCGAGGTGACGCATACCAACGACGCTAAGCTTCTTGCGTCGTTACAGAAGTACATCACAAATAGCACTAATGGCGAATGGGTGAGCGATACTATCCCGTTCGACTATAAGGATATGACATCAGGCGTGGAGAAGGTGAACGTAATCTTCTCGGCTACCGACTACTTCGGTGGCCGCAACAGCATCGTGGACGGCAATTCGCTCACTGTTGACAATGTTAGGTTTATTTACTATCACGCTCTTGACACTCTTGCCACAACCGATAGTGAAGGCAAGGCTATAGCACTGAACGAGAAGTTTGCAGCAGACCGTTACAACTACACCGTCAATGCTATGTACGATGCTAACAAAACAAGGGTGCCTTACACCAAGAAGGGTGTTGCTGCTACGGTGGATACGAAATACGACGAGGCTACTCGCGTGTTCTCTATCATTGTGAAGGGTGAGGACTACGACGCTGTAAACAATCCGTCGGCTATCAGCACCTATACCATTAAGTATAAGAAGCCGGCTCCGACACTCACTTCGCTTGTTGTGGCAGGAAAGGAGTTTATCTCGGCAGGAAAGGACGATAAGGACTTCACTGCTAATGGTAAGTACAACGCCGACGAGGTGTCTTACAAGACTTCTTCGGAGACAGCTAAGGTTAATACAAGTTACGACAAAGTTACAGGTAAACTCACCATCACTGTCGAAGATGAGGAGTCGATGACTAATGTCTACACTATCACATTTAATGGTAAGGAGAAGGTAGCTTTTTATCAGATACCTAACGCCGACTTCGAGAACTGGGGCGAGACAGCCCTCGCTGAGACATGGAACTCGTTTGAATCAGCAACCGGTAAATATGCTTCGTTTGCTTCTTTCTCGCCGATGCCCGAAAAGATAGATGGATTTGAGGGTTATGGTGTCCGCATCAAGTCGAAAGATCTTGGTCTGGCTTATGCCAACGGCAACATCACAACCGGTCGTATCAATATGGGTGACACAAACCCTGCAGATGTCTCTAACTACAACTTCACCGACTTGAACGACATAAATGGTAGTCTGCCGTTCACTGGTACCCCCGACGCGTTTGAGGTGTACGCACGCTTTGCTCCTGGCACAGCCAAGAATGAGGGCACAGTACTTCAGGGTCGCGTTCAGCTCATCGTTCATGGCGAGGTGGCATATCACGACCCAGAGCTCAGCGAGCAGGCTGCTAACAAAATTGCTTCGGCTGCGGTGCTCATCCCGGCAACAGCAGATTGGACGAAGTTCACGGGCGAGTTTAACTACACTGGCAACGAGAGCGACAATATGTATCTTCTTGCTTCGGCAACAACCAACCCCGTGCCAGGTGCATCTAAGGACGACCAGCTCGACCTTGACAACCTCAAGCTCATCTATTATCACACTCTAAAGTCTCTGACCACAACCGACAGCGAAGGCAAGGCTATAGCACTGAACGAGAAATTCGCAGAGGATTGCTACAACTACACAGTTGATGCGGTGTATGATGCTAACAAGACGAAGGTTTCTTACAACAAGAAGGGTATTGCTGCTACGGTGGATACAAAATACGACGAGGCTACTCGCGTGTTCTCTATCATTGTGAAGGGCAATGACTACGATGCACAGAGCAATCCGTCGGCTATCAGCACCTATACCATTAAGTATAAGAAACCGGCTCCGACACTCACTTCGCTCGTTGTGGCAGGCAAGGAGTTTATCTCGGCAGGCAAGGACGATAAGAACTTCACTGCTGTTGGTAAGTATCAAGCCGGTGAGGTGTCTTACAAGGCTTCTTCTGAGACAGCTAAGGTTAATGCAAGTTACGACAAGTTTACCGGTAAGCTCACCATCACTGTCGAAGATGAGGAAACGCTGACCAATGTCTATACTATCACTTTCGAAGAGAAGGAGAAGGCAGCTTTCTATCAGATACCTAACGCCGATTTCGAGAACTGGGGCGAGACATCCCTCGCTGAGACCTGGAACTCGTTTGAATCAGCAACCGGCGATTTGGCTAAATGGGCCTCAATGTCGCCGAAGCCCGAAAAGATAGATGGATTTGAGGGTTCTGGTGTCCGCATCAAGTCGAAAGATCTTAGTCTGGCTTATGCCAACGGCAATATCACAACCGGACGTATCAATATGGGTAACATGAGCCCTGCAAATGCCTCTAACTACAACTTCACCGACTTAAACGACGCAAGAGGCAACCTGCCGTTCACGGGTACACCGGACGCGTTCGAGGTGTATGCACGCTTTGCTCCTGGCACAGCCAAGAATGAGGGCACAGTACTTCAGGGTCGCGTTCAGCTCATCGTTCATGGCGA
>ENA-UEOM01000973-UEOM01000973.1-human-gut-metagenome-genome-assembly--contig:-NODE-973-length-11461-cov-17.221627_pt1 | contig 11461 bp, 8 predicted proteins | sample MGYA00242993_ERZ507994 | MGnify/ENA primary metagenome ERZ507994 (study PRJEB26167, sample SAMN06115536) | human gut metagenome | host: Homo sapiens | place: China:Neimenggu | collected 2014-11-07... | reverse complement strand
TGAAGAATCGGTCTTATTCCACACCCTGATGTTGAATTTCTATGCAAAGATAATAAAAAAAACAATATACAATGAAGAAAATGAAGCTTTATGCGGTCATTTCGCCCCTTTGCATTCTGTTTGCACAGAGCGCTTTGACTGTCCAAGCCCAGAAGATAGATGATTCGCAGCTACGGTTGGCTGGAGGCAAGATTCTGATAGACAGCGTCTTGACGCAGAAGAAGAGCGACAGTCTGAAGGTTGCTTTCCGACTCCATCTCGATAGTCTGCAGCTCAAATCAGAGCAACAGCTGGTTTTCACTCCGCTTATTGCCGGAGAAGATACCATTGCCCTGAATCCCATTATCATCAATGGCAAAAACCAGAACATCAGATACCTGCGCAAAAGCAGCAAACTGAAGAACAGCCAGGCATTGGTAGTGAGACGCAGAAATGATACCGAGCAGCAGGTGCTCTTCTCCCAGACCCTTCCCTACAGGAAGTGGATGAAGGCTTTCAACCTCTCCATGACGGAAGACCTCTGCGGATGCGGCAACCTGATGGATCAGGATACCACTCTGATGGCTAACATCCAGCCGACACCGAGAATCTGTCGCGACCATTACGTGAAGCCAAAGGCTGAAGCCATCAAGGTGAGAGCCGAAAAGGGTGAAGCTTACCTGAGCTTCAAGCTCAACAAGAGCGATATCCTCGCCGACTTCCGTGAGAATGCCACAGAGCTGAAAAAGATTACATCCACCATCGATCTCGTGAAGAACGACAAGGATGTGAGCATCACCAATATCGATATTCATGGCTATGCGTCGCCGGATGGTCCTTACGACAACAATGTGCGACTCGCCAACAACCGTGCGGCAGCCCTGCGCAATTATGTATGCAATCTCTACACCATCGATAAAAAGCTCTTCACCTATCACGCCACCCCAGAAGACTGGGAGGGATTCAAGAAGAAGGTGGAAGCAAGCCACTTAGCCAATAAGTCTGCCATCCTTGCCGTTGCCAACTCATCCTTGGCACCCGATGCAAAGGACCAGAAAATCAAGAAGCTTTATCCGGCTAGCTATCGCTACATCATGAGTGAGATTTATCCTCGTTTGCGCCACAGCGACTATACGGTAACCTATACCGTTCGTCCTTTCGACATTGAGGAGGCAAAGGTAATCCTGAAGACCAAGCCTCAGCAGTTGTCATTACAGGAGATGTATCTGGTGGCACAGACCTATGAGCCTGGTTCTCCAGAGTTCAACGAGGTATTTGATATTGCCGTCCGTCTCTTCCCTGATGATGAGACAGCCAATCTCAATGCCGCCTGCACAGATTTGCAGAAGGGCGACCTCGTAACTGCCGAGAAACATCTTGCCAAGGCAGGAAACTCGAAGGAAGCTGAACGCATCAGAAAGATCTACGAGGAAATGAAGGCGGAACAATAAAAGTAATAACTAACAATAAAATCACATCAATCATGAGAATTAAACATTTCTTTGGATTAGCAGTGATAGCTGCTATGACAGCAAGTTGCTCTAGCAACAACGATTTGGTAAATGGGGGGGGTAATGGTTCAGGTGAGAATGTATCAGGAGAGAGCTATGCATCTATCACTATCGACTTGCCTACAACAAGTGGTACACGTGCCGCAAACGACAAGTTTGATGGCGGTACAGCTTCTGAGTATGCTGTAAACGATGCTACACTCCTTATTTTCAAGAAGGCTGGAACATCTGAAAACGAATTTGAGTACGTTGAGACAGCATCACTCGGAAATTTGGAGCCTTGGAAGAAGGACAATACAGATGGTAATGGTATCACTACTGAAGCCACTATCACAGCAAAGCTCGAGAAGGCTACGGTTGGTACGAATGGCGATTACTATGCATTGGTTATCCTTAACAATAAAGATAAGAACGATGCTGAAAAGGTTACCCTTCCTACAGGTACCACCACATACGGAGAGTGGAATGTTGCAGCACATGCAACTGAGACAAAACTTGTAGATAATACTAAAGGTTTCTATATGGCTAATGCTCCAGAATTCAAAGCTACTGATCAAGAGCCAACAACCCTCGTTCCAATAAAGGGTATCTATAGAACTAAGGAAGAGGCTCATAGCAAACCAGGTACTACTGTTCACGTAGAGCGTGGCTTGGCTAAAGTTACTGTAGGTAAAGGTACTGGAAAGGATTACTTTACAGGTGCCAAGGCTTCAGGTTCTAAATATAGTGATGATTATGTACAAATCACAAATTGGGCTTTGGATGTTACCAACAAGAGTTCATTCCCAGTACATGTTACTTCAGGTTTGAAGAGTGGTGTAACATCAGCGGGAATTCCTGCTTATGCAGATATTTGGAAGAATGAAGCTGCTACTACAAGTACAGCGCCAGCGACATCCCGCTTCGTTAGTCAACTTTCTGCTACAGGTGCTTTCAAGCGTGTATATTGGGGTATTGACCCTAACTACAGCAAAAGCTTGACAGACAAAGATGCATGTGGACAGGAATTCACATTAGTAAAAGCTGATGGTTCTGACGCAGATTGGAAAACTTCAACAGAGCCATTGTATTGCCTGGAGAACACCTTCGACATTACTCATATGCTTCAAGGTCAGACCACTCGTGTTCTTCTTAAGGCAACTTATACTCCAAATGCTTTGGCTTCTGCGACAGACAAGACCTTCTTTATGATTGGTAACAGTTCTGACATTTGGACAACGGAAACTCTTAAAGCTCAAATTGCCGGTAAAGCAAAAGATGCTCTGGGTATGACTACCGACCCTACTGTAGAACTAAAAGGAGATTTGTTGAAAGGAGGTACACATTTCTTAACTACAGAAAATGTATCAATTAAGGACGGAGAAACAGAAAAGGTTAATACTACTGGCTTAGTCGATAAGCTCAATAACAAACTCGGCCTTGACAAGACTAATGGTGTAGGTATCAAGACCTACGAGAAGGGCGAGAGCTATTATATTGCCCGTATCAAGCACTTCGGTGACGACTTGACTCCTTGGAAAGAAGGTAATGATACATATGGGGAAAATAACCTGAATTGGCTCGGCCGTTACGGTGTGCTCCGCAACAACTGGTACGACCTCACAATCGAGAAAATTAGCGGTCCTGGTTATCCAGACGTTCCAGAGGTTAAGCCTGATACCCCAGACGATGAGGATACCAAGTACATCAACGTCAGCGTGAAGATCCTCGACTGGGCTAAGCGTTCACAGAGCGTTGATTTGTAATAGCGTAATAACAACGAAAGGCGGAGCTTAGGCTCCCGCCTTCGTTAAAACATACGAGTTGTGTTTTCAGCTTCACCATAGTGAAAGCTAGAAACACAACCTGATATTCTGAAACATTATATTGATAATAACCAAAAAGCATCATGGCAAACAATAAGTTACATAGTTGGATCAAGAATATACGCATGGAATGGGGATTCGACAGCTTGGCTGCTATCAGCCGAACCGCTGCTTTCGGAACCATCGTCGCTCTCGGCAGCATGCTCAGCAGCTGCAACGACTTGATGCACGACGACCTCCCTCCTTGCGATATGGGAGTTGATTTGCAGTTCAAGTACGACTACAACGTCCAGCGCGCCGATATGTTCAACGATCATGTAGGCGGCATCTGCGTGTTCGTCTTCGATGAGCAGGGCAACCTAGTGGCTCGCCAGGATGCAGCCAACGAGGGAAAATCCCAACCCCTCAAAGACCCTAACTATGCCATGCGCATAGACTTGCAACCTGGCAAATACCGCTTCGCCACCTTCGCCTTCCAGAAGAAATACGAAGAGGCGCTGTCACAGGCTGGTGCCAAATTCCACATCGAAGCTCCAGCAGCAGGAGAAAGCATCGAAAAACTCCGTACCCGACTCGACAGAAATGCCGGAAAGGTAGAAAACCAGGCTCTTCCGCTCGATACCCTCTGGCAGGGATTGAGCAACGAAACGGTAGAGGTGAAGGATCTTCAGGTTACCCGCCATACCATCAGTCTCGTCAGAGACACCAAGCAGCTCACCATCAGTCTGCATCAGCTGGACACCCCAGCCGACATCAATGCCGATGACTTCAGTTATCAGATAACTGATGCCAATGGCTACATCAATTACGACAATTCTCTCCTCCCAGACGAGGAGTTGACATACACCCCTTACAAGACCTGGACCACCGAGTTCACCACTCCGGAGGGTACCGTACAGGAGCGTACCGCTCACGCCGCCCTGATGTTCTCCCGCCTCGTGTTGCATCCAGTAACCGAGAACAACAAGAATGCGATACTGAGCATCTGGAACAAGAAGACGGGCGAAGAAGTGGTTCGCATCAACCTAGCCGATTGTCTCGCCCAAGGCAGAGGAGCCTTCGAGAACATGAACTATTCGGCACAGGAGTTCCTGGATAGAGAATACGACTACAAGCTCGACTTCTTCCTCAAAGGCGACCAGTGGCAGTATATGCAACTCGGCATCTCCATCCTCGACTGGAGCAAGCGCATACAGCGTGCCGACTTATAATCGTAAATCATTCATCGAGATGGAAGCATCGAGATGGAATAAGTAAAAGGTAAAGTTATCATGAGAAGATTTCATATCTATATAGGTTTCACAGTTTGGTTGTTGACTAGTTTATTTGCAGTTAGTTGTAACGACGAGTTGGAGGGTAACGGATACTCCTTCAACTCGTCTAGCAACCTGCAAGTCCTCGTGCCATTGGTACACAGCAACGGCACTCGTGCAGGAGAATCAGACCCGGCAGAAAACTTAACTTATAATGCCACAGAAGAAGAGTGCCGCATCAACAGCCTCCGACTTTTCGCTTTCCCTATAGACGGCAAAGGCACATTGCTCAATGAGTATCTCGGTGCTCCCGGTACCTCGTTCTATGAGCCTGGCAATTTTGAAGGAGGTGTGGATGTAGCCACATATACGCTGCGAATCGACCCCGGCACTTACCGCATCTATGTTGTGGCCAACATGGAGGATGTATTGAAGGGTCAGACCATCGACACAGAGGACAAACTCAAAAAGGTAGTACTGAATTACCTCCCCGAAGGTAAGCCCGGCATGCCTGCCTGTGGCAATATCCCTATGATTTATGAACCCTTAAAGGATACCAACATCACTAGTGATAGCAAGACCACCGACATTGTTGCCAACTTGAAGTTCACCTGTGTCAAGGTAAAACTCAACCTGCTCTTCGACCCTGCTGACTCTGAGATGCAGGAGGCTCTGAAGACCAACGGTCTGAAGATAAATGATATTACAGCAAATAATCTCTCTCAATCCACCAGCTTGGTATGGGGAGGAAAGTTCTACGCTTCTGACAAAGAGGACGTAAGCGGAATTATCGGTCCCAAAATAATGTATAAGCAATCTTCTGAAGCCAGCGCCGCAGGATCATTCTTCTCTGATTGGACACGCGACGACACCAACAAGAACAAGAGCAATGCGGATGTAATCACTGCTGTGGGTACTGCCGCAGCGGCTCCCTCAAACATAAAGGACAAATGGCTCTTCCAGGGTACATACTATCTGCCTGAGCGCTATATCAAAACCAACGACCAGCAGTCGTTCCTCACACTGAGCAGCATGATTGGCGCCAATGACAACAGCTACAACATTCCATTGGGTCACACCGACAATCCTTCGACAGAGCCACGCCGCACCTTCCCCCGCGGTACCTACTACGAGATTATCGGTAACCTGAAGACAATAGGTAATATCACCCTCGACTGCCAGATCTATGTCGAGGACTGGAAACCTGCGGATCTTGATGCAGACTTCAGCCATACCACACTGTGGGTAAACAAGACAAGAGCTCAAATAACCTCCATAGAGAAAGACTCTATTTCCTACAAGTCAAATTGGGTGAATGTGGAGTTTGGTTGCGATGAGATTGTTGATGGTAAGCCCCTCGTCGTTGTAGATAAAAGAGATGAGGTCAATCATATTATCATCTTTAGGATTAATCCCGAGATTCCCATGAGTGCTTATGGAAATGGGAAAGGTAAATTTCCTCCGAAAGGAACGACCAAGATATGGCTGAAGGCTAACAACCTGAAGAAATATCTGGATGTAGACTACAATGTAGAACCTCTGTTTGAGGTTGATCCATTGGAGGTAATCATCTATTATGAGGCAAGTGCAAAAACCAACACAAAGGTATTCACTTGGGTTACAAACTTGGGAGGTATCGTGCTTCCTGACGAGCTGACTTCCACCATTGGTAGCTCAACTATCAATATATCGAAGCCATCCGATGAAAACGCTCCCAAGGGAACATTCCAGGTGGAGGCTACAACCGACCCTGGAACAACTACAGTGCATACATTCCGAGTACACTCGAAAGACTTGTATAATAGCAACAATAAGTACAGAGACATTAAGGTGACAGTAAGACCTCCGGTTGACAATTATCGTATCTATTTCCGTGCCATTAATGACAGGTCGTCAAATAAAGACAAGTTTAATACTAACCAATTCCAAGGTATTTTGGATGAATACTATGGAACTGGTGATAACAATAAAAACTGGAACGATTCTTGGAGTTCGGACAATGGGATACAAACAAGTAGACATAATGTATATATTTATTCTCAAAAGGGTGAAACGACAGGAACAGCAATACCTAAAGAAAATGTGTGGTACTTTAATAATAGATATAATAACCCAAGCGGTATGACTGGGGACAAGAATAATCCAGGATGGTACTACCAGGACATGGATTTTAATGCTAAAGGATATAGATGGGATAAAGGCGACGGTCAAGAAACTACACCGATCAAGCCTGGCGAGACATTGATGATATTCTACAGCTTCATCAACGATGGTGCGGACCTTCACCGCTGCCCTCAGCACATGGCGCCTGGTATCCCCCTTTTTAACTATGAGGATAGAGAAGGTTGGATACTTTACGACCCGACAACAGACCCCTATTATCGTATTTTCGATGAGAAGCCGATAGTTAAGGATATCAATTATGTTGTCTATACCAAGAATAAAGTATTAGGCTGGGCGTTTAAGTTCGGTGTCGCAACAGACAGTCCGACATCCTCAGGAGATAATAAACAATATGAACATTGGGACAACACTTGGGATGGTCACAGTGCCATGAGTTTTACTAGCGTACAAGTAGGAGACTGGTGGAAGACAACGATAAGGTTAAAAGCGGTTGACGGCTATCATGAGAAGGGTATAGTCCTTCAGTTTGAAAAGGATGTCTATGATGAGAAATATACCCTTTTCGGAGGTAGAAGTTATGAGAAGCATAACGATACAGGATATTATGACAATGGTAGCTGGCATCCTGGTAAACCATCAGGTGTATAAACAAGTAAAGTAAGTAAGGAAATGAAAAAGATAATATCTCTTTTAGTGGCACTGCTGACATTGGCAGCATGTAGCGACACTTTGAACGAAGGTTCCAACCCAAGCAACAAGAATGGGGTGGAAGATGGGGGCATCACGCTCACCATCACACTTCCCGACTTTTCAAAAGAGGAACTGACAAGGGCTGGCGATACGGGATTGAAGAGTCTGAACGTAGTGGCTTACGATGATAAAGGAGTGTTCCTGTCGAACCAAAGCGTTTCCGCTTACGAACTTGTGTCGGGCACCGACAACACTTACGAAGTGAAAGTGCCAGTCACGGACAAGGCTACAAAGATTCATCTTGTTGCCAATGCCGGCGATTTGTCAGATACTCAATGTCAGAGTGGTTTGGACAAGGCTGCCATTTCGGGAACAATCAACACAGAGAATCCAGTCTGCTGGGGAATGATCAGCGTGTCAGACTTGATGAAGGCAAATCCGGAAATCAGTCTGCTGCGCCAGTTTGCCAAGGTAAACGTCAAGTATGAGAAGACTACATCCAGTGATTTTAACGACGACAATACGTTTGAATTGGAAAGCTTCCAGTTGTATGGTGCTGCAGACAAGGGAACCATAGCTCCCAAGGATTTTGACTATAATGCAGCAGCAGTCAATGTGCCAGATGATGCAAGCAAAGCTAATAGCGGATGGCAGACAGGCGAAACACCTTTCTATGAGACTGCCGCCGGTCAAGCCTATCTCATCGTGAAGGGTAAATATAATAGTGTGGAGTCTTACTATAAAGTATCCTTCCTTACTGACAACGACATGACAAAACCGATGGCACTGCTGCGCAACCATGCTTATACGGTGACTATCAAGCACGTCAATACCTACGGATGGCCCACAGTGGATGGGGCTATTGCAGACCCATATCCCGAGAACCGAATGAAGGTGGACGTGAAAGATGATAATCCTTTGGTTAACGATATGATAGCCTGCAAGGACTACCATCTGGGAGTAAGCGACCAAGTAAGCGGCGCATGGGATGATGAGAAGATTATCGCCACTGTCGTTACAACTATCCAAAACGGCGAGACGCCGACTTGCTCTACGTCCGATGGCTGGATAAAAGAAGATGTTACGACGATCGAAAAGACTGGCACTGTGCCGGATACTGACGGTTCAAACTCTACTACAGGTACGAAATATAAGATTTCGATTGCGGTAGAAAAAAATGAATACTCTGAGGAACCACGCACAGGAACGGTAATCGTGAAGTCGGGCGACTTGACCCGCACCATAACCGTGACCCAGAAAGGTAAGGACTTCAAGCGTTCTGGCAGAATCGTAAAGCTTGTGACATCAAGCAATGTGGGCACATCGGAAGAATATGATGACTATTTCAACAAATTCCTGCCAGGTACTCAAGGTATCAGCCCGAAGGATATGCAGAACGATATTGTCAGAAACGATGGTCTGCACTTCGGGGTGGGAACCAACATGTTCAGCTATCTGATTCCAATGAAAAAAGGTGATGTTGTGACTAATGGCGCAAACAGCGACTTGTTTAAGGTGGAGAAAGATGGAGCTAACTGGAAAGTGACGCTGAACAGCGGTGCTGACAACTATGACATCTGGATCGGCGACTTCACCATCACCTATCAGGAGAATGGACACAACATTGATATCACGTATCCCGTTTATCATTGTGGACTCTTCCACAAGATAGATGCCAGCAACCAGCCTGTTGATCAATCTCCTGTCAGCGGCCGTTTCTACTACGGTGTAGTGAAGGTGAAAGGAAAGAGTAAAACATACGTCATGCTCGACCGCAACCTCGGAGCCTCCAGCGACAGATGCTATGCTCCGGGCACCAAGGCGTTGGAAGCTAACAAGGGTGCTATTGGCGGATACTTCCATATTGCTAAAGCGAAACAGGATCAGGCAAATGCAGGTAGTCTTATCGGCAATCTGCCTAAAGGTTTCGCTATTCCCGAGAATAGTGTGTTCCAAGACATCATAGACGGCGGTAATCTGAAAGAGGAGACCCGCTACACCTTGTCGGGCGAGGCGTACAACAGTGTTGAGATAACAACAGACAATAATTCGGAGCTGCCCGTAATCTATTTGCCAGCCACAGGATATGTGGAGGGTGAGGCTTTCAGAAATGTCACCCATGTCAGCCTATGGACCCGCACGCTACTCTCAGGAAATCAGGGTTTCGACACCACCAGTCCTGAGTATGGCTTCTGGTATCGCTATTTAGATGTGTATGGTAAGATTTGCACCATGTCGAATCTCCGCTTCGTCAGCGGTAATGCAGGTAAAAACACCGGGACTTACAGGGCCATGCCAATCCGCCTGGTACATGTCCTGTAATAAACACAAGATAAGTGATAAATACAATAACATCATTTACTTATATATAATTAAAGTATAAAAACAGCTGTTTTAAAAAGAAGGGTTGGGTTTTCGGGAGAAAGTCCAGCCCTTCATTTTGTCAGGATACTCCTGACAAGGGGTCAAGACGTCACTGAGAGGTCGTCATGATAGTCCTGACGGGTGGTAAAGACGCTTCCATCGCTTATTGCCTCACTACGGCATTATATTGCCCTTTACCAGGGCAATATCTTGCCATTGCCAGGCACAAAACGATACGTCGGAAGAGAAAATCCCCACTCTCTTTTTGACTCTTCACTCTTCACCAAATCGCCTGAACCCCCGATAAACACTGGGGTTCCGAGAGGTGAAGAGTGGCGCACCACTCTTCACCACTCTTCACCTGGATATTTTTTCATCGGATTACGCTGAGTTAACAGAGCATTCTTGCTCCACGGATTACGCACGGATCCGTCAGGCGTCTGTCTTCCGTGAGGCGTCCCAGCGGATTTGCAATCCGCTGTAAAAAAATGTTCGACCTATGAAACCGGGGGATTTGCAATCCCCCCTCAATCTATAAACAGCTAGCGAAAAAATCTGGGGTGAAGAGTGGTGAAGAGTCGATCGCACTCTTCACCCTACCAAAGCAACTCATACGCAAGTCCTTACACCACTTCAGTGAAGAGTGAAGAGTATTTTTGAAAGTGGCGGATAATCGTTACATGTTACAGCGGATTACAAATCCGCAAAGAAAAGGTCGAACATTTTTTAACAGCGGATTGCAAATCCGCTGGGACGCCTAACGGAAGAAAGGAATATTTAAAATAAATATCCGCCCACCAGCTGATTTCCACTTGCACAACAGGTGTTGGGCGAGCGCATATCAGCTGTTATGCAAGCGCACAACAGCTGTTGTGCGGCTGGAGAGATAGGCTTTTCCGGCTTATACTATTAATCCTTCTGGCAACAAGTAAAGGTTACTCCGAAGACTTTATACGATAAAACGATGCAGCAACGATAGTACTTACAAGGCACAGCGATAGTACTTACAAGATGCAGTGATAGTACTTACAAGACAGCAACAAACGAGATAACTTCGAAAAACAGGAAGATAGGATTAGTATAATTTTCATTAAAAAAGCAACCTAAAAGTTGCAACAAATCGTTTTTATTCATATCTTTGCATTATACACTATGCTGCATAAAAATATGAAAGAGAAAACATTAAGATTCTTAGAGGCACATGAAAGCCATGAAGCCTCTTCATTTGTAGATGAAGCCAAGTGGAGACAGGAAAACAATGCCTGGATAAGATGGTCGCAGAGCATTGCGCTAAAAATTGTCGATTTCATGCAAGAGAACAATTTATCAAGAGCTGATATTGCTGAGCGGTTGGGATGCACTCCACAATACGTAAGCAAAATTTTGTCCGGAAAGACTAACTTCTCGTTCAAAACCATCGCAGAAATTGAACGCCGACTTGGTATTTCTTGTATGGAAAAAGCTTTTGCATAATGCCTGAAAACTCTCGCAACCCACTCTTCACCTGGATATTTTTATTCATCGGATTAAGCTGAGTTAACAGAGCATTCTTACTCCACGGATTACGCACAGAATTGAAACGGAAGCTCGACCTATTCGGTCTGTAGAATAACGCAGATTTTCCGGGTGAAGAGTGCTTTTGAAAGTGGCTTGCAGTTTCCCTATAAGTTCAGGCATCTATCGCCTGGCTTATGGGGAGAACTTGTATCTGATAATTTTATGATTTCAATTGATG
>ENA-UEOM01000972-UEOM01000972.1-human-gut-metagenome-genome-assembly--contig:-NODE-972-length-11470-cov-5.791451_pt1 | contig 11470 bp, 9 predicted proteins | sample MGYA00242993_ERZ507994 | MGnify/ENA primary metagenome ERZ507994 (study PRJEB26167, sample SAMN06115536) | human gut metagenome | host: Homo sapiens | place: China:Neimenggu | collected 2014-11-07... | reverse complement strand
ATGGGGCAGCATGCAGAGAAACATCAGCAGAAATGCCGCCAGGAACAGGATCAGAATATAGATGATAACGGGCTTCTTGCCGGTTTCCGGCGTTTCTGAGGATGCGGGCGTCACCTCGCCTCCGTCAGCTCGTTTTTCAAATTTCATGCATGAGGTCCTTTCTTTAATTGTGAGACCTTGATGACAGCCAAAGCGTCCAGCAGGTCGTTCAGATCGTCCACGCCGTAATATTCCAGCTCGATCCGACCTTTTTTGCGGCCGGGAACGATCTTCACACCGCGGCACAGCCGGGCCTTCAACTCATTTTGGGCCTCTGCCAGATAATCCACCTCGTCAGGATCTTTGGCCTGCGCCTCTTTCTTCTCGGCGGAAAGCCGTTTGACCAGAGCCTCTGTCTGCCGGACGGAGAGTCCGCCGCTGACAATGGCGTTGGCCGCGCTTTCCTGCAGGGAAGGGGAGAGGGGAACCAAAGCCCGGGCGTGACCGGCGGAAAGTTTGCCCTCCTCCACCAGCTTTCGGACGGAGGGCGTCAGTCCCAGCAGCCGCAGGGCATTGGTCACGGCGCTGCGGGATTTGCCTACCCGCTGGGCGGCCTCCTCCTGCGTCATGTGGTAGGATTCGATCAATGACTGAAAACCAGCGGCTTCTTCCATGGGATTCAGGTCCTCTCGCTGGAGGTTTTCAATCATGGCCAGCTCGGCCGCCTTGCGGTCATCGGCCTCGATCACGATGACCGGAACCTCCTGTAAGCCCGCCAGCCGGGCTGCCCGCCAGCGGCGTTCTCCGGCAATGATCTGATAGTAGCCGGATGACAGCTTTCGCACGGTCAACGGCTGAATGATGCCGTGCTGTGAAATGGAATCCGCCAGTTCCTGGAGAGATTCATCATCAAAGCGCTTCCGGGGCTGTGATGAGCAGGTCTCCACCTGTGAAATGGGAAGTGACAGACTGCCGCTGGACTCGGTTTTCATCACGTCGTCGCCTAAAAGGGCGCCGAGTCCTCTGCCGAGACCAGAGGGCTTTTGTGATGCCATAGAAACGCGCCTTTCTACGGTGTTTGCAGGAACTCGACTGCGAGTGCCTGATAGGCCTCCGCACCGCGGGAGGTGCGGTCATAGGCCGTGATGGGCTTTCCGTGGCTGGGCGCCTCAGAGAGCCGGACGTTCCGGGGGATCACTGTGGCGTAGACCTTGCCGGGGAAGTAGTGCTTGACCTCTTCCGCCACCTGCATGGCCAGATTGGTGCGCCCGTCGAACATGGTCAGCAGAACGCCTTCCAGCGCCAGCTTCGGGTTCAAAGAGCGCCGCACAATGCGAACCGTGTTCATCAGGTCGCTGAGACCTTCCAGAGCGAAATACTCGCCCTGAACCGGAACCAAAATGCTGTCAGCAGCACAGAGGGCGTTCAGCGTCAAAAGCTCCAAAGACGGCGGGCAGTCAATGAAAATGAAGTCATATTCCGCCGCCAGCTGGTCCAGCGCGTCTTTCAGAAGAAATTCGCGGCGGTCCATGCCGATGAGCTCAATGCCGGCGCCGGCCAGTGCCTTGTTGGAGGGAAGTACGTCTCCGTATCGGGTGTGCACCACCGCGTCTGCGGCGGGCACGTCGGAGACCAGCACCTCGTAAATGCCTTTGGAAACGGTTTTGTCCACGCCCATGCCGGAAGTGGAATTGGCCTGTGGGTCAAAGTCGCAAAGCAAGACGCGCTTGCCCTGCTCCGCCAGTGCTGCTGCCAGATTGACACAGGTGGTGGTTTTGCCCACGCCGCCTTTTTGGTTTACGATGGAAATGATTTTTGCCACAGGCCACCTGCTTTCCGGGCCACAGCCCTGTTTGATGCACGGCATAAGTGCCGTGGAGCATTGCGGTGCAATGACTCAGCAAATAGTATTATAACAAGGAGCCTGCGGCGTTTCAAGGCGTTCCTGTAAAAAAATGCGGTTTTGCAGTATTTTTTATAAAAACAATTTTTGGGAAACTCAGATTCTACTGGTTTCACGTGAAACATTTTGTTGGCGGCGGCTGTAAAGGAAACTCCACTGACAAAAGTCAGCGGAGTTGTTTCACGTGAAACATGAAGCGGAAGCGAGAGCGCTTCACGGCAGATCGGTTTGCAGCAGCAATCCGCTGCGGGGCGGCAATGTCAAGGGAATTGCATTGTCAGTTGGGATGAAGCGCTGACTGGTAAGCAGATCCCGGGCAGGCGGAGCAGACCAGGGCAGCGATAAGGCCTGAGACACATCAGCGGCATTGACCACGGTGGTCAGAAGCTGACCATCCAGCTCCCGTGCAAAGATCAGCAGGGGACCGGAGGTCCAGATCCAATGAAGAACGCCGGCTTGCAATGCCGGGAAGGAGCGCCGGAACCGGGCCAGCTCCGCAAAGTGTGCCTTGAGATCAGTATCTTCCTGTGCCCAAGGATAGCCGGCCCGGTTAAAGGGATCTTCCCAACCCTCCATAGCAGCTTCATCTCCGTAATAGACGGTGGGCGCACCGGGGAAGGTAAAGAGGATCAGTGCCGCCAGCCGCAGCCGCTCCAGGCCAATCTGGCGCTGGGCGGGGGAGAGGCGGTACGCTGCCCGGTCTGCCTTGCTGTCCGGTACGCTGTCCGCACCTAAAACAGTAAGGATGCGAGGGGTATCGTGGGTACCAAGGAAGTTCATCAGGGAGAGGAATGCCTCCGGCGGGTAGTTTTCACGGAGGGTTTCCAGCGTTTCCCGGAAATCGTCAGCGTCTCCACCCCGCAGGTAAGCGATGAGCGCCGTGCGGAAGGGGTAGTTCATGACTCCGTGAAGCTCATGGCCAAGCAGATAGTGCCGCCGCTGAGAGTAGGCCACCTTGGTGGTGGCGTCCTCCCTGACTTCGCCCAAAAGGAAGCTGTCCGGGGCGGTTTCCTCCATAGCGGTACGAATTTCGGCAATAAAGTCATCCGGCAGCTCATCGGCTACGTCCAGCCGCCAACCAGAAGCCCCGGCCCGGAGCCAGTGACGCACCACGGAGTCCTGTCCCCGGATGATGAAGTCCCGGTAGTCCGGCTCGTTCTCCTGAACGGCAGGCAGCGTCATGATCCCCCACCAGGCGTCATAATCCGTAGGCCAGGGATGGAAGGAAAACCAGTTGAAATAAGGGGAATCGGTGCTTTGGGCCGCGCCTACGCCAGGATAGAAGCCGTCGGCGTTGAAGTAGCGGCTTTGAGAGCCGGTGTGGTTGAATACACCGTCTAAAATCACCCGGATGCCACGCTGTTTTGCTTCCCGGCAAAGGCGGCGGAAATCCTCCTCGGTGCCCAGCATGGGGTCGATGCGAAGGTAGTCGGCTGTGTTGTAGCGGTGGTTGGAGGCGGATTCAAAAATAGGATTCAGATACAGCACGGTGACGCCCAGAGCGGCCAGATCATCCAGCTTGGCGGTGATGCCATTGAGAGAGCCGCCGAAAAAGTCCCGGTTTCGTACCTCGCCGTCTGGGTCTGGCGCCCAAACGGGCTGGTCGTTCCAATTCTTATGGACCCAACGGTTTCCCACCAGACCGGTGGGGTCCGGGAGGGAAAGACGGCAGAAGCGGTCCGGGAAGATCTGATAGACCACACCACCGCCAAACCACAGAGGGGTGGCCGTTTTCTCGTAGACGGTGAGCTGCCAGCTTTGGATCTCCCCGGTCTCCTGCCAGCCGGATTGATCCAACAGGGCCGTGGAGCCATCGGAGCGGATCAGGCGGAAATGATACCAGAGCAGCTCCGGTTCTGAGGGGGCGGTGAGGACGCCGGTGAAGCGGGTACGTTCACCGTCCACAGCCTCCGGCAGAAGCTCCATCTGGATCTCTTCACCGGAAAATTCCCGCCGCGCCACCAGGACACAGCGGGAATAGCCATCCCGGGTGAGGGGACGGACATGAAACATGACCTCGCTGCCGCAAGGGACAGCGCCAAAGGGCTTTTTACAGAACTCACTGCGGGAGTCGAACACAAAGGGATCACGCATGGGAGAGACCTCCGAATCAAGGAATCAGTTGATTTTCCGGGAGAATGGACGCCGTGTCCTCCCGGTCAAAGTAAGCGTTGATAATGTCCACAGCGGTGGTGGCCAGAACCGCGCCGGCGTCAGCCTTTTCCAATACCAAAGCTACGGCGATCTCCGGCTCGTCATAGGGCGCGAAGGCTACGAACACGCCGTTTTTCATGGAGCCGCCGATCTGGGCGGTACCGGTTTTCGCACCGGCGGAGACCACGCAGTTCTGGAAGGGACCGGCCACGGAGCCGCCGTTGGTGGTGTAGCCAAGCATACCCTTTTTCACAGCTTGCAGGGTGGAATCGCTGATGTTCAGGGTGTTGAGGGGTTCTGTGTCGCCAGTGGCGATGATCTCAGAGTTGTCATAGGATTTGACACTTTTCAGAAGATGGGCGGGGTAATGCTTGCCGCCGGAGACAAGAGTGGCAATGTAGTTGGCAAGCTGCAACGGGGTATATTCCTGATTGGCCTGACCAAAGGCTGCCCAAGGGGCCTGATCCTGACCGCTTTCGTTGACAGCCTGCCGACCTGTGCTTTCACCGACCTCAATGCCGGTGGGCTCGCCGAGGCCCAGAGCGGAATAGTATTCGTTCAGTGTGTCCAGTCCCATGCGGTAGCCCATTTCCATGAAATAGGTGTTGCAGGAATTGGTGATGGCGCTGGTGACGTTCATTTTGCCGTGTCCGCTGCGCTTCCAGCAATTCGTTTTGTTTTCCCAAGTGGCACTGGGATATTTCCAGTAGCCGGGGTCAAAAATGGTCTCGGTGGTGGTGGTGACACCGGATTCCAGCGCCGCCACAGCGGTAGCGGGCTTCAGGGTAGAGCCGGGAGCGTAGGGAGAGGAGGTGGCCCGGTTGAAAATGGGCTTGGCGGGATCGGCGGACAATTCATTGTAGTCCTTCCGATAAGTGGAGAGGTCATAGGTGGGGCAGGAGGCCAGGGCCAGGATCTCCCCGGTGCCGACCTTGATCACAGCGGCGGCGGCACCCCGGCTGTCCAGATGGTCTTTCTGGTTTAACTGGGCTACCTTGACGGCCAAAGTATCCTCCACCGCCTGCTGGAGCTTGAGATCCACCGTCAGCTCCACGGTATAGCCGGAGCGGGGCTCTACACTATAATATTCACCGGTGACCTTGCCGTCGCTGTTGACGGAGATCATCCGCTTGCCGTCCGCACCCCGGAGGTAGTCCTCAAAGGCGGCTTCTGCACCGGAGAGGCCGATGGTGTCATCCATCCGGTAGCCACGCTCCTTCAAATCATCGGTATAGTCGGAGATGCCGCCCACGGTGCCTAAAATATGGGCAGCGTAGGTGGTGGCGTACCGCCGGGCGGAGGAGCGGATGATCTTGGCCCCCTGAAACTGGCCGTCGCTGATGAGGGAGCAGAAAGCCACGTCTACATTCTGCGCCAGAACGTAGGCGTTGTTGTTGGCGCCCAGCTTCCGCAGCTTCAATTCGTACCGGACACCCAAGATCAGGCGGGCGTCGCTGTCGGAATAATTGTCGGAGAGCTTCATATCCTCCCGCATCCAGTCGAAGAGCTTGGCGGGCGTGACGCCAGCGTTCAGCAGGAGGGAATTGGTCAGCGCGGCGCTGTTGGTCTGCTTCAAAAGCTCCGTATCCTTGGCGGTGGCCGGGTCCAGAGCAGTTTCACCCTTCTTGGGGGGCTTCAGCAGCTCCGGGTGCTGGCGGACATAGGCGGCCAGCAGCTCCCGGGTGGGCTTCAGGTCTCGAAGGTAGGAGAAAAAGCGGCTCTTCTGCGTGTCGGTAAGGGTATCTATGGTGAAATGGGCCGCGCCGTCCAGGGAGAGGGGGAGGTTATCCTCCCAAGTGACCCTCTGATCCCGGCAGAGAGTGACCAGACGGAGGATGGCGTCATTCTGGTTTTCACCGGGCTTCAAAAGAGAGGCGTCAAAGGTCAGGCTGTAAGTGGATTGGTTGGTCACAAGGGTCCGGCCGGAGCGGTCAGTGATGATGCCCCGGGAGGCCTCCACATTTTCCATGCGGGTGATGGTCTGAATGGATTTGGCCAGATATTCCTCGTGGTGAACAACCTGGGTATTGAAAAGGACCACCAGATAAATGGCCAGCACTGCCAGCGCCATGGCAGCCATGACGCGGAATCTGGTGAGTTGGGAGGGGCGTTGGTTCATGATTACCTCCGTGGAAAGTCCTTAATCGTCAACATGAACGCGGAGATAGACCCGGCGGAACAGCCAGGTCATAGGCAGGCTCCACAGCAGGGAGACGCACAGCTCCCGCAGGGTGACGGACATGGCCGCACCCCATGCGGGATGGCCCTGAGCCCAAAGGACAATGCAGTGGAAGATGCCTGTCAGCAGATAGGCGGGCAGAGCCGCGGCGGCAGAGCAGAGATACCCAGCTGGGATCAGACTCTGGGACAGCAGTCCGGCGGCGAGGCCCACAAAGGGGAGGATCAGGGTATAAAAGCAGGAAATGGGGGAGGGGAGCAGCAGGTCGCAGAAAACGCCACAGGCAAGGGCGTAGACCGTGCCGGCAGCGGGGCCCTCAAAGGTGGCGGGGAGGGCGGCAATCAGGGGATAGAGAAAGGGGATAACGCCCCAGATGGTCACACGCTGGAGAAAAGCGGCCTGAACAACGACCCAGACCAGCCCGGCCAAAGTATACAGAGTCCATTTAAAAATCGTGGCGCTGCGGGCCAGCAAGGGGAATCCCTCCCTTCTGTAATGGTGGATGAACGGTAAGCGGTCAGCTTACGATCTCAAAGGATTTGATGATGCACACCTCCGTGAGACTGTTCAGGTCGGCGGCGGGGGTGAGGATGGCGTAATTAGAGGTGTCGGAATCGTCGGCCCGAAGCTCGGAGACAGAGCCGATGACCAGATCCGGGGGCAGATAGCCGCCCAGACCGGAGGTAACTACCAGGTCGCCCTCCAACAGCTGGCAGGAGGCGGGGAGGGAATCCAGCTTCAGCTTACCGTCGTCCATCAGGGCGAAATCGCCGCCGGCAATGCCGATGTCCTTGGTCCGGTAGACACGGGCGCCCAAGGAGGTGTCAGTGTCGATCACGGTCAAAACCGTGGACCAGTCGTGGCCCGCTTTGCTGATGCGGCCCACCAGGTTGCCGTTTCCGTCGATAACGCAGTCACCTAACTCTACGCCGTGGGCTGTGCCCTTGTTCAGAGTCAGGGAGGCGGTCCAGTTGGTGACACCCCGCTCCGTGACGGTGGCGGTCTCGAAGTCGCTGAGGTCCCGGCGCTGCTGACGCAGATCCAGCAGGTCCCGGAGAAATACATTTTCCTGACTGGCGGCCTCGCCTTGACGAACGGTGGCCTCCATTTCCGCGATCTGCTTTTTCAGGGCCTCATTTTCCGCTTTCAGGGCGGTGACGTCCTCATAGTAATTCTGCTTGTCGGTGAACCAGCCGGATACGGAGGTGCAGACTGCCCGGAAAGGACTGGTAATGGTGTTGGCCAGATCCACCAGCGGGGAGGCGTTGGTGCTGAAATAGGACAGCAGAGCCAGCGCCACGGCAATCACCGCCCCGGCGAAGAGGATCCATAATCCGTGATTTCTCAGAAAATCCTTCAAGGAAGTTCTCCTTCTAAAAAGTTAAAACGCAATCGATTACAATAGCTTAATGCCAAACTGAGCCAGCATCCGGCTCAGACGCAGGACAGGCAGGCCCATGACGTTGAAGAAGTCGCCCTCCAGACGCTCTACCAGCAACGCGCCCTTGCCCTGAACACCGTAGGACCCGGCTTTGTCCATAGGCTCGCCGGTGGCAATATAGGCCCGCAGCTCGGATTCCTCAGCGGGGCGGAACACCACGCCGGTGGCTTCGCTTTCCGTGAGTACACGGTCTCCCTGACGGACGGTGACGCCGGTGCAGACCGTGTGGCGGCGGCCCTGCAGCGCGGTGAGCATCCGCAGCGCGTCGGCCTCATCCTGAGGCTTGCCCAGACGCTGGTCATCCAGAAATACCATGGTGTCGGCGGTGATGACGATCTCCTCCGGGGTGCAGAGCTTGGCGGCGGCATCCGCCTTTTCCCGGGAGATGTATTCCACGATCTGCGCCGGGGTGAGACCCGCCGGGTAGTGCTCGTCCGTCTGGGGCACCCGGATGTCAAAATCCGTGATGCCGATGCGGTTCAATAATTCCTGCCGCCGGGGGGAGCCGGAGGCCAAAACGATGCGAGACATGGCGGCCCTCCTTACTTGCCGGTGGAGCCGAAGCCGCCCCGGTCGGGACCGGTGAGGTGCTCCACACGGGTAAAGACGAGAGGGGGCTGGTTCTTCATAATGCGGAACTGGGAAATACGGGTGTTCTTGTCGATGTGGACATCCCGTGTGGCGTACATGGGAACGCGCCACTGGTCATTGTCGCCCCGGTAGGTGTAGTCCACCACACCCATGGAGTTGGCTTGCAGCAGACCGTAGTTCTTAAAGGTGGAACTGCGGGGCACCACATGGGCCTCATAGCCCTCCGGCAGCTCGATGGCGACGCCCAAGGGGATCAGGCGGAATTCTCCGGCCTTCATATCCACATCCTCGGCGGCGTGGAGGTCGATCCAGTCGGATTTGCCTGCCACATAGCATAGCTCGTCGATGCCGTCCACAAAATATTTTACCTTGATCTCTTCCATGTAAAACTCCAAAATTAAAAACAAATTGTATTATATGGCTTCTATTATACAAATAGAACTGAAAATCGCCTGAAAAAGCGGGAGAATCCCGGTGAGATTCTGCCGTCGGGTCAATCCACACCGCGGTAGTAGAGTCCCCGGGTGAAGGGGCCGGAGGCGGGGGCACCGGTCTGGTAGGCCCGGAAAATGTCCGCACATTCCGCAGGTGCTTCCGTGGTGAACCGCAGGCGGGCATAGGTCAGGCCACAGTGCTTCCACTCGGGCTTGTCCGCCAGCCACACCGGCGCACTGTTCTGGATCTCCGTCCGGTGGCCGTAGGCCGGGAGCAGCGGGAACTTTGCCCCGGTGCGGTCCTGAAGATCGTTTGGCTTGCGGCAGGGAGCCTGCTGGGGGACGGCGTCACCCGCTTCGGACAGGTGGCAGCCGGTTTCGTTCTGCACCAGACAGTTTTCCGTGATCATCAGGGGCAGTCGGCCGTAGACGATGGCCTCTGCCGGGATCAGCTTTTGGATGTCCCGCATCTGTGGGAACCGCAGCTCGAAGGACAGGCAGGCGGAGGAGAGCTCCTTGCGCCGGAGATAGTCCAGAGAGCGACTGTTGAACACGTTGAGACCGAAGTCACCGCAGATAGTCAGTCCCGCGTCCCGCAAAAGGGGCAGATGGCCGATGTTCCCCGCCAGAGCGGAGGTGACGCCCAGCTTTTTGGCGTGAGCCAGCCACGTCTGGAGCTGGGGTTCATTTCGGTCCCGCCAGACACGGGGAAGAATGGCGCACCACTCCCCGGCAAAGTCCGGCAGCGCGTCCCGCTCCGCCAGCAGCTCCAAGGGGAGGTCGATGTGAGCGGGGGCCAGGGGCAGCAGCGCTTCTGCCTGCGCCCAGGTTGTGACGGAAACGGTCAGGGCCGGGGTATCGGCGGTGCAGTCCAGATCCGGCAGGGGGGAGAAGTCCTGTTCCCGGCGGACCGGAACGGCACAACGGGTGTTCTCCAAGGCGGCCAGAGCATCCCGGCGCAGGGCGTTTACCGCCCCGGCGGAGAGAAACAGGCCGTCTGCTACATCGGCGGAGCCGTCCGTACAGCGGAAGGCGGTGCCGCCTGTCTTTTGCAGGCGGGCTTCCAGATCGGAAGCCGTCAGTGCCTTGTTCTGAGCCGGCTCCGGGATGGGGCCTTCGGCGGCGGCCACATGGCCGCCATCGTCCCAAACTGTCAGGGAAACCGGCTGTCCGGCCTGACAGGAGCAGGAGAAATGGATGGGAACGGTGCAGGCGTCGTCCTTTTCGTATTTGGCTCGGGCGGCGGCAAACAATTCCTTCGGCTCCGGGGTGTTTTCAGGGCGGGTGCCGAACATGGCGGGGCCGTGGCGACCCTGCCAGTAGTCCGCTGTAAAGCCGGAGCGGGAGAAGGCCAGCTCCAGATCCTTTTTTTCGGCGGCGGTGGGCTTCCGGCCCTCCCGGATCAGACGGGCGTAAATGTCCGTGATGACCGCCACATATTCCGGGCGCTTCATGCGGCCTTCCAGTTTCAGGCAGCTGACATCCATTCGCTCCATGTCGGAAATGCGGTCAGCAAGGCAGCTGTCCTTCAGACTGAGTGGGTAGGTGTTTTTGGCGGGGCCGTTGAAGCCGTAGGGCAGGCGGCAGGGCTGGGCGCAGGTGCCCCGGTTGCCGCTGCGTCCGCCAATGAGGGCGCTCATTTCGCACTGGCCAGAGTAGCACATGCAGAGAGCACCATGGCCGAAGATCTCGATCTCGGCGGGACAGGCCTTGCAGATGGCGGCGGTGTCCTCCCGGGAGCACTCCCGGGCGAGGACCACCCGCTCGCAGCCGTCCCCATAGACCTCGTTGGCACCGCCGGCGGTAAAGACGCTCATCTGGGTGCTGGCGTGGAGGGGGAGGTCCGGCAAGGCCTCCCGCAGCAGGGCAAACAGGCCCCAGTCCTGCACCAGCACGGAGTCCACCCCGAGACGGCAGGCCGTCCGGGCGGCATCTAAGGCCAGAGGCAGCTCCCGGTCCGTCAGCAGGGTGTTCAGGGTCAGAAAGACCCGGACGCCCCGGAGATGGCAGTACCGGATGGCATCGGCGAATTCTTCGTCAGAAAAATTTTTGGCGCTCCGGCGGGCGTTGAAGCTCCCCCAACCCAGATAGACCGCACCGCAGCCGCTCTGGACAGCGGCCCGAAGTGCTTCCGGAGATCCGGCGGGAGAGAGCAGTTCCAGAGCCATTACTTGCGGTTGTCCAGACGCTGCTGAAGGCGGAAGATCTCCCGTTTCAGCTCGCTGACCTCGGCCTGAGCCTTGGAAGCCTCGTCCAGATAGCCTTTGATCTGGCTCCGAAGCTGCTCGGCGGCGGCCTGAGATTTGAACAGCTCGTCCGTCAGGTTGACGGCAGTGAGCACGGCGGCGTCAGTGCGGCCCACCTTGGCATCGTTCATGACCTCGGTCATTTTGTCGCTGACACAGCTTCCTACCTTCTGCATGTAGGCGGAAGTCTCGTCCGCTACCAAGGTGTATTCCTCTCCGCAGATGGTGATGACAACACGGTTTGCCATTTGCGCATCCTCCTTTTCTATGTACGTCCTGCGTTGGGACGCAATACACAATATTACAGCATCCAGTATAGCACAAAGGCCGCAGGTGTTCCACAAAAATCGTGGGAAATCGAAAAAGTTTACAACTCGCTGACGGCCCTCTTGCCGTGGGGAGAGATTTCGTGTAGAATAAGGGCTGAATGAAAAGGAAAGAGGCTGTCGATAAAGTAGTAAATTCTCCGCAACGGTAAGGTAGGGCAGCCGTTAGCGGCTTTGCCGCTTTACGGATGCTGCATACCCCTTGCGGGTAAAGGGT
>ENA-UEOM01000971-UEOM01000971.1-human-gut-metagenome-genome-assembly--contig:-NODE-971-length-11474-cov-6.996841_pt1 | contig 11474 bp, 8 predicted proteins | sample MGYA00242993_ERZ507994 | MGnify/ENA primary metagenome ERZ507994 (study PRJEB26167, sample SAMN06115536) | human gut metagenome | host: Homo sapiens | place: China:Neimenggu | collected 2014-11-07... | reverse complement strand
GACACTGCGCATGGCATATTTTCTTAACTCTTAATTCTTAATTTTAAATTCTTAATTCTTTGTTCGGAGTTAAGACAATAGTTCTTCTTGCGGGAGTTAGGGAGTTAAGAGGAGTTAGATGGAGTTAGAGGGCAAAGGCTCTTTGCGCCGCCACGGCCATGGCCGCCCAACAGCCTGTAAACAAGCACGTTGCGAAACGTGCCGTATCAGACAGCGAAACGGCACGTATGACCATGCAAAACGGCACGCCTTGAATGACGAAACGGCTTGTATGGCAACTCCAGGCGGATGCGCATGGCCTGCAAGGCCATTCAGTCGTCGAAGTCGGAGTTGCGGTAAGCGAATATGAGCGGATAGAAAAAGCCGCGCACCGCGCCCATCAGTCCGCCGGCCTTTGCCTTATTATAATATGTGGAACGGCGATGCCTCATGCAACAAAGGCACAGGCGCAGCAATGGCAATGCGCCCGGCGAGAGCATGCAACGGGCCATGGTGTGCTCTGTGCGCAACGCATCCGATGCCGTCTGGGCACAGACATGGGTGTAAAGGCGGCGCCACTTGGCCTTGTGCTGCAGCTGGCGGTAATGGCGGTAGCCCACCACATAAGGGGCAAGCGGGCCAAGGGCGGCAGCTGCGGCGCCGACAGAAGGCCCACCGCCCACCCTCCTGGCCGCCTCGTCCGGGTGGGTGCGGTGCCAGTTGAGCGGCTCGGCAATGTAGGTTATGGCCTTGTCGCGATAGAAATAAGCGTTGAGCGCAAGGCTCCAGTCGTAGATGATGCAGTCGAGCCACGCCCCCTCGCGCTGCACATAGTCGCGGCGCAGCAGCATGGTGTGGCCCGCAAAGCCGTGGAAAAGCAACGCCTTGAGCGAATGCTGCGGCTCCACCCGGCGGGCACCCTCAAGGCGGCTGCCGCGCACGTGGGCCGAGAAGCAGATGTTGTGGCCGCCGATGGCCTCGACCTGGCGGGCTATCTTGTCGGCAAACCACACGTCGTCCTGGTCGGAAATGGCCACGAAGTCGGCCGTGGCACGCATGACGGCCGACTTGAAGTTGAGGTTGTAGCCAAGGTTGCGCCCGTTGACATAGAGGCTGATGAAGGGGTAACGGGCGGCATATTCCCTGACAATGGCCACGGTGCCGTCGGTCGAACGGTCGTCTTGCACAATGAGCCTGTGTATCGGATAGGTCTGCCCGATGATGGAGTCGAGCTGCTCGCGCAGGTAGCGCTCGCCGTTGTAGGTGCACATCACCACATCCACCGTCTTGCTTGTGTCCATGATCAATGCTTGCGTTTGAACAACTTGTTGACAATAAACTGCTGGCACTCATTGAGGATGTGGACGCGGGCCACACGCATAACAGCGTAATACAGCACGACGGCCACGGCTATGCGCGCCACGAGCAGCACGGCCATGTTGCCTATCCACGCCGTGGCAAAGTAGGTGGCGGCCATCACCGCCATGGCGGCGAAGGCAAAAGGAAGCGTGTCGCGCATGAACATCACGAAGCCGTAGCCAGTGAGCCGGCGCACAAAAAAGTGCCACACAAGCACCCACAGCAGGTTGAGCGCCGTATAACCCACCACCATCGAGCGTATGCCGAGCGGCCAGATGCACACCATCAGCACTATAGAGGCCAGCCCCAGGCCGCACGTGCACCACAGGTTGACACCCGATCGCCCGCAGCTGAGCACCACATTAGACAGGAATGTGTGCAGAGGCATGACCGCGCCGCTGATGCACAGTATCTGCATCAGCCCGGCCGAGAACAGCCATTTGTCGGTTATGGCCAGCACTATGAACTCGCGGGCCACAAGGCCGAGGCCGAACAGCAGCGGGAACGACACGAAAGAGATGAGCCTCACCATCTTGCGCATGGCACCGAGGCGGCGCGAGCTCTGCCCGCTGAGGTCGGCCAGCACCGGCTGCGTCACCTGCTGCACGGTGCCCTGCACGAGGTAATAGCACTTGTTGTCCCACTGATAAGCCTGGTTGTAGCACCCCGTGGCGTATGGCGAGAAGTAGCGTCCCAGCAAGATGTTGAGCACATTGCTGTTCACATTGTTCAGTATGCCGGTGGCAAGCACCTTGACGCTGAAGCGGAACATGCGCCTGACAGGGCCGAAGTCGATGCGCAACGACGGACGCCACGGCGAGCACCGCCACAGCAACACGGTGTTGACACCCACGAAGACAAGCCCCTGGGTGGCCAGCGACCAGTAGCCCAAGCCCGAGAAAGCCATGCTCACGCCAACTATGTTGGAACAGAGCACGGCCGTCATCCCGGCCTTCGCCTGCTGCTTTACCATGAGGTTTTTGAACAGGTAGGCCGACTGGGCTGTGGCAAAGCTGGCAAAAAGTATGTTGAGAAAGGCATAACGGCACAGCGGCACGAGCTTGTCGGTATGGTAATAGTCGGCTATCAGCGGTGCACAAAAGAAGAGCAGCGCATACATGGCCGTGCCTACAATGACATTAAACCAGAACACCGAGTTGTACTCCCGGTGTCCTGGTTGCTTTATGTTGGTAAGGGCCACGGTGAAACCACTGTTCTGCAGCGTTATGGCAATCTGCGGGAAGATGGTTATCATGGCTATCATGCCGTAGTCGTCGGGTGATAGCAACCGCCCATTATGCCGAAGCACAGTCCGAGCGCCTGCTGGATGAAGTTGTTCATCCCGCCCCAAAGTATTCCCTTGGCCGTTTTCTCCTTCAGCGATTCCATTGAGCGGTGTTGTCAATAAGCCTGCAGGGCGCTGTGTCAGCACACCTTGCTGCCGGGGTTCACCTTGCGCAGTATGGTGGTCACGCTCAGCGAGCCGTCAAAATTCTCGGCCGAGAGTATCATTCCCTGGCTCTCTATGCCCATGAGCTTGCGCGGCGCGAGGTTGGCAATGAACAGCACGTCTTTGCCCACGAGCTCTTCGGGCTCGTAAAACTTGGCTATGCCGCTGACGATGGTGCGGTCGGTGCCGCTCCCGTCGTCTATTGTGAACTTGAGCAACTTGTTTGCCTTCTTCACCTTCTCGCAGGCCTTGATGTGCCCTACGCGTATGTCAATCTTCTCGAAGTCGGCAAAATCGACCGTAGCCTTCACCGGGTCGGCCTTGTGGGCAGCGGCCTCGTTGGCCTTCTTGGCGTCGTCGAGCTTCTTGAGCTGGTAGTCAATGGCCTCGTCGTCAATCTTCTCGAAGAGCAACTCAGGCTCGCCGAGCTTGTGGCCGGGGGCCAGCAGGTCTGTGCGCCCGAGGCTTCCCCAGTCGGCCCCGTCCATGTTTATCATCCTGCGCAGGCGGGCGCTGCTGAACGGGAGGAACGGCTCGAAGGCTATTGCGAGGTTGGCCACAATCTGGAGCGACACATATAATATGGTCTCGACGCGCTTCGGGTCGGTCTTCCATACCTTCCACGGCTCGCACTCGGTGATGTACCTGTTGCCAATGCGGGCCAGGTTCATGGCCTCCTTCTGGGCATCGCGGAACTTGAACACGTCGAGCAGTGCCTCGACCTTCTGCTTCACGTCCTTGAACTCGTCGAGCGCGGCATGGTCGGTCGGCGTGAGCTCGCCGCAGGCAGGCACCACCCCGTCCCAGTATTTCTTGGTAAGCTGGAGGGCACGGTTGACGAAATTGCCATAGACGGCCACCAGTTCGTTGTTGTTCCTGTCCTGGAAATCGCGCCAGGTGAAGTTGTTGTCCTTGGTCTCGGGGGCGTTGGCAGTGAGCACATAGCGCATCACGTCTTGCTTGCCCGGCATCTCCAGCAGGTAGTCATGAAGCCATACGGCCCAGTTGCGCGACGTGGATATCTTGTCGTTCTCAAGGTTCAGGAACTCGTTGGCCGGCACATTGTCGGGCAGTATGTAGCCTCCGTGGGCCTTGAGCATCGACGGGAACACTATGCAATGGAACACAATGTTGTCTTTTCCGATGAAATGCACGAGCCGGGTCTCGGGGTCTTTCCACCATTTCTCCCAGTCGTCGGGCATCAGTTCCTTTGTGTTTGATATGTAGCCGATGGGCGCGTCAAACCACACATAGAGCACCTTGCCCTCAGCCCCGTCCACGGGCACGGGTATGCCCCAGTCGAGGTCGCGCGTCATGGCGCGCGGCTGGAGGTCGAGGTCGAGCCAGCTCTTGCACTGGCCGTAGACGTTAGGGCGCCACTCCTTGTGCCCCTCGAGTATCCATTGCTTGAGCCAGTCCTGGTATTCGTTCAATGGCAGGTACCAGTTCTTGGTTTTCCGCAGCACAGGCTTGGAGCCGCTGATGGCCGACTGCGGGTTGATGAGCTCCGTCGGGTCAAGGTCGCTGCCGCATTTCTCGCATTGGTCGCCATAGGCCTTGGGGTTATGGCAGTGCGGGCACTCGCCCGTGATGTATCTGTCGGCGAGGAACTGGTGGGCCTCCTCGTCGTAGTATTGCTCGCTCTCGCGCTCTATGAGCTTGCCGTCGTCATAGAGCTTGCGGAAGAAATCCGACGCCGTCTGGCTGTGAATGCCCGACGTGGTGCGGCTATAGATGTCGAATGAAATGCCGAAATCCTCGAAACTCTTCTTTATCATGGCGTGATAACGGTCGACGACAGCCTGCGGCGTGATGCCCTCTTTCTTGGCGCGGATGGTGATTGGCACACCGTGCTCGTCGCTTCCGCAGATGAACCGCACGTCCTCACCCTTGAGCCTGAGGTAGCGCACGTATATGTCGGCCGGCACATACACACCGGCCAAATGGCCAATATGCACACCCCCGTTGGCGTATGGCAGTGCTGCCGTGACGGTGGTGCGCTTGTAATGCTTCTCTTCCATATTCGAGTGATGTATCTATTGTTTGCTTTTTATTTTGGTGCAAAGTTAATGCAAATTATCGATTAACCGAAAGGAAAGCAGATATTTTTACGCCGCGGCACTGCCGAAAGCCCGGCACGGCAGCAACAGACAAACCGAACAATAACGCCGACCAATGCCACAAAGGGCACGCCACCGGCGCCACCGCATGCCATAATTGCGCGCGAAGGATTAATAAAACATAAAAATTTGTCGGAATTTCTTCTAATACAGAATTAGATGTTTATCTTTGCAGCAGTGTAAAACGAAAGGAGGCAGGCTGCAAGCTAACCAGGCTGCAGGCTAACAGCACGCATATCCTTGTAAATATCTAATAAAATGCAAAAGAAGAATCTTGTTTTCTTGTCAGCCGCATCATTGTTGTTGCTGACATCGTGTTCGAAGCTTGGCCCGCTGACGGCCGACAACTTCAAGGTGGTTCCCAACCCGCTGGAATCTCACGCCGGACAGGTGCCTGCCACAATCAACGGCTCCTTCCCTGAGAAGTACATGAAGAAAAAGGCTGTTGTCACCGTTACTCCGGAGCTGCGCTACGGCAACGGGCAAGTGGCACGCGGCACAAGCGCCACGTTCCAGGGCGAGAAGGTGGAAGGCAACGACCAGACCATCTCCTACCAGGTAGGCGGCAACTACACAATGAAGACCAACTTCAAGTATGTGCCCGAGATGCAGAAGAGCGAGCTCTACCTCACCTTCGACGCCAAGATAGGCAAGAAAGAAAAGGAAATACCTGCCGTGAAGGTGGCCGACGGCGTGATTGCCACTTCAGAGCTGGTGGGCCGCACTGTGAAGAGCGCCCAGGCCTGCATTGCCCCCGACTCGTTCCGCCGCGTGACAGAAGCAAAGCAAGTTGCCAACATCAAGTTCCTCATCCAGCAGGCCAACCTGCGCAAGAGCGAGCTGAAGAACAACTCGGTTACAGAATTCGTGGAGTTGCTCAAGAAAATCAACGCAGACAAGGAAGGCCTCAACCTGAACAACATAGAGATATCGGCTTATGCATCGCCTGACGGAGGTGTGGAGCTGAACGACAAGCTTGCCAACCAGCGCCAGAAGAACACCGAGAAGTATGTTGACCAGCAGCTCAAGAAGGCAGAACTGGCCGACGCCAACGTCGACGCCAAGTACACCGCACAAGACTGGGAAGGCTTCCAGGAGCTCGTGCAGGCATCGAACATACAGGACAAGGATGTCATCCTGCGCGTCCTCTCGATGTACAAAGACCCCGAAGAGCGTGAGCGCCAGATCAAGAACATGAGCGCCGGATTCCGCGAGCTGGCCGACGGCATCCTGCCGCAGCTGCGCCGTTCGCGCATGACCATCAACTATGAGGTCATCGGCCGCGACGACGACCAGATACTGGCACAGTATAAGGAAGACCCGAAGCAGCTCAGCGTAGAGGAGCTTCTGTATGCCGCAACGCTCAAAGACAACGCCGACGAGCAGGAGCAGATATATAAGACAACGACCGAGGTTTACCCCAACGACTGCCGCGCATATAACAATGTAGCCACCATAGAGTATGCCAAGGGCAACTACGACGAGGCCAAGAACTACCTGCAGAAGGCCCTTGCCATCGACGCAAACAACGGAGAGGCCAACGCCAACCTCGGCTTGCTGGCATTGCAGGCTGGCGACGCCAAGACAGCAGAGACCTACATATCGAAGGCTTCAAACGCCAACGGCCTGGCAGAAGTGCTCGGCAACCTGCACCTGGCACAGGGCAACTACGCCCTTGCAGAGCAGGACTTCGCCAAAGTCAACTCAAACAGCGCCGCGCTTGCCCAGATTCTGAACAAGAACTACTCTGCTGCGTCAAACACGCTCAACAACATAAAGAACTCTGACGGCATGACCGACTACCTCAAGGCCATACTCTATGCACGCCAGGGCAACAACACAGAGGCTGCCAACGCTCTGCGCAGCGCTGTGAGCAAGGACGCCTCGCTGGCTGCCTACGCCGCCAACGACCTCGAACTGGCTAACGTCAGCAAGTAAAAACGGCACACTTCACTTCACATAAGGAGAGGGAACGAGCAATGGGATTTGCCTTTACAACAGGGCCCGACACCAGGCGCAAGCCCGGACAGCAGGCAACAGCCGGCACCAACGGGCGGACTGCCACTTGGGCCAGGCACATCCCATCGCTACGTTCCCTCTCTTTTTTTTCACCATCAGTCCATGCCATCGCTGCCATGGCAGCCGTGACATTGCTCACGGCGTGCGGGGCGGGCAACGGCAGGTTCCGCATTGAAGGGCGGTTCCGCAACCTCAACCGCGGCGAGTTCTACGTATACAGCCCCGACGGGGGCACACAGGGCCGCGACACGATACAAGTGGCAGACGGACGGTTCTCATACAACGTGCCACTGTCGGACAAAGCAACATTCATACTCATATTCCCAAACTTCTCCGAGCTTGTAGTGTTCGGCGACAACGGCAAGTTGGCCAAGCTCAGCGGCGACGTCTCGCACATGAAGGAAATCGAGGTGTCGGGCTCCGACGACAACGAGCTCATGACCAAGTTCCGCATGTCGGCCAACAGGATGGCCCCGCCCGAGGTGAAAAAAGCCGTGGCCGACTTCGTCGGCGAGCACCCCGCGTCGCCCGTAAGCATGTACCTGGTAGACCGCTACTACATACGCGCCGACGAACCCGACTACGCCGCGGCAGCCAAACTGCTAAAGACAATGCTCAAGGCCGACCCGACCAACGGGCGCACAGCCCTGCTGCTCAAGCAGACGGAGATGCTGAAGCCATCGGCCATAGGGGCCAAGCTGCCCCAGTTTGCCGCCACCGACACCGACGGCAAAGCCATAAGCCTGAAAAACCTCAACGGAAAAGTAAACGTGGTCAGCGCATGGGCGTCGTGGAGCTACGACAGCCAGAACATACAGCGCTGGCTCAGGAGGTACAAGACCGCCAAGGGCAACGACCTGGCCGTGGTCAGCCTGTGCCTCGACGGCGACAAAGCCACATGCCTGCGCGAGCTGAAGGCCGACTCAATAAACTGGCCCACCGTGTGCGACGGGCTCATGTGGGACACGCCGCTGATGGCGCGCTTCGGCCTGGCCACAGTGCCGGGCAACATCGTGGCCGACGCCGACGGCCGCATAGTGGCCCGCAACCTCAGCACGCGCGAGATGAGAGAACAGCTGGAAAAGATGCTCGGCAAGCTTGACTTCGGCGGCAGCCGCGAGCGTTGACACCCACGCCTGGCTGCCGCAACGGGCAGCCACCCCAAAGCCGCTTACGGCAGCCAACGACGGCTGCCATTACTAACCACCACCATCCCACCGAAAACCCATACCACAATGCTTGTAAAGACATACTGCGCAGCCGTGACCGGACTCGAAGCCACCACCGTAACCGTGGAGGTGAGCCTGTCGCGCGGCGTGCTGTTCCACCTCACCGGGCTGCCCGACAACGCCGTGCGCGAGAGCCACGACCGCATAGTGGCCGCGCTGCAAAACAACGGCTACAAGTTTCCCGTGGCCGACATCACCGTCAACATGGCACCGGCCGACCTGCGCAAGGAAGGCAGCGGCTACGACCTGCCGCTGGCCATAGGCCTGCTGGCCGCCTCGGGAAAAGTGGAGACAAGCCGGCTGGGCAGCTACATGATGATAGGCGAGCTGGGGCTCGACGGCCGCATGCAACCCGTGCGCGGAGCCCTGCCCATAGCCATAAAAGCCCGAGCAGAACAGTTCAAGGGCCTGATTGTGCCCCGGCAGAACGTGCGCGAGGCCGCAGTGGTCGACAAGCTCGACGTCTACGGCATGGAAAGCATCACCGACGTGATAGCCTTTCTCAACGGCTCCGGGGCATACGAGCCCACCGTGGTAGACACACGGGCCGAGTTCTACGCCAACCAAAACCACTTCGAGCACGACTTTGCCGACGTGCGCGGGCAGGAAAGCGTGAAGCGCGCGCTCGAGGTGGCAGCTGCCGGAGGCCACAACCTCATCATGATTGGCCCGCCGGGCAGCGGCAAGTCGATGATGGCCAAGCGCCTGCCGTCGATACTGCCGCCGCTGTCGCTGGCCGAGAGCCTGGAAACGACACAGGTGCACAGCGTGGCGGGCAAGCTAAGCCGCGACACGTCGCTAATATCTCAGCGACCGTTCCGCTCGCCCCACCACACCATATCGCCCGTGGCGCTCGTGGGCGGCGGCACCAACCCCCAGCCGGGCGAGATATCGCTGGCCCACAACGGGGTGCTGTTCTGCGACGAGCTGCCCGAGTTCAACCGCAGCGTGCTTGAGGTATTGCGGCAGCCACTGGAAGACAGGCGCATCACCATCTCGCGCTCCAAGTACACAGTGGAATACCCCTGCTCGTTCATGTTCGTGGCCTCTATGAACCCATGCCCCTGCGGCTACTACGGAGACCCCACCCACAAGTGCGTATGCTCGCCCGGACAGATACAGCGTTACATGAACAAGATATCGGGCCCGCTGCTCGACCGCATCGACATACAGGTTGAGATAACGCCCGTGCCATTCGACGACATTTCGCGATCGGCACCGGGTGAGCCCAGCGAAGCCATCAGGCAACGGGTGGTCAGGGCGCGCCGCATGCAGGAGGAGCGCTACCGCAGCCACCCCGGCACGCACTGCAACGCCCAGATGACCGAACGGATGATACACCAGTATGCCGAGCCCGACGCCGACGGCATAGAGATTCTGCGCATGGCCATGAAGCGGCTAAGCCTGAGCGCAAGGGCCTACAACCGAATACTGAAGGTGGCGCGCACCATTGCCGACCTCGACTCGAGCGCCAACGTGCGCACAGAGCACCTGGCCGAAGCCATCGGCTACCGCAACCTTGACCGCGGCGATTGGGCCGAGCGCGGCGCATGAAGCCAACCCACTGAGCCTCAACACATTGGCAAAACCACCCGTTTGGGCCGGCAAAACGGCCCGAACGGCAAGGCAAAACGGCCTCCGCGACACGGCGAAACGGCCCCCGCGGCAACGCCACAAGGGCCACCGCGCTACAACAACGCCGCGGCGGCACGACAGGCAAACCATCACGACACTAACAAAACTAAAACCAACTATGAAGAAAACCATCATCACCGCGCTGCTGGCCATCATCGCATTGGCCCACGCCGGGGCAGCAAAGAACTACCCGGAAAACAGCGACTACCTGTGGGTGACCGTACCCGACCATGACAACTGGACGTACAAGGTGGGCGAAGAGGCCATCATCGACGTACAGTTCTATAAATACGGCATACCGCGCGACGCCACGATAGAATACTCCATCGGAGGCGACTGCCTGCCCGACGACACCCACGGCAAGGCCACCATGAAGCGGGGCAAGGCCACCATCAACATGGGCACGAGCCTGAAACCGGGATTCCGCGACCTGAGGCTGACGGCCAACGTTGACGGAAAGAAATACACCCACCACGTGAAAGTGGGGTTCAGCCCCGACAAAATAAAGCCTTACACCGCCGAACCGGCCGACTTCACGGAATTCTGGCAGTCGAACCTGAGCCGGGCGGCAGCCTTCCCCCTGAAATACACGCGCGAACCGGCGCCCGAATACACCACCGACCGGGTGGAGGCATGGCTCATAAAACTACAGACAGACCGCGAGGGCCACTCGCTCTACGCCTACCTGCTCGTGCCACGCGGGGCCAAGCCGGGCTCATGCCCCGTGGTGCTCACACCGCCGGGAGCGGGCGTCAAGCGCATCAAAAGGGTGGCCGAAGGCATGTACTACCCCGAAAACGGCGTCATACGCCTCGTGACCGAGATACACGGACTCGACCCAAGGCTGCCAGAGACCACCTTCGACGACATCAGGGCCGCCTTCGACGGCCGCGTAAAGGGCTACCTGTACCAAGGGCTCGACAACCGCGACAACTACTACATGCGCCACGTCTACACCGGGCTCGTCAGGTGCATAGACCTGCTTACGTCGCTGCCCGAGTGGGACGGACGCAACGTAATCACGCAGGGAGGCAGCCAGGGAGGGGCGCTGGCCATCATAGCAGCCGCCCTCGACCCGCGGGTGACGCTGTGCGTGGCCAACCACCCGGCGCTGAGCGACATGGCGGCGGCCGCCGCCGGGCTCACTGGCGGCTACCCGCACTTCACAGAAAAAGACGGGATGCTTACCCCCGAAAAGCTGGAGACGATGGCTTACTACGACGTGGCCAACTTTGCCCGCCACGTGAAAGCCACCACATTCATGACGTGGGGATACAACGACAACACCTGCCCGCCCACCACTTCGTATGCCGTATGGAACACGCTGGCGTGCCCCAAGGAATGCCTTGTAACGCCAATCAACGAGCACTGGACGTCGGCTGCCACCGACAGGGCGCAGCTCGACTGGATTCTCTCAAAACTGAAAAAATGACTCCAACCCACAAGAAGCCGTGGCCTTGAGCCTTGGAGCATGGCCCCTACGACGCAAAACCGACGCCGAGCATGGCACGCGGCCAACAAGCGGGCAACAGAAATGGGCTGCACCACGCTAAGTGATGCAGCCCATTTCCATAAAACCGATGCCCCAAACCACAGCCGGGGCTTCGTGCCGCGAGCGGGACTCGAACCCGCACAGCCATTACTGGCCAAGGGATTTTAAGTCCCTCGTGTCTACCAATTCCA
>ENA-UEOM01000970-UEOM01000970.1-human-gut-metagenome-genome-assembly--contig:-NODE-970-length-11521-cov-7.788273_pt1 | contig 11521 bp, 8 predicted proteins | sample MGYA00242993_ERZ507994 | MGnify/ENA primary metagenome ERZ507994 (study PRJEB26167, sample SAMN06115536) | human gut metagenome | host: Homo sapiens | place: China:Neimenggu | collected 2014-11-07... | reverse complement strand
ATAATCCAGATACACTGTGCCGTTTTCGTTGATGCCGCCGGCGGCGGTGATGGTATAGCTCGGGTCGGTCACGCGGTTCTTCACATGGTGCCAGACGGTAAGGGTGGTGCTTTCATTGGGCAGCAGTTTTTCCGTAAGGGTGGCGGTTTCCCCGCTGCCAAGCTTGACCGTTAGGTTTGTCACATCGTTCAGCCCGGTGTTGCGGATGGTAAAGCGAATGGGTGTCAGGCTGTTCAGCGCCAGCGTTGCATAATCCACACCGATCTGTTCCACTGCCACCGCATCGGTGACAAAATCAGAGGTAGCGGTATAGAGGTTCGTTTTCTCACCCGGAACGGTCACGCCGCCGATTACCTGCGGGTTTTCATCGTCATAGAAGGTGGCCTGAATGACAGCCTGCGCCTGATTGCTGCCGCTGACATAGGCATCAAAGTGGTCAGCCAGCGTGCGATCCGGCAGCTCTGCCAGTTCCAATGGTGCGGAGAGAGTATAGGTATTTGTGGCATAGCGCAGCTTGGCCGCCTTCAAAATGCCGTGATCTACCGCGCCGTTGACGTCATTGACAGTCTCATTCCAGACGATGGTAAGATCATTGAGGCTGCGATGATCCCTGCTGAGGGAAGCGAAGCGGAAGTCTCCGCCCACGACGGCGTTGCCGCTGTTAGTCAGGGCAGACAGAGAGCCAGGGAAACTGTTGGACATGGTGCCACTGCCGTCCACAGCCAACAGCTGGATATCGCTGCTGCCGTCTCGGACACTGTGCCAACCGATGACAAATCGGTCATCCCCGCTGCCGAAGTTGGCTGCAACGACCTGGGGGTTTTCGTCAAGATTGCTGTCACGGGTCGCCAGCATGGCTGTACCGGGAGTTCCGTCAGCAGCCACGGTACAATAGGCGATCTCGTAGGCGGAGGTATCTCCGGTTCCGCTGCGGTCCAGCGAGTAAACCGCCATAGCGGTTCCGTCGGGCAGCATGGCCGCCTGCAACGCCTTCACTCTGCCAGTAGCACCGTTATAAAGCATTTGGGCATTGCTCCAGTCGCCGTTACTGCTGTCATAGCAACTGTACATGATACAATCTCTGGTCGTGAAGTTCAGCAGGTTGTTGCTGCCCTGCGTACCGGGATCGGGGGTGTAGACGCTGCGCCAGAACACGATGGCCTTGTCGTCGCCGCCCACTGCCGTGGCTGGGGCCAGATCCGGCGTGCCGTCGTTGGTTAGGCGGGTGGAAGTCCAGGTTGTGCCGTTATAGACGGACGCTACGATCTCCGTGCTGTTCATCAGCAGGTTTTGCTCTTCCAATGTCACGGTATCACCGGCATTTTTACCCGGTAGCTCGGTGCCCATGCGAACCCAAGCCGCCGCCGCGAAGCTGCCAGTGCCGGACAAAGAAACGCTCGTGTCGCCGTAGCCGGAGAACCCTGTAGGATCGTCAATTTTGCTGGAGGTAGAATAGACGCCGCCACTGAGGGTGGAGAAATGTGCCCGGCTGTCGTAAATGCTGCTGCTGTCGCCGTCGTTGATGTAGGCCAATACCTTCCCGTCATCGCTGAGCTGTGGATAGGATGTGGGGTTGGCATTGGTCTGGATGTTTTCCAGCCCACTGGTGGAGTTCAGAGAGAACAGCATCATCCGCTGCTGGGGCTGGCCCCAAGTACGGGCATATTGCTCCAGATAGTCCCGGCTTTGGAGCGTTGCACTGCCAGAAGCCACCTGCATTCCGCTCTGGGCCGCCGCCATCCGCAGCGAGGCAAGGCTCAGCCCACTGGTGGCGCTATTCCAGTAGTCGTCGATTGTTTTCCAGTTATTAAAGGTCTTGGTGGCTCCAAAGGTTCCGGAGGCGATCACCGCCTCGTAGGAGATAAACAGGAAGGTTGCCACAAATTTGATTCCCACTTCGCTTTGGATCCCCAGGGCCTGACCGTTGATCTGGCGCTTTGTCTCGTCGGCAAGATAGGTGCGGGAAAGGAACTTATTCTGACTGTCCACATCCAAATTGCCGAATAGGCCGATCTTCAGCGCCACGACCGAATAGTCAAAGCCAATGCCGCCAAACGCGTGGACATAGGCGTTGATACGCAGCGTGGTCAAAAAGTCATTCACTGCCGTGGCCGTGGGATCGCTCCAGGCAAGCTCTGTGCCCTGTCCCTGCTGGCCGTAGCGCACTGCGGTACGGAAATCCAGCTGAATGGCACCACCCAGCTCAAAGGTTGCTGTCAACGGCACGGGGCCAGCCATGGCGTTCACGCTGAATGTGAAGCCCACGCCAACGCCGGCGGTAAAGCCACCGCCTACGGTGAAAACCTCCCACTCCTTTTTTTCGGCGTTATAGCGGATTTCCGCTTCGTAAAAGCCCTCCAACTGCAAGTTGAGATCCGTGTTGGTGACCTTGCCGGCCATGGAGTTGGCTTTGTACTCTCCCTTAGGATTATAGGTACCCTTGGCCATCTGGCTCAGATCTCCGGTCCCGGGCACGCCCACTTCCAGGTTCTGCGTCAGCACATTCGCACCCAAGGCCACGCCGTCCTCAGAATAGTCCATGTCCTCCATCTCCAGCGTATTGTACCCGGCCCAAATCATGGCACGGAACACGGAAGGATCTTCGCTAGGGGTGATAATCATTTTGAACACGGATGTGTCCACCGGACCGCTCAGATCATCCAGCCGTCCAGTCAGCACCTTGAGAATGTTACTATCGCCCACTCCGCCAAAGTCAACGTCATTCACTCCACTGGAGTCCTTCATCGTCAGCAGAATACCGGTGACGCGGTCATCCTCTGTCACCTTGGGCACTCGGGTCAGATCAACGACCCGGAAGGGCATTATTTTCTCCTGCAGCAGGCTGCCGTTCAGGCTCAGCTGCGTTTTCATACCCACATCCTTGCCGTCGGCGATCCATCCAGAGGTGGTCATGGTGGCCTCGGTGAGGGTCAGATCGTTTTCCGCTACGGGGATGGATGAGAAGGGATACTGCTTGGTACTGCTGCTCTGGGCGGCAGGAAGAACGCCGTATTCGTCCGCCAGCTTGAGACTGTAATTCTTCGCGTTGGCAATATCCTCGCCCCAGAGGAACATGGTGGTGTGCAGGCTTGCTGTTTTAAAGCTGCTGTTAGGGCCAATCTTCCCGGTCGAGCTGCGGACATCCACCTTCTGACCGTTGGCAAGACCGTAATCAACGCTTTGCGCCACAATGAAGGGTTTGTTTTCCTCCCCCGCCGGCACGCGCTCCAGAGAGACAACGCCCTCTGCGGTGCGCATTACATCGTCCACGCCCAGCTTGCCGTTGACGGTCAGCAGCAGCGGATAGTACTTGTCGCCGTCAATTGCGCTGATCTCCAGAATGTACTCCAGCTGATCCAGAGCGGAAAGCGCCGTGGTGGTGCTCTCGCCCTTTTCGGCTGACCAGAACTGGGTGGAATCCAGATAGACGGTTATATTTCCCGCCGCATCCGTGGTATAGGTGTCGCCGGTGATGCCGCTGACAAGGGCTCCTGCCCTGGAGCCCAGCAGAGCTGTCTCGCAGTAGCCTCCGTTTTTATAAACGCCACCGCGAACGGTCACCGTCTTGTTCGCCAGCGGATCGCCGCCCGGCGTGATGAGCGTCACAGATGCCCGGGCGACTCGCCGAAGGCTGAAGGTATTCAAGGGATAAAGCTGCAGTTTTGTGGCATCCCGTTCGCCGGAACGCAGATTTTCTTTATAGATGGTGCCCAGATAAATATCCGCGCCGGAGCCGGACCGCAGAGACACCTCACTGGCGATTCCGTTGGGCTCATAAAGCGCCAGCACGCCTTCACTGTTGGTCGTGACCGTTTTGGGCACACCTTTGCCGTCGGTGTATTGCAGCGTAGTTTCCGCTGCAGGCGTCAGCTGGAAGAGATAGAACTTATTTTGCAGCGTTTTCGCTGTCACCTGTACGGCGGCGCTCATGCCCGTGGCGGCATGGGTAGCCGTGACGGTTGCGGTGCCGTTGGCCAAGCCAGACAGCGCCATTTTGGTTTCGGGAAGGTAGGAATCAAAGGAGAAGTTTCTGATGTCCTCATACAGTCCGCCCTGCTTGTAGTTGACGGAAATGGCATTGTTGTTGCTGGAGAGCCACCGGATGCCGTCTTTAAAGGAGTTCCATCCGTACTCATCATAGTTGATGCCTATGTACTCGATCAGCCCCAACTCCTGGCGCAGCTGCAAAATTTCAGCTGTAACGGTGGGCAGGCTGCCGCTGACCTTGGAGGTATTGTCCATGGTCAGCTTAGAAATCGTTTTTCCTTCGTCGTTCTGCACCTTCAGTGCGTCGGCATTGTAGACATACAGGGGGAAGGAGTCGGTGCTGGGAGATTCCTCACCAGGATTCTCCACGCTCAAAACCACCTGATAGGTGTCCTTCAGATTGCCGGCTTTCACTCTCCGTAATGACAGGGAGAAACTTCCGGAGGTACCGGATAGGCGCTCACGGGCCACCTCTTTGGTTTTGTTGTCCTCTGTGACCCGGGTAATGGTCAGCGTGGGCGGTTGAGAGACGCCGTCAGTGGCGTTTTCCACCGACCAGTTGATATTGACGGCGCCGTCGGTATCCTTGAGGTAAATGCTCCGGGGCGGTGTCAGCTTGGCTGTGGCAGGTGGTGCCTGCACGATGATCCAGGCAAGTGCCGACAGGCGGACGTCCTCACCCTCGGCGTTGGGGTGCGGCATGGAGACACATACCGTGTAGGCTGGGGTATTTCCACTGGAGAGCTTGGAGAGCACATTCTCCGGGATCCGCACGCTGTTTTTATCCTTGCCGGCGGTATAAGTCGCAACGGGCGTGAGGCCGCTCAGCGCCGCCTCATTCGCGTAGTTGCCCTCATACAGGTCGATCCTGAAATTGAACTCTCTGTTCGGTGCCATCAGCGCGGCGTTGGAACTCCACAGCACGGTGGCGGGCTGATTTACCCGCGTCACGATGGACGAGCCGCCGGGGATCACCAGTGCCAGGGAATCGCCTGCCGTCACGGTATAGGGCTTTGACTGGCCCGTCACATCATCGGCAGGGTCCTCAGTCCCGTTGTCCGCCGTAAAGGTAAAGGTGACGGCTCCCACCTTGGTTCCTGTGGTGGCAACAACGCCGGTATCCTCGTTGATGGTGGCAATGAGCGGGTCACTGCTGCTCCATTTACCGGTGGTGTAGGTGGCCGGCTCACCGCCTGCCCCCAAAACCTCGGCCTTAAGCGTGGGGCGGGCGGCTTCGGCGAGGGAAATCGTATAGGCGGCGTCATTCGCTTCCGGGACGACCTTCACCGTACTCACGGAAACTTTCTTTTGCACCGTGAACTGCCGGGTCAGAGGAAGAACATTCACCCAGTTAGGAGCGTCTTTCGTGCCCTCGTTGGCCTGCAGCGTCACCGTATAGGTGCGGTCGAAAGCAGCGGGTGCGATTGCATAGTCGCTAATGGTGAAGGCTTCCTTCTCTGTGTCCAGATAGACCTGCAGATGGATTGGTTCAACCGCGGAGTCGTACCTCAGCTCGAGGCGGAAAGGGGCTTCCTTCGGGTCTGTGCCTTCCGGGGTGTGATAATTGCTGTATACGGTCTTGTAGGCCTGCTCCATGTTGGCGTCCATCGTGAACGATGCCTTGCCGTCGGCGTAGGCGGCCGTCAGTGCGGTGGGAGCGTTGCGCATCAAGACGCTCTTCAGCTCAACGCCGGTAATCGAGTCGCTTGGATAGAGTGTGGTATCCAGCGTATGGCCGAAAACATCCTTCACACCGGTCATACCATTGACGGTGACCGTGGTGGCATCCGTATCCTGCACTGGGTACCAGAGCATTGCCGTGACGCCGTAGTTGTTCATGGAAAGCGCAGCGGCGGTATACTCTTTGCCATTGATGGTCACGATGGCGCTTCTAAGATCCACGAACTCGTTAAAGGTAACTGTGATGGGCACGTGCTGTCCGCTGGCATAGGTTCCCGCCGGGGCCGTGACGCTTTGGATGGTGGGGGCGTCCGTGTCCACCAGCTTGGCGGAGACGTTGCTGTTCTTGGTGGTGGCCCAGGAATTTTGGATTTCGCCCTGTACACTTTTCATATACAGTCGGAAGGGCAGCCAGTACTGCTGATTCCCTCTGTTTTGCGTGGTAGACTGCAGGGAGATGTTGACCGTTTCGCCCTTGTTAATCGTACAGCCCAGCGCTCTCGTTCTGTCGCTGCTGAGCTCCAGAGTGCTTCCATTGAACTTGTACTCCGTCAGATAGAACGGGGCAAAGGGCTGGTTTTTATACCAGCCATACGGCGCATTGCCAGTATAGGCAGCTTTGTCGGTACTCCAGTCAAACGTGATGCTGGCGTCGATTTGGTATGGCTGATAAAATGGGTCGGAGCCGGCGGGAAGCACCGAGTTGCGGGCACCATCCAAAATTCTGATGGTATCGCTTAACGCAACGAAGTCCGGATTGTCGGCACCGCCGCCGACAGTGTATTTATCTGCCAGCAAAGGAATATACATATCCCCCTGTATTGTGGTTGTGCTTTCGTATCTTTCCTCATAGTTCGGCGCGGTCATTGATGTTTGTATTGTGGGGGCGCCAACCGTCTTTATTAGCTTGAGCTGATGGTGGTCGGCATAGCTGGCGCCGTCATAGAACACCAGATTTTCCGCATCGTAAAATTCAATCATCCCCAGCAGGTCGCCATAGGAATAAGAATTATCGTGCCAGTATTGGGTATTTCCTTTGGTTTTAACCTTGACAGTGATTTTACAACCACCTAAACTAAAAGTTTCGCCTACGTCATAGGTCAGCTTGTAGGACCCGTCGCTTTGGAGGTCCCCACTCTTCCCGCCTATCGAGACCTCCACACCGTCGATATACTCGCTGAGCTGGCCTTCTTGAATGCGGTAGGAAAAGCCGACCGGTTTTCCGCGGTATACAGTAAAAGTCCCGGAGCTCCAGCTGTTGTTTGCGGAAGCCCCCAGCGTTTGGCTCATCATGCCGCTCATATCCACCGTCTCAACGCCCACAGGCGCTGTGGCAGAGGCGGAATACTGCAAACTGATGCCCTGCAGCTCCAGCTGCTCCATCAGGCTATTGAGATTCTCCAAGGCTTCCCCGGTAAACTCCTTGTCGGAGAAATAGGTGTCCTTGATCCGCTGCAGCTCCTGTTCGATTTGGATCATGGTCTTCAAATCGCCCAGCGCCACCGGAGTCCCATCCACGTCGGCTATACGGGTGAGATCCGTGGCGGGATTTTCCAGCAGCTCCATGACAGCCGCCAGTGTCAACACCTGGCCGTCCAGCGTGATGGTTTGATCCACCTTTAAATTGCCGGCTTCATCCAGCAGCCCCAAAGCGTTCAGCATGGAAAGCACTTGGTCGCTGCTACCGCCGGTCAAGGCGGAGAGCTGCTCCAAAATCTCCTGATTTTCCTCAGGTGTGTTGCCCAGCGAATCGCTCACCGCAGCAAACGCAGTTGTCGGCAGCATGGTCAGCACCATGCAGCATATAAGTAAGATACTGAGTATTCGTTTTTTCATTGGATTTTCTCCTCCTTTTCGTGTCGTGCGGGCTTATCCGCTCCGCCTTTTCTACGATTTTCTCTGTTTCTAAGCCGAAAGCACAGCGCAGTGATGACCGCCGCCGCGGCAAAGGAAACGACGCCCACCAGCACATAGCCGCCTGCGTCCTCCCGCAGCAGCATCGCACCGAAGCTGCCCCATGCGGCGGTCTGTCCATGCACTACAAATGCGTCCGCCGCCTGCATCAGCACAGCGAACAGCAGCATACACGCGGCACTCAGCCCATAGATGCCGCGCCGCTGCCTTCGGCGATTGTTTTCTCGCACCCGCTGTTTGACGAGTGCGACCCGTCTTGCGGTATCGTACATATCGTTTGAACCTCCTCTCTGGATTCTTTGAAATGCGGCTTAAAAACCATTTCACTTATATAGGTACAAAAAATCGAAAAAACTCTCACCCAAAACGCAAAATTTTTCAAAAAAAATTGAGAGCCGCCAAAAAGCAGCTCTCAGGGAGTGGATATTCGATTATTGCTTCCGTGATAATCGGAAAACGGATAGCCTTCCTGCCGCCACCAGCAGCACCGGCAGGGCGTAGGCGATGTACTGCGCCGCGCCGCCGTAGGCGATCAGCAGATTATAGATGGCGTGGAGGGTGATGACCGCGCCCAGCAGTCCGCAGGTGCCCGCGACCTTCAGCCACGTCCGCCGCCATGTGTAGGCAAGCCCGCCGCCCACAATCAGGCCGCAGAGGACGTGCATGGCTCCCGTGCCGAAGCCCCGGAAGAAGATGAAGGAGAAGCGGTCAGCGCCGTTCTGGATGAGATAGCACACATTTTCAAAGGTGGCAAAGGCGAGGGCAACCGTGATGGCGGCAGCCTTGATTTTATCCCCCTCCGGCTCAAACACCAGCAGATAGAACACCAGCGGCAGCAGCTTCATCATTTCCTCCACCACCGGCGCAATCTCCGCCGTGGCGGCAAGGGCATCCGCCTGACACACCGCCGCGAGAAAGGTGTTGATATAGGCCGAGAGCAGACACACCCCCATTCCGGCAATGCAGAACAGGAATAAGCGTAGCTGCCGCCTGCCCATGCACAGAGCGGCCACCAGCAGGGGAGATACCATGCAGAGGAAGATGTTTTCAATATAGGTCATGCTTCCACCGCCCTTCTCGTGGCGGGTAGCAGCCCCAGAATCGCAAACGTCAGCAGCATATCGCACCAGAAGGTTGGGCTGGTCGGTGAGGTATCCGGCCAAAAGCAGCCCGCCGTCCAAAGCAGATACTCTGCGAACGCAAAGCACAGCACGCCGATGTGAAACCACCGCATATTCCGCGCCGCGCCCATCTGCGTTTTCGCATAGGCAAGCCCTCGAATGGCGCAGAAGGAGAGCCATATCATCATGCCGCACCAGATCAGGTTAGAGAGAATGTCTCCGAAAGTGCAGTAGAATGCCAGCAGCGGCACGCCGAACGCAAGCGCAAGCCATGCCCTTCGGCAGCGGAAACTGCGCTCATTTGTTCCGGTCAGCGTGGCCTGCAAAATACGCAGGAAAATTACGCTGGCCACCCAGCCGAACTCCGACACATAAAAAACCCGCGGTGTGGTATCGAACAGCAACAGATACAGCGTCCAGTAGAGTGCACCGAGGGCAAAGCAGCCGTAGAAGCACAGCAGCATAAAATACGCCTGCCTGCGGCTTTTCCGGTAGGATATGCCAGAAAGCAGTGCACCGACGAACGTGGTCAGTAATTGCAACAGGTTCTCAATCAGCTCCATGCGCATTCTCGCTTTCCTTATCCTGCCGGTCCTCATGATTCATCTGCCGCAGCCGGAAGCACAAAATAGTCACGCACACGCCGAGAAGAAAGGCCAGCAACCCGATAACAATGTATCCCAAAGCCGCGCCGCTGTGAAAGATGCTTGCCGCCGTTTCAAAGCCGGAGTAGTCGCCGGTCTGGATTTTCACGACAATACCGGGCATGGCGAGGGACGCACCTATGAGCAGCACAAGGCACGCCACCACAGCGGAAGCCATGGTAATCGTATTGCGCCGCAGCCGTTTCTCCCGCTCAATTTTGGCGATGCGCCGCTTTGTCTCCGCGACGCGCTCTTCATAACTCCGCATTTGTGATTCCCTCCCGTTCTAAGAGCCTTCGCAGGCTTTTCTTTCCGCGATACACCATGTTGGTGATCTGTTTTACCGTTTTTTCCGTGACCTCCGCCGCCTGTGCGTAGCTCATATCCTCAAAATAGGTGAGATAGAGGACTTCCCGATAGTCCGGATTCATTTCGCTCATGCAGAAGTGCAGAATGCGGTTTCGCTCCTCCGTCCGGATGACCTCCTCCGTCAGCAGCCGTCCGTCCGGCTCGTTGGTCAGTGCATCAAGGCTGAACAGCGGCTTTCGTTTGCTCTTATGGCGCAGTGCCATGTGCCGCGCCGCCTTATAGAGATACGCCTTGAAGCCGCCGTCCCGGATGCGGGGCTTTTTCGTGAACAGATAGGCGAAAACATCCAGCATCAGCTCCTCCGCCTCGTGAACGTCGTGCAGATAGCCGTCGATATACAGGGTCAGGGGGTCGCCGTATTTTTTCATCAGGGCATTAAGCCCTTCGTCGTCGCCGTTCAGATATTGGCGGTATAAGCTCTCGTCGCAGGTCATAGCGTTCACTTCCTTTTTGCGGATGCTAAAATGCAGAGGGGTATCCGTCAGGTGCTTGTCCTGTCGGGATCGCGGTGCTGTTCCTGAAAGCGCGGGTCGGACGGCTTTTCCGCATTTTCCGGGATCGCCCATGAGCGCCCGAACCGGGACGCGCCGGGGATCCGCCCCTCGGCGCAATATTGGTTGACCCGCCGCTCTGACACGCCCCAACGGTAGGACGCCTCCCGAATGGAGATATAGCCCTTGATCCCGTTCATACCGCACCTCCGCATGGATAATACTCAACACGATACATTATATACGAATATCCGAAGAAACACAAGGCATCCGGCGAAGTGAGCAGAGAAAAGTTACAGACAAGATAGATGTTTTTTGAAAAAATCCTCCGAAACTGGCCAAAACGCCCTGTTCGGATTGTAGTATGGGTAGAGGGGGAAATACGGGGGTACGAAGTAGTCAGCAAGCACAGCAAGCGAGTACCCGCTTGCGGATTTTGCGCTGTTCAGGTCCCCTGCCCGAACAGTCAAAATTGCTTGCTGGGATATCCCAGACCCTTATGAGAAACGGAGGCTGCCCATGGCGAACCGAAAGCGGAATATTCAGATGAAGTTCTATGTGACGGAGGAGGAAAAACGGCTCATAGATGAAAAGATGGCGCAGCTCCCCACACGGCGGTATGGCGCGTATATGCGGAAGATGGCGATAGACGGGTATACCCGGATAATTCCCATGTGGGCATCGTTGGCGGCAGGAACGCAAACGGAGAATTGCTAATCATTCACTGCGCCAGCGGCTATAACAATGTGGTCGTGACCAGGCTGGGGGGGCTTTACCTCTATCGGACGACCGCAATACTACGCCGAAGCAGGCCGCAGTTGACAGTTTCCAACTCTCTCCGTTATAATGCGGTCATGCTACAAATGAAAAGGAGAGCGATTTCCATGAACAAAACTGAACTGATCGCCGCCATGGTGGAAGCCAGCGGTCTGACGAAGAAGGACTGCGAGGCGGCCCTCGCAGCCTTTACCGGCGCGGTGGAGACTGCCATGAAGGGTGGAGACAAGGTGCAGATGGTGGGCTTTGGCAGCTTCGAGGTCAAGGAGCGCCCTGCCCGAGTGGGCCGCAACCCCCGTACCGGCGAGCCTATGACCTATCCCGCTTGCAAGGTGCCGGTTTTCAAGCCCGGCAAGGCGCTCAAAGACGCCATACGATAAAACAGCATAGCATACAGTAAGCCCCTGCGCCCTCTTTTTTTGAATAGATGGCGCAGGGGCTTTTTGTACTGCGATAAGGCGCGTCTGCCTGTGCGTTTGCGCGGGTGGACGCACTTTCCTTTTTTTACTCAAAAGAAACAGCGGCAGCCGGAAGCTCC
>ENA-UEOM01000969-UEOM01000969.1-human-gut-metagenome-genome-assembly--contig:-NODE-969-length-11522-cov-3.872958_pt1 | contig 11522 bp, 8 predicted proteins | sample MGYA00242993_ERZ507994 | MGnify/ENA primary metagenome ERZ507994 (study PRJEB26167, sample SAMN06115536) | human gut metagenome | host: Homo sapiens | place: China:Neimenggu | collected 2014-11-07... | reverse complement strand
AGGGCGCATATAAGGGTTTTTCCGGTCTGTACGGCAGCTATGCCCAAAAGGGCGGCAAGGCCAGCATGCTCCGCCTGCGCATGACCGCCGGGCGGGTCACCCGGGACAAGCTGGCCTTTGTGGCCCAGGCCATCCGCACCTATGCCGTTTCCCGGGCCCACTTTACCACCTGCCAGTCTATTCAGCTCCACGACCTGCTGCCCCAGGCCCTGTACCCCATCATGGAGCAGGCCCTGGACGTCGGCATCGTCACCATGGGAGGCGGCGGCGATTTTCCCCGGAACACCATGTGCTCCCCCCTGTCCGGCGTGGAAGCGGGCGAATATTTCGACGTGCTGCCCTACGCCCAGGCGGCGGGCGACTATGCCATGAACTTTATCAAGGCGGAGAAGATGCCCCGCAAGCTGAAGATCTGCTTCTCCAACTCCCCGGCCAACCTGCCCCACGCCACCTATCGGGACCTGGGCTTTGCCGCCCGGCCTGACGGGAAGTTCGACGTATACTCCGCCGGCGGCCTGGGCAACAACCCCAAGTTCGGCGTGAAGGTGGCCGAGGGGGTCGCGCCCGACAAGATCCTCTACTACGTCCAGGCCATGTGGCAGACCTTCCGGGCCCACGGCAACTATGAAAACCGGGGCAAGGCCCGCACCCGCTATATGCAGGACGTCTGCGGCGGGCCGGAGGGCTACGCCCGGGCCTATCAGGAGCAGCTGGACGCGGTGTTCGCCTCTGGGGTGGACCTGGACCTGCACCTGACCCCTGCCCCTGTCACCAAGCAGGGGGACGGCGTGGCGGTGGCCGGGCCCCGGGTCATTCCGCAGAAGCAGCCCGGCCTGTACGCCGTGGCCTGGCACCCCATCGGCGGCCAGCCCGACCTGAACACCCTGTGCGCCCTCAGCGACGCCCTGGCGGACATGAACGGGACCGAGATGCGCCTGGCCCCCGACGAGACGGCCTATATTATCAACCTCACCGGCACCGAGGCCAAGAAAATTCTGGCTCTCACCGCCGACGGGGCACAGACCCTGTTCGAGACCTCGGTGAGCTGCATCGGCGGCGCCACCTGCCAGGTGGGCATGCGGGACTCCCAGGCCCTGCTCCATGCCTGCGTGGACGCGGTGCGCAAGGCCGATATCCCCGACGGTGCCCTGCCCCAAGTCCACATCTCCGGCTGCCCCTCCTCCTGCGGCACCCACCAGACGGGGGTGCTGGGCTTCCGGGGAGCCTCCCGCTTAGTGGACGGCAAGCCCCAGGCCGGTTTCCTCCTCTTCGTGGGCGGCAACGCCCATCAGGGTCAGGAGACCATGGGCCGGGAAGTGGGCGTGCTGCTGGAAAAAGACGTGCCCGCCTATCTCGTAGACCTGGGCCGCACCGTGGCCGCCGCCGGACAGGATTTCAACGCCTGGTTCCAGGCAAACCTTAACGGGCCGGATGCGATTGCGGAGAAATATCTGTAATTTTTAAGCCTTCCCCTGGGGGAAGGCTAACTCCTAACTCCTCACTACAAGAAAGGCGGAACCACATGTCCTTTGTCCACTTACATCTGCATACCGAGTTCTCCCTGCTGGACGGGGCGTGCCGCATCAAAAAGCTGGTCCAGCGGGTGAAGGAGCTGGGCCATGTGGTGGTGGCCATTGCGGAGCGTTTCCACCGGAGACGCCCGGCATAAGACAAAACTTTATTTTACCGAAAAGGAGGGAACACCGATGGCCCAGAAGATCATGGTAGGCATGAGCGGCGGAGTGGATAGCTCGGTTGCGGCGTACCTGCTGAAAAAGCAGGGATATGAGGTGACCGGTGTGACCTTTAAGCTGTGGGACGACCCCACGCTGGAATCCGGCTGCTGCAGCGCCGACGATGTGCGGGACGCGGCCTATGTGTGCCAGCAGCTGGGCATTCCGCACTATGTGATCAACTACAAGGAGCTGTTCCGGCAGGAGGTGGTCGCGCCCTTTGCGGAGGAGTACCTGCGCGGGCGTACCCCCAATCCCTGCATCAACTGCAACCGGTATATCAAATTCGGCGCTTTTTCTCACAAGCTGAAGGAGCTGGGCTTTAACCTGATGGCGACCGGACACTATGCCCGCTGCGGCTATAACGCCGACACGGGGCGGTGGGAGCTGAAAAGAGCCATTCATCCCGAAAAGGACCAGAGCTATGTGCTGTATAACCTGACGCAGGAGCAGCTGGCCATGCTGCGGCTGCCGCTGGGGGAGTACTCCAAGCCGGAGATACGCACCATAGCGGAGGAAAGCGGGCTGGTGGTGGCAAAAAAGCCGGACAGCCAGGATATCTGCTTTGTGCCGTATGGGGACTATAATGCATTCCTGCGGCGCTGGACAGGACAGGAGCTGCCCGCCGGACAGTTTGTGGCGGAGGACGGCACTGTGCTGGGGCCCAATAAAGGCATTACTCACTATACCATCGGTCAGCGCAAGGGGCTGGGCATCTCGCTGGGGTGCCATGCCTTTGTGCGGCGCATTAACGCGGCGGAAAACACCGTGGAGCTGACCACCGAGGAAAGCCGGCTGTTTCGCAGGACCATCTTTGCTGATGACCTCAACTGGATCGCCATAGAGGACCTGCACGGACCGCTGGAAGTGGAAGCGAAGATAAGATATGCCCACCGGGCGGCCGCGGCGGTTATCAGCCTCGGCCCCATCCCCGGTACCGTCCGGGTGGACTTTATGGAAGCACAACGCGCCCCGGCGCCCGGCCAGGCGGTGGTTTTCTACCGCAACGGGTCGGTCATCGGCGGCGGAACGATATTAGATATGGAGGAACCGATATGCTGAAAGATTATCTTTCATCCTTTGCACCGCAGCTGCACGGCCATGTGGAGCTGCGCGCGCAGATCAGCACCAGCCACGCGGTAGCCATGCTGAACGGCGACCTGCAAAGCAATGCCCGCGCCCAGCAGGGCGGTGTTTCCGCACGGGTGTACCGCAATGGCGTTTATGGCTTTGCCAGCGCCGTGGAATACGATGAGGAGAGTGTGCGCCGCGTGCTGAAGGCCGCCGAGGAGAACGCGCTTTTCCTGGATGCCCGCGTGAAGAAGAACCGTCCCGCGCTGCCGGTGCTGCCCAGCGGCATGGTGGCGAAGGATAAGGAATATATTGAGGTGCCGCAGAAGGACTACATCGAGTTTGTACGGGCGGCGGATGATTACCTGAAGCAGAAGTACCCCAATCTGTTAAGCCGCCGGGTGCTGCTGCGCCATGACTGCATGGAGAAACTGCTGACTGTCAGCGACGGCACCAACAGCCACAGCGTGCGGCCCCGCACCCATCTGGTCGTGCAGCTTACCGCTGACGCGCCCGATGGGATGCCGGTTGAGATCTTTGATGTGCTGGGCGGCGGCGAGGGCGTCCTTACCGACCACTTTACCGACCCCAGCAAGTACTACGAAAAGCTGGACGAGCAGGTGGAGCTGCTGATGAAGAAGCGCGAGGGCGTCTTTACCAACGCAGGGCTGAAGGATGTTGTGCTGGCTCCGGCGCTGGCCGGTATTCTGGCACACGAGGCCGTGGGCCACACCGTAGAGGCCGACCTGGTGCTGGGCGGCTCCGTGGCTGCGCACAACCTGGGCAAGCGGGTCGCTACTGACCTTATTACCATGGTGGACTATGCCCACACCCTGCCCGATGGCAGCCGTGCCCCGCTGCCGGTGTATGTAGATGATGAGGGCACGCCCGCTTCTGATGAAGTCCTCATCAAGGACGGCATCCTGGTGGGCTACATGAACAGCCGTGAGACCGCCCAGCACTTTGGCATGGAGCCGCACGGCAATGCCCGCGGCTATGCGTACAGCGATGAGCCGCTGATCCGTATGAGAAACACCGCCATCCTGCCCGGCAAGGACAAGCTGGAGGATATGATCGCCGCCATTGATGACGGGTACTACTTTACCCAGACCAATAACGGCCAGGCCGATACCACCGGCGAGTTCATGTTTGGTATTATGATGGGGTATGAGATCAAGAACGGCAAGCTGGGCCGCGCGGTGCGGGATACCACCATTTCCGGCTTCGCATTCCAGATGCTGCAAACCGTGGATATGCTGAGCGACGACATGGTGTGGAGCTGCAGCGGTACCTGCGGCAAAAAGCAGCCGATGCCGGTGGGCATGGGTGGCCCGGCCGTAAAGTGCAAAGTGAATGTAGCGGGAAAGTGAGGGAAGCAGCATGATGAATTTGAAGGACGCAGCCAGCTACGCGCTGGAACAGCTGCAAAAGGCCGGCGCCGATGACGCCGCCGTGATTGTGACCAGCGGCAAGATAGACGAACTGAACATTGATGGCGGGGAATTCAGCCTCATGCGCTCCGGCTTTAAGAGCGGACTTTCCCTCAAGGCGATCAAGGAGCAGAAAACCGGCAATATTCACACCAATTCCTGCGAAAAGGAAGCCATAGACGCCGCGGTAAAGGACTGCATGGCGGCGGTGATGGCAGCCCAGCCCGATGAAGCGGAATCCATCGCGCCCAAGGCAGAGAATATGAGCTTCACCGCCGGGGTGCTTACCCCCGACCGGGATAAGCTCTTTGACCGGCTGCAGGAGTACATGGATACCCTGCACACCGAGTATCCCAAGATCAATATGGAACAGCTCATCGCGAAATATGACCACGACGACATCCTGCTGATGAACACCAACGGTGTGGAGATGCGCTACCAGAACGGCGGGTATATCATCAGCACCATGTTCTCCGCCCACGAGGGGGAGAAGGCGGGTTCCTTTAACGGCACCGGCTACCTGACCGACCGGCTGGACCAACCCCTGATGGAGACCGGCATGATGCGCCGCCTGCTGCGGGATGCCGAGGCTGACCTGACCGCCGCGCCTGTTCCGGAGAAATTTGAGGGGACGCTGCTGGTGAGCCCGGCTTTTATGGGAGAATTCCTGGGCACCGCGCTGGGCTGCTATGCTGGGGATTATGCCCTCATCAGTGATACGAGTATCTGGAAGGATAAGCTGGGCCAAAAGGTCGCCTCCAGCGGCATTACGCTGGAAACAAGGCCGCTGGATGAGCGCATCGTCTGCGGTGAACGCTTTGACAGCAATGGCTATAAGAGCGAAAACGGGGTCATCCTGCGGGATGGCGTGCTGGAGAGCTTCTGCCTTTCCGAATACGCGGCACGCAAGACCGGCCAGAAACGCGCTGCCAACCAGAGCGGCGCCTACTTCCTGCATCCTGGCGAGCAGAGTTTGGAGGAGATCATTGCCGGGATCAAAAATGGCATTCTTATCAACCGCTTCTCCGGCGGCCAGCCCGGCGCCAGCGGCGACTTTAACGGCGTGGCCAAGAACAGCTTCCTCATTAAAGACGGCAAGCTGGCCGGCGCCGTGACCGAAACCATGATCAGTGGCAACTTTTCCGAGCTGCTGAAGAATCTCCGCGGCATCAGCCGGGAGACGGTGTGCGATGGTTACAGTGTGCTGCCCTGGGCGGCATTTGATGGCATCATCGCAAAATAAATTTATCATCTTAAATTTCACGATGCCGCAGGACTGCCTGCGGCATTGTGCTGAAAGGCGGTAAAGTGTATGGCGGTACTAATCCCCGAACATTGCGAACTATGTCCCCGCCGCTGCGGGGCGGACCGCCGTACCCAAACTGGCCGCTGCGGGGCGGGGAATACCCTGCGCGCCGCCCGGGCCGCTCTCCACCGGTGGGAGGAGCCCTGCATCAGCGGGGAGGACCCCGAACGAGGCTCCGGGACGGTGTTTTTCTGCGGGTGTACGCTGGGCTGTGTTTTTTGCCAGAACGGCGTCATCAGTCACGGGGGCGAGGGGAAAGAGATCACCGCCGGACGGCTGGCGGAAGTTTTCCTTGCATTGCAGGCGCAGGGGGCGTACAATATCAACTTGATTACCCCCACACAGTACCTGCCGTGGATCTTGGAAGCACTGAACCTGTGCCGCGAACGCCTGGCGATCCCGGTACTGTATAATACCGGCGGGTACGAGCGGGTGGAAATGCTGCGGCTGCTGGAGGGCAGGGTGCAGATCTACCTGCCCGACCTGAAATATTACGACAGCGCGCTTTCCGCCCGGTATTCTGCTGCGCCGGATTATTTTGCCGTGGCGGCCCAGGCCCTGCGGGAGATGTTCCGGCAGGTGGGGCCGGTGCGCTTTGATGAAAACGGCATGCTGCAAAGCGGTATGGTGGTGCGGCACCTGGTGCTGCCGGGAGCCCATAAGGACAGCCTAAGGCTGCTGAACTGGCTGGCGGATAATTTCTCTCCGGAGGATATCCGGCTGAGCTTGATGAGCCAGTATACTCCGCCTGCCGGTATTGCCATCCGGGAATTGCAGCGCCCCATTTTTACCTACGAATACCGCAAGGCCTGCGAGCGGGCGGAGGAGCTGGGCTTTTTGGGCTATACCCAGCAGCGTTCTTCCGCCGATGCCGCCTACACCCCGCCCTTTGATGGGACGGGCCTTTGATAAAATTTCACCCCCAGGAGATACATATGACAGGACCCCTGCAGCGCCGCGCCATCGCCGATGGCGTATGGTTTTCCCGCATTCACGACCCTAAATTCTACCACAACAGCATATCAGTCACTATTATTACACCGCTGGCGGAGGGGAAGACCTCCGCGGCGGTGCTGGCGGCATACCTGCTGCGCATGGGCAGCCGCCGCTGCCGGGATATGACCGAGCTGGAGTGTCGGCTGGCGGACCTTTACGGGGCAGTGCTGGATACCGATATTTCCCGCCACGGCGAAAACCAGCTGCTCACCTTCTCCATTGCCGGGGCGGATGACCGCTTTGCACTGGAGGGGGAGAGCATCAGCCGGGGCTGCGCCGAGCTGTTGGGAGAAATACTGCTGGAGCCGAAGGTGGAGGGCGATGCCTTCCCGGAGGAGGCCTTCCGGCTGGAGCAGCAGTACCTTATTGATACCATTGAGGCGGAGATCAACGATAAACGCAGCTACGCGGCCCAGCGCTGCACGGCTGAGATGGGCCGGGGCTGTCGGTTTGCGCTGCCCCGCTACGGTACGGTGCAGGAGACGCTTTCTGCCACACCGAAGGAGGCCTATGGCCGCTACCGGGAGCTGATCCGCACGGCCCGCATAGAGATCTTCTTTAGCGGGTGCGGCAGCCCGGACTATGCCGAGGAGGTATTTACCAAACTGTTTGACGGGGTGGAGCGCACGCCGCTTTGTCCCACGCCGCAGCGGCTCCCCCTACGGGCGGAACGGGTAACGGAGCTGGCCGAGCAGCTGCCCATGAGCCAAAGCAAGCTGGTGCTGGGCTTCCGCACCGGCCTGCCGCGGCAGCGCCGGGCCCGTACCGCCCTGCGTGTGATGACCGCCCTGCTGGGCGGCAGCACCGGCTCCCGGCTTTTTACCAATGTACGGGAAAGGCTGGGCTGCTGCTATTACTGCGGCGCGCGGGTCAACCTGCTTACCGGCATACTGCTTATTGAATGCGGCCTGGAGGAGGCCAACCGGGAGCGGCTGCAAAGCGCCATCCTGGCCGAGATAGCCGACCTGGCCGCCGGGCATATCACCCCGCAGGAGCTTTCTCACATCAAGCTGGCGTTCCAAAGCTCGCTTTGCTCCATTGGGGATAGCCTGGCCCGCACCGAGGGCTGGTATCTCAGCGGGCTTTTGCAGGGGGATCCCATCACGCCGCAGCAGGATATGGAGGAGATCGCCTCCATCACCGCGGAAGAGGTGGCGGCCGCCGCGGCAGCGCTTACACTGGATACCGTGTTCTTTTTGCAGGCCGTAGGGAAGGAGAATGGGTGCGATGAGGATTGATGAACGCCATACCTCCGAGCTGCTGGGACAAAGCACCCGCACCATGGTGCTGCCCAGCGGCCTTACCGTGCAGATGTGCCGGATGCCCGGCTTTGTAACGGCGTATGCCATGCTCACCGTCGGGGTGGGCTCCATAGACATCGGCTACCGGGTGCGGGGCCGGGAGGTATCGCTGCCCGCCGGGGTGGCCCACTACCTGGAACACAAGATGTTCGACTGCCCCTACGGAGACGCCATGCAGCGCTTTGACGCGCTGGGCGCTTCCGCCAATGCCTTTACCAGCTTTGATAAGACGGCCTACTACTTTAGCTGTACCGAAAACTTTTCCAAGGCGCTGGAGGTGCTGCTGGACTTTGTAGCGACGCCCTATTTTACCGGGCCTTCCGTCCGCCGGGAAAGAGGGATCATTGCCGAGGAGCTGCGCATGTACCGCGACAGCCCCGAGTGGATGGTCACGGCGAACCTTTTGCAGGCCATGTACCATGTTCATCCCATCCGGGAGGATATTGCCGGGACGGAGGAATCCATCGCCCACATAGATGCCGCCCTGCTGTGCCGCTGCTACAAGCGTTTTTATTGCCCAGGCAATATGGTACTTTCGGTTGCCGGGTGCTTTGAGGAGGACGCGGTGCTGGAACTGGCGGAAAAATATTTCCCCACAGCGAAGACCGCGGCCAACCCGCTTACCATCCGGGAGCCAAGAACGGTGCGGGAGCACTACTGCGAGCAGAAAATGCCCATTGCCACGCCGATGTTCCAGGTCGGTTTTAAGGCGGCGGGCGGCGAAAAGGAAAATATGCGCCACCGCCTGCTGGATGAACTGCTGCTTGACCTCATCTGCGGCGAAACGACTGACCTGTACCGCCGTTTGTACGAGGCGGGCGAGATCAACGCGACCTTTGGCAGCGAGGTGATGGCGGGACGCGACTTTATCTGTGCGATGTTTGACGGCGAGAGCCGTCAGCCACAGGCTGTCTATGAAGCCCTGTGTGAGCGAGTGACCACCCTGCAGCGACAGGGCATCCCGCCGCAGGATTTTGCCCGCTGCCGCCGTGCCAATTACGGCCGCACCATCGGCCTTTACGGCCGTGCGGAATCCATTGCCGGCCTGATGGCCGCCGCCCATTTTTCGGGCATGAAGGATATCTACTACCCGCTGGAAACACTGCGTTCCACCACCGTGGAGGAGCTGGAGCAGCGCCTGCGGGAGGACTACGACACCGCCAACAGCGCCCTTTCGGTCATCCGGCCGCAGGGCGGGCAATAAGGAGAACCAGAACCCTATGACAACCGCAAACCGTGAAAACAGATCCCGACAAATCGGGGCGCATATGATGGCGCTGCTGGTATGTATCGTCTGGGCTACCACCTTTGTTTGCAGTAAGGAACTGCTGGCGTACTACACCCCGGCGCAGGTGATGCTGATGCGCTTTGTGCTTGCCTATTTTGTGCTGTGGCTGCTGCGCCCCCGGCCGCTACCGTGGCAGGGCAGGGGAGAGCTGACCTTCCTGCTGCTGGGCATTTTGGGCGGGACCTTGTACTTTTGGACCGAAAACACCGCCCTGCAGCATACCTTTGCCGCCAATGTCAGCATCATTGTGGCGATGGCGCCCATCCTTACCTCCATCCTGGCGCACTTTTTTACCAGGGATGAAAAGCTCCACACCACCGTTTGGGTCGGCTTTGCCGTGGCCATGAGTGGTGTGGTGCTGGTGGTGCTCAACGGCGCGCTGGTGCTCAAGCTCAGCCCGGTAGGCGATCTGCTGGCCTTTTTGGCGGCAGCCAGCTGGGCCTGCTATTCAGTCCTTATCAAGCGGCTTTCCGGCCGGGTGGACAGCACGCTGCTGGCCCGCCGGGTCATCCTGTACGGCGCGGTTACCTCGGTGCCGCTGCTGGCTGCCCGCGGGGAGCTTTCGATCGACTTTACCCCGCTGGCACAGCCAAAGCCGCTGTTCTGCATCCTGTTCTTGGCGGTGCTGGGCAGTGCCGTCTGCTTTGCCGTGTGGAATGTTGTCATCGACCGGCTGGGAGTCGTTCACGCCAATAACTATATCTATCTCCAGCCCTTTATCACTATAGTGGTCTCCCACTTCCTGCTGGGAGAGCCCATGAGCTGGACGGCCATTGTGGGGGCGCTGCTTATCATTGGCGGCGTTATCATCTCCGGCCGACAAAAACGGCCGCAGTAATGGATTTTGGCGCTATTCGCTAAAATTTTCGGGATAAATTATACGCGATTCCACTTGCCATGTCCCGCCCACTAATGATATAATCGTAAGGGCTCCCCCAAAGGGGGAACAAAAGAAGCGCCTCGCAAAAGGCGCTTTTTTTATTTTTGTCGGCGATGGGCGGCAGCCCCCGATAAAAACGCAGTGACAGAGGATAATACGAGGAGGAAATCATGTTCAAAATTGGCTTTGATAATGAAAAATACCTGCAAATGCAGTCGGATAAGATCCGGGAGCGCATCGGTCAGTTTGGCGGTAAGCTGTACCTGGAATTCGGCGGTAAGCTCTTTGATGATTACCACGCTTCCCGCGTGCTGCCGGGGTTTGCGCCGGATAGCAAGGTGAAAATGCTGCTGCAGATGAAGGACTCCGCAGAGATCGTCATTGTCATCAGCGCTGATGCCATCGAAAAGAACAAGCGCCGCGGCGATCTGGGTATCACCTACGATTTGGATGTCCTGCGTCTCATCGATGCCTTCCGTGGGATCGGCCTGTATGTGGGCAGCGTCTGCATCACCCATTACCATGCCCAGCCAGCCGCCGATGCCTTCCAGAAGCGCCTGGAGACCCTGGGTGTCAAGGTCTACCGCCACTATATCATCCCCGATTATCCCTCCAATGTCCCGCTCATCGTTAGTGATGAGGGCTTTGGCAAGAATGAATACATCGAAACCACCCGCCCGCTGGTGGTAGTCACCGCCCCCGGCCCCGGCAGCGGCAAAATGGCCACCTGCCTTTCCCAGCTCTTCCACGAAAATAAGCGCGGGGTCAAGGCCGGATATGCCAAATTTGAGACCTTTCCCATTTGGAACCTCCCCCTCAAGCACCCTGTCAACCTGGCGTATGAGGCCGCCACCACCGACCTCAACGATGTCAATATGATTGATCCTTTCCACCTGGAAGCCTACGGTGTCACCACCGTCAATTACAACCGTGATATCGAGATCTTCCCGGTGCTCAATGCCATTTTCCAGCGCATTTACGGCTCTTCTCCCTACAAAAGTCCGACCGATATGGGCGTCAATATGGCGGGCAACTGCATCATAGATGACGATGCCTGCCGTCGTGCTTCCGAGCAGGAGGTCATCCGCCGGTACTATGCCACCGCCTGCCTGGTGCGTCAGGGGCTCAGCGAGCCTGCTGAGATCCACAAGCAGGAGCTCATCATGAACCAGCTGAATGTATCGTCCGCCGACCGTCCCGTGGTGGCCGCCGCCTGCGCCAAAGCGGAGGAGACCGGCCAACCCGCGATGGCGCTGGAGCTGCCCGATGGCCGCATCGTCACCGGGAAGACCAGCTCTCTCTTGGGGCCTTCCGCCGCGCTCATGCTCAACGCCTTGAAGGAGCTGGGCGGCATCAATGATGAGATGCACCTGCTGTCGCCTATCATTATCGAGCCTATCCAGCGCCTAAAGGTGGATTACCTTGGCAACCACAATCCTCGCCTGCATTCCGATGAGATCCTTATCGCACTGTCCATATGCGCCGCTACCAACCCCACTGCAGCACTGGCCATGCAG
>ENA-UEOM01000967-UEOM01000967.1-human-gut-metagenome-genome-assembly--contig:-NODE-967-length-11537-cov-4.795637_pt1 | contig 11537 bp, 9 predicted proteins | sample MGYA00242993_ERZ507994 | MGnify/ENA primary metagenome ERZ507994 (study PRJEB26167, sample SAMN06115536) | human gut metagenome | host: Homo sapiens | place: China:Neimenggu | collected 2014-11-07... | reverse complement strand
GGTGGTGACGCTGGTCAAAGGCTTCGTGGGGCGGGATGCGGATTTGCAGGAACTGGCGCGTCTGCTGAAAACCAAATGCGGCGTCGGCGGCGCGGCCAAGGAGGGGGAGATCATCATTCAGGGCGACCACCGCGACCGTGTGGTCGAGATACTCACCAAGAGCGGCTACCGCTGCAAAAAAGCCGGTTCGTAGGTGAAGCGGCTGCTGCATATCCTCCTCTTGTTGTGCGCCCTCGGTTTCGCGCACGAGGCTTCGGCCCAGTACTATACGTGGGGGTCGGACCCCGCGGGGCTGAAATGGAGCACGATCCGTACGCCCGACGTGCGGATGATCTATCCCGATACGGTTTCGGCCGTGGCGCGGCGTACGCTGTTCTACATCCGTACCGTCCGGCCCGACATTGCGTTCGGATTCCGTCACGGTCCGATGCGTATTCCCTTCGTCATGCACCCCGAAAATTTCCAGTCGAACGGACTGGTGATGTACCTCCCGAAACGTGTGGAGTTCCTCACCTCGCCCGCGATCGACAGCTACTCGATGCCGTGGTACAAACAGCTCGTGGCCCACGAATACCGCCACGCCGTGCAGTACAACAACCTCAACCGCGGCGTCATCAAGGGGTTGAGCTACGTGCTCGGACAGCAGGGTTCGACCGTGGGGCTGCTGCTGCTGCCCATCTGGCTCATCGAAGGCGACGCCGTGCAGATGGAGACGCAGATGTCGTCGTTCGGCCGTGCGCTGCAACCGTCGTTCACCATGGAGTACCGCGCCCTCGGCGACGCCGTGCGCAGCCGCCGCAACATCGACCGCTGGTTCTGCGGCTCGTACCGCACCAACGTGCCCGATCACTACCACCTGGGCTACCAGATCGCCGCCTACGCCGACACGCGCTACCGCGAGAACATCTGGGACAAGGTGGCGTGGTACGGGGCCCGCAACCCCTACATGATCTTCACCACCTCGATCGCGCTGAAAAAATTCTATCGCACCGACGTGGGTACGCTCTTCGCCGAGACGTTCGACGGGCTGAACTACTACTGGAACGCCCTGCCCGCCCGGCGCAATTCGTCGCGCTATCTCTCGGCGGAGCCGGTGGAGAGCTACACGACCTATGCCTTTCCGCTGGCCGTCGACGCGCAGCGGGTCCTCGCGCTCAAAACCGACTACGACCGCCCGACGCGCTTCGTTACGATCGACACGGAGTCGGGACGCGAACGCGCCGTGGCCTACACGGGCAGCGTCTCCACGCGGCCGGCCTACGCCGACGGGCGGGTCTGGTGGACGGAGTACCGGCGTTCGACGCTCTTCGAGCAGCGGGTCAACTCGCAGCTCTGCTACATGGATCTCGACCGCGGCAAGCCCAAAGCCGTGCGCGGGCGGCGCCATGCGCTCTACCCCACGCCGACCGACCGCGGGCTGGCATGGGTCGAATACTCGCCCGACGGGCGTTTCGCCGTCACGGGCGAGGCGGGTGTGCAACACTGGGAGGCTCCGGCGCAGACCGAACTGCACGGACTGGCGTGGGACGACCGCACCGCGCGGCTCTACTTCCTGGCCACCGACGATTCGGGCATGTGGCTCGGCCGCATCGAACCCGACGGGACGGCCACTCATCTGACCGAAGGGGCCTACATCACGCTGAGCGACCTCACGGCCCGCGACGGGCGGCTCTATTTCGGATCGATCGCTTCGGGCTACGACGAGGTGCATTGCTACGACCTGGCCACGGGGCGCCAGTACCGGCTCTCGACCTCGACCTACGGCTCGTTCTCGCCGTCGGCCGACGGCGAGGGCAACGTGCTGATGACCACCTACGACGCCGAAGGCTACCACGCCGCACGGCAGCCGATCGACACGCTACACCCCGTGCGGCCGTCGCGCCTGCCGCGCAACGTCGTCAATCCGCCGCGCCGCAAATGGCCCGTGGCGAATCTCGACACGGTGCGTTTCACGGCGGCCGACTCCGTCTCGTCGGCCGCACGCCACCGCGCGCGCCGCTACTCGCGGCCGCTGCACCTGTTCAAGGTGCACAGCTGGATGCCCGTGGCCGTCAACCCCTTCAAGATCATCGACGAACACGACATCGACGTGCAGCTGGGCGTGACGCTCGTCTCGCAAAACCTCCTCTCGTCGGCCGAGAGCTACCTCGCCTATGCGTGGAACCACGCCGAAGGGTCGGTCGTCAAGGGCAGCCTGCGTTACAACGGGCTGGGCGTCGAACTGGAAGCAGCCGGCACCTACGGCGGCAATCAGGTGATCTATGCGGCGGGACAGGCCCAGCCGCAGCCTATCCCGGACAAATACTACTCGCTCTCGGCGGGCGCCACGCTGCCGCTGGTCTTCGCCGCAGGTTACCGCACCCGCATGCTGAGCCTCTCGGCCGCATGGAACTTTTCGAACGGGCTGGTGGCCAACGTCGGGAAACTCACCTACGACGAGGCGACGCACAGCTTCACCAATCTCCAGCACATCGGCTACCGCGAAGGGCTGCACAAGCTCACCTTCGGCATCGGCTATTCGAACTCCGTGCAGCTCGCCCACCGCGACTTCATAACACCGCGCGGCTGCGTGCTGAGCGCTTCCTATGCGCTCAACCCCACCAACGACCATTTCAGCGACCTTATCTCGGTCTACGGCAAGCTCTACACGCCGGGCTTCGCGCCGCACAATTCGCTGACGGCGGCCGCCACCTACCAGACCTCGATCGGCGGGTTCAAAAACCCGGCGGGCGAGTCGTTCCTCTCCTACAAGTCGGCGCGGCTGATCCCGCGCGGCTTCGACTCGAACGACATCAACAGCCGCAACTACTTCGCCGCGTCGCTCGACTACCAGCTGCCCGTGTGGTATCCCGAAGGGGGCATCCCCTCGGTGCTCTACTTCAAGCGCATCCGGCTGAACCTCGGCGCCGACTACGGGCAGTTCGACGCCTTCGACTACCGGAAAGGACGTACCGAGACGCGACGCATCCACTCCTTCGGCGGCGACCTCTACGTCGACTTCAACGTTTTCCGCCAGCCCGCGTCGGCCACCTCGACGCTGCGGCTGTCGTTCTACGCGCCGAGCAAGGGCGGTCTGTGGTGGTCGGCCTCGCTGGGACTGCCGTTCTAACCGAACCGAAACCGAACCGGACATGAAAAGAATCCTCCCGCTGCTATTCGCGCTCTGTGCCGGCAGCGCCCTGCCGCCCCTGTCGGCGCGAAACCTGCCGGCCGGCGAAACGCCGCAAACGACCGTCCCCGCCGCGAACGAAGCCGAGCGCTTCATCCGGCATTTCTATACGAACTGCGTCTTCGGGAATGCCGCGTGCGGCCCGATTCTGGAAAAATGCTGTACGCAGCGTCTGCTCCGAAAACTGCGGGCCGATTACGGCTACGACGGCGAAGGGTATGCGGTATGGCTCTTCCGCACCGGTGCGCAGGACGGGCCGGACGACGTGTCGGAGATAAGAGAGGTAGCCGCGCTGGGCGACGGACGCTACCGGGTGGACTTCGTCGACATGGGCACGGAAAGGCGCCGAATCGTGAAAATAGTCGATGAAAACGGCGCAATGAAAATCGACGCCGTCGAATAAATCAAAAAATTCGTACCTTTGTCACTCGACAAAAACCGCTGACGCAACGTGAAAAAGAAGACGCAGGGCGCACCTGCCCCCAACTATGTGAAATGGCTGTGGTATGCGGCCCTCACACCCTTCGTACTGCTGGCCGCGATGCTCACCTTGACGGCGCTGGGAGCCTTCGGGCGCATGCCCTCGTTCGAAGAGTTGGAGAACCCGCGCAGCAACATCGCCACGGAGATCTACTCCGAGGACGGCAAGGTGCTGGGAACCTTCTTCGTGCAGAACCGTTCCTACGTGCAGTACGAGGAGCTGTTCGCCTCGGACTCGGTGACCCGCACCTCGATCAACGGCCGCGAAGTGCCGCCGATCGTCGCGGCGCTCATCGCCACCGAGGACGCCCGCTTCGACTCGCATTCGGGCATCGACATCCCGTCGCTCATCCGCGTAGGGGTGAAGACGATCCTCTTGCAGAACCGTTCGGCAGGCGGAGGATCGACCATCACGCAGCAGCTGGCCAAGAACCTCTTCCCGCGCGACACGGTACGCCGCCAGAGCGCGCTGCTGCGCAAAGGCAAGCTCGTGCTGGCGAAATTCAAGGAGTGGATCACGGCGCTCAAACTCGAATACAACTACACCAAGGAGGAGATCGCCGCGATGTACCTCAACATCGTGGAGTACGGATCGAACGCCTACGGCATCAAGTCGGCGGCGCACACCTTCTTCAACAAAACGCCCGACCAGCTCAACTTGCAGGAGGCCGCCGTGCTCGTAGGCGTGGTCAACGCACCGACGCGCTACTCGCCGGTGCGCAACTACGACAATGCCATGGCCCGTCGCAACCTCGTGCTCGCGCGCATGGCCGAAGCGGGCGCCATCACGCACGCCGAGCGCGACTCGCTCTCGGCGCTGCCCATTACGCTCAACTACCGCCCCGTCTCGCACAACGACGGGCAGGCGACCTACTTCCGCGAGATGCTGCGGCAGGTGATGAACGCCCGGCCCCCCAAGCGCCGCAACTTCTACACCGAATGGGATTACGAGCAGGCCGTCAAGGAGTACGAGAACAACCCGATCTACGGCTGGTGCCACAAGAACACGAAGGCCGACGGCACGCCCTACAACATCTACAAGGACGGGCTGAAAATCTATACCACGATCAACTCCACGATGCAGCAGTACGCCGAGGAGGCGATGCTCAAACAATTGCGCACGGTCATCCAGCCCAAGATGGACGCCCAGTACCGTTCGACCAAGGTGCTCTTCCAGAACACGTCGGCCGAAGAACGCGAGAAGATCGTGCGGCAGGCGATGCGCTACTCCGACCGCTACCGCGCCCTCAAAGAGGAGGGGCGCAGCGAGGCCGAGATCGACCGCATCTTCCGCACGCCCTGCCCCACGCGGGTCTTCACCTACCGCGGCGAACGCGACACGATCCTCTCGCCGCGCGACTCGATCCTCCACCACAAACGCATCATGCGCGCCGGATTCGTCGCCATCGAACCGCAGACGGGCCGCGTCAAGGCCTACGTCGGCGGCCCCAACTTCCGCTATTTCAAATACGACATGGCCAAGCAGGGCAAGCGGCAGATCGGCTCGACGATCAAACCCTTCGTCTATACATTCGCCATCGACCACCTCGGTTTGACGCCCTGCACGCCGGTGCCCAACCTGCCGGTGACGATCGATACGAGCAACGGCACGCCGTGGTCGCCCAAAGAGGCGAGCAAGGTGGTCTACGACGGCGAAATGCACCCCCTGAAATGGGGGTTGGCGCGCAGCCGAAACAACTACTCGGCGTGGATCATGAAGCAGGCCAAACAGCCCGAGGCGGTGGCCGACTTCATCCACAACATGGGCATCCGCTCGTTCATCGATCCGGTCTACGCGCTCTGTCTGGGCACCTCCGAATCGAGCGTCTTCGAGATGGTGAGCGCCTACTCGACCTTCGCCAACGGCGGCGTGCATACCGACCCGATCTTCGTAACGCGCATCGAAGACCGGCAGGGCAACCTGATCGCCACCTTCATTCCCGAATCGCAGGACGCCGTATCGGAGCGCACGGCCTACACGATGCTCACGATGCTGCAAAGCGTCGTGACGAACGGAACGGCCGGCCGGCTGAAATGGCAGTTCGATCTGGGCGACGCCCAGTTGGGCGGCAAGACCGGCACCTCGCAGCGCAACCGCGACGCGTGGTTCATGTGCGTGGCCCCGAAGCTGGTGGCGGGCGCATGGGTCGGCGGCGAAGACCAGTCGGTACACCCGACCTACGGCGGCGAGGGCAGCATCATGGCCCTGCCGATCGTGGGAGAATTCTTCTCGACCGTCTACAAGAATCCGGCGCTCGGCATCTCCAAGCAGGACCGGTTCCGCCGCCCCGACCGCGTGACGGAGTACGACTGCGAGGAGGAGATGCAGCAGTCGCAGTACACGGAGGAGGAAGAGGGATTCTTCGACTGATCCCGCCCCGGACAACATTCCGCAGCATGACAATCCGCGCCCCGAAACCCGAAGACGCCGCAGCCGTGGCAGCACTCTACAATCACTACGTGCTGCACAGCACGGCCAGTTTCGAGACCGAACCGCTCGGTGCCGAACAGATGCGGTCGCGGTTGGAGAGCGCAACCGCCCGCCTCGTCTGCGAACGGGAGAGAGCGATCGTCGGATTCGGCTATACCCACGACTGGAAGGAACGCGCAGCCTACCGGCACACGCAGGAGGTGACCGTCTATGTCGCCCCCGACAGTACGGGACTCGGCATCGGCCGGCGGCTCGTCGAGCGGCTCGTCGCCGAATGCCGCACGACGGAGTGCCATGCGCTGGTCGCCTGCATCACCGCGGACAACGACCCGAGCCGCCGGCTCTTCGAATCCATCGGATTCCGCCGCGTGTCGCATTTCGAACAGGTGGGGCGTAAATTCGGCCGCTGGCTGGACGTCGTCGACTACGAACTGCTGCTCTAAGACGCCCGTTTTCCGCCGCAGCGGGCCGAAAAATCCGGCGGACGGCGGAAAATCGCGCGGATTTTCTTACTTTTGCTGCGGGAGGAGCCTCTTTTGACTCCCGAAGCGTTCAACCACACTTAAAGAAGATCGACCATGAAAATCGCAATCGTCGGCGCGAGCGGCGCCGTAGGTCAGGAGTTCCTGCGCATTCTCGAAGAGCGTCCCCTGCCGGTGGACGAACTGCTGCTGTTCGGATCGGAACGCAGCGCCGGACAAACCTATATGTTCCGCGGGAAACCCGTCACCGTCAAGCTGCTGCAACAAAACGACGACTTCCTCGGCGTGGACATTGCCCTCACGTCGGCCGGAGCGGGCACGTCGCGCGAATTCGCCGAGACGATCACCCGCCACGGAACGCTGATGATCGACAATTCGAGCGCCTTCCGCATGGAGCCCGACGTACCGCTGGTCGTGCCCGAAGTCAACGGACGCGACGCGCTCGACGCTCCGCGCCGCATCATCGCCAACCCCAACTGCACCACCATTCAGATGGTGGTGGCGTTGCAAGCCATCGAGCGCGTGTCGCACATCCGCCGCGTGCACGTGGCCACCTACCAGTCGGCCAGCGGCGCAGGGGCGCAGGCGATGGCCGAACTCGAACGGCAATACGCCGACCTGGCCGAAGGCCGTGAGCCGAAGGTCGAGAAGTTCGCCTACCAGCTGGCCTACAACGTCATCCCCCATATCGACGTCTTCACCGACAACGACTACACCAAGGAGGAGATGAAGATGTACCACGAGACGCGCAAGATCATGCACTCCGACATCGAGGTGTCGGCCACCTGCGTGCGCGTACCCGTGATGCGTGCCCACAGCGAAAGCATCTGGCTCGAAACGGAGCGTCCCGTCTCGCCCGACGAGGCGCGCGCGGCGTTCGAAGCGGCCGAGGGGATCGTCGTGATGGACGATCCGGCGCAGAAGGTCTACCCGATGCCGCTCTTCATCGCCGGCAAAGACCCCGTCTACGTGGGGCGTATCCGCCGCGACGTAACCAACCCCAACGGACTGGCGTTCTGGTGCGTGAGCGACCAGATACGCAAGGGTGCGGCGCTCAACGCCGTGCAGATCGCCGAGTGGCTGCTCAAAAACCGGTAACGGGCTTTCGGCCGGAAAGCCGCCGCCCCACGCAGCCGAGCGGAAGAGAGTTTAATTTCCGGCGCTTCATTTTAATTGCAAATTGCACTATCTTTGCGGCGGGATTGCCTGCCGTGCGGCGGGCGAACGATCGGAACTATGAAAAAACATTTGGGACTTCTGACGGTACTGGCCGTCATCGCATTGACCGTATTCTTCTATTTCCGCTTCTTCTTCGTCTTCGGCGAAGGGGTCAAGAGCGGCGAGTTGAACTATGTCGTCTACAAGGGAGTCCTTTTCAAGACGTACGAAGGCAAACTCATCCAGACCGGCATCCGCTCCAAGGAGGCGGGATCGATCCAGTCCTACGAATTCGAGTTCTCGGTCGAAGACCCTGCGCTTGCGCGGGAACTGATGCTCCAAGGGGGCCGGACGCTCGAACTGCACTATAAGGAGTATTTCGGAGCGCTGCCCTGGCGGGGCTTTACGAAATTCATCGTCGACAGCATCGTCACCATCGGGCCGCCCGTCCGCCGGGGCGTGGAGCTGCCGCCGGTGCAGTGACAGCGGCCGAACCGGCCGACAAACGACAGGCGTGACACCGCAACGGTATCACGCCTCTACTTTACAAAGGCCGGAGCGACCGACGGGGATTATTTCCCGCCGAGCAGAATGCGCGCCTGCGTCATCGCTGCCTCGGTGACTTCGCTGCCCGAAAGCATCTTGGCGATCTCGGTCGTCCGTTCGTCGGGAGTCAGGCGGGCGATATGCGTCTCGCCGTCGCGTTTGTAAACCACGAAGTGCGTCGATCCCTTCGAGGCGACCTGCGGCAGGTGGGTGATGTCTACGACCTGCATCGTTTCGGCCAGCGCGCAGATGATCTCGCCCATCGCGTCGGCGATGCGCCCCGAAACGCCCGTGTCGATTTCGTCGAAGAGAATGGTCGGCAGCTGCATCCGCCGCGCCAGCAGCGCTTTGAGCGCCAGCATGACACGCGACAGCTCACCGCCCGATGCGATCCGTTCGACGGCGGCGGGCGGCGTGGTGCGGTTCGCCGAGAAGCGGAATTCGACACGGTCGCGGCCTCCCTCCGTCAACGCACCGCAGTCGACGACGGCCGCCTCGAAACGTGCGTCGGGCATTCCCAGCCGCACGAGCGTGGCGACGATCTGCCCGGCAAAGGCCGGAGCTGCCTGCTCGCGCGTGCGGTGCAACTCGGAGGCCAGCAATTCGGCCTCGTTGCGGGCGGCTCCGATCTCGGTTTGCAAGGCGGCCAGTTCCTCGTCGGAGTGCGTAATGGCATCGAGCTGTGCGGCATAGCGGTCTCTGAGCGCAATCAGTTCGCCCTCGTCGGCCGCACGGTGCTTCTGGCAAAGCGAATAGAGCGTATTGAGACGGTCGTCCACCTTCTGCAACCGTTCGGGGTTGGTCTCGATGCGCTCGCCGTCCTCGGCGAGCGTCGCGGCGATGTCTTTGAGCTCTTCGAGCACCGAACGCAGCCGTCGGGACAAGTCTGCGGCGTGGGGATAACTCCCGCCCAGCCGTCCGATCTCCACCTCGGCGTTCTTGACCTGCGCCAGCACCCCGATTTCGTCCCCGTCGAAGGCGTTGCGCACGGCCGTGATCGCCTCGCCGATCCGATCGGCATTGGCCAGCACGGCCTGTTCCGCTTCCAGTTCGGCGACTTCGCCCGCACGCAGGCGCGCAGCCGTCAGCTCCTCCGCCTGGTAGCGGAGCCACTCTTCGTCGCGCCGGGCCGCGTCGGCCTCCGCACGCAGGCGGGCGCAGGTGCGCTGCAACTCCTGCAAACGCTCGTATTTGGCGCGATACGCCGCCCGCAGCTCGCCGTTGCCGGCCACGGTATCGAGCGCTTCGGTGCGGAACTCCTCCGAGGCGAGGATCAGGTTCTGATGCTGCGAATGGATGTCGATGAGCCGGCTGCCGAACTCGCGCAGCTGTGCGAGCTGCACCGGCAGGTCGTTGATGTAGGCGCGGCTCTTGCCGGCAGGAGTTAGGATGCGCCGCACGACGGCTTCGTCGGCGTAGTCCAGGTCGTTGGCCTCGAAAAAGGGGCGCAGACCGTAGGCGGCGATGTCGAACACCCCTTCGATCACGCAGTTGCGCTGCGTGTCGCGCAGCGCAGCACCCTCGTTCTTGTTGCCAAGCAACAGCCCCAGCGCCCCCAGCAGGATCGACTTTCCGGCGCCCGTCTCACCCGTGATGATGTTCAGGCGGGGATCGAATTCGATTTCGAGCGAATCGATGAGGATGTAGTTGCTGACCGACAGACGGCGTAACATGGCGTTATTCGTTTATCAACGTTTCGATTTTATCGGCGATGCGGGCGGCCACCTCGCGTTTGGCGAGCAGCGGCAGCGGTTCGTTGCCCGCCTCCGAGACGAAGGTCACCTTGTTGGTGTCGCCGCGGAAACCCGCTCCGGCGTCGCGCAGCGAATTGAGCACGACGAAGTCGAAGTGCTTCCGGCGGAGCTTCTCGCGGGCGTGCGCCTCCTCGTCGTCGGTTTCGAGCGCGAATCCCACCAGCACGCGGCCGCCCTTGCGGCTGCCCAGTTCGGCAGCGATGTCCTTCGTGCGGCGCAGGCGGATCGTCAGCTCGCCGTCGCCTTTCTTCAACTTGCGGTCCGCACAGGTCTCGGGAGTGTAGTCCGCCACGGCGGCGCACATCACCGCGCCGTCGGCACGGTCGAAGGCCGCAGTCGCGGCACGGTACATCTCCTCGGCCGAGAGCACGTCGCAGCGCGTGACGCCCGCGGGCGTCGGCAGGGCCGTGCGGCCCGTGACGAGGGTGACCTCGGCGCCGCGTGCCGCCAGCTCGCCCGCAATGGCGTAGCCCATCTTGCCCGACGAGTGGTTGCTGATGTAGCGCACCGGATCGATCGCTTCGATCGTCGCGCCCGCCGTCACGACGAAGCGCTTACCGCACAGCGTCTTTTTTTTTTCGGCGAGAAGCCGCTCCGCGAAGGCGACGATCTCGGCCGGCTCGGCCATGCGGCCCTTGCCACTCAGGCCGCTGGCCAGTTCGCCGTCGCCCGGTTCGACGACCTGCACGCCCGTGCGGCGCAGCATGTCGAGATTGGCCTGCGTCGCGGCGTGGGCGTACATATCCAGATCCATCGCCGGGGCGACGACCACCGGCGCCCGCGACGAGAGGTAGGTCGTCAGCAGCAGGTTGTCGGCCACGCCGTGGGCCATTTTGGCCAGCGTATTGGCCGTGGCCGGCGCGATCAGGTAACAGTCGGCCCACTCGCCGAGCGCCACGTGGGAGTTCCACGCGCCGTTTTCGGGGTCGAAAAAGTCGACCAGAATGGGATTTTTCGACAGCGTGGCCATCGTCAGCGGCGTGATGAACTGCTTGGCCAGAGGCGTCATCACCACGCGCACGTCGGCGCCGGCCGTCTTCAATAAACGACACAGCACAGCCGCCTTGTAAGCCGCTATGCTGCCTGTGATTCCCAGTAGAATGTGTTTGTCCTTCAACATGGAAGCGGGTGGCTTACGCCCTTTCGGGTCAGTTCTCCGTCTTCGCGCCCTCCTTGAAGAAAAGCTCGCCGTCGAGGAACTCCTCGGTGGCGATGATCGCCGGTTTGGGCAGGCGTTCGTAGTAGCGCGAGATTTCGATCTGCTCGCGGTTCTCGAAGGTCTCCTCCAACGTGTCGGTCGTCGTCGAGAACTCGGCGAGTTTGCGGTTGAGCTCGGTCTTCAACTCGGCCGAGATCTGGTTGGCGCGGCGGGCGATGATGTTGACCGTCTCGTAGATATTGCCCGTTTCGCGATCCAGATCCACCAGCTTGCGGGTGATGGTGTTGTTGGGGATAAGTCTCACAGATGTAGAACTCGGTGCGCAGGATGGTGCTGTAGATCTTGCGGACAATGCGCT
>ENA-UEOM01000956-UEOM01000956.1-human-gut-metagenome-genome-assembly--contig:-NODE-956-length-11587-cov-6.690530_pt1 | contig 11587 bp, 9 predicted proteins | sample MGYA00242993_ERZ507994 | MGnify/ENA primary metagenome ERZ507994 (study PRJEB26167, sample SAMN06115536) | human gut metagenome | host: Homo sapiens | place: China:Neimenggu | collected 2014-11-07... | reverse complement strand
GCTACCTTTTGGGGGTCAACCCCTTTGACCAGCCCGGCGTGGAGGCCTATAAGAAAAATATGTTCGCCCTGCTGGGCAAGCCGGGGTATGAGGACCTGCGGCAGACGCTGCTGGGGAAGCTGGAAAAGTAAAAGTGCCCAAAAATAAGTTTACTTTTTCTGCATTGCTATTTTTCCACCGGTATGGTATGCTGTACTCAGGTGGAAACCACCAATGACAAAGGAGTGATTTCTTATGGTTAGACTGATCATGGGTGCCAACGGTGCCGGTAAGACCAAGCAGCTCATCGAGCTCATCCACACCAGTGTGGAGTCCGAGACCGGAAGTGTCGTGTGCATCGAGCCTAAAGGCGATATGACCTACGACGTCAGCTACAACGTCCGTCTGGTCAACGCCGGCGAGTATAATGTGGATTCTTTTGACTGCCTGCGCGGATTCCTGTGCGGTATGTACGCGGGCAATTACGATATTTCCCATGTGTTCGTGGATAATCTCTGCAAGATCGCCGGCAGCAACGACCTGCAGGCGGTAGAGATGTTCCTTCACTGGCTGGACCGCTTCAGCGAGGAGAATGGCGTGAAGTTCACCGTCACCATCAGCGCGGATGAGGACACCGCCACCGAGGGCATGAAGCAGTACATCTGAACCGAGCAAAAAGAACCGGCTAGAGGCCGGTTCTTTTTTCATGTGCCGCCGAAAGGCGGCTTTTTATGTGTACGGGCGGACACGGTCGTGACCGGCAGCGCCGGCGCTCACGCTATGCCAGCAAATACAGCACCAGCCCGTACACCACGCTGGCAGCGGTGCCGAATACGATCACCGGCCCGGCCACAGTGAACATCTTGACCGCCGTGCCGGTGACGATGCCCTCCGCCCGGAAGTCGATGGCCGGCGAGGCTACGGCGTTGGCGAAGCCGGTGATAGGCACCAGCGTGCCTGCCCCGGCGTACCGCGCCAGCCGGTGGTACAGCCCCAGCGCCGTCAGCAGCACCGACAGGAACACCAGCGTTACCGAGGTGGCGGAGGCCGCCTCCTGCTGCGTCAGCCCCAGCGCCTGCCAGATGTTGGCGATCAGCTGTCCCACGGCGCAGATCCCGCCGCCGACGACAAAGGCCAGCGCCGTGTCCTTGCCGATGGGTGAGCTGGGCGACAGCTGCCGTACCAGCGCGTCATATTCCTTAGGTGTCACGCCATCACATCCTTTCGCCGGTAATATGTGCCGCTTCCGCCGCGACTATACTTGTCAAAACCCATGAAAACGGCTATAATGATACGGTGATCTCAGGAAAGGAGGGCGTCAGTTATGTACGACCCTGCCCATCCCTTCGGGCGCAAGGCGGTCCAGCTGGCCGTGATCGACCCGGTGAGCTGCACTGGCTGCGGCTGGTGCGCCATGTTCTGCCCCATGAAGTGCATCGACCTGCGGCCGGACGGCTATTATGAGGTCCGTCAGGATGACTGCATCGGCTGCCGCAGCTGCAAGGTCAACTGCTTCTACGGCGCTGTGACCATACTGCCGCCTCAGGTACGCTGATATGCAGAAAGAAAAAGCCCCTCTGGGGCTCTATATCCACATCCCCTTCTGCCGCCAGAAATGCGCCTACTGCGACTTTTACTCTCTGCCCCGCAGCGAGGAGAAGATGGACGCCTATACCGCCGCCCTGCTGCGCCATATCGAGGAGGTCGCGCCCCGCACTGCCGCCCATCGGGTGGACACGGTGTACTTCGGCGGCGGTACCCCCAGCTATCTGGGACCGGACCGCCTGACAAAGCTGCTGCGGACCCTCCGCAAGCGCTGCCCTGTGGCCCGCGACGCCGAGATCACGTTGGAGGCCAACCCGGACTCCGCCTGTGATGTCAAGGCCCTGCGTGCGCTGCGTCGGGCGGGCTTCAACAGGATATCTCTGGGCGTTCAGTCGGCGGATGACGGCCTGCTTCGCGCCATCGGCCGCATCCATACCTTTGCCCAGGTGCAGGAGGCCGTGGCCGCCGTGCGGAAGGCCGGGTTCAAAAACCTCAGTATGGACCTGATCTATGGCCTGCCGGGCCAGACCATGCAGCAGTGGGAGGACACCCTCGCCGCCGTCATCGCCCTGGCCCCGGAGCACGTCTCCTGCTACGGCCTGAAGCTGGAGCCCGGCACGCCCCTGTATGACCGCCGGGACAGCGAGTGCTTCCCGGACGACGACGGCCAGGCGGATATGTATCTCTACGCCGTCACGGTTCTGGCGCAGAACGGCTATGAACAGTACGAGATATCCAACTTTGCCAAGCCGGGCTTTGTCTCCCGCCACAACTTGAAATACTGGCACATGGAGGAGTATGCCGGCTTCGGCCCCGGCGCCCACTCCGACTTCGGCGGCGTGCGCTATGCCTACGTCCGGGACCTGGACAGCTACATAAGCGGTCGCCTGATCCTGTCGGAGTCCGAGTCCGATGCCACGCTGACCCGGGATTATGAGTACGTCATGCTGTCCCTCCGCACGGCGGAGGGCATCGACCGCCGGTATTTCGAGACGACCTACCGCCAGCGGTTCCAGCCCATGGAGGAGCTGTTCGCGCAGTATGAGCGCACGGGTCTGGCCGCCCGAACGGAGAACGGCTGGCGCCTGACGCCCCGCGGCTTTCTGGTGTCCAACAGCATCATCGTGGCCCTGGAGGAGGCCCTGGCTGCCCAGAAAATACGCCGGGAGCAGGCCCTGGCCCAGCGGGATTATCGGATAATTTAACTGAAAAAGGCGGCTGTGTGCCGCCTTTTTCCGCTTTCCTCTTGACATTTTTTCAAAACCGTGCTACATTGTCAGCAATATTGAAAGTTGCGATGAAGGGGACAGGCCGTGCCTCATGTCCACGCGAAGAGAGCCGCCGTTTGGTGCAAGGCGGACGGGACAGGGACACTGAACATCACCCCGGAGCATCCGCCTGAAAGCTCGCCGAGTAAGCGCGGACGGCAAGGGAGCCGTTACCTTCTCCCCGCCCCATTCCGTGGGGGATGAGTGGCCGCCCCGGCGGCAACGAGAGTGGTACCGCAGAGGACCTTTGTCTCTTGAACGAGACAAAGGCGCTTTTTATTTTGTTTTCAAAACTATTCAGATAAAGGAGAAGCAACATGGAGTACAAGAAGACACTGAATATGCCCAAAAGCGGCTTTCCCATGCGCGCCGGCCTGCCCGCCCGCGAGCCGGAGATGCTGAAGCACTGGGAAGAGCTGGACCTTTACAATGAGCTGCTGAAGAAGAACGAGGGCAAGCCCCTGTTCTCCCTCCACGACGGCCCTCCGTTCTCCAACGGCGCGCTGCACATGGGCCACGCCCTGAACAAGTCCCTGAAGGACTTTATCACCCGTATGTACGCGATGCGCGGCTACTATACCCCCTATATCCCCGGCTGGGACAACCACGGTATGCCCATCGAGTCCGCCATCATCAAGCAGAACAAGCTCAACCACAAGGCCATGCCCATCCCGGAGTTCCGCTCCGCCTGCCATGACTTTGCCCAGCATTACATCGACGTCCAGCGCGAGGGCTTCAAGCGCCTCGGCGTCGTGGGCGACTGGGACCATCCCTATATGACCATGGACAAGGGCTTTGAGGCCGAAGAGGTCAAGGTTTTCGGCGAGATGTTCAAGAAGGGCTACATCTACAAGGGACTCAAGCCCGTCTACTGGTGCCCGAAGGACGAGACCGCGCTGGCCGAGGCGGAGATCGAATATCAGGACGATCCCTGCACGACCGTCTACGTCAAGTTCAAAATGCATGACGACCTCGGCAAGCTTCCAAATCTTGACCACGATAAGCTGTTCTTCGTGATCTGGACGACCACGATCTGGACGCTGCCCGGCAACCTCGCCATCTGCCTCAACCCGAAGGAGACCTACGTCGTCGTCAAGGCTCCGAACGGCGAATGCTACGTTATGGCGGAGGCGCTGACGCAGAAGGTCATGCACATCGGCGGCTTCGACAGCTATGAGATCGTGGAACGGCACGAGGGCGCGTTCTTTGAGAATATGCTGGCCGACCATCCGTTCCTGCCCAAGACCTCGCGCCTGGTGCTGGCGGACTACGTCACGATGGATTCCGGCACCGGCTGCGTCCACACCGCGCCCGGCTTCGGCGCGGATGACTACCAGACCTGCCGCCGCTACGGTATGGAGCTGATCGTCCCGGTGGACGATCAGGGCCGCCACACCGCCTACGCCGGCAAGTATGCCGGTATGAAGACCGACGAATCCAACCCCGTGATCCTTGCGGACATGAAGCAGTCCGGCGCGCTGTTTGCCTCGGAGGAGATCGTTCACTCCTATCCGCACTGCTGGCGCTGCAAGAGTCCGATCATCTTCCGCGCGACGCCGCAGTGGTTCTGCTCGGTCGAGTCGTTCAAGGACGCTGCCTGCGACGCCTGTGACGACGTGCGCTGGGTCCCCGGCTGGGGCATTGACCGCATGAAGGCCATGATCCGTGAGCGCGCAGACTGGTGCATCTCCCGTCAGCGCCGCTGGGGCCTTCCCATCCCGGTGTTCTACTGCAAGGACTGCGGCAGGCCCATCTGCAATGACGAGACCATCGCCCGCATTTCCGCGCTCTTCGGCGAATTCGGCTCGAACGTCTGGTTCGAGAAGGAGGCCGACGAGCTGGTCCCCGAGGGCTTCACCTGCCCGCACTGCGGCGGCAGGCACTTCGAGAAGGAGACCAACACCCTCGACGGCTGGTTTGACTCCGGCTCGACCCACTTTGCCTCCATGCAGAAAACGGAGGGCTTCTGGCCTGCAACGGTCTATCTGGAGGGCCTCGATCAGTACCGCGGCTGGTTCCAGTCGAGCCTGCTGACGGCTGTCGGCGCGCTGGGCAAGGGCGCTCCGTTCAAGGAGTGCGTCACCCACGGCTGGACGGTGGACGGCGAGGGCAAGGCCATGCACAAGTCCCTCGGCAACGGCGTCGATCCGGCGGACGTGCTCAAGAAGTACGGCGCGGATATCATCCGCCTGTGGGCCGGCTCTGCCGACTATCACGTCGATGTGCGCTGCTCCGACTCCATCTTCCAGCAGCTGAGCCAGAATTACCTCAAGTTCCGCAACACGGCGAAGTTCTGCCTGGACAATCTGGTTGATTTCGACCCGAATCAGCTCGTCGCGCCGGAGGATATGCCGGAGCTGGACCGCTGGGCCATCACCCGCCTGAATGCGCTGCTCGAGCGCTGCGAAGCGGCCTATCAGAACTATGAGTTCTTCACCGTCTCCCACGCCATCAACGAGTTCTGCGTCGTCACGCTGTCGAGCCTCTATCTCGACATCATCAAGGATCACCTCTACTGCGACGGCAAGGACAGCCTCCAGAGAAGAAGCGCCCAGACCGCGCTCTGGCTGATCCTCGACGCCATGACCCGCGAATTTGCGCCGATCCTCGCCTTCACCTGCGACGAGATCTGGCAGCAGATGCCGCACCGCGACGGCGACGATCCGCGGAACGTCCTGCTGAATCTCATGGTGAAGCCGTATGAAGGCTACGCGCTGAGCGCGGAGCAGATGGCCGTCTGGGATACCGCCATCCGCGTCCGCAGCGACGTCAACGGCATTCTCGAGCTGGCCCGCGGGGACAAGCGCATCGGCAAGAGCCTCGAAGCGCACGTCACGCTCTCGGCGCTGGACGCGCCGGCGGCGGAAGCGCTCAAGGCTGTCCGCGGGATGAATCTGGCGGAGCTGTTCATCGTCTCCAACGTCTCCGTCGCAGACGAGAAGTCGAAGGAAAACGCCGTGACCGGCAGCGGCACGAACTTCCCCGGCCTCGTGATCGAGGTCACGGAAGCGCCCGGCACGAAGTGCCCGCGCTGCTGGATGCACTCTGAGCAGGCGGACGCAGAGGGCCTCTGCCCGCGCTGCGCCGAGGTCATGAAGTCGCTCGTCGATGTTGAGCTTTGATCGGATATCAGGCTATAAGTAAAACGAAGGCGCTGCTCGAAAGAGCAGCGCCTTTTGCGCGCATTAAAAATATCAGGGGCCGCGTCCGTAAGAACGCGGCCTCTGCTTTTTGTCTTATTCCGGCTTCTCCAGAAGGTTGGTCATGCTCCTGAGGCTGATCGCCAGAGTCGAGGCGTTGTGCAGCAGCGCGGATGTCGCCGGCGGCAGAATGCCGATCACACCCAGAACGATCAGCATGAGGTTGAAGCTGACGATGAAGCGGTAGTTGCCGTGGATACGGCGCATCAGCGCCTCGCTCAGCCGCCGCAGCGTGACCAGCTCGAACAGATCCTCCGACGCGATGGTGATGTCCGCCACCTCGCGCGCAATGGCCGCGCCGGTCGAAATGGCGATCCCGGCGTCCGCCTCCGAAAGAGCGGGGGAGTCGTTCACGCCGTCGCCGATCATGACGACCGTGCGCCCGGCCTCCTTTTCGCGGCGGATGAACGCCGCCTTATCCTCCGGGAGGACCTCGGCGTAAAAGTCGTCCACGCCGACCTCCGCCGCGACTGCCGCGGCGGTCTTTTTATTGTCGCCGGTCATCATGACGACCTTCCCGATGCCGCATTCATGCAGCGCGCGGACGGCGTCCCGCGCCTCGGCACGCAGCGGATCGTAAATGCAGATGACCGCCGCGAGCCTTCCGGCGATGCAGAGATACAGATGCGAATACTGCGCGGGCAGAGCCGCGAATTTTTCCGCGTCCTCCTCCGGGACTGTGCAGCCCTCGTCCTCAAAGACGAAGTGCGCGCTGCCGATCAGGACGGTCTTTCCGTCCACCATGCTGGAAATGCCGTGCGCCACAACATACTGCACCTGAGAATGGTATTCCTCGTGGGACAGGCCGCGCTTTTTCGCTTCCTCGACCACGGCGTTCGCCATGGAGTGCGGGTAATGCTCCTCCAGGCACGCGGCAAGGCGCAGCATCTCGCACTCGTCCTCGCCGCCGAAGGTCACGATCTGCGCGACCGACGGCTCTGCGTAGGTCAGCGTGCCGGTCTTGTCAAAGACGACCGTGTTGGCCTTGGAAACGGCCTCCAGGAAGCGCCCGCCCTTGACGGAAATATGATAGCCGCTGCTCTCGCGCATGGCCGAAAGCACCGCGATTGGCATGGCCAGCTTGAGCGCGCAGGAGAAATCGACCATCAGAACGGCCAGCATCTTCGTGACGTTCCGCGTCAGAAGATATGTCAGCGCCGTTCCGCCCAGCGTATACGGCACCAGCCGGTCGGCAAGACGGGAGGCCTTGTCCTCCGCGGTGGATTTCAGCTTCTCGGATTCCTCGATCATTTTGACGATCCGGTCGTAGCGGCCGCCGCCCATCGCCTTCTCCACGCGGACGACGCATTCGCCCTCCTCCGCGACCGTCCCGGCGTAGACATAGCTGCCCGGCCGCTTGGCCACCGGCATGGACTCGCCGGTGATGGACGCCTGATTGACCATCGCCTCGCCCTCGGAGACCTTTCCGTCCAGCGGGATCAGGCAGCCGGTGCGCACGACGATCTCGTCGCCCGCCTGCACGTCGCCGATGGGGACAAGCAGCTCCGTATCGCCGGTCTTGCGCCAGACCTTGTCCACGTTCAGCGCCATGGCTCCGGCGAGATCGGCGACGGACTTCTTGTGCGTCCACTCCTCCAGAATTTCGCCCAGCCGCAGCATGAACATGACGGAGCCTGCCGTGGCGAAGTCGCCGCGCACCATCGAGACCGTGACTGCCGTCGCATCGAGTACGGCGACCGTCAGCTTCCCATGCCAGAGCGCGGACAGGCCCTCCTTTATGTAGCGAACGGAGCGGTATAGCGCGATCGCCGTCGTGACCGGCGCGGGCAGAAAGAGCTGGGAAAAAACGCGGCGCATCACCGTCATGGCGAGCTTGTCCTCAAACTCGCGGTTGAGCGCGCGCGGCGTGCGCTCCGGCACACGGCCGCTGGCCTCTGCCGCGGCAAAGGAGAACGCTGCCAGCGCATGGATCACCGCCTGACGGCTGCTTTCGTAGACGATCACGGCGTCCTGTGTCCGGTCAAAGACCTTGACCGACGATACGCCCTCGACTGCCAGCAGCTCGTATTCCAGCACGTCCGCCTCATGCAGCGACATGCGTCCGCACAGCAGATGCACCCGCAGCCGCCCGCGCGTTTCATGCAGAATTTTACATTTCATGCTTCTACCTCCAAAGGAAAGGAGAGCCGCGCATCGCAGCTCTCCACAGCCGGATCATTCTGCGGCTGCCTCTTCGCAGGAGGCGTCGTCGATGACCTGCGCGGCTTCGTCCTCCGCACGGCGGTCATTGATCTCCTTCGCGCCCGCGTAGACATCCTCCGCGTTCTCGCGGATGTTGGTGACGGCCTGCATGACGCAGTCCTTTGCGCGGAGCACCGCAGCGGTGCAGTGCGTGTAGACCTTCTTGGCGTCCTTGCTGCCGAGCAGCTTGATCCCGGCAGTTCCGAACAGAACGCCGGCTGCAAACAATCCGATATGCTTCATAATGAAACCTCCATTTATATTTTGTGTTTGCGCCGGATGGCGCAGATGCAAAAAAGTTAGATGCATTTAACCTTGGCATACATCAAAAACTTTCCTTTTTTGCACATCAATTATAGCATGAAGCTTGCAAAATGCAACCCGTTTCGGCAAAAAACTTGCGCAAAAATACAAAAGCCGCAGCCCATCGGGCTGCGGCTTGGCAGATCGCTTATTTGTTCAGCAGTGCGTTTCCGGCCTTGTAGATATCGCCTGCGCCGACAGTCAGGATCAGATCGCCCTCCCGCGCATTTTCGCGCAGCCACTGCGTCAGCTCCGGCAGCGAGGGGCAGTAGACGCTGCCCGGAATGGCGTTCACCAGATCCTGCGAGGTCACGCCGACGGTGTTCTGCTCACGGGCGGCGTAAATGTCGGTCAGAATGGCCACGTCCACGCCGCGCAGCTCCTGCACGAAGTCGTTGAAGAGCGCCTTGGTGCGCGTGTAGGTATGCGGCTGGAACGCGCACAGGACGCGCCGGTAGCCCATCGTCTTGACGGTCTCCAGCAGCGCGTGCAGCTCGCGCGGATGGTGCGCGTAGTCGTCGTAGATATCCGCGCCGTTGTAGCGGCCCTTGTATTCCAGACGCCGTCCGGCGCCAGTGAACGCATGCAGCGCCCTTTCGACCGGCGCGGCCTCCACGCCGTAGAGCCACGCGACGGCCGCCGCGGCCAGCGCGTTCATGGCGTTGTGCCGCCCGCGCACGCCGAGAGACACATGGCAGTAGGGCTTTCCGTCGCAGATCACGTCGAACGTCCGAAAATCCTCCGAGGCATTCGCCCAATGGACGCGGTTTTCCTCGCGGAAGCCGAAGCTCACATAGTCCACACCCCTGAGCGTTTCGACCGTGTTCGCGTCGTCGCCGTTTGCCACGACCAGACCACCCTGCGGCACCAGCTCCGCAAATTCACGGAACGAATGCTCCACGTCGGACAGGTCCTTGAAAAAGTCCAGATGGTCGGCGTCCACGTCCAGAATGACCGCCGTCGTCGGGTAGAAATTCAGGAAGGAGTTGCAGTATTCGCAGCTTTCCAGAATGATCGTATCGCCCTTGCCGACCCGGTGGCAGGCGTGGAGCAGCGGCAGATAGCCGCCGATCATGACGGTCGGGTCGCGCTGCGCCTCGATGAAAATATGCGTCAGCATGGAGGTCGTGGTGGTTTTTCCGTGCGTACCGGCCACGCAGATCGCGTTTTTGTAGGCGCGCATGATGTAGCCCCATGCCTGCGCCCGTTCGAAGATCGGGATACCGGCGGCACGCGCCGCCGCGATCTCCGGATTGTCATTGTGGGCCGCCGCCGTGCGGATCACGCAGTCTGCGCCGGTGATGTTGTCGGCGCTGTGTCCGATGTGGACGGTGATGCCGTTTGCGATCAGCTCCTCCGCAGCCACGGAGGCGTTCATGTCCGAGCCGGAGATCTCCATCCCCATGCTGCGCAGCACCAGACCCAGCGGGCGCATGGAAACGCCGCCGATCCCCACCAGATGCGCCCGTTTTCCGGGCTGAAGATACTGTCCTATATTTTTACCGCTGTATGCAGCCGTCATGAAAAGCCCTCCTGTCGGGAGATTCCTGTTGCAGTTCCGAATGGAACGGTCTATAATCCAATATAAACACCGAGGTAACATTATATACTCTTTCGGGCGTAAACACAAGCGATTTTTGGGAAAAATCCATCTGGGGGGGAGGTTTGCATCCATGGAGGCGGTCAGACCGGAGAAAATCGTGAAAGGGCTGTGTGCGGCGGGCTTTCCGGCGTACTATGTCGGCGGCTGCGTGCGCGACCGGCTGCTCGGGCGGCCTGTCCATGACTGGGATGTCACGACCGCCGCCCTTCCGGAGGAGGTCATGGCGCTCTTTGAGCACTGCGTCCTGACTGGTATCCGCCACGGGACGGTGACGGTTTTTCTGGACGGCGCACAGGCTGAGGTCACGACCTTTCGCACGGAGGGCGTTTATCTGGACGGGCGGCACCCGTCTGAGGTGTGCTTTGTCCGCACGCTTGCCGAGGATCTCTCCCGGCGGGATTTTACGATCAACGCCATGGCGATGGACGCGGACGGGAACGTCACCGATCTGTTCGGCGGACGGGACGATCTGGCGCGGCGCTGCATCCGCTGCGTCGGCGACCCGGAGAAGCGCTTCCGCGAGGATGCGCTTCGAATGCTCCGCGCCTATCGATTCTCCGCGCAGCTCGGCTTTGCGCTGGACGCAGCGACCGCCGGCGCCGTGGAGCGATGCGCGCCGCTGGCCGCGGCGCTCTCCATGGAGCGCATCCGCGACGAGATGGAAAAAACGCTTTTGTCTCCGCGACCGCCGGTCCTGCGAACGATGGCGGATGCTGGCCTCCTGAAAGCAGCCGGGATCGACGCGCTGCCGGAGCTGGACTGGCTGGCGGAGCTTCCGGCGGAGCCGTCCGTCCGCTGGGCCGGACTAAAGGTGCTGTTTCCGGAGCTGGAGCCGTCGCAGCTCCGGCTCCCGTCGCGGCTTTGCAGCCTGATCGGGCGCGCGGCGTCGGCCTATTGCCCGCAGCCCGACCGGCTCGCGCTCAAGCGCACGGTCGCCGAAAACGGCGCGGAGGCCGCGGAGATCGCCGCCGCGCTCGCCGGGGAAGAGGCGCTGCTTTCTGAGATACTCGCCTCCGGCGAGTGCGTTACGCTCGGCCAGTTGGCCGTATCCGGCAGCGATCTTTCGTGGCTGCGCGGTCGGGAGGTTGGACAGATGCTCCATGCGCTGCTGGCGCATGTCCTCCGCCACCCAGAGGAAAATACTCGCGAGGCGCTTTTGAAGCTGGCGCAAAGCCCCGCATTTTCGGCAGATGCGCTTTCAAACGCAGGATTTTCTTCGAAACGCTGAATTTCCGGTTGATTTTTTTGGCGGACGGTGCTATAATAGCTGAGCAATGGAGGCTTAGCTCAGCTGGTTAGAGCGCCTGCTTCACACGCAGGAGGTCGATGGTTCGAGTCCATTAGTCTCCACCATCTAGTAGAACCAAAAAAGATATCTACGCGAAAAACCCAGAAGTTTCAACTGTTTCGCCCCATAGGTACACAATGTGTCATGGGGGTACAGTCGGTACGGGCAAAAGCAAGACGCAAGCTCATGCATTTGAGTT
>ENA-UEOM01000954-UEOM01000954.1-human-gut-metagenome-genome-assembly--contig:-NODE-954-length-11591-cov-43.671791_pt1 | contig 11591 bp, 8 predicted proteins | sample MGYA00242993_ERZ507994 | MGnify/ENA primary metagenome ERZ507994 (study PRJEB26167, sample SAMN06115536) | human gut metagenome | host: Homo sapiens | place: China:Neimenggu | collected 2014-11-07... | reverse complement strand
TTTTGGCTTTCCCATTGCATATAAAACGGAAAAAGACAATAAATATTTTATGTAAACTAATTTTGCTCACTTACTTATTAATATAATAAACATTATTTATTATGGCATTCTTATCTAACGAAAAGCTTTTGATCGTCGGTGCCGGCGGTATGATTGGTTCAAACATGGTACAGAGCGCATTGATGCTCGGTCTTACTCCTAACATCTGTCTCTACGACATCTACGAGCCGGGTGTACACGGCGTGTTCGACGAGATTCAGCAGTGCGCTTTCAAGGGCGCTAACGTAACTTACACAGTAGACCCGAAGGAAGCATTCACAGGCGCTAAGTACATCATCTCTTCAGGTGGTGCTCCGCGTAAGGACGGCATGACACGTGAGGACCTCTTGAAGGGCAACTGCCAGATTGCAGCAGAGTTCGGTGACAACATCAAGAAGTACTGCCCGGAGGTAGAGCACGTTGTTGTTATCTTCAACCCGGCTGACGTTACAGCCCTCACAGCTCTCATCCACTCAGGTTTGAAGCCAAACCAGCTCACATCACTCGCTGCTCTCGACTCTACACGTCTGCAGCAGGCTCTCGCCCTCGAGTTCGGCGTACAGCAGGACAAGGTGACTGGCGCTCACACATACGGTGGTCACGGCGAGCAGATGGCAGTATTCGCTTCTCAGGTTAAGGTAGACGGCAAGCCTCTCTCAGAGATGGGTCTCTCGGCAGAGCGTTGGGAAGAGATCAAGCACCACACCGTTCAGGGTGGTTCTAACATCATCAAGCTCCGCGGTCGTTCTTCATTCCAGAGCCCGGCATACAACGCAGTTAAGATGATCGAGGCTGCTATGGGTGGCGAGAAGTTCACATTGCCAGCAGGTTGCTACGTAAACTGCGAGAAGTGTGGCTTCAAGAACGTGATGATGGCTATGCCTTCTACAATCGACAAGACAGGTGTTCACTTCACACAGCCTACAGGCACAGAAGAGGAGCTTGCTTCTCTCGCTAAGTCTTACGAGCACCTCTGCAAGATGCGCGATGAGATCGTTGATCTCGGCATCGTTCCTCCAGTAGCAGAGTGGACAAAGATGAACCCGAACCTCTAATTCGGCATCGTCCAAATAACAATAAAGCCCAGAGCGCACTGCTCTGGGCTTTTTCTGTATTAGGAGGGTATGGCATCCTTGCCATACCCACGCAGCCTTCTTGTTGCATTGCTACTGTTTGATAGTTGGTAGATTGCGTGGGTATGGCAGGGATGCCATACCCTCCTACCGTCCGCCACCTGATTGGATTCCGTCCGCCACCTGATTGGATTCCGTCCGCCGCCCGATCAGATTCCGTCCGCCGCCTGATCAGATTCCGTCTGCCGTCCGATCAGATTCCGTCCGCCGTCGGTCGGAAATTGTGATACGTAAACAGACTTTACATCCACTCAAAACTTATGAATTAATGCATATAGTAGGACAAAAGCTAATAAATCTTTCGTTAAAAGTTGGTTTGTATAACAATATTGACTAATTTTGTAATTAAATAAGCAATTATAAGAGTAAATTGAAAAACTAAAAGCAAATTTTATGATTAAAGGTTATTTCTTTGCAGCCCTACTCCTTTGCGCTGTTTCCACCCCGTCATTGGCGCAAGAGAGTAAGGTAAATGTACTTTATCTCGATGGTTCTGCGCATGAGGTGCAGATGTCGCAAGTGGCGAAGCTTACAGTAGCCGATGGCAACGTGAAACTCCTCTCGAAGAGCGGTGAGGCAGTGGCTACCCACGAGTTGGAGAAAGTGGACAAGATACAGCTGACAGGCTCGACAACGGGTTTGGTGCAGCTCACGAAGCAGTCGCCCATCACGCTGCGTTCTAACGGTTACGTCATCACGGCTGAGGGCATGACCGACGGCAAACTGCTCGAAGTGTACACAGCCAACGGCACACTCGCTGCCAAGGCAGTGGCACACGACGGCAAGGCGACGATTGACGCTACGCAGTTGGCTGCCGGAGTGTATGTAGTGAAGGCTGAGAACCAGTCGCTGAAGATGGTTAAGCGCTAACACCGGATTGTTAACCCTTAATAGTTGATACTTAATCGCTAACACTTAATAATTAAATTGAGTACAATGAAACAGAAGATATTTTTACTTTTCGCCATGCTCGTAGGCTTCGCCATGCAGACAATGGCTAAGGCTGCAACACCCGACAGCGTGTTCGTAGTGAAGAACGGAATTATCGTGTCTGCCTATGAGGTGGGCAAGAATGTGGACAACATCACGTTCGAAAAGAAGGTTAAACTCGACGGCAACTGCGTGAAGATTGGCGACGAGGTGATTGAGATGAAGTCGGCGTTGATTACTACGGTGAATAATTACAAGTGTGTGTACCTCTCTACGCTCGAAGGTTGCACCACTGTAGATGCCATGCTTAAAGGTGGCAAGCTGTTGCAGGTGGCACTGACACCTGCGCTGCTCGACAAGGAACTGACGTTCAGCACGTTCAATAACGAGTTTGATGCTGATAACGAATTCTTCCAGGTGGCGTACACAGATGTTGATGAGGCGAAGAAGAACGATGATTACGAACCCGTGACCGTTACCTCTGCCGATTGGAGCACTTACTACACTGGCGGCTCGCTCAATGTGTCTATCAGCGAGGGCAACCTCTCGCTGCACATGCAGGCTATGCCGAAGAGCGGCGAGGTGCTCTTCGCTGCTCAATACAATGGTGCTGTCACTGAGATGAAGGAGAACCCTAACCACTTCACCGTCGATGGCAAGCGCTACGAAATGCGTGCTGTCTTCGCCGAGAAGAAGATTGACGGCATCAACTTCTACCTCACCCCGGGCAATATCGACAATGCCAACGAACTTACAAACTGCTACTACTACGTGCGCCTCTTCGTGCCGCAGAGCAGCATGGACGGCAGAGTGCTTAGCGTGCAGGGCAATCAGAAGTATGAGCTGACCTTCGTCGACAACGTGACCGACGTGAACAATGCGCAGACTATAGACATCAGTAACGGTGCTTCGGCTTCGGCTACGGGTACAATCTCGGTGCTCGACAACGGCAACGGCACTTATACCATCAAGCTCAACATCGAGAAACTCGGCAATAAAGCCGACCGCACACTCGACGTGGTTTACGAGGAAGGTACACCGAAGGAGTACACGCTCGCTCTGCCAAGCGTCTACAGCGTGGCTGACGGCAAGGCTGTCAACCTGAAGTCGGCAGTGCTCACACACGACGACGCTGCTGGTGTCTACACTGTATATCTCTCTGCAAAGGCAGGCGTGACGACATTGGCTGGCATGGCTGATGCTGACATCGTGGTTACTATGCCCGACGCTTTCGTCAACGACGACGCTTTGCACGGCTTCTCGGGCGACGAGACGAACGCAAAGGTTTCTGTGAAGTATGCCGACGTTACCTACTCGCAGGCTACAGTCAAAGGCACTGCAGCACTCGCTTTAGGTGGCAACGCTAAACTGACGTTTGCCTACGGCAAGGCTAATGTCGACTTCACAGTGTTCAACATCAAGAAGTACAAGGGCGCGCTCAAGGGACACTACGAGGGCAATGTTACACGACTCTAAAACTTTAACGAGAAACAGATTATGAAAAAGACTATATTATCAGTATTTGCCCTCGCCATGGCATTCGTAGCTACTGCCGAGGCGCAGCAGAAGGTATTCCTCAATAAAGGCAATAAGACAATAGAAACAGTGATGTTGGGTGCTGACGACTACATCGCGTTCGGACGCCCCGTGGGCGTGCCAGAACAGGCAAAGGTGGAAATCGCTGACCTGACAGCTGGCAAGAACTACGTGAGGTACAAGGTGCAGGCACGCACAGCCGATCAGCCTTACTATCAGATGTGTGTCAGCGAGTCGTACCTGAAGTTCTTCCTTATGGAGTATTTCGGTGGTGCATCGCTCTCGGAGATGACCGAAGCCGAGAAGAAGCAGGTGTTCTCTACACTTATGCAGGCTGGCGGATATGGCTTCGAGGGCGTAGGCACAAAGGAATATACCGTCGCCGATGGCGAGAAAACAAGTGGCGTAACGCAGTTCGTCGCTGCAGGCGAGACTCAGTACATCGTGGTGTGCGACCTCGTAGAGAAAGATGAGAAGTTGGTGCTCGGTTCGGAGTTGAAATACGCCACTGTGCGCACTACAGAGGCAGGCGTGAGCAATCTGGCGCTCAGCGTAGAGTATCTCGGACTGAACGCTGAGGGTAAGCCTGAGTTCGACGTGAAGCCGGGCAACGGATTTAAGTCGCTGCACCTTGTGCTCGGTTCTACGAAGTCTATCGACGAGTTCGTCAACCTCTATGGCTATAGTGCACTGATGTACAATCAGGGCGTGAGCTTCTCTGCCGAGCAGTGGGCTACATACGCCAGCGAGTACAAGGCGTGGAATATCGATAAGGAGAACGACTACTCGTTCTACGCACTCGCTGTGGATGCCAACGGCGACTGGGTGAAGGCTTCTGTGGACAATGTTCACATCAAACCGGCGGCAGCCAACGATTGCCCCGAGGTGGATGTCACCAATTATCAGGTTGGCAACGGCGACCTCGCCATACAGTACACCATCAAGTCGAAGGCTCCGTCTATCAAGAGTGCACGTATGCTCGTGATGAAGGAGTGGGATTGGGAAAATGCTCTCAACGCTTACGACGTAGAGACTCCGTCTATGGCATGGGCAGACTTCATGGCTACTACCGACAAGGCAGATGATGTAACAGAGGCAGTGAAACAGCTTGGCAACAAGTTTACGTTCACGAAGTCGTTCTCCGACGCTGAGCGTGACTGGTACGTAGCTGTCCTCGCCGTCACCGACGACTACGGCACAACCGTCACACGCAGCACATTCCACTCGCACATCACTGATGCCGAGTTTGGAACGCTCTCAAAGACATTCCCAAAGAAGTAAGGGAGCGAGAGACTGTATGGCTTTAGGATGTTCAGATGCTATGTTTTTTTTCTGGATATTCTAGTCTTTCTAGATATTCTAGTTTTTCTAGATATTAAACCCTTGCTCCGCTTCTACACGACAATAAAAAAAGAAGTTTCGCAAGCCGACAGGCTTGCGAAACTTCTTTTTTATAACCAGCTATCTTTTAGGCAGCCGGCTTTAGATAGCCGGTTTTAGGCAGCCAGCTTTAGGCAGCGGCTTTAGGCTGCGTGGGTATGGCAAGATGCCATACCCTCCTGATGTTACTTCACGACAATCTTCTTGCTAGCTACGATGTACACGCCTTTGGCGAGGCTTACGAAGCGGTTGCCCTGCACGCTACCTGCGAATACACGTGCACCGCTGATGTTGTACACCTCAACGTGCTGTGTTTCGGGTGCTACGAGGAGCACGCCGCCTTGCTGCGCGTAGACATCGAGAGAAGACTTGTTGCTCTTCACGTCGCTAATAGTAGAGAAGATATTACCCTCGTCGTCTTTCTGGTACAGACGCACGTAGTCGAACAGAGTCTCGTACTCGAAGTTTACGTCCGCATCCTTTGCCCATGAGTTGTTGCCCACGCTCTGGTTCAGTATCACGTAGAACGGTTTGTCGAACGGCCACTGACCCTTCTCAAGCAGATACGACTGCTTCGTCTTGGCGTAAGAGAACGCCTTTGTGCCGTCAACATACCAGGTAAGAAGTTCCGGCGTCCAGTCGAGAGTTATCACGTGATAGTCGGCTGCGTTGGTATATGCGCTTCCAGAGTTGGGCAGACCCAGATGCAGATCGTATGTGCAGTGAGTATGCACCGTATGATATGTCTTGTTCTCGGTGTCTATCTGTTCCCAGATATCTATCTCTCCGGCGTTGGGCCAGCCTGCAGAGTTGTCCTGCGGCATGAGCCAGAAGGCAGGGAAGTTGCCTACGTGCGGAGTGGTGCGCAGACGGCCCTCGATGCGTCCGTATGTGAAGTACATCTTATCCGAGCTTTCGATAGCACCGCTGATCATGTCCACGTTGCCCTCTTCGGCGATGGTGTTCTTGATGCAGCGAGTGACGAGTTTGCCGTCGCGTATGAAGGCTGTCTTCTGCTGTCCCTCAGCGGTCTGCGAGGTGAAGCGCTTCCATGTAGGACTCTCACGTGTGCAGTTGTGCCATACGTTAGCGTTAGGCAGCGAGTAGTCCTTGCCGTCGAACTCGTCAGCGAAGCGCAGCTTGTACTCCTCTGTGCCGTCAGCCTCGAACAGAGCAGACACGCGCACATCGCCGTTCACCTTAGCTGCGTCGATGGTGAAGTCCTCTTCATTCTTAGCATCCTTCACCTCGTATTCCTCCCACTGACGGTTGCCGTTGATGTACTGCTTTCCGTCGAGGTTGTGACCGTGACGCACGGTGATGCTCTTCACGTTGTAGCCGGCAGCAGGAGCGAGAGGCATAAGGCTGAGCTGTGAACCGAACTCTACGGTTTCGCCCACGCCGCTGTTGCCATTTCCTACGATATGTCCGCCACGTGCATCGATGTCGAGCTTGCCCTTGGCGTTGTGCACGTTCAGGAGGAAGTCGACGATGTAGCCGTTGTAGTTGTCAATGTGCAAAGCGTCAGACATGCTATAGTCGCCAGCAGGGTCGATGTTGTTCTTGTCAATCTTCAGACGAGCGCGATAAACACCGGTAGGCAAGTCGTCGGGGATAGTAAACGACGGCATAGCGGTTGTTGCGCCCGCAACTTCGCCGTTGCTGTTCTTGCCGTTATACGCAGAGAAGCTAACGAGTTCGCTGCCAACAACAGGCTTTCCGGTTTCGTCGAGCGGTGTTGTGAACACTGCATCCTGATTGTAGTCGATATAGAGATATGCGCCCATCTCGGTGTCGCCAGTGAATGCGATGCCCGGTGTGAGCACGTCGCCCGGCTTGGCGTTCACTTCCTTAGTGAGAGCGTCGCGATAAACGGTAGTGCCCTCAGGGATAGCGATAGCCGACTTCTTGCCAGCCTTGTTCGTAATAGAGAACTCTGTGAGGCTGTTGGCTGTAGGATTCATCTGGGCGAGATCCTTCTCGAAGTTGAGCGCGTAGCTGCTGCCCGAAGTAGCGCTTTCAGCAGCGAAGTTGACGGTTATTTCAACGTCTCCGTCGATATAGCTTGCCGGAATGGTGAGCTTGTCGCCCTTTGCGGTGTAAGCCATGATAGTGTTCTCCTGCCACTGGCGCAGTCCGTCTACGACAGCATCGCCGTCGAGTCCGTATCCATGCTTGACGCTAAGCGAAATGAAGTCGTAACCGTCCATCACGCCGACAGCGATAGTGAGGTCTTTTCCGAATTCTACGTCCTGATTGTTCAATTCCGTGTATTGGTCGCCAAGAGTTACAGTACCCTTCAATGGGTCAGTACCCTTCACCGTTACGTGCGCCGTCTCGCCATGCACGTTGATGCGTGTATCTACAATCACGCCACCATTCTTCTTTATACCATTGTTACTGATGTTTCCGCCTGGGTCAACGCTGTCCCAGTCTACCTTGTAGCGCATACGATAAATGCCAGGTTTTGCGTCTGTGGGGATAGCGAACGACGGCGGATTGATGCTTGGCTCGCCACTTACGGTTGCGCCCTTGCTGTCCTTGTTCTTGTACATGGAGTAGGTCATAAGGTCCTTCATGGCGTTCACACCATTATCGTCGTAGTCGACATCGTATTTGCCGTCCTTACCGAAGTCGATATATGCGTATCCGCACATCCACGTACCTTTCCAATTAAATCCAACCGAAACCGTCTCGCCAATCTTGGCGCGCAGGCAGTCGTCGAGGCATTTGATGTACAGACGCTTCTCTGTCTTCTGGTTTACGTCAATCTGCTGTGTGCCGTAGCTGCTTGAGAGCAGAATAGCATTGGTGTAGCGCCCCGTGTTCGTAGCAGCCTCGTTCTCGTCGAAGTTGACGGGGTAAGCACTTTGTGCTAACATGGTAGCTGGGGTAATCGCCGCTGTCAATATGAAGGTGGCGATTGCTGTGCGTAGGTTGTTTGTCATAATAATAGTTGTTGTTTATAGTCTGAAAAGGGGATAGCTGTCAGTCTTGACTGCTATCCCCAATATGTGAGTAACGATTAGTTTACTTTACGAGCACTTTCTCGCCGTTTACGACGTAAACGCCTTTGTGTGCGCAGATTGTCTGTGTGCCCTCTACTGTTCCGTTGAACAGAGTGCTGCCCTGCACGCTTACGATGTCTACGTGTGTCGGGACAGATGCTGTGAGAGTCATCTCGCCCTGACCTGCCTTCACTTCGAATGCCTTCACTGTAGCGTCGTTAACGCTTGTGGGGTCGCTTTTGAAGAATGGCACGATGCGGATATCGCCGTCTACGCAGTTAGCAGGGATTGTGTACTCGTTGTTTACGAACTGCGAAGCCTGCACTACGAACTCTTTCCACTGTTGGTTTTCGTTCTTTGTGCTTGCACCCTCGAGGTTGTAGCCGTGGCGGATCTTCATGTAGTCGAGCACGAAGCCTTCTGCCGGCTTCGACTTGATGACAAATGCCTGGCCGAACGGAGTAGTGCGACCGGTGAGCTGCTTGCCGTCTGCAAGGAGTACGTCGCCATTCAGACCGCCACCATTCTCTTCTGTAGCACGGAAAAGATTAACTTCGTCGTTGTGGATGTTCACGAGTACGTCAATCAGCGCGCCACCATTGCCTGTGATGAGGTTGCCTGTTGCGGTGCTGCCGCCTGGGTCTACGTTGTCCCAGTCCACCTTGTAGCGCATACGATAGATGCCTGGCTTCATGTCGTCGTCAATCTTGAACGAAGGAAGACCAACACCGCAGTCGCCGCTTGCACTCTTACCAGCACTGTTCTTGTCCTTGTAGTAAGAGTAAGAAACAAGGTCGCGTGCATTTGTTACGCCGCTGTTGGTGTAATCAACGTCGAACTTGCCGTTGTCGTCCTTGTCGAGGTATGCGTATCCGTGCATCCAGACACCGTTCCAGTCGATAGCCGGAGAGACTGTCTCGCCTGGCTTGGCAAGGAAGATATTCTCGGTCTTGTTGAAGTAGAGCTTCTTGTCAGAGTTCTGGTTGATAGCTACAGACTGTGAACCGAGCTTAACATTCTTTACATAGCGCTCGTTACCACGTGTGTGAGCTGTCGACTCCTCGAAGTTAATCGGGTAAACCGATTTAGAGAAGAATGGGTTAGCCTTGCTGCTGAGTGTGATGTCGTCGATGAATACGGCGAAGTCGCTCATCTGGTTGTGTGGCGACTGGCGGTCGACAACCACGAGGAGGCTCTTGATGCTGATGCCGTTAGCACCCATGATTGGGAATACTACGTCCTGCCATGCGCCTGCATGAACCTTGCTTGTCGGTACGCTCCAGAACTGCTCTGTAGTAGCTGGCTGCCAAGGACGGTCGTCGCGGTTGCCAAGTCCGATGAGCATCACCGGAGCATCCTGCGTAGAGTAGAACTTAACGTGTACGTACTGGGTCTCACGCTTCAGAGCGAGCGGCTCCTTCAGTTCAACGAGTGCGCCGAAAGTGTTGCTGCCATAGCGTGAGCGCTGCACGCCGAGGATGTTGTTTGAACCGTTAGGAGCGAAGCCTAATTCAGGGTCTTCGGCGTTGAGGTCGTTTTCTACAACCTGCACGTTGCCCGTGAGCTTGTTGAGGTTGAAAGGTGAGGTAGGGCATGTGTCGTATGCACGAACACTCTTGTAGCTCTCTGGTGTCTCAAAGTCGCAGAGAGTCTTGTCCTGCTGTGCCACGGCTGCGATAGGGAAGAACAGACCGGCAAGGCACATATATTTCATTATGTTCATTGTTTCTTTGTTTTTAAGTTAATGGAGTAAGGGTTTGTTTAGAACACTTCTACGGTGTGGAGCAGTGGGCAAGCCTTTGCGTCCTCAATAGTGATGCGCAGATACTTAGCCTTGATGCCGCTGCCAGAGTAGCTGCTAACTGTAGAACCGTTGAGCGGAATGATACGCTTGTAGCCTACGGTTGTCATTGTCTGCTGTGTAGCGCGCTTTGTGTATGTCACACCATCCTCGCTGGTCTCAATCTTGAACTTCTTCACGCGCTGTCCGAGCTTGATGTATTCCATGAGCGATACGTAGCGCAGAGTCTGCGGTGTGCTCCACTCGAGAGTAATCTCGGCTGTGTTCTGTCCGTCAGGTGCAGCCCAGTATGTGTTCTTGTCGCCATCGGTCATGTTCTTAGCTTCGTAGTTGCCCTTGCCCATAGCCTCACGTGTAGTGCTTGCTGTGATGGTAGCGTTCTTAGCGAGGTCGTTGCCAAGACGAGTCTTGAGCTTGTTGCCGAGATCCTCCATGATTGTTACGAGGCTCTGGTCGATAACGCCTGCCTTGTTCGGTGGGAGGTTGAGCAGGAATGTAGCGTTGCGGCCCACTGTCTCAAGGTACATCTGGAAGAGACGTTCTGCCGACTTCGCTTCGTTGTTCTTTTTCGAATCCCAGAACCAGCCCTTTGTCGACTTGGCATCGCTCTCGCCGGCAGCCCACTGCCATGCGTCCTCGTTGCCCGACTCTGCATCGCCCATCGACCAACAAGTCTCACCAGACACGCCGTCCTCGTTACCAATCCAGCGTGCTTCGCCGCCAACGCCCCACATGATTACGTTCGGCAGGAGGTTGTGGATAGAGTCGCGCAGATTAGGAATGTCGTAGTATGTCTGTGCGTTGTCGATAGTGCGCTTCTGCGAAGAAGTGTAGCTGCCGTAGCCGCCAGCGTGCTCACCGCCAGTAGCGCCGTCGAACCACATCTCAAACTGGTCGTCGCCGTACTTAGCAAGCTCAGCACACTGTGGAAGGAACACGAGCTTTGCATACTCGTCGGTGTAGTTGCCGTTGTTGTCCTTCTTGCCCCAGTATGGGCTTGACATATCCCACGGTGAGATGTAGAAGCCGTACTTCATCTTCAAAGCGCGTGCTGCCTCAGCGAACTCCTTAGGAATATCTACGTTCTTGCCGTAGCCCGATGACTTGCGTGTGCAGTGTTCTGTCGTAGCTGTAGGCCAGAGGCAGAAGCCATCGTGGTGCTTAACAACGGCGATACCGCCTCTCATACCAGCCTTCTGTGCTACTTCGAGCCACTGTTTCGGGTCTGGCTTCTGTGTAGGTGCGAATACTGTCTCGCGCTCCATGCCCGAACCCCACTCCTCGTTGGTGTAGGTGTTCATGCCATAGTGGAAGAAAGCGTAGAATTCGGTTTCGTTCCACTTGAGCTGACGCTCGCTTGGTACTGGGTAGACTGGAGCCGGTGTGTTGTCAGGATTGCTCACGCTCTCCTCAACCAGCTTGAAGTTGTTCTGTGCTGACAAAGTGCCAGGCGCTGCAGCTGCTAAGCACAGTGCAGAGAACAATGTGTAGATTTTCTTCATATTATTTTGATTTGTTTAGAAATAACAATTTGGTTCTTAGGTCATTCTGGGTTGCAAAGTTACGAATAATAATTCGGATATTATTAGTTGCATGTGTTAAATTTGCGATAAATATCAAGATGCAGTCAGGGGGTGCAGTTGTCTCAACTGCACCAGTTTGCTTTGTTGGTGCATTCTGCTTTGTTGAGGGCGTGTCAAAACTCCCAATATAAATAACTAAAAACTCGTTGTACGTTCTTATGTGGATGTACAACGAGTTTTT
>ENA-UEOM01000952-UEOM01000952.1-human-gut-metagenome-genome-assembly--contig:-NODE-952-length-11595-cov-5.088383_pt1 | contig 11595 bp, 9 predicted proteins | sample MGYA00242993_ERZ507994 | MGnify/ENA primary metagenome ERZ507994 (study PRJEB26167, sample SAMN06115536) | human gut metagenome | host: Homo sapiens | place: China:Neimenggu | collected 2014-11-07... | reverse complement strand
AATATAGTTCCGGATAGATGGCCCGGATGTTTCTACCGCAGCGCCGCAAAGAAAGCTGTGACTATTGGAGAAAACGCTGAAGCGGGATACCGCTCCGGCGGCATTGGCAGCAGCTTTTCTGCTGCCGTTTTTTATTTCTGAAGGAGGAAATGGATTATGGAGGCACTCAAGGAACGAATTCGCAAGGAAGGCAAGGTCCTTCCGGGCAACATCATCAAGGTGGACGGTTTCCTGAACCACCGCGTGGACTGCCAGTTCATGGCGGAGCTTGCCGATGAATTCGCAAAATATTTCGACATGTCCAAGGTGGACGTGATCCTGACGGCGGAGGCCAGCGGCATCGCGCTTGCCGCGATCTGCGCATACCGCTACAACAAGCCCCTCGTTTTTGCCAAGAAGGCAAAAAGCGACAACATTGAGGGCGGCCTGTATTGCAGTGAGATCGTCTCCTACACCTATCGGAAAAAGGTCACCCTGATCGTCTCCAAGGAGTGGCTCCATGCCGGAGACCGCGTGCTCATCATCGACGATTTTCTTGCACGCGGCGAGGCCATGCGCGGCCTGTGCGAGATCGTGGAGGAAGCGGGCTGTGAGCTGGTCGGCATTGGCTGTGCCGTTGAGAAGGGCTTCCAGCACGGCGGCGACAAGCTCCGTGAGGCAGGCGTCAATCTTAAGTCTCTTGCCATTCTGGAAAAGGCGGAGCCGGGCTGCGTCGAATTCCGCGAGGACTGAGCCTCAATTTATAAAACCAAGGCAGGCACAGATGTGCCTGCCTTTTTCCGTATTCAGTTCGCCGCGTCCGCGTACTGGCTGTAGAGCGCCACATGGTCGTCGATGCAGAAATCACCCGTCCACGCCTTGGAGGTCACGCAGATCAGGTTCCTTCCCTTCGGGCTTACGCCGAAGCTTGCGCAGCAGTTCATGGCCTGCGCCGTGTAGCCGGTTTTTGCCCCCTGGATCTCGCCGCCCTTGAGATCCTGATATTCCACGCGGGAGAGAAACTTATTGAAGATCTTAAGGCCGTCGGGATGCTGCTCCGTCGGCTGGCAGGTGTAATAGGTCGTCGAGAGGATCTCGCGGCAGATTTCGTTGTCCATGGCTGCCTGCAAAATGATCGCCATGTCACGGAGCGTCGTATAATGCTGCTCGTCATGCAGACCGCTGGCGTCCACGAAGTGTGTATCCGTCAGCCCGAGCGCCGCCGCCTTTTCATTCATCAGCTCCGCGTAGGCCTCCTCCGAGCCTGCCACATAAATGGACAGTGCCTCCGTCGCCTCCGCGCCGGACGGCAGGATCGCACCGTAGACCAGATCGAGCAGCGGCACCTTCTCGCCGTCCACGAATCCTGCCAGTGAGGCGTCCGCCAGATACAGCGGGTCAATGATGGCCTGCGTCATGGTGAAGGTATCGTCCCAGTTTTCGATCTGCTCACAGGCGACCAGCGCCGTCATGACCTTCGTCATGGACGCCGGGAAAATGCGGTCGTCGGGATTCTTTTCCGCAATAACGGTGTTGGTATCCGCGTCGATCAGGATCGCGCGCTCACTGTAAAGCTGAAGATCGAGCACCTGCGTGGCGTCCGTCTCCGCCGCGTGCGTATATGTCTTTTCCTCCGGAGTCTCCGTCGGCTCGGCGGGCGCTTCCTCCTCCGGCTCGACCGGCTGAAGCTCCTGCGCGGGATGCCGCTCATCCTGTGCCGGCGTTTCATTGTCCTCCGCCGGTGTCGGCTCCGAAGGCTCCGCAGGCGTCTCCGGCTGCTCCGCGATCGTCTCCCCCTGCGTCTGCCCTGTCGGCTCGCGCTTTTGCAGCAGCGGCCGCAGCGCCGTAAAATATAACAGCGCCAGCACGCCAGCCGTCACAGCAAGGATCAGCGCGATCAGCGCCGCTGTCACGCCGGCGCTCATGCCGCTTTCCGGTCTCTTTCTCTTTTCTTCCTGCTCAGTCATGCGCCATGAACTCCTGTCTTTCAATTTTGTCTTATCATATCACAATTTTTCCAATTCGTTAAGTAGTAAAGAAAAAATTCACATTTCCTGTCGTTTTTCTTAAAAAATCAGGGATTCTACTCTCAGTAGAATTCCCCTTTTGAGCCGTAGAGCCGCACTTTCAAAGAGTCTCTAGCTTTTTGAGGGCAAAGACGGTATGATAGATGCATCATTTTTGACCTGCGCACCAAGAAGGAGGAACTAATATGACAATGCCCTATCAGATCATCACCGACTCTTCCTGTGACCTTCCGCAGGAGCTGGCGGACAGCTACGGCCTGATCGTCCTGCCGCTGAGCCTTACAGTCGATCATAAAACCTACAAGAATTACCTGGACGGACGCGAGATCGGTTTCCACGAGCTATATGAGAAATTCCGCTCCGGCTCCCAAACCAGCACCTGCGCGGTGAATCCCGAGGCGTTCATCGAGGTCATGGAACCCTGCCTGAAGGAAGGCCGCGACATCTTCTACATCGGCTTCTCCTCCGGCCTCAGCACCACCTATCAGTCCGGCGTCATTGCCGCCTCGGAGCTGCGCGAAAAATATCCCGAGCGGAAGATCATGACCATCGACAGCCTCTGCGCCTCCCTCGGTCAGGGCCTGTTTGTTCACTACGCCGTCAAGAAGCAGCGCGAGGGCGCTTCCATGGAGGAGCTTTCCGCCTACCTTGAGGCGCTCCGCCCGCATCTGTGCCACTGGTTCACCGTGGACGATCTCATGTACCTCAAGCGCGGCGGCCGTATCTCCGCCTCGACGGCCCTTCTCGGCACGGCGCTTCAGATCAAGCCCGTCATGCACACCGACAACGACGGCAAGCTGGCCAACGTCAGCAAGGCCCGCGGCCGCAAGGCCTCCATCCGCGCGCTGGTTGACCGCATGGAGCAGACGGCCATCGATCCGGCCAGTCAGACCGTGTTCATCTGCCACGGTGACTGCATCGAGGACGCCGAATACGCAAAGAAGCTCATTCAGGAGCGCTTCGGCATTCAGGACATCGTCATCAACTTCACCGGCCCGGTCATCGGCTCGCATTCCGGCCCCGGCACGCTTGCGATCTTCTTTGTCGGCACCGAGCGCTGATCGTCCTACATACGAAATCCCCGCAGATATAGAAGGCTTCGGAGCAAAGAGTGCTCCGAAGCCTTTTTCAAAGAAGATTTGTCTTCTCGCTGTCCGATGCTGCGAAGCATTCACAAGCTTCGCCCGCAGCCGCAAATGCGGCTGCGGGCGTGTTTTCATTTTGAAACCTGTATTTTTTACGCCTCTTCCATAATGGTGCGCAGCTGTTCCTCGCGATACTGGCGGGTATAGAGCTGCCAGTAGGCGCCCTTTGCCTGCATCAGCTCCGCGTGCGTGCCGCTCTCGACGATCTTTCCGTCGTGAACGACCAGGATCACATCCGCACGGCGGATGGTGGACAGGCGGTGCGCAATGATGAAGGACGTGCGTCCGGACATCACCTTTTCGATGGCGTTCTGGATCAGCCGCTCTGTGACCGTATCGACCGAGCTGGTCGCTTCGTCAAGGACGAAAATACGCGGGTCGGCCAGCAGCGCGCGCGCAAACGACAGCAGCTGCTTTTCGCCGGTGGAGAGGCTGTTGCCGCCCTCGCCGACGTCGGACTCATAGCCGTTCGGCAGCCGCGCAATGATCGAATCCGCCGAAACCGCCTTGACCGCCGCCTCGATCTGCTCCATTGTCGCGTCCTCCCGGCCGTAGCGCAGGTTTTCCAGAACGGAGCCCGAGAACAGATGCGGCGTCTGAAGGACATAGCCGATGTTGGAGTGCAGCCAGAGCTGGCTGCGTTCGCGGGCGTCCCGCCCGTCGATCAGCACCTGACCCTCCGTCGGCTCAAAGAAGCGGCAGACCAGATTCACCAGCGTCGATTTGCCCGCGCCGGTCTCGCCGACGATGGCGACGTTGGTGCCCTGCGGCACCTTGAGGTTGAAATGCTCCAGAATGTTTTCTTCTCCGTCCGGATAGCGGAAGGTCACGTCGCGGAACTCGATATCGCCGTGCAGCGGCTCCCAGTTCTCCTTCTTCGGATGGAACGCGTCGCCGTACTTCGCCGTGACCTCCGGCGTATCGCGCACGTCGGACTCCGTCTCCATGAGCTTTGTGAAGCGCTCAACGTTGACCTGTACGTTCACAAGGGACGAAAGCACCTGCACCAGCCACTGGATCGGCTCCATCATGCCCTGTGCGTAGTTCATGAACACCGAAAGCGTACCGACCAGCATCACGCCCTCACGGGTGATGATGCCGCCGCGCCAGAGCACGATTGCCAGCGCGATGGAGGCCGCAAACGCGGTCGTGGACATGAATACGCTGCGGAAATGCATGGCCCGGACGCTGACGCGCTTCATCTCGCCGGTCAGCTGGTCGAACTCCTTTTCGACCTTGTCCTCGATCACGAGCGTTTTGGTCGTTTTTGCGCCCGTAATGCCCTCGTTGAAGGCCGACGTGATCTGAGAGTTGTGCTCGCGCACCTTTCTGTGGTAGAACACAAGCTTTTTCTGGAAGAAGATGCTGGAAACGACCAGGATCGGAACGATCACCATAACGCACAGCGCCAGCTTCCAGTTCAGCGCGAACATCATGACAATGGCAAACAGCAGATAGGCGATCTCCCACACGCCCTCCATAATGCCCCACGCCAGCGTACCCGCGATGCGGTCGGTATCGGAGATCACGCGCGCGTGGATATAGCCGACGCTGTTCTGATTGAAATAGGAGAAGGACAGCGTCTGCACATGGTCGAACGCCTCGCGGCGCAGGTCGCGGCCGATATAAAGCTCCGCCCTGCATGCGCCGTAGGCCGAAATGTAGTTGGAGGCCGTCTGCACGGCCATGACCAGCAGATACAGCGCCACAAAGGGCCAGATGCCCTGCATGGTGCTGTCCGCGATGAAGTGATTGATGGCGTACTGCTGGAACAGCGGGATCACCACGTCCATTCCGCTGGCAAGCAGGCCGAACAGCACCATGCTGAGGAACAGCCTTCCGTAGCCTCTCAGATACGGGATCAGCTTCGGGATGCCGAACCACGGGAGTCCCTTATGATTTTTCTCCTTCACGCTGTCTCCCCCTCTCCGATCGACATCTGCATGTCGTAGATCTGGCGGAACAGGCCGCCCTTTTCCAGAAGCTCCTGCGGCGTGCCAAGCTCCAGCACCTTTCCGTGCTCCAGCACAAGGATGTTCTGGCAGCCCATGAGCGTCGTGATGCGGTGTGAGATGATGATGTTGGTCGTACCGGCAAGGTCGCGGTCCAGCGCCTCGCGGATCTTCTCGTCCGTCTGCGTATCGACCGCCGACAGCGAATCGTCAAAGACCATGACGGGCGTTTTCTTCGTCAGCATCCGTGCGATGGCCACGCGCTGCTTCTGGCCGCCCGAAAGCGTCACGCCGCGTTCTCCGACCATCGTGTCATAGCCCTGCGCAAACTGCTCCACGTCATCGTGAATACAGGCCGTTATGGCCGCCTTGCGGATCGTCTCCGCATCCGCGCCGCAGATACCGATGTTCTCCTCAATGCTGCGTGAAAAGAGGAACGGCTCCTGCAATACGACGCCGATATGATCGCGAACCCACGCGGCGGGCATCTTGGCGATATCCTCGCCGCCGACCGTCACGCGGCCCGCGCTCGGCTCGTAGAGGCGGCACAGCATCAGCAGCAGGCTGCTCTTGCCGGAGCCGGTCCCGCCGAGAATGCCGAAGCTCGTTCCGGCCGGGATCGTAAACGAAACGTCGCTCAGCACGTCCGGGCCAGTCTCATAGCGGAAGGAGACATGCTCAAAGGAGATATCGCCGTTCATCGGCTTTTCCTCCGCGTCGGGCGCGTCCCGCTCGACCGGTGCATTGAGCACCTCGGCGATACGCGAGACGGAGACGCCTGCCTTGCTCATTTCGGAAATGATCCTGCCGAGGCGGCGCACCGGCCCGATGACCATACCGTTATAAATGGCGAAGGAGACGAAGTCGCCCTCCGTCATTTCGCCGCGCACGCACAGAAGGCTTCCGAAGATCACGACGAGCATCGTCTGAAGGCAGCTCGACACATCGCCGACTGCCCAGAAGTCCGACATCATACGGCAGAGCTTGACCCAGAGGCCGGTGTATTCCTGATTCTGCTTCTCGAAGCGCTCGCGCTCGAACTCCTCCTGCCCGAACGCGCGCACCACGCGCACGCCGGTCAGATTCTCCTGTGCAATGGTGGAAAGCACACCCTCCGCCTCGTCGCACTCCGTGAAGCGGTCGCGGATGGAGTTGTGGAATAGGATGGAATAGGTCACGATGATCGGGAACATGATGATCGGCACCAGCGCCAGCTTCCAGTTCATGAGCAGCATACACACCAGTGCCAGCACGATCAGCACCAGAATGCGGAAAACCGACACGAACTGCTCCTGAAAGAAGGTCTTGATGCGCTCCACGTCAGAGGTGCAGCGCTGGATGATATCGCCGGTCGGATTCGCCATATGCCACTTCCACGGAAGATGCTGGATGTGATGATATAGCAGATCGCGGCTCGTTTTCACGAGCGTTTCGCCGGCCTTTGCGCTGTAAAGGTTCATGCAGTAGCGGAACAGCGCCGAGATCAGGCCCAGCGCAGCCATGACCGCTGCCGGGATCCACATATGCCGCCGGATGTTCTCCACGCCGCCAAAGCGTTCGACCCACCGGCCGACCGCCGCGACGCTCACCGGCTTTTCCCCGATGAACGAGTCCACGCTCACACGGATGATCTGCGGGATGACCAGCTCACAGGCCGTAAAGATCAGTCCCGACAGGATGCAGGCCGTAAAATATCCCCAGCTTCCATGCAGAAGCCGGAGGAGAACAGGGCCGTCGCTCCGTAATTTCTTCTTTTCTTTCACTTTTTCCCCTCGCTTTCTCAGTGAAGTCACCTTGTATGTTAGCGCATTTGTTTGGAAAAAGCAACCTCAAAACGTCACTTTTCGCCGAAAGTGTTCACAGGCTAACTTTTTTGTCCCCGCAGGAGGGATTTGTCCTGCGGATAGATTTTTTTCCATTTTTGAATTTCTCCATTGACTTTGTGCAATTCAACCGATACCATATATGCAGGCCGCCGCTTCTTGTGCAGCTTTCCCAGCTTCATGGAAGCAGGCCGCATCACCGGCGCGCCTGTTCGCGCCGCAGAACGAAAGGCAGCCTGTTATGGAAGAGCTTCTTGAACGCCTGCTGGCGGAATGCCTGCCGTATACCGCGCAGGGCCGTCTTGCAGATTATATCCCGGAGCTGGCCAAGGCAGACCCGTCGATGCTCGGCGTCTATGTGATCGGCAACGACGGGAAGGAGAGCTGGGCGGGAGACTGCCGCCAGCCCTTTACCATCCAGAGCGTGATCAAGCCGATCCTGCTGCTTCAGGCGCTGCTGGACAACGGCGTCGAGGCCGTGCAGCGCCGCGTCGGCGTCGAGGCCACCGGCAAGACCTTCGACGCGATCAACGCCAGCGACCAGTCGCTGGACAGTGGACACATCAACCCCATGGTCAATATGGGCGCAATCGTGATCTGCTCGCTCATTCACGGCGGCAGCTATGCCGAGCGCTTCCAGCGCCTGCTGGAGCTGACGCGGCTTCTGGCCGGAGACGAGCGCATCGGAATTGACGAGGATGTCTATCACTCCGAAAAGAGCCACGGCAGCAAAAACCGCGCGCTGGCCTATCTGCTCAAGTCCTACGGACTGCTGGATGACGATGTGGAGGAGGTTCTCGACTGCTATTTCCGCTCCTGCTCCATCCGCGTGGACTGCCGCGCGCTGGCGCACATCGGAGCCGTGCTCTCCAACCGCGGGCGGCTCCCGAACTCCAGCCGCCAGATCTTCCCGGCAGAGCTGGCGCGCTACGTCAACGCCATCCTTACGACCTGCGGCATGTACGACGGCTCCGGCGAGTTTGCCATCCGCGTCGGCGTACCGGCCAAGAGCGGCGTCGGCGGCGGGATCATGGCGGTCGTCCCGACGCGCATGGGCATCGGGATCTACGGCCCGGCGCTCGACCGCAAGGGAAACAGCGTCGCCGGCATCCAGCTTCTCGAGCGTCTCAGCCGTGCGCTGTACCTCAGCATCTTCTGACGCCTGACGGCGGACTTTTCCGCCTTGAACTGTGAAGCGAAAGCTCCTGCCCGATCACTTCGGGCAGGAGCTTATTGTATAATGAAAACCACGGGCTGTGCCGGTGGTTTTCATTATACAAGAACGGCCGCGGCGCATTCGCTGCCGCGGCCGTTTTGACGTATATCTTTTGTTGGTGGAAAGGCTCTGGCGGAAAAGATCCGCCGGAGGGCTTACTTCGTGCCGAAAATGCGGTCGCCCGCGTCGCCCAGTCCGGGAACGATGTAGCCGTGCTCATTGAGGTGGTCGTCCAGCGCTCCGGCGTAAAGCTCGACGTCGGGGTGACGCTCGACGATGCAGCGGATGCCCTCGGGAGCGGCGACGAGAACCATGAGCTTGATGTGCTTGCAGCCGCGCTTCTTCATCTCGGCGATGGCCGCGTCGGCGGAGCCGCCGGTGGCAAGCATGGGATCGACGATCAGGATGTCGCGCTCGGCGATATCCTTTGGCATTTTGCAGAAATAGACGTGCGGGATCAGCGTCTCCTCGTCGCGGAACATACCGATATGGCCGACACGGGCGGAGGGGACCATGCGCAGGACGCCGTCAACAAGACCGAGACCGGCGCGGAGGATGGGAACGACTGCGAATTTCTTACCGGCCAACGTCGGCGCGTCCATTTCGCAGATCGGCGTTTCGATATGCTTGGTGGTCATGGGCAGGTCGCGGGTCGCCTCATAGGTGATGAGCATACCGATCTCGCTGACGAGCTCGCGAAAATCCTTGACACTGGTGTTCTTGTCCCGCATGATGGTCAGCTTGTGTGCAACCAGCGGATGATCCATGATGTGTACTTGAGGCCCAAAATTCTTCTCGTTCATCCTTCGATTCTCCTTTTCCGTCCGATTATTCTGTTGTGTTTGCTTCCAGCCTTGCGCGTTCTGCCTGAGAAAGGCGGATATAATTCGGCGTCAGCGCGGCCGCGTCGCCGCCCTCGCCGGACTGTATCTGCTCCCACGCCGCCAGCGCAGCGCCGGACGCCCGCTGCTGGCGCAGATGCTCAGGCATCAGGCAAAGCTGCGGGACCCTATCCGAAAGAGTAGTATAGCACAAAGCGGCACCGTCGCCAACAAGAAATATTTTTTTATCGATTTTCAACAAATCCTGCTGCAATTCCACGAGAGAAATTGCACGATCCTCCGTCATGCGCGTAAGCACGCCGTCCTTGCAGGCAAAAATGGCGTTATAGACCTGTGCGCGGCGGGCGTCCATACAGCAGCAGTAGACGCCGTCCGCCGAGGCTGCGCCGAGGGCCATCGCGTAAAGCGTCGAAACGCCGTAGCAGGGGATCTCCCTGCCCCACGCGAAGCCCTTCGCCGCCGCGACGCCAATGCGGACACCGGTGAAGCTGCCGGGGCCTGCGGCGACTGCTGCGGCGTCGATCTCCTGCGGGGAAACGCCGCTCGACGCAAGCAGATCCTCCGCCATCTTCATCAGCGTGCAGCTGTGCGTCATGCCGGAATTCTGGAACGCCTCGGCGCGCAGCATCCCGTCCTCCAGAAGCGCGGCTCCTGCCGCCTTGGCCGAGGATTCAAAGGCTAAAATCTTCAAGATGCTCTCCTCCGGTAATCGTGATTTTCCGGCTGTCGTCGCCGGTACGCTCGATCCTTACGCAGATCGGGCTTTCCAGCGCGTCGTCCACATTTTCGCTCCATTCCACGGCGCAGACGCCGCCACGCTGGAGATAATCCTCCCAGCCGATGTCGAAAGCTCCTCGTCGGAGGAAAGGCGGTACATATCAAAATGGAACAGCGGCATTCTGCCGGAAAGATACTCATTGACAATGGTATAGGTCGGACTTGTCACCGGCTCCGTCACGCCAAGCCCCCGCGCAAGTCCGCGCGTAAATGCGGTCTTTCCCGCGCCGAGGCCGCCGTAATAGGCGATCACGTCGCCGGGCCGCAGCTGACGCGCCAGCTGTTCGCCGATCCATTCCGTCTGCTCCGGAGAATGCGAAATAAACTCCATCGTGCGCATCCCTCCTGTCTTTCTCGCTCTATCCTACCACACAAACGCGCCATTTGCAAAAAAACTTTACAGCCGACATGATTTTTGTTACAATGTAAAGACGAATCGGCGCCCCGCCGCTCCGGCGCGGCACGTATCCCGGAAAGGAGGCCGTCTATGCAGGGCATTTTCCGCACCATCGGCGAATTCATTAAAAAAGCGGACATGCTTTTGCTGTCGCTTTGCGTCACGGCAACGATCTACGGCATTGTCATCATCTCCAGCGCTACGAACTACGCCGGAAACAGCCGCTACGTCCTCATCCAGCTTGTGGCGCTTCTGCTTGGCATTGCACTGTATGTGCTCTTCACGCTGATCGACGTGGATATCATCGCCGAACGCCGTGAGCTGCTGCTGGTTTTCAGCGTTTTTTTCATCGCCCTGCTCCGCTTCTTCGGTGTTGAGCGCGGCGGCAACAAAAGCTGGCTCGACTTCGGCCTGCCGGTCATGATCCAGCCCGCGGAGATCTGCAAGGTCATCTTCATTATTATTCTCGCAAAAACCATGTCCGTCAAGCAAAACAAGCTCTCCTCCCCGATCACGGTCGCGGAGCTGGCCGGTATTACCGTTCTGTTCGCCGCCGTTATCCGCTTTTTTTCATGGGACGATGGCATGATGCTCAACTATCTGCTCATCTTTATTATTATGGCCTTCAGCGGCGGCATCAACCTGATCTGGTTCCTTGCGGCGGGCGGCGTGCTTCTGGCCGCGTTCCCGTTCATCTGGTCGCGCCTCGGCACTTATCAGCAGAATCGTATTCTGGTGCTCTTCGACCCGGCCATCGACCCGGAGGCCAAGGGGGTCCGCTGGCAGATGAACCGAAGCATCCGCGCGCTTCAGAACGGCGGCGTCACCGGTCAGGGGCTTTACAACGGCACCATGGTGCAGTCCGGCTCCCTTCCGGCGCAGCACACCGACACCATCTTCTGCGCCTGCGGCGAAGAGCTGGGCATGATCGGCTGCCTGCTCATTCTTCTGCTGCTGGGCGCCATCATCGTCCGCTGCGTTTACGTCGGCGTCAAATCGGAGAACTATATGAATCGCCTCATCTGCATCGGCATTGCCGGTATGCTTGCCTCGCAGATCGGCATCAACGTCGGCATGTGCATCGGCGTTTTCCCGGTCGTCGGTCTGACGCTCCCGTTTTTCAGCTACGGCGGCAGCTCGATCGTCACCATGTTCGCCGCCATGGGCTTCGTCTCCGGCATCTGGATGCGTCCGGCTCCGGACTCCAATGCGCGGTATATCCGGCCGAAGCTCTAGTATGAAAAAGCTGCGGACGCACCCTCAAGGGTGCGTCCGCATTTCTTTTTTCAGTCTGCGCTGTGATAGACCTGATTCATCATTTCATAGTACGGCATCAAAAACTCAAACGCATTTTTGATTTTTCCCACGACCTCCGGCGAGGCGGACGCCTCGTCATAGGCGCAGTCAGCGCTGATGCTCCAGCCCTTCATATTATAC
>ENA-UEOM01000937-UEOM01000937.1-human-gut-metagenome-genome-assembly--contig:-NODE-937-length-11694-cov-23.612723_pt1 | contig 11694 bp, 11 predicted proteins | sample MGYA00242993_ERZ507994 | MGnify/ENA primary metagenome ERZ507994 (study PRJEB26167, sample SAMN06115536) | human gut metagenome | host: Homo sapiens | place: China:Neimenggu | collected 2014-11-07... | reverse complement strand
ACATTTTTTCAGCTCCAGAAGATGGGAAAGATCTATAATGCCTGCGCACTTTTGCATTTTCCGGATCTGAATCTTCAGTATATCAGCGATTATCTTGGTTTTACGAACATCGAGGATTTTTACAGAGTATTTAAACGCTATCAGAAAGTGAGCGTAAGAGAATATCAGACCCGACATATCGGAAATGGCGTGCAGATGCAGTCAGAGGAAGAGGGACTGCAGATTCTGGAGTACCTTTTGCTGCATTTTCAGAAGCCATTTCAGATCCGGGAGATGGAACAGGAGTTAAAAAAGAATGCTTATCTGCTGGAAAAAAGAGCGAAAGAGCAGTTTGGAAAAAGTGTACAGGAATTATTGGAAGAAGTCCGTATCCAGATTGCCTGCAGTTATTTAAGCGCTACAGACCGGACGGTGACCCAGATCAGCAGTGACGTTGGATTTGGCAGTATTTCCTCTTTTCAGAGAAGTTTTGCAAAATACATGAATCAGACACCCAGTGAATATCGCAGATTTCATCGATGTAAATAATTGATAATCATATTGGGAAATATGCATATCTATTTTCTTTGTGCTGCCCTATAATAAAAGCAAAAACGAGGAGGTATCATAAGATGTTTGAACATGTATTTGCTCCTATCCGGATCCGTGATATGGAGCTGAAAAACAGAATTATCCTGCCGGCAATGGGGACAAGAATGGCAGATGAGAACGGAGCGGTGACAGACAAGCTGATCGCGTATCACGCGGCGCGTGCAAAAGGTGGATGTGCACTGAATATTGTAGAGGTTGCAGCAGTACATACGCCAAGCGCTCCGGCGCATTTTGTATCGATCAGTGAAGATCATCTGATCGAAGGCCACAGGAGACTGACAGATGCGATCCATGAGAACGGGGGAAAAGCGGGAATCCAGCTCTGGCAGGGATCGATCGCGGCTTCCATGGATCCAAAGGCACAGATGCTGGTAGTTTCGGATATGAGTTTTGGTCCGTATACACTGCCGGCTATTACAAAGGAGCAGATTCGGGAAGTGATCGCATGTTATGGAAAGGCAGCGGCCAGGGCGGTAGAAGCAGGATATGACTGTCTGGAATTCCATCTGGCACACAATTATCTGCCGCATTCGTTCTTAAGCGCAGGATTTAACCACAGAGAAGATGAATACGGCGGAAGTTTTGAGAATCGCTGCAGATTCCCGTTGGAGGTCATTGATGAGCTGAGAAGAAATATGCCGGAAGGAATGCCGTTGTTTATCCGGATCGACGCACAGGATGATATGTTGAAAGATGGACTGACCATTGAGGATGTGATCCGATTCTGCAAGATTGCAAAAGAACATGGCGTAGACGTGCTGGACGTATCCAGAGGAAATATCATTACGGCGGCTTCCATGTACGAAGTGCCTCCGATCGATGTGCCAAACGGATTTAATATCGAAAATGCGGCCAGAATCCGCAGAGCAACAGGCATGCTGACGGTTGGTGTGGGAAGGATCAACACTGCAGCACTGGCAGAAGAAATCCTGGCAGAGGAGAAAGTGGATCTGGTTGTTATGGGAAGAGCACAGCTGGCAGATCCGGAGTTTGTAAATAAGGCGCAGCAGGGAAGAGTGGACGAGATCGTACACTGCGTGGGCTGCAATCAGGGATGCTACGATGGATTCTGCGATGTGGCCAACCGTCCGCATATCACCTGTATGAGAAACCCGATGATCGGTCATGAAGCAGAATATGAACTGAAAAAAGCAGAAGATCCAAAGAAAGTCTGGGTGATCGGCGGCGGAGTGGCCGGAATGGAAGCAGCAAAGGTGCTTCAGGAAAGAGGGCATGAAGTGACCTTGTTTGAGGCGTCCGATGCGCTGGGCGGAGAATTTCTGCTGGCAGGAGAAGCTCCCGGAAAAGCAGAGATGAAAGCAGCATCATGGAGATGACGAAATGGTCGGGCACGATGCAGGTAACCATCACATATCCGAAGGAGAAGAACAGCAGGGTAAGGATATGAGATGCCGTCTTGTCGAGATCCATCACCTCCCGGAAGATTCTCTTCAGGAAGAGGGTGGCATAGAATCCGCAGAATATCTGGATGACTACCGCGATGAAAAGGGCACAGTTGTAGCCTGTGAGTTTCATCAGACCCACATTGATGAGGTAAGGAATATACATATAGAAGGCGAGCAGCGGATGGCGATATACATTGTATGCTGCATTCCAGTCGCTCAATACCCAGTAGGTAAGCGGGTCGAAGCCCGATACGCAGAAGTGGCGGATGAAATTCTTGTAATAATCATCCGTGATGAGGGTGAAATGACTGGCATAGCGGGCTATCACTACACCATTCAGAACGGCAAGCGCCAGAAAAATGCCCAGGGCGAGCCATCTTTCTTCTTTCTTGATCGCGAAAATATCGAATATCTTTTTCATATCTTTCTATTTCTTTCAAGTTTTGAGAGGTATCTTCTCTTAGTCTTTGTCTTTCTTTTTGGGTTTTCGGAGATTCTTTTATTTCTTCAGGAAGAATCTTACTAATAGGAAATTAATGGGAATGCAGATGCAGAGGGTAGGAATCATCGCCCACTGTTTGGCGAGCCCCAGACCAACGAAGAGGTTGAGGCAGACGGTTTGCATCGTATAGTTTACCACATGTGAGAGGGTGAAGCCGGCACCTCGCTTGGCGTTTGCCTTCACCTTGAAGGTGTATCGGGTGCTGGCGATGAAATTGAAGATGAAGCTCACGATGTAGGCGATGGTGTTGGCTGTGGTAGCCAGACTGTGATCACCCATTTGTGGAAAGAAATGGTTCAGCACCGGCATCATAGCCAGATAGATGACATATTGCAGCACCGTAGCCAGTCCGCCTACGATTCCGAATCTGATGACTTCGCCCAGCTTCTCCCGTCTGGCATCATCCATATTATTAATCTTGTTTTTGATATTCATTGTTTTATCTTTTACGGCGTGCAAAAATACGCCTTTTTCCTGTTTCTAGCAAATATTCTTTCTACAAAATATTAATCTGCCTGGATTTATCTTAATAGTTTCCCTTTTCCGAAGAGATAAGCCAGTTTGGTCTTCTCCATCATCTTGGCAATGAGCAGGCTGCCTGTAATGGCAAGGAGGATGGTGACGGCAGCAAACGAGATTTCGCTCGGATCCCAGCTGAAGAGGGGATGATAGAACTTCGCAGCCATCGTAAAGATGGGGTGGAAGAGATAGATGGGCAGCGTGTTACGCCCTATATATAATAAGGTGTCCTTGATTCTGTTGGTTACCTTTGCCGCTTTTTCTATCATGGGACTGAAATCCTTGAAGCGTTCGGGAGCATCGAGCAGGTGTTGCAGGAACAGCAGGGTGCTGATGCAGCACCAGCAGGAGAAGACGATAGCCAGACTTCCCCAGTCGTACCAGTTATCGTGGTAGAGCAGATAAATCCACAGGAAAATGGCGAAGAATTCGTGGCGGAACAGCTTGTTCCACTCCGTCTTGCTCTGTCGGATGACCACGCCGATGAAGTAATAGGCAGCTGCACTTGCCGATAGGGCTGGAGTCTCTGATATCAGAAGCAGCGTAAGTGCGAAGACGAAAAGGCTGGCATAGGTATCTCTTTTCGTATAATTCTTGCGTAAATCATTCCAATTCCTTCCGCTGAAGCAGAAATAATAGAGCGTTCCGCAGATAATCATAGTCTGGATAAACCAATAGGGACCGATGGAAGTGATGAAAATCTTCTCACCTATCTGGGAGAGGGAGAGCTCTGTGATGCCATCTCTCACTGGCATATAGTAGGAGAGAACCGAAAATCCTGTCACCATGATGACATAGGGTAGGGCGAGGCATTTCAGATAGTTTCCCATCTGCCTGCCGGTCTTCTCGATGTTCACGAGATAGCCCGTGATGATGAGGAAGGTGGGCATCATAAAGGATAGGATGCCTGCCTTCAGCTGGGGATATGCGTTGCCGAAGCTCACGATATGAATCAATATCATGAGGACAATGAGGATGGCTCGAATGAAATCGAGATCGGTATTTCTTTTCATCTGATTCCTTTTGATTTATATGTATCTATATCCGTGACTTATCTTTCTGGAAGACTTCTTCCGGGAGTGATTATTCTCCGAAAGGCTTATTCCCTGGATGTTTTATTCTCTGAAAGGCTTGTAGTGCCCCTTGTCGGCGAAGACAAGCATCTCCTTATCGCCACGGCTGTCGCCGAAGGCTTCTATCTCATAGAGAGAGCGGTCGGGAAAAGTTCTGTCTCCGGTATCTGCTGTTCGGGATGTAGAAAGGGCTTCCGTGATTCGGCATACTTTCTCTGCTCCATAGCAGTTGTTGCTCTTGAAGCGTCCCGTCAGCTTGCCGTCTTCTACTTCTATCTGTGTACCAAGCACCTGAACGCCTTTCAGATTGCGGATATCAAAGAAGGGGCGCACCCAGTTGTCGATGCTGGCACTTACGATGAAGACCTGAGCCCCAGCTACCAATGCTTCATGTACCAGGGTGATGCCCTTAGGACGGAGCAGATGCTGGTTTTCTTCTGCAAACCCACGGCAGAGAGCATCAAACTTTTCGATGCGCATACCGGCGAAGAGATGGGCAAAGATCTGCTGCTTCGCCTTCCAGTTGGGATACAGGTGCAGTTTCATCAATACCAGCAGTGGGCTGTACATCAGGAAAACCATCAGAAAGCGGCCTCTGCCTTTGGCATACTTGATGAATTCGAGCAGGGTATCACTCGTTGTCAGTGTTCCGTCGAAATCGAAACAGTATAATTTCTTCTTCATTTCTTCTTCTGTGTTTAAGTTGTTCTCTTTAATAAAGATATCCTCTCCTTATTCTATGTAGATAAGGAAGAGGAAGGAGAGTAACCAGGCGAGAACGATAAACTGGGTGATTCGGTCTCGCAGGATAATCTTCGTAGGGTCGCCACTTTTCTGATCAACCACTGCAATCTGGATGTATCTCAGCAAACCTACCAATACAAATACGCTGGTAAGATAGAGGTATTCGGTATGGAAATTCTCTATTACTTCAGGACTCACCGTGTACATGATGTAGCAAACCAGGGTAACTGATGCCGTAATGGTGATAGCCTGATTGATGAAGGTGAGGTTGTATCGGCTCGTATTCTTTCGGGGAGCCTCGCCCGTCTTTTCCATTCGCAGCACGTCATCGCGGCGCTTGGCAAAACTCATGAAGAGGGTGATGAGGAAGGTCATCAGCACTATCCATTTACTGAGTATGATGTGCGTAGCGACACCACCCGCCAGCAAGCGGAGCACAAATCCGAATGCCACAATGCACACGTCAATGATGGCATACTGCTTGAGCTTGGCGCAATAGCAGAGGTTCATGACCCAATAGAAGGCGATGATTCCCATCGTCTCCCACGAATCGAGCAGACTGCATACCCCCATCGAGAGGATGAGCATCAGAAACATCAAAGCGTAAGCCTGCCTGATGCTTACGGCTCCTGATGCGATAGGGCGGTGACACTTCACCGAGTGGCGGCGGTCTGCCTCCACATCATGGATGTCGTTGAAGCAATAGATGCTCGATGCGGCAAAGCTGTAGGCAAAGAAAGCAATCAGACCCGCCAGCAGGGCATCTGTATGAAACAGGGCACCACCAAAGAAGAGGGGCACGAAGATAAACATATTCTTGATCCACTGCTTCGGGCGGATCAGGCGCATCAAGGCAGCGAAGCCCCGGCTATCTTTTATTTCATTCTCGTTCATAAAAACTTCTTTTTATTTAATCTTAGATGATTCTTTTTATTTAATAATCTTAGATACTTCCCTTGAAATCCATTCTGCAATCTTGCTCAATATCCAGGAGAGTGGCAGGGTGATGGCAATGCAGAGGATGAAGGTAGGCCAGTATCCCAAGTAATGAGGCTCGATATAATGGAGCACGAAGTGGATGTGGATGAGATAGCATTCCAGACTCAATGCTCCTACCAGCATAAAGCTGCGGTTAAACCATCCTGGGGTACGGCGGAAGATGCGGTTCAGGAGCAGGATGCTCGTGATGGTGAGCGGGATGTAGAGCATGCGCTCCAGGAAGAGCGGAAACATGCCGTGCTTCTCCTGTTCCAGGAAGATGCTTGCGAGCAGCGTCATCAGGAACATCAGCCATATCATCCAGATGCTGGCACCATCAAGCGTCTGCTTCTGGCGAACCATCTCACCCATATTGATGCCGATGAAGAAGATGGGTACTCGGCTCCAGAAGATTTCTAGATGGCCTACAGCCTGATGAATCGGTGTGACGTATTGCACCAGGATGCACCACATGATCATCACCACCGGCAGCCATTTGTAGATGGGATGGCGCTTGATGAGTTCCATATAGGCTGGGGCGAAGAGATAGAGCATCATGGTGGCTGGGATGTACCAGAAGGTAAGCTCGTCGTATCGCCAGAAATTCCAGTTGATGGTAATCTCGCCTATCAGGTTGATCCACGCCTCGAGGTCTCCTCCCCGGAATCGGGGAATGTAGTAGAGACAGGCGATGATGAGCCACGCCGGGTAGATACGCAGGTAACGGCGGATGAAGAAATGCTTGGCAGAAGGATTCTTCATCCAGGAAAACCACAGGCCGATGCCGCTGAGAAACAGAAACATATCTACTCCTACATTGCCCATGCGGCGCAATCCGAAGAAAGCGTTCTCTCTAGGCAGTGCTACATGAAAGAGAATGATGAAGAGCATGGCGGCTCCCATCAATTCACCGCGATATCTGCTGATATTCGCCAGTTCTATGTCTTTTATCTTCATGATTTTCTTTTAATATTTCGGGTTTGGAATCTTCTTCATCAGTTGGGTGAAGAGCCAAGCCAGGCAGATGCTCGATATGATGTAGAGGAGCAGTCCGGCATAGATGTCTCCATGACGGCTGATGGGGATGAATATCTTGCGGGTGATGGGATGGGTGACGAAGAGGGCGGCTGAGATGACGCCCATCCATTCCAGAACCTTGTAGATGCCCGACAGCCAACTTACCTCCTGCAGCAAATCGGCTACAAGCACACTGAGCAGACAGATGAAGAATGGTACGAAGGTCCATCCTATCATATTGAGACTCAGACTGTAGATCAGCGAGATGCAGAATACGCAGCCGAAGATATTGGTTACAGGCGAATGGAAGGTCATCAGAATCTTCTCGCCATAGCGGGCGTACAGAATGCCCAGACCGAATGGCAGCATACCGCCCATGAAATTATAGCGGTAGCGGTTCATCGCCTCGCTCTCGGGATTGTCGAAGCCCAGCAGCAGCTGGATGCCGATGCAGAGAAGCATCAAGCCTACCGTCCATCCCCAGTGGCGGCGATAGAGCAGCAGTCGATATACGATGTAAAGCTGCAGCATCAGACCGAAAAACCAGTAAGGTCCTGGCCAGATGATGTTGTCGGGGTTGGGCAATACATTGTTAAACATACCCAGCATCGATACGATGCCCAGCACCTCGTAATGGCGTGGACCCGGAGTGATGTAGTCTATCATCGTGAAAGCAATGAAACCCACGATCATCATCTTGAAGAGCTTCAGATAGTGATAGCGGATGAAGCGCAGAGGCTCGCGCCAGCTGATGCTCCAGGATTGCTTCCTGCCCGAAATGTTGTACATCTGAGCCTGCTGGTCGGCAGAAAGATGAGGCTTGGCTTCATATTTCATCACCAGTCCGTATGCACTCAGGAAGAGGAATACGGGCACTCCGTAATGACCGAAGAACGACAGCAGATGGACAGGCAGGTTGATGTCGGGATTCGCCATCACCTGCAGCAGCCAGTCGGTGTTGTGCTGGAAGAACTGATATTCATTCTCCTTGACAATCGGACCTAGCCAATGGCAATAGTTGTGTAGGAAGATGCCGATGATGGCAAGTCCTCTCAATGCATTGCATGCACTTCTGGAAAGTATGTTCTGATTCATTTCCTGACTCCTTTCTTTGTTTGTTTCTTACCTTGTTTCTTATCTTTTTTCTTGTCTTGCTTCTTTTCTTCCTGCTTAGCCTGCGTCTTGAGATATTCATCCCTCAGCTTGTCGTAGTCGGCAGAGTTCTTCAGGATGCGGGGGCGCATCTCGTTGTATTTTGGACTCAGGATGTTGTTCTCCTCCTTGTAGGTCGGAGTCTCTATGCCGGCAAGATACAGCAGCAGGTGCGGCAGGGCATCCGTCATCATCCGTTTGTCCTTGGCGGCACGTATCTGCCGGTAGATGGCGCGGTGTTTCTGGATGTATTTCTTTGAGCAGTAGATCCAGAAAGGAATCTCAAACTCATAGTGTGCCAGCTTCCAGTCGATGTTGGCGGAGTGGTTGCGGCAGATGAAACCACGGTTTTCCTCGTAGCACTCCTCACCATGGTCGGGCACATAGATGATGACGGCATCTTCCTTCTGGAATCGTTTCACGATCTCTGCCACGATGGAGTCGTTGTAGAGGGTGGCGTTGTCATAATGACTCAATACCTTGCGCTGGGCATCGGTCAGCTCCGGGCGCTTGTCTTCGTAGCTGCTTGCCCAGAACTTAGCCTGGCTCTGGCGATAGCGCAGCTTGTAGTTCACGTGCTGACCCATCAGATGGAAAATGGTGAGATTATGGTCGGTCTTGTATTGTTTCAGACTGTCATCATAATCTTTCAGCAGTCCATCGTCCAGTGCATGCAGCTGGGTGTTTCTGTGGTCGAACTGCAGCTTGCTCAGTTCCGGATTGTTCAGGAAGAAGCCGCCGCTGAAGTCATATACCGCCTCCTTAGCCTGAGGCAGGAATTCGTTGGTGATGAAGGTTACGTTGTAGCCTGCCTTTCGGAACACTTCAGGGAAGAGCGGATAGTCGCACCATTCTCCCTTGTCGCCTACCACATAGGTAGAGAGCATGTGCTTGAATACGAAGCTGGTGAGGTTCCAGCAGGTCACGACATCTGTAAACTTGGTGAGTTTCTTGGATTTCTCCAGCGCCGATTGGTTTGGGGTAGTTTCCATGAAGTAGCCATATTGCTGTGAATGATGGCGACCGTAGCTTTCGCCGATGATCAGCACGATGTTTGGCGAGCGGAAGCTGCAGCTATCTACCTTCACCTCGTGGGCTGCATGAATCAGTTGGGTAATCTGATGCGCTGCCAGCTGGTTGGCATAGATGCAGAATTGGAGGCGGTAGATTGGCAGATAGAGTACGGCATGATCTTTCTCTGTAAGGGTGTGCTCCACCTCTCCGATGGTTCTTCCCGACATCAGCTTATGGTAAGCCTCCTTGTTGTGCCAGGAGGTGCAGATGGAAGTGATGAGGATAGCCAGGCAGAGAATGCCGAAGGTGGCTGGCATGGCTGCCGTCATTCGCGGAATAGCCATCAGTCGCTTCTTGAGTGATGCCAATTCGAGTACGGTAACGAGGAAGACGTAGATCTTGATGAGCCGTTTCCGGAAGATGACGATGAGTATCTGCAGGAGCGCCAGGAGCAGAATCCAGCCTACGCTGCTGAAGAGCACTTCGACAGAGATGAGGGCAGAGAGGAAGCTGCTTGCCTCGGAACTGTTGGTTTCTCCCACCAGCATCAGCATAGAAGGATTGAGTGTGGAACCGAAATTCACGAAGCAGTAGGTATCGGCGGCAGCCGTGACATATAATATAATGTATAATATGGCACGCAGTCCCCTGCGCACCTTCTTCGGGAAGACGGCGAGGATGGCGCTCACGATGTAGAGGTCCAGGAACAGCTCCAGGAACATGTTCTCGTAGAGCGTTCCGTTCTTTGGAATCGTGATGAGTGAACTAACCATGCCCAGGATGTACATGGACACAAAGAAGTTGGCATTGCGCCTGATAGGGGCTGATGCCAGACTAAGACAGTTCTTGATGATTTCTTTCCAACTCATAGCTTTCTATTGATGATGTTTGCTATTTTTAGAGAATTGATGTTTTGGCACTCTTTTAGACTTAGAGCGCCTGATAGTTTTTGATGGCGAGGTTCTCGATGCATTCGGGAACCATACCTTCGATGCTTTTTCCAGCCTTGATGCATTCGCGTATCTCCGTGCTGCTGATGTTGAGTAGCGGGGTTTCTACGATGGTCACGCCGGCAGGCACTTCGCCTATGCAGGAGCCTTGGCGGGGATAGACTACGATAGGGTAGTGGGCAAGGATATCGTCGTGATGGTACCACTTGTCGAATGCTGCCCAGTTGTCGCCGCCTATTAATAATGTAAACTCACATTCTGGATAATCCTTGCTGATGGCCTGCAGAGTGTGCCAGGTATAGGAAGGCTTGGGCAAGCGGAACTCATAGTCGCATGCCTTCAGCTGGGGTTCATTCTCCAGGGCCTTTTCTACCATCTCCAGGCGCAGGTGGTCATCGAGCAGGTCGGTAGCAGCTTTCTTGAATGGGTTCATGGGGGAGACCATGAACCACACTTCGTCCAGTCCCGCCTTCTCGCAGAGGCTTTTCGCCAATGCGATGTGGCCGGTATGGATGGGGTTGAAGCTGCCTCCGAAGATTCCTACCTTTTTCATTTCTATTATTCGCTCAAAAAGTCTTTTACTAGCTGATAAACCTCCTGCTGGGCTTTTTCCAAGTCATCGTTTACGACTACGTGGTCGAACTGAGGAGCAAAGGTCAACTCGTAGCTAGCCTTGGCAAGGCGCTGCTCGATTACCTCAGGGGCATCTGTGTCGCGGCCTACCAGACGGCGGCGCAGTTCCTCTACCGAAGGAGGTTGCACGAAGATGCTCAGGGCACGTTCGCCATAGAACTTCTTGATATTGACGCCACCCTTTACATCTACGTCGAAAATCACAGACTCGCCCTTGGCAAGCTGGTTTTCTACCTGCGACTTCAAGGTGCCGTAGAATCTATCCTGGTAAACTTCCTCATACTCCAGGAACTCATCAGCCTCAATCTTGGACTTGAATTCCTCTGGAGACAGGAAGAAATACTCTACTCCATTCTGCTCTGTGCCGCGAGGGGCACGAGAGGTACAACTGATAGAGAAAGCCAACTTCAACTCTGGGTGCTCTTTCATCAACCAGTTGACGATGGTACTCTTGCCGCTGCCCGATGGGGCGCTGAAAATCAATAATCCGTTCTTCATTTTTCCTTTTTTCTTTAGAGTGCATTCAGCACTTGTTCCTTAATCTGTTCCAGCTCATCCTTCATCTTCACCACGATGTTCTGCATTTCAGCCTGATTGCTCTTGGAACCTGTGGTGTTGATTTCGCGACCCATTTCCTGGGCGATGAATCCGAGCTTCTTGCCCACACCATGACCTTCCTCATTCATGGTCTCGCGGAAATACTTCAGGTGGTTGGCTAGGCGCTGCTTCTCCTCGCTGATGTCGAGCTTCTCGATGTAGTAGATGAGCTCCTGCTCCAGGCGGTTCTTGTCATAATCCACATTCGGAATCTGCTGCAGACCGTTTACGATGTTCTGGCGGATCTTCTCCACGCGTGCCTTCTCGTATGGTTCAATGCTGGCAAGGAGAGCCTGGATATTATCCACTTTCTCGGTGAATTTCTTCTGCAGGGCAGCTCCTTCCTGCTTGCGGAAGTCGCTCAGATGGCCGATAGCCTCGCAAATTGCATTTTTTGCCACCGCCCACTCCTCGTCGGTTAATTCTTCCACATCAGTTTTGGTTGTTACATCAGGAAGACGCAACAGAGTGCTGTACCAGTCGGTTGGCTCAGGAATGCCTGTTTCAGCCGAAATCTT
>ENA-UEOM01000934-UEOM01000934.1-human-gut-metagenome-genome-assembly--contig:-NODE-934-length-11709-cov-3.995873_pt1 | contig 11709 bp, 8 predicted proteins | sample MGYA00242993_ERZ507994 | MGnify/ENA primary metagenome ERZ507994 (study PRJEB26167, sample SAMN06115536) | human gut metagenome | host: Homo sapiens | place: China:Neimenggu | collected 2014-11-07... | reverse complement strand
GTTCGTCCGGAACTTTGGGACACTGCTGGTGCTGACGGTGGTGTTCGCTCTGTTCCACAGGCAGGTGTTCCGCATCCGGCTGAAGCACCTGCCCATCTTCCTGGGGTCGGGGCTTATCAGCATCCTGCTGCTGAGCGTGGTGTACTTCCAATGCCAGACCATGTGCTCGCTGTCGGTGGCGGCGGTGCTGCTGTATCTGGCCCCGTCCTTCGTGGTGCTGGCCAGCGCCGTCCTCTGGAAAACACCCCTGACGAAGGGGAAGATCGCGGCGCTGTGCGTGTCGCTGCTGGGCTGCGTCATGGTCAGCGGCATCTTTGGCGGGGACATGACCGCCTCCTGGGCCGGCATCGGCCTGGGCGTGGTGTCCGGCATGTGCTACGCCAGCTACACCGTGTTCAGTCACTACGGTCTGGCCCACTATGAGAGCTACACCATGATCTACTGGACGTTTCTGGTGGCGGGCCTCGGCTCCGTGTTCTTTGCGGATATCCCGGCGCTGCTGCCGGCGTTCCGGCAGCCACAGGGCATTATCGGCGGCATCTGCGTGGTCGTCGTGGCCACGGTGCTGCCCTACATCTTCTACACCAAGGGACTGGAGGGCGTGGAGAGCGGACGCGCCTCCATCATCACCAACATCGAGCCGGTGGTGGAGACGCTGGTGGGCGTGTTCGTGTTCAAGGAGGCGCTGACCGTGTGGACCGTGCTGGGTATGGCCTGCGTGTTCGGCTGCGTGATCCTGCTGGCCAATGGAGATAAAAAATGCGAAGAAAAACCTGTCAAGTCCTGAACGGCTTTCACCTGAAGCTCATCGCCGCCTGCACCATGTTCATTGACCACATGGGGCACACGCTGTTCCCAACGGTTTTGTGGCTGCGCTGCATCGGGCGGCTCGCCTTTCCCATCTTCTGCTTCCTCATCGCCGAGGGCTGCGTCTACACCCGCGATCGGAGGAAATACGCCCTGCGGCTGCTGGTGTTTGCCCTGCTGTCCGAAGTCCCCTTCGACCTGATGGTGGGTGGCACGGTGTGGTATCCCTATTCCCAGAATGTCCTGTGGACGCTGTTGGCCGGCGCGCTGATCTGCTGGTGCGTCGATTGGGCGCTGCAAAAGAAAACGCCGGCGGCCTTTTTGCTCACCGGCGCGGCCGTGGCCACCGCGTTCTGCCTGCTGGAGCTGGCCGGGACGGACTATCGGGGCTGGGGTATGCTGCTGGTGGTGCTGTTCTACGGTGTCCGCCGCGTGTCCTGCGGCACCGTCGTGAAGCGAACGGCGCAGGCGGTGGGACTGGCGGTATTCAGCATCGGCATTATGGGCGGCGTGTCCATCGAGCTGTGGTCACTGGCGGCACTGCTGCCACTCTGGCTCTATAATGGTCGGCGCGGCTATTCCGGCCGGATGGTGCAGTACGGCTTTTACGCCTTTTACCCCGTGCATATCCTGATACTGTCCCTGATCGCCCTGTATGTGTAAACAGATAAGGAGGCTGGCCCTATGGCAAAGAACAAAGAAGAAAAAACCAACGTCATGCGGACGCTGGACCAGAAGAAAATACCCTACACCGCTCACAGCTACGACCCGGACGGCCCCATTGACGGTGTGTCCGTGGCCCAGATACTGGGCCAGCCGGCGGAGCAGGTGTTCAAGACCCTGGTGACAAAGGCCGCCAGCGGGGCATACTATGTGTTCGACATCCCGGTGGCCGAGAACCTGGACCTGAAAAAGGCCGCCAAGGCGGTGGGGGAGAAGTCCGTGGCGATGCTGCCCCAGAAAGAGCTGCTGCCCCTGACCGGCTACGTCCACGGCGGGTGCAGCCCGGTGGGCATGAAAAAGCAGTTTCCCACCGTGTTCCATGAGACAGCACTGCTATACGGCACCATCTGCGTCAGCGCGGGCAAGATCGGCCATCAGGTGGAGTGCGATCCCAACGCCCTCATCGCTCTCCTGCGGGCGAAAACGGCTGACGTGATCGTATAAAAATTATTTCGCTGTTGACATTAAAAATTGATTTCACTACACTTATCTGCAACCATATGTTGCAGAAATGAGGCATACCATGCAGACTGAAATTTTCATTAAGGGTGCGCGGGAGAACAACCTGAAAAACATCGATGTCACCATCCCCCGGGATAAGCTGGTGGTGCTGACGGGGCTTTCCGGCTCCGGCAAAAGCTCCCTGGCCTTTGACACCATCTATGCCGAGGGTCAGCGGCGGTATGTGGAGAGCCTGTCCTCCTACGCCCGTATGTTCCTGGGGCAGATGGACAAGCCCGACGTGGATTACATCGAGGGCCTGTCCCCGGCCATCTCCATCGACCAGAAGACCACCAGCAAGAACCCGCGCTCCACCGTGGGCACGGTGACAGAGATCTACGACTACCTGCGCCTGCTGTGGGCCCGGGTGGGCACGCCCCACTGCCCCCACTGCGGCAAGGAGATACGCCGCCAGACGGTGGATCAGATCATCGACCAGATACTGGCCCTGCCCGAGGGCACCCGTATCCAGGTGATGGCCCCGGTGGTGCGCGGCCGCAAGGGCGAACACGCCAAGGTGCTGGAGGATGCCCGCCGGTCCGGCTTCGTCCGCGCCCGGGTGGACGGCAATATGTACGAACTCTCCGAGGACATCTCTCTGGAGAAGAACCTCAAGCACCGCATCGACGTCGTGGTGGACCGACTGATCGTCCGCCCGGACATCGCAGGCCGGCTGACCGACTCAGTGGAGACGGCCTCCAACCTGGCGAATGGCCTCGTCACCGTTAACCTGCTGCGGGAGGAGAGAGATATCACCTTTTCCCAGAACTACGCCTGTGACGACTGCGGCATCTCCATCGAGGAGCTGACGCCCCGTCTGTTCTCCTTCAACAGTCCCTTTGGCGCCTGCCCCACCTGCACCGGCCTGGGCCTGCAATTAAAGGCTGATCCGGCCCTCATCATCCCCGACGGCAGCAAATCCATCCTGGAGGGCGCCATTACTGCCACCGGCTGGGCCTCCATCCGGTCCGACGGCATCAGTCGTATGTACTTCGAGGCCCTCAGTAAGAAATACCGCTTCTCCCTGACCCAGCCCTACGACAGCCTGAGCGACGAGGTGAAGAACGTTATCCTCTACGGCACCGGCGGCGAAAAGCTGGAGCTCCACTATGACCAGCCCCGGGGCAAGGGTGTGCTGTACCAGGCCTTCGAGGGCATCTGCAACAACCTGGAGCGCCGGTATCAGGAGACCCAGTCCGATGCCAGCAAGAAGGAGATCGAGGGCCTGATGACCCCCTGCCCCTGCCCGGCCTGCCAGGGTAAGCGCCTGCGGCCGGAGGCGCTGGCCGTCACCGTGGGCGGCAAGTCCATCTACGACGCCACTACCCTGCCGGTGGACGACGCCCTGGCCTTTTTCGACCATCTGGACCTGACCGGCAACCAGCAGATCATCGCCGCCCAGATCCTGAAGGAGATCCACGCCCGTCTGGGCTTTTTGCAGTCCGTGGGTCTGAGCTATCTGACCCTCTCTCGTGCCTCCGGCACCCTGTCCGGCGGCGAGAGCCAGCGTATCCGTCTGGCCACCCAGATCGGCAGCAGCCTCATGGGCGTGCTGTATATCCTGGACGAGCCATCCATCGGCCTGCACCAGCGGGATAACGACAAGCTGCTGGCCACGCTGCAGCGCCTCCGCGATCTGGGCAATACCCTCATCGTGGTGGAGCACGACGAGGACACAATGCGCGCCGCCGATTACCTTATTGACATCGGTCCCGGCGCCGGCGCCCTGGGCGGGCAGGTGGTGGCCTGCGGCACTCCGGAGGAAGTCATGGCGAACCCTGACAGCCTGACGGGCCAGTACCTCAGCGGCAAACGCACCATCCCCCTGCCGGCACAGCGCCGCAGGGGCAATGGCAGGCTGCTGACCGTCCGCGGCGCCCGGGAGAACAACCTGAAGCATATCGACGTGTCCATCCCTCTGGGGACGTTCACCTGTGTCACCGGTGTCAGCGGCAGCGGAAAATCCTCTCTGATCAACGAGGTGCTGTTCAAGGCGCTGGGCGCCCAGCTGAACCGCATGAAGGTGCGCCCCGGCAAGCACGACGCCATCGAGGGCATGGAGCATCTGGACAAGGTCATTGCCATCGACCAGAGCCCCATCGGCCGGACGCCCCGATCCAATCCGGCCACCTATACCAACCTGTTCAACCTGATCCGCGATCTGTTCGCCTCCACCCCGGACGCCAAGGCCCGGGGCTACGGCCCGGGCCGGTTCTCCTTCAACACCAAGGGCGGCCGCTGCGAGGCCTGCGGCGGCGACGGTATGCTGAAGATCGAGATGCACTTCCTGTCGGATGTGTACGTCCCCTGCGAGATCTGCCGCGGCAAGCGCTATAACCGCGAGACGCTGGAGGTCCGCTACAAGGGCAAAAACATCGCCGACGTGCTGGATATGACCGTGGACGAGGCGTGGGAGTTCTTCTCCGCCGTGCCCGCCATCTGTGACAAGCTGACCACCCTGCGGGATGTGGGGCTGGGCTATGTGAAGCTGGGCCAGCCCAGCACCACCCTCTCCGGCGGCGAGGCCCAGCGCGTCAAGCTGGCCACGGAGCTGAGCCGCCGCGCCACAGGGCGGACGGTGTATATTCTGGACGAGCCCACCACCGGCCTCCACGCCGATGACGTGCGGAAGCTGTTGGAGGTGCTCCAGCGGCTCACCGATGGTGGCAATACGGTGCTGGTCATTGAGCACAACCTGGACGTGATCAAGTGTGCCGACTATATCATCGACCTGGGCCCGGAGGGCGGCGTGGGCGGCGGTACGGTGGTGGCCTGCGGCACGCCGGAGGAGATCGCCGCCTGCCCGGCGTCCTACACCGGCCAGTATCTGAAAAAATACCTGAAGTGACCGGCCTTTCCCCTGCCGCATAGGGTAGGGCAGGGGGGGGAGGTGGCTGCATGGAGCTTTTACAGGACGGCGTGGTCGCCGCGCTGGCGGCCATCGGCGTTACGGCGCTGATATGGCTGGCGGCGTCGCTGCTGCTGTGGCGTGAGCGCCCGGTGGACGCGGTGTATCTGGTCCGGGTCTCCGGAGACGGGACGGGACTGGATGTGACGCTGCGCCGTCTGGCCCAGAGCCGCCGTCTGCCGGTGCTGCTGGTGGACTGCGGACTGACCGACGAGGGCCGCCGCGCCGCGGCGCTGCTGTCCGATATGAACACGAAATTGCTGACGCCCCAGGAGCTGGCGGCGTACTATACAGAGGAAGATACCACCGAACAGGGAGGGTGAGCCGATGGGCGAGCGCGTGACCGTGGAGGGCACCGTAGAGAACGTCATCTTTCATAACGAGGAGAACGGCTATACCGTGCTGCTGCTGACCGTGGAGGGCGAGGAGGAGCCTGTCACCGTGGTGGGCTGTATCCCCTGTGCCGCCGCCGGCGAGGGCATGACCGTCACCGGCGTGTGGAGCGTCCACCCCGTCCACGGCAGCCAGCTCACCGCCGAGAGCGTGGAGCGCCGGATGCCGGAGCGTGAGGAGGACATGATCGCCTACCTGTCCTCCGGCATCCTCAAGGGTGTTGGTCCCGCCACCGCACAGCGGCTGGTGGAGCGCTTCGGCGCGGACACCCTGCTGGTCATCGAGCAGGAGCCGGAGCGCCTGCGGTGCATCAAGGGCATCACCGCCCAGAGGGCGAAGGAGCTGTCCGACGCCTTCCGGGCGCTGACGGGCCTGCGCCAGCTGATGGAGTTCCTGGCCCGGTATGACCTGCCGGTGTATCTGGCCATGCCTCTCCAGCGCACCTACGGCGACGGGGCCATCCAGGCCCTGCGGGACGACCCGTATATCCTGTCCCGGGCCCAGTACGGGGTGGATTTCTCCACGGTGGACGAGATCGCCATCAGCCTGGGCTTTGACGGGGACGATCCCTGCCGCCTGCGGGCGGCGCTGACCTATGAGCTGGAGCACAACGCCGCCAACGGCCACGTGTTCCTGCCCCGCGAGAAGCTGCTCTTCGCCACGTCGCAGCTGCTGGCCGTGACGCCGGACGAGTTGGAGCTGGCGCTGGACAAGCTCATCGAGGGCTTCGGCGTGGTGGAAAAGACCATTGCCGGGGTGCAGGGCTGCTATCTGCCCCGGCTGTACCAGGCGGAGACCTTCGTGGCGGAGCGCCTGCTGTCGCTGGTGCGGACGCCGGTGGAGGTGCTGCCCCGGGCGGAGAAGGTCATCGATGACATTGAAAAGGAACAGGGCGTGGCCTATGCGCCTCTGCAGCGGCAGGCGGTGTGCCTGGCGGCCCAGGGCGGTATACTGCTGCTGACCGGCGGCCCCGGTACCGGCAAGACCACGTCTCTGCGGGGCATCGTGGCCCTGTACGAGCATATGGGCCTGGATGTGGCGCTGCTGGCGCCCACCGGCCGCGCCGCCAAGCGCCTGGGCGAGGTGACGGGCCGGGAGGCCCAGACCATCCACCGTGCCCTGGGCATGAGCTACAATGAGCTCACCGGCCAGACGGCCTTTAAGAAGAACGCACAGGATCCGCTGGAGGTCCACGCTGTCATCGTGGACGAGATGAGCATGGTGGATATCGAGCTGATGCGCTCCCTGCTGGAGGCCATGCGGCCGGGGAGCCGCCTGGTGCTGGTAGGCGACCCGGACCAGCTGCCCTCCGTAGGCCCCGGCAGCGTGCTGGGGGATATGCTCCGCAGCGGTGTGGTGCCGACGGTGTCCCTGACCCAGGTGTTCCGTCAGGCGGAGCAGTCGGCCATCATCCGCGCCGCCCATGCCGTGGACCGCGGCGAGCTGCCGCCGCTGGAGAATAGCGGCAGCGGCGACCTCTTCTTCCTGCGCCGCCGCGCGCCGGATCGTCTGGTGCAGACGGTGGTGGAGCTGTGCCGCGACCGCCTGCCCAAAAACATGGGTATTCCCGCCGAGCAGATACAGGTGCTCTCCCCCACCCGAAAGGGCCCCTGCGGTACGGCGGCGCTGAACCGGGCCCTGCAGGCGGCGCTGAACCCGCCGGAGCGCGGTAAGCGCCAGAAGCAGTGGGGCGACATGACGTTCCGGGTGGGTGACCGGGTCATGCAGACCCGAAACAACTACGATGTGCTGTGGGAGAAGGAGGATGGCTCCGGCGGCAGCGGTATTTTCAACGGCGACGTGGGCGTTATTCAGGACATCGACCCCGGCGGCGAGCTCATCACCCTGCGGTTCGACGACCGCACGGCGGTGTACACCGCAGACCTGCTGAGCCAGCTGGATATGGCCTACGCCGTCACCGTACATAAATCCCAGGGCAGCGAGTATCCGGCGGTGATATTGGCCGCGGCGTCCGCCGCGCCGTCGCTGCTGGTGCGCGGCGTGCTGTACACCGCTATCACCCGTGCCCGCAGGCTGCTTATCCTCGCCGGGGACGATGCCGTCCTGGCCCAGATGGCCGCCAACAACAAGCAGCAGCGCCGGTACAGCGGCCTGCGCCGCCGACTGAAGGAGGGATACCATGAGCAATAACGGTAGTATCAACGACGCATTGGACAAGGCCCAGCGGGGCTTGCTGGACTTCTTTTTCCCCCGCAAGTGCCCCTTCTGCGGGCGCGTGGCGGGCCGGGAGCTGCTGTGCGAGGCGTGCAAGGCGTCGTTGCCCCGGTGCGATAAGGTACGCACCGGCACCTTCGGCGAATGTGCCGCGCCGCTGTATTACGAGGGCCGCGTCCGCGACGCCCTTCTGGCCTTCAAATTCAAGCGGCGCATCGAGGACCTGAACGCCTACGGTGTGCTGATGGCCGAAAAGGCGGCGGAGGTCTACGCCGACCGCTTCGATGCCGTCACCTGGGTGCCGGTGAGCAAACAGCGCCTGAAAAAGCGTGGCTTCGACCAGTCGCGTATGCTGTGCGCCAGCCTGTGCGTGGACTGGCACACGGAGCCGCAGGAGACACTGCGTAAGGTGCGGGACAACCCGGCCCAGTCCGGTATCGGTGACCCGGCGGAGCGCCGGGCCAATGTGCTGGGCGCTTACGAGCCGGTGGATCCGGACGCCATCGCCGGCAAGCGATTCCTGCTCATCGACGACATCATCACCACCGGCGCCACGCTCACCGAGTGCGTCCGGGTGCTGAAGGCCGCCGGGGCGGCGGACGTGGTCTGCCTGACGCTGGCCATGGCCCGTGATAATTGAGGTATGGACTTCGGCGTTTCCGTATAGAATACAGAAAATACCGCGATTTTCATTTCGCAGTTGCAATATTCTTTCTCAATCGGTATAATAGATAAATCAGAGGGTAACGGGCGCACATGCCCGAAACGAAAGACAAGATAGAGGTGCAGTAGTATGTGTTCCATTGCAAAAGATATCGGCATCGACCTGGGCACCGCCTCCGTACTGGTGTACGTAAAGGGCAAGGGCGTCGTATTGAACGAGCCGTCCGTGGTGGCCATTGACAAGAATACCGGCAAGCTGCTGAAGGTGGGCGCCGAGGCCCAGGCCATGCTGGGCCGTACTCCCGGCAACATCGTGGCCATCCGCCCCCTGCGCGAGGGTGTGATCTCCGACTACGACATGACCGAGCGTATGCTCCGCGAGTTCCTGCACAAGGTGGTGGGCGGCTTCCAGCTGTTCAAGCCCCGCGTCATCATCTGCGTGCCCTCCGGCATCACCGAGGTCGAGGAGCGCGCCGTGGTGGACGCCGGCATTCAGGCGGGTGCCCGCCGGGTATATCTGATTGAGGAGCCTGTGGCCGCGGCCATCGGCGCCGGCATCGACATCTCCAAGCCCGACGGCCACATGGTGGTGGATATCGGCGGCGGCACCAGCGATATCGCAGTGCTTTCCCTAAACGGTATTGTTTGCAAGAGCTCGGTGAAGATGGCCGGCAACAAGATGAACGCGGCCATTGTGCGGTATGTGCGCAGCACCTACAATGTCCTTATCGGCGATTCTACCGCCGACCGCGTCAAGCGGGAGATCGGTACCGTGTGGACCGAGGGCCAGCCTGAAAAGACCGTAGAGGTGAAGGGCCGCAACCTGGTGACCGGCCTGCCGCAGAAGATCACCCTTTCCAGCTACGAGCTGGAGATGCCGCTGCGCATCGAGGTGGAGCGCATCATCACGGCGCTGCAATCGGTGATGGAGCAGACCCCGCCCGAGCTGGTGGCGGATATTGAGAAAAACGGCCTGCTGATGACCGGCGGCGGCGCCATGCTGGATGGTTTGGATAAGCTCATTACCAGCCGGGTGCGCATCCGGGCGCATTTGGCCGAAAATCCCATCGAGGCAGTGGCCATCGGTACCGGCAAGAGCTTCGAATATCTGGGTAAGCTGTATGATGGCTTTGTCAGCTATACCAATTATTCCAGCCGGTAACCGTTAAATTGAATAAAAATAGGAGACTCTTCCGCAGGGGAGAGTCTTTTTTATAGCCATGAAACAAAAACTACACAAGTTTGTATCATTTCTTCTTCTTGATTTTATGAACTTTGACAAGATACAATATATTTGTCCATGGATAGAACATAAAAAAGAAAGGCGACTGCAATATGAGGAATGTCACCGATGAATTTGTAAAATTTGCGTTGGAATATGCCGATTATGATAAGATCCCGGCGGAAGTGATCCATGAATCCAAGCGGGTACTGCTGGATGGACTGGGAAACGCGCTGGGCGGCATTGCTTCCGATAAGGGCAAGATCGGTATAATGTTTGCACGCCGGCAGGGGAGCAATGGTGCGGCGAGCCTGATCGGCATAGGAGGAAAGTCTTCTGCGGCTGTGGCGGCTTTCTGCAATGCGGAGCTGTGGAACGGCCTGGATATGGACCCTGTGCCCCATGTTCCACCCATCGTGATCCCTGCCATTCTGGCAGTGGCGGAGGAGCGCGGCTCCACCGGCAAGGAATTACTGGCGGCGCTTTGCGTCGGCCAGGAGGTAGCCCGGCGGCTTTCCCGCGTGCTGCTTAGCATTATGACAAAGTCCATTATGAAATACGGCAAGACCCCCGATTTCTTCGGCAACAGCAATGAGCACATCATTGGCGCTGCGGTGGGCTGCGGTATGCTGATGAAGCTGAACGAGAAGCAGATGCGCAATGCCATCGGCATCGCGGCCTATTACTGCTCGCTGGGCGTCTGCCGCGACTGGGAATCTACCTCCCCCAAGTCCATGATCAAATATGTGCCGGTTTCCTGGATGGCCCAGGGCGCGGTGCAGGCGGCCGAAATGGCCGAGCTGGGCTACACCGGAAATGAGTATACCCTGGATAGTGAATACGGCTTCCCTCATATTTACTGCCGGGAGCCGGATGTATGGGACCCCGAAAAGGTAGTGGAGGAACTGGGCTCCCGCTGGTTCTTTACCGAGTATCACTATAAACCATACCCTGTGTGCCGCTACCTCCACAGTGTGCTGGATGCCTTTGCGATCCTGCAGGAAAAATACCACTTCTCCCCGGAGCAGATCGAGGCGATCGACTGCCATACTGCGGCCTTTGTGGCGAATCCCGATCAGTACTCCGTGGCCAACCAGGTAGATGTGCAGTTCAGCGGGCCCATCGCTATGGCGCTGGAGGCCTTTGGGTACAAGCCCGGCCCGGCCTGGCAGGATAAAATTGCCCTGAATGACCCGCGGCTGCTGGCCTTTGCCAAAAAGGTGACCATGCATGTGGCCCCTGAGTATGCCGAGCTGCGCCGCAAGGATCCCCTGAGCTGGTACGGCCGGGTGGAGGTGACCGTAGGCGGTCAGGTATACACCGAATCGGTGGATTATTCCCGCGGCACCAATAAGGATGGCTACCGCCTGACCGATGAGGAGATCCAGGACCGTTTCCGCCTGGGCGCTAACTGCATCCTGCCCGACTATAAGGCCGAAAAGGTAATAGCCGAAACGGCCCAGCTGGAAAACGCGGCAAACCTGACCGCATTGTTTGAAAATCTCTGTCTTTGATCGAATCATTTGATATACATTCCAATGAAAGGGAGGAAAAATAAATGGCTAACGCAAAAGAAACCAGATCTGTAAAAAATAATATTGGTTTAGCGCTTTTTATCCTGATCCTCGTGGCAATGTTCTTTATCCCCACCTCTGAGACCTTGACTGCGGCGGGCCGCAATTCGCTGGGCCTGCTGCTGGCTACCATCGTCTGTATGCTCACCGGCGGTCTGCCCATCGGCGTACTGTGCATGCTGGTCATTCCGCTTATGTATATCTGCGGCTGTGTGGAAACGCCCGCGGCTGCGCTGGCTGGCTTCCAGAACCAAAGTGCCTTCTTTATGCTGGCAAGCTTTGGCCTGACCTGTGCCGTGACCAGAGTGCCCCTTTCCCGCCGCTTGATGCGCGGCATCATCACCAAAGCGGGCAGAAATGTCAATACTGTTCTGCTGGCCATCATGCTGTGCTGCGGCCTGCTTTCTTCCATCGTTTCCAATATCGCCGCCTGCTCGGCGTTCATCCCGCTGGTGCTGGATTTCCTCAGCATCTATGAAAATGAGGACGAGCGCAAGCGCACCGGCCGCTGCATGCTCATCGCCCTGCCCACCGCTTCCATGATCGGTGGTATGATCACTCCCGCCGGCGGCGCGGTGAATGTCATTGCCATCACCTATCTGGAGAACCTGGCTAGCGTGAATGTCACCTTCCTGGATTGGGTCGCTATCTTTGGGCCTATCGCCATTGTCAGTCTTCTTGCGCTCATCGCCCTTGATGTACAGCTGTTTGTTCCTGTGATTGCATTCCTCACGCAGCAGGGG